>Ga0126378_10002450_pt1 | contig 13740 bp, 10 predicted proteins | sample PanSoiMetPlot_23_FD_92587 | JGI IMG/M metagenome (GOLD analysis project Ga0126378, IMG submission 92587) | Tropical forest soil microbial communities from Panama - MetaG Plot_23 | ecosystem: Environmental > Terrestrial > Soil > Tropical forest > Bulk soil | place: Panama | collected 2016-02-17 | reverse complement strand
CCCAGATGCAGCCTACGGCGCCGATGGCGATCGCCAGGGCTGCGCCACTCTCGTATCCCACTCGCGACCAGCCGGCTGCAGTTGCAAGAATGACGGCGATCCATCCCCACATGCTGTACAGCTCCCACATGTGGCCCAGATAACCCAGGTTCGCCAGACGCAACCGCCGATTTCTGACGATTTGCGCGATCTGCGCGAGATCGAGCCGCGATTGCGGCATGGCATAAGGGCCTTGGCGGACCAACGAGGCAACCACGAGCGCGCCGATGAGGGCTTGCACGCTGCCCAGCAGCACCACCACGCGCCAGGGAATTCCGCCGAGGGAGTTCACTGCGTGGGGAACGGCCGAACCAACAGTGAGCGCACCGATCATGACGCCCAGCGCCAGGCCTCGCCCGCGTTGAAACCAACCCGCGATGATCTTCATGCCCACGGGATACACGCCGGCAAGAAAAAAGCCGGTCGCGCCGCGCAAAGCAATCGCCGCCCATGGCTCGCCGGCCAGGAAAGGGAAGGCGGCGTTGGCTGCCGCAGCGGCTACCGCTGAAACCGTGAACACGGTGATGGGGCTGTAGATATCGGGAATATTGAATAGAGCAAAGGTAATCGCGCCGAGGGAAAAGCCGATCTGCACGGCGATGGTGAGCCAAGCGCCGAGAGCCAGTCCGGAATGCCACACCGCGATCACCTGGGGAAGCACGGCTGTCCCGGTAAACCATAACGACATGGCCAGCAGCTCAGCCAGGGAGAGCAAAAAAAGGGCCCGCCGGGCTGCTGTGTCCTCGGCGGGCCTGATGCTAGCCGTAGAAAGTGACATCTATCCTTTGAGCTTTCTGCGCTCACAGGAGGTGACGACCGCCGTTGGATCGATGGCCCATGTCCTGTTTGATCTCGACGATCTTTCCATCTTTGTCGATCAGGAAGGTCGTGCGCCGCGCAGCTTTGTACTGCGGGTTGTAGATGCCGAACTGTCTGGTTACATCACCGCCCCAGTCGCTCAGGATGGGGAAGCTCGCGCCGATTTCTTTTGCCCAGGCTGCGTTGCTGAACGGGCTATCCATGCTAACACCCAAAACTTGGGTGTCTGCGGCCTCCAGTTTTGCCAGGTTCTCCTGGAAGGCCTTCATTTCCTTGCTTCAACCACCGGTGAACGCGAACACCACGAATGCCAAGGCAACATTCTTCTTGCCCTTGAAACTGCTCAGCTGGACCTTTTGACGGTTCTGGTCAAGCATGGTGAAATCCGGGGCCGTGTCTCCGACTTTGAAAGCAGGCGCGGGTGCGGCCGGCGGAGCTTCTTTCTTCGCGTCCCCCTGGGCGAACGCGAGCGAACCCGCATAGGGAAGCGCCATCGCGATCGTCATCAATAAGACAAGCGTTCTTCGACGCATGAATTCTCTTCCTTTCTGTGCTCTACACTTTATCGTTCGGTTCAAGCCTATATTTGGAGGCCGTCCCGGGTCAACCGGAGGAATCGAGGGCGCCGGTTTTCCGATCACCCGATCACCAGATCACCCGATTCCTCGACTTACTCGTCGCGCAGGATTCGCATGGGATCCACTCGCGTTGCGCGGTAGGCCGGCATGGCAGTCGCCAGAAGAGCTACGCCGGCCAGCAGGACGGAGACGGCGAAGAATGTGGCTGGGTCAGTTGTCTTCACGCCGAAGACCAGCTTTGCCAGCACCCTTCCCAGCAACAGCGCGCCGGCGATGCCGACGCTGAGTCCGAGCAGGGCGGGTTTCATGCCTTCATAGATGATCAGCCGGAGCACATCCCTGATCTGCGCGCCCAGGGCCATGCGGATTCCGATCTCACGGACGCGCCGCCGCACTGCGTAGGACAGCACGCTATAAATCCCCATGGCGGCCAGCAGCAACGCGAGCACGGCAAAGGCGGCCATCAGCAGCATGTTGAATCTCTGCGGCGCAATGGACTCGACCAGAAGCTGCTCCAAGGTCATGTCATGAATCACTGCCTGCTCCGGATCGATCTCGTGAATCGCATGGATGGCAACCGGCGCCAGGTCCGCCGGCCTGCTGGTGGTGCGCACGACCACATTCAAGCCGAAAGAATGCCAGTCGGCGTCTGCCGACGCAGAGACTTGCGTCACGGGAACATAGACGGCTGAATTCGGCTCCGGCTGGTTCAGGGCATCGAGCTTCACGTTTCCCACTACGCCCACCACTTCGCGGATTTTCCCGGGAACGAAGGTCAAGGTCAGGCGCTTTCCCACAGCATTTTCGCCGGGCCAGAAACGTTTGGCCATCGCGTCGCTGATCAAGATGGCGCCGGGGCGGTCGGCGGTGTCAGAGTCAGTGAAATCGCGCCCGTGAATCACCGGTATGCGCATGGCGCGCAAGTAGCCGGTGGTGATGGCGCGGACGTCCACCTCGGGTTGCTCGGACATCGCCAGCACCGGGCGGCCCTCAATAGCAATCGGCTGATGCGATCCACCGTCGAAAGGAAGATCGTCAATCGCGCCCGCCGCTTCGACACCGGGAAGCGCGCGAATGCGTTCCAGGGTCCGGGCCCAGAAGTTGATCTCTTGCTGCGGAGTCGCATATTTGGTTCCGGGAATAGGAAGCGACATGGTCAATGCATTAGCTGCATCGAAACCTGGGTCGGTGCTCCGCAGATTCCACAGACTGCGAATCATCAGGCCGGCGCCGGCCAGCAGCACAAGAGAGAGCGCCACTTCACAAACTACCAGGGCGGTTCGGGTGCGGTTGCCGCCGGCGCTGCCTTCACGCCCCAGGCCCTGCTTCAGGGTTTCGTTGACGTTGGATTTGCTCAGCCGCCATGCCGGAACGATTCCCGCGACGAGTCCCGTCAGCAACGAGATCACGAAAGTGAAACCCAGCACCTGAGAGTCGATGGCGATCTCCGTGGAACGGGGCAGTTGTCGGGCAAGAGAATGAACGATCAAATCCACTCCGAAATTTGCGACGATGAGACCAACCGCACCGCCCAGCAATGCCAGCAACACCGTTTCCAGGAGCAACTGCTGGAGCAGGAGGGCGCGGCTTGCTCCGAGCGCGGTGCGGATGGCAATTTCTTTGCTGCGGGCCAGGGCCCGGGACAGCAGCAGATTGGCCACGTTGGCGCACGCGATCAGCAGCACAAAGGCCACGGCGCCGAGCAACACCAGAAGCGCCGGCCGCACGTCGCCCACCATGTCTTCACGCAGCGGCACCACCAGCGCGCCCCAGTCCTTGTCATCCTCAGGATATTGGCGGGCGAGACCTTCGGAAATCGTAGTCATCTCTGCCTGGGCTTGATTCACTGCGACGCCGGGCCTGAGCCGGGCGATTACCAACGAGTGATGCTCTCCCCTGACTGCCGCCTCCTTCGGGGTCCATGCCAAAGGCTTCCAGAGATTCTTACCCCATGAGGGATACATGAATTTCGGACCCATGACGCCGATTACGGTGTAGGCCTCGCCGTTCAACGTGATTTGGCGGTTTACGATATTACGGTCGCCGGCAAATCGGCTTTGCCAGAAGGCGTGGGACAATACCACTTCGTGGTCATGACCGATCTGGTCCTCTCCTGCAACAAACGTGCGCCCCAGAATGGGTTGGACACCAAGGACGGAAAAGAAATCTGCGGACACGGTGGCCGCGAGCATGTATTCGGGCTTGCCGCCTCCAGTCAGGTTCACACTGGCGCCGCTGAAGATCGCCATCTGTTCAAAGACGTGGTTCTGCCGGCGCCAATCTATGTAGTTTGCGGCTGAGACGGAGAAAGTGCTCATCCCGGGAAAACTCTTCGCCGGAGGCACGTGCCAGACGTAGACAAGGCGCGCCGGATCCGCAAACGGCAACGGGCGAATCAGCACGCTGTTAACCAAGCTGAAGATGGCTGTGTTGGCCCCAATCCCCAGCCCAAGCACCAGCACCGCTGTAGTGGTAAATCCGGGGCTCTTGCGCAACAGGCGGATGCCGTATTTGAGATCCCGGATCAACCTTCCCATGGGTGCTCTCCTCCCAACTTAACTTTGACGTGCCAAGGGTGCTCGCGTGAGCCACGCGTTGAACCGTAAGAATTCTAAGAGGCATGTGTTCTACCAAGGTCCATTTCACTTACATATCTATGAAAAGAAACCGCCAGAGAACGATTACACGCAATTCGCGAAGGCGGTGAATGTTCGAATCTGGCGGCGAGTGTCCGCATTCGCACATTGCCGCAACCTTGTTGGAACCTCGATGGGCAGTGGCTGGGATTGGGCTTCAGCCCGCTGCGTGTGGCATGGCAAGGCCCGACACACGCAGGGCAAAAAGGCTGAAGGTTTGGTTTTTCACGTGGCGCAGCTTCTAAAAACTGCCCTCAGTTCGCGAGGGTTTCCCCGTTTCGATCGGAAGCTTTACCGCACTTACTTTGTGTTTTGGTTAATCGTTTGCCAGGATCACCTCGTTCGCGGGGATCAAGCGCACAGTTGATTTGTCATCAACCACGATCGGCGAGGCCTTCTCGTACGGCACGCACATGTTGAATACGCAGGCCAGGGCCGCTCCCAGCACGAATCCGAAAGCGGCGCAGAAAAAGGGCGCAATTAACGCTATTATCATTTCTCCCTCAAGCATGGCGTTGCCAGTTGCACTCGAACCACCACGCACGGCCAAGAGAAACGCTAAAAACGGTACGAACAAAACCGCCACACCCCCCTGGAGCAGCGCGGAGCACGCTGCTACCAAAGTTACGCTGACGGGACTAACTTTCTTCATGGACACCTTCCCTATATTTTGGGAAGCCACCCTTGCAGGGCAGGTTGTCAGTTTCCGAAAGTGTCCAATACGTTCGGCACACCAAAACAAAACCCACCACAGAGACACGGAGGCACGGAAAATTCAGGCTACCAAAACGAGAATTGCCCGAGAATTGCCGCAGATGAACGCAGAAATACGCAGATCAGGCCAAGAGGTTAGCTCTGAAAGAGAGAAGCGATCTGCATTGCTAACAATCAGATTCGTGCCGAGGCGAAGAATTTGGAGCCTGATTTTCTCCATGCCTCCGTGCCTCCGTGGTGGGTTTGTTTTGTTGCGGCTCCGTCGCGCTGAGTTGAGGGTCTTGCTTCGTACTGCTCTCGAGCCCAAACTGTTACTATTCTGCGGAAAGAGAGTTTTGCGATGAAAGCATTGCTTTGCTGGTTTGTTGTTGTGCTGCTGCCGGCCGCGTGGGCAGAGGCGCAAACATCGCCCGCGGTTCAAGCACAGGTCAACACTATCTATGCTGGAGCCGACGGCAAATTTGAATCGGCGCCGGACACGGCGGTGCTGCAATTCGACCTGGCGTCGCAGCAGGATACGCCGCGCGCCGCTTACGATCGCGTGGCCGCCGCGGCGGAGCGAGTGCGCCAGGTGCTAAAGAACAACGGCATCGATATCAAGACCATGCAGGTGGGCTTTTACTCGGTGCAGCCGATGTACGACTACAAAAGTCCCAAGCGCAAAGTGATTGGCTATCGCGTGGTTACTCATGTCAACCTCAAGCTCCATGATCTTGCCAAGGTCGGCGGCATGATCGAGCAGACTGCCGACATCGAGGACGCGGAAAACCAATCGCTCAGCTACACGCTGGAGGACACCGAAGCTGCCAAGGGCAAAGCCGCCGAAGACGCGCTGCGCAGAGCTCGCAATGAAGCCGGCGCCGTCGCCACCGCCGGTGGCCGCACGCTCGGCGAGTTGCTCTATGCTTCGGTGGACGTGAACCCGCAGGTTATCGTTCCCATTCCCATGGTGAGCCGTGCTGCTGTGGCAGGAGCAATGGCGGAGCAGGCTCCGCCCACGGCCGGGTTCAGCCCGCAGAACGTTACCATCAATGCCCACGTCAACGCGCTGTTTGCTCTGAAGTAGAAAAACAGTTCTCAGCCCTTGGCTCTTAGCTCTCGGCCGTTAGCTAAAAGCTCGTTTCGGCTAAAAGGCTAGTGGCTAAGGGCTTGTTGTAGGCAAGAAATGGGAAATTTTTTCACGAGCATGGAATTCCTACCGTCTTGTGCTCTGGATGCTCGAGCCGAAGTCATTTGTTTTCAATGGCTCGGGAATGGCATGGGGGATGCAATAACACACACCAGACGAAGTGGCGCGCATCGGGGCGCTTTCGAGGGATCCAACGGCCAGAGATCCCCTTCGAAAGTGCCTCGTTGCTTTTTGGGGAGCTTTCCAACGCTCAATTCAGATTGCGACAGGAAGGTACTCGGACCGGCAGCAGCTCGCCAATCCCAATAAGGAAGAAGTGCATTTTGCATGGTTACCCAGCACTTAGCTGGGCTACTATCTTCCGCCCCTTGGGGCTGTTGGATCGCACGTCATAGCAGTATCGACTACCTTAAGTGAAAAGCATTGCGCTAATCCCATCCGCCCTTTCACGGCGACACTTTAACTGAAACCAGACTCGCTCGGTTTATCAAAAACGCTTCTGACGCCAATGCAACGCTTCATTTGACCTGAGCACTACTTGCCCAGAACGCCTACATGCGCGTTCGCAAGGAGGTTGTTTGCATGAAGTCCGCCCAGAGAGCGGGATTGAGATCTTGGAGTCTATGGCTCCGAGCCACTTGTCCGATCGTCGTCCTACTGCTGGTTTCAAATTTCGCGAATGTCGCCGGAGCACAATCGTGTCCGATAGAATCGGGCGCCATTGAGAACGCCAAACCGAACAAGTTGTATCTGTATTTCCCCCCTGCAGACGATGCGGCGTTTCCGCCGACTACCTGCACACTGAACACGACCAACTGCTTTCCCGGAGGGAACCCTGTCCGGCCTTTGAAAGCGTTCGATATCGGCAACCTGACCGACTACACCGGGACAGCCAGCGATCTGGAGGACCAGGTTACTAACGTTGTGATTGACGACTATTGTGAGTTCAACGTGAAAGTACTGGAGACGACTACAGTGCCGCCCACAACTTTCCCGCGGCGTGTAACGGTTGGGATCGGCACAGACTCGGTGGGATCGTTCGTTGGCGGGGTTCTGTTCGGAGAGGCGCAGGAGGTCGATACGGGGGATGGCGTCTTCGTCGACTTCGCGCGCGTGTGGGCGGGCAGTTACGAGACCGAGGCAGGCGCGGCGGGAAGCGGCGTCCTCAGCGGCGCGAATTCAACGCTGCAGCGGTGGGCGTTTTCCATCGGGGGTACAGCAGCGCACGAGGCTGGGCATACCTACGGTCTGGCCCACACCGATGATTTCGGCACGCTGATGGACCAATGCTCACCCCCGGACCACACCAAGCCGGGAGAAGATCCCTTCTTTCGCCACTTGATGGCCGCTGGATGCAACTTCACCGACGAGCAGCGAGCAGGGTTCCGACGCCACTTCAGCGATGCGACCTTCAGCATTCTTGCGTCTAATGTCGGGCTGTCGGTGGAGACCATTCACAACTGGGACTTCACTAATCCCAATGCAGCGGCTGCCAGCGCGCTGCAGTATGAAGTGTTCAGCACGTCGGCGACGCTCACACCTTCGTGGACCTATCTGGGGAGCCTGAGCCCCTGGACGACTCCCAGCGTCACGCCCATCGGAACCACCCTCTTCAAAGGCACAACCTACAACCGGTTTCGCGTCACCTTTTCCAACCCGCAGGCGTGGGCCAACGGCTCTCCCGGGAACGTACCGGGCGGAGCTCAGTTCCACGTGGGGGTTGCATTTTCTGAGGCAGACTTCGGCGTTCCCGATTCGGTGATTATCGTGAAGATCACGCTGCTGGATGCGGGATCCGCGCCTCTAACGCTGCAACCGCGAATGGTGGCCTACGATACGGGAGCGCTTGACGCTTCCGACGGCAGCTTCAAAGTCAACTTTTTCAACGTCGATGGCGTCGCGAGCCCGCTCATTCTGCAAGACCTGACCGTCACGGAATTGCCCGTGGTGGCCTCAATCGATTCGATGCTGATAGGCTCCCAGCCGGCGACCCGGCATGGAGAGCCGATCACAGGTTGGAGAAGCTCACAGCCGCTCTGTGGAGGAACGTCGCAAACAACCGGCCTGGCCGCGCAGGGTTGCTCGGTGATCCTGACCGAACAGGCACAGCCTGTGACCGTTGCGATGCTCCGGCAAGGCCGCAACGTCGTACAGCAGCAGGACGGGAAATGCGCCGTAACAAATCCCGGCGGAGCCAATGATCGCAGCAAGGCCCCCGACGTCAACTTGTGCCCGACGGCCGGCGTCAATCTCGATCTGTTTCCTGCCACCACGCTGTACATCACGGCGACGGTCATTGACCCCAACGCCAAGCACTGGGACCCGGTGCAGAAGATCTTCGTGACCGGGCCGGTCGAATCCCATCTCTTCTACCAGATCGCGGGCCAGCATCCAGACTTGAACCGGAACGGTATCGACGATTTCATCGATATCCTGCAGGGCAGGTCGAAGGATACCAACGGCGACGGCGTGCCGGACGAGGTCCAGCAGTGTTTGAAGCCCTTGGCCGTATTGGACCGCTGCGAGAACATCGAGGGCGGGCTGCGGCGACTCTTGGCGGACATCGAACGCCGCGAGATTGCACAGACTTCGTGCCGCCAGAGTTGCGATGGCAAGCGGAACGAAGAGGCCTGTGAGCGGCAGTGTGCCAAGAAGGACAAAGCCCTCGATCGACAGGAGCATGAACTCAGTGAGCGCCTACACCATCAAACGGAAGAGTGCAGAGAGGCTCTCCACCGCTTCAAGGATTGCGAGGAGGATTTCAACGAGCGCAATGGCGCATCCCCTGATTCTGATGAGGACCGCCGGGAACTTTCTGCAAAGCGCCTAACCCGGGCCCAGTAATCGAACTTACATAGTGGCAGCCGGGTAGAAAAGTTTCTGGCAACCACTTTCGCTTCTTTGGCTGTGGAGGATGGCCGGCGATAAGCACCGAACCTGGTGCCTCGCCGGCCACCCCGGTTTTTCCCGGGGGATACCCTACACCAACTGCACTTTTTCCCGCAGATCCACGCCGGCGCGGCGCAGAATGCCGGCAATCTCCCCATCGTTGAGCCGGGTGGCGTCATATTCCACAAGGATGGTTTTTTCCTTTTCGTCGAGCTTGATCTTGCGGACGCCGTATACCTCCCAGGCGTTGTTCAGCGCCAACATTTCCTTTTCTCCGGGCGGAGTACCGTATTTGAAAACCACATCGAGCATGGTCATTTTGTCTCCTCTTGCCTCCTCGGCCAGGTCCACGAGCGCGCCCCTCGGCTGCGCCTGGGAAAGACTCTTCGGCAACCTCAGGGCAGACCGCGTGACTCCGAATGAATCGTAGAACCATCTAATATAGTCCAAGCAGGTAACAGGGTAGAAGCGGATGGCGGATCACAAAACAACGGCCGGTCCTCACGAGCCTCAGGCGAACGCCGAATTGGATCCAGTGTGCCTGATGCGCGTTCAGCCGGAAAAGGCGCGGGGAACCGTCTCCTATCGCGGGAAAAAATATTTCTTCTGCAGCACGAGTTGTGCGGAGCGCTTCAAGGCGGCGCCGGAAAGATTTCTTGCGCGGCAGGACAAACCCACCACGGAGACACAGAGACACGGAGAGAATCGGGCTTCGGATTTTTCGCCGCCTGGCACGAATCCGGTTGTTAGCAGTGTCGCTTATATCTGTCCCATGGATCCCGAGGTGCGGGAGAGCAAGCCTGGGCCATGCCCCATCTGCGGCATGGCGCTCGAAGCTGAAGCCGCGCCGGCAATCCAATACACCTGCCCCATGCATCCGGAGGTTGTCCGCGACCGCCCGGGCAGTTGTCCCATTTGCGGGATGGCGCTGGAGCCACGCGCAGCCACGGTCGTTCACAAGGAAGACGACTCCGAGCTGCGCAGCATGACGCGACGCTTCTTGGTGGGCGTGGCCTTGAGTGTTCCCCTGCTGGTGCTCTCGATGTGGGGCATGGCCGGCAACAGTCCGCTCAACCGGCTACCCGCCGAGGCCATGGAGTGGTTGCAATTCGCGCTGGCTACGCCAGTGGTGGTCTGGGGTGGATGGCCTTTCTTCCAGCGCGGCTGGTCCTCGATCTTGAACCGGCATCTGAATATGTTCACTTTGATCGCGCTGGGCACGGGAACAGCTTATGTCTTTAGCGTAATTGCCACGTTGGCGCCGGGGCTGTTTCCGGCGTCGTTACTGGGCCACGGCGGGCATCCCGACATCTATTTTGAAGTGAGCTCCGGCATTGTAACGCTGGTCTTACTGGGGCAGGTGCTGGAGTTGCGGGCACGGCGGCAAACCAGTTCGGCAATTCGCGGCTTGCTGGACCTGAGCCCGAAGACCGCGGTGCGCGTTCGTCCCGATGGCGGGGACGAAGACATTTTGCTGGAGCAGGTGCGAGCCGGCGATCTTCTGCGTGTGCGACCTGGCGCCCACGTGCCGGTGGATGGAACAGTCGAGTCGGGAAGCAGCGCGGTGGACGAATCCATGATCACTGGAGAAAGCCTGCCGGTGATGAAAACAGCGGGAGACCAGGTGATCGGTGGAACGGTGAACCAGACCGGGTCGTTCATCATGCGCGCGGAGAGGCTGGGAGCGGAAACACTGCTGGCGCAAATCGTACGGTTAGTGGCGGAGGCGCAACGTAGTCGCGCACCGATTCAGTCGCTGGCCGATAAAGTGTCCGCTTATTTCGTTCCCGCCGTAGTGCTGACTGCTGTGGCGACATTTATGGTTTGGGCGATCTGGGGGCCGGAGCCGCGGCTGGCCCATGCGCTGGTCAACGCCGTAGCCGTCCTGATCATTGCCTGTCCTTGCGCTCTGGGGCTGGCCACACCTATGGCCATCATGGTCGGCACCGGACGCGGCGCCCGCGCAGGCGTCCTGGTCAAGAATGCCGCGGCTCTTGAAACCATGGAAAAGGTCGACACTGTGGTGACCGACAAGACGGGAACGCTCACGGAAGGCGAACCCCAATTGACGAGCATTCACGCTACCAACGGCTTTGCGGACCTTGATCTATTGCGGCTGGTAGCAACGCTGGAGCGCTCCAGCGAGCATCCTATCGCGGGGGCCATTGTCAAGGGAGCGGAGGAACAAAAGCTCAAACCGGGTACCGCAGACAAATTCCAATCATGGCCGGGGCAGGGAATCGCCGGAGAAGTAGACGGCCACGATGTTCTGATCGGCAACACCGCGTTCCTGGAAGCAAGAGGGATTGATGTGAAGGCCGTGGCCGCTGAGGCCGCTTCTTTTCGCGAAATGGGACAAACCGTGATGATCGCGGCGGTCGACGGCAAGGCCGCGGGAGTGTTCGGCGTCGCAGATCCTATCAAGGCTTCTACAAGGCAAGCCGTAGCTTCTCTCCACCGAAGCGGCTTGCGCCTGATCATGCTCACGGGCGACAACCGAACCACGGCGGAAGCTATCGCCAACGAACTTGGAATCCATGAGTTTGAAGCTGAAGTCGAACCTTATCGAAAGTCCGAGATTGTGAAGACCCTGCAATCCCAAGGACGCGTGGTAGCCATGGCCGGCGATGGAGTCAATGACGCGCCCGCGCTGGCCCAGGCCGACGTGGGAATCGCCATGGGCACCGGCACGGATGTGGCGATGGAGAGCGGGGCTATCACGCTGGTGAAGGGAGATCTGCGCGGCATCGCCCGAGCCCGTAACCTAAGCCGGGCTACAATGCGGAACATTCGCCAGAACCTGTTTTTCGCCTTTGTCTACAATCTGCTCGGAGTTCCCATCGCCGCTGGTATTCTGTATCCATTCACGGGGTTGCTCCTGCAGCCGGTTCTCGCCGCCGCTGCTATGAGCTTCAGCTCGGTCTCCGTGATTGCCAACGCTCTGCGGCTACGCAACGCGAAGCTTTGAAACGCTGCGAAAGATACGGTTACGAAGGTTTGCGCCAGAACCAGATAACCTTTGTTTGAGGGGCAGGGAACACCCGATAATAGTACGACGGCAACCAGGCCGCACTTGTACGAATGATCGTCCCATCCTTAGACATGCCAGAACCCAAAGAAAGTGAGACAGCGGAGAGTCTCCGCGCAATGCAAACGGCTATGGAGCGGCTGGAGCGCCGCGAGTGGTGGCGTTGGGCCACGGCTTTGATCATCATGTTCTTGCTTACTCTGGGCGTGATGTCCCTTTCTCTGCGTAGAGAACCAAGAAACGTCTTGACCGCATACCAATTTGAACTTGCCGTCCCTGGTTTGTTCGCGCTGGTCCTGGTTTTTGACGTTTTCGCGATTTATCAGCAGGTTCTCATTTCCCGGCTTCGCCGCCAGTTGTCGGGTCAAATAGGAATGCTGGCAGCCTGGGAAGCTCTAAAGCCGCCGGCAATGAGCGATCCGACGGAACGGAATGAGCGCCGGCGGCTTCCGCGCTCGTCCATCGACCAGCGCATCAAAGTCATCAGCGGCAGCAACGGAAAGGAAACCGTCCTCCTGGGGCGGGTAATCGACATCAGTGAACGGGGACTGGCCGCGGTCCTTTCCGGTTCGCTGCAACGGGGCGACAAAGTGTCACTCGAGTTCAGTCCTGGAGGCAACATGGCGATGACTCTTTCCGCGGTCATTCGCTACGTCCAGGGATTCCGCCATGGGTTTGAGTTCTTGAGCGTGAGCCCTGTTGAACTGGAGCAGCTACGCCGGGCGTCCCAAGCGCAAGTTGTTACCAATGTCCGTAGAGTTTCGGCGTCGTCGCCGAGCAGCAGCGAGTAGGTTTTTTCTGAAATCCCGAACGAATGTGTGGGATCCCTATTGGACCCACGCTGCAACCGACATTCTCTCGATGCAGTTCGAAGGGACAACGTTTTGGCATGCGATCCTTCAGAAACAAAGCAGAGAAGCAGCCCTGTTCTATAATCTCGCCCGAGGATCGCCGTCAATGAAAGCATTCTTAACTGTTTTGCTGTTGTCATCGCTTGCCTCCGCGCAGACCACTCCTCGGCAGCCGCGAGTGGTCCGCTATCAGGTAAAGCCAAGCCAACTCAAGTACACTTACGCTGCCTCATACGCTCCGGTCGCGCGTCTCAGATCAGGGGACATTCTCGAGACCAATACGGTGGACTGCTTTGGCAACGCTATCCAGAAGCCCGGGGACACCCTCAGCATGTCCAAGGGCGACAATCCTCTGACCGGTCCCTTCTACGTGGAAGGCGCGGAACCCGGCGATACACTGGCCGTCAAAATTCTGGATCTCAAAGTCGACAGCAACCAGGGCTTGGGCGCGCTCGCGCCCGGCTTCGGCGCCATCAATTCCACCAACTACACGCCCATGATCAACCCGCCCATCCCCGAGAAGATCTGGTTCTATCCCATTGACCATGCCACCAACACGGCAACCTTTCAGGCGCTCGACTCCAAATACACGGTGAAGATCCCGCTCCATCCGTTTTTCGGCTGCATCGGCGTTGCTCCTTCGGGCGGCGAGGCCCGCAGTTCCGTGGTCCCGGAAGCTTTTGGCGGCAACATGGATTCTCCCGAAGCCAGCGCCGGTAACACTGTCTATTTCCCCGTGAACGCGCCTGGGGCCATGCTCTTTATGGGCGATGGCCACGCCGCCATGGGCGATGGTGAAATCGCCGGCACCGCCATTGAGGTTCCTTTGCGCAGCCGCATTCAGGTCTTCGTAATTAAGGGCCGCAAGATAAATTGGCCGCGGTTCGAGAACGACGAATACATCATGACCGTGGGTGCTTACCGTCCTCTGGACGACGCCCTCCGCATCGCCTTCACCGAACTGGTCTCCTGGATACACAACGATTACGGGATCTCCGAGTTGGACGCGTATGAGCTTCTGTCCAAAGTCGCCGAGATTCATCTGAACGAGATGGTG
>Ga0126378_10002449_pt1 | contig 13741 bp, 11 predicted proteins | sample PanSoiMetPlot_23_FD_92587 | JGI IMG/M metagenome (GOLD analysis project Ga0126378, IMG submission 92587) | Tropical forest soil microbial communities from Panama - MetaG Plot_23 | ecosystem: Environmental > Terrestrial > Soil > Tropical forest > Bulk soil | place: Panama | collected 2016-02-17 | reverse complement strand
TGCTCATCGCGGCGATGGCCGGATGTAGCACCAACCATTCGGGCTCGTCAGCGACGACGCATGCATCGCAGAACGCGAATTCGTCCCTGCTTCAAAGCCCGACCCAGAGACCTACCTTCGCAGAGGTGCAGCAGTCGATAGACGATCTTTACCGTCACCATCCCGAGATCGAGTCCTTCACCGTGCGCGACGTGCAGTACAACACAACTACCCGGGACAAGGTCTTGGAAACGTGCCACCAAGGCGGCGCCGAAACTGATCCAGCCGCCCTCGAGTCAACCAAGATCGCTGGCTGCGCACCGCTGATCTACTTCTTCTACAATTACGGGCAACAATCGTCCGTTCCAGAGTCGACCGATGTCGCGGAAAAGCTCTACTGGTACGCCGTGACCAACATCCAAGGTCCCTTCGATCCCAAACAACCGCTCGTCGGGCTGCTAAGGAACTGGGGCGTCCAATGAGCGCCGGCTATCGACCAGCGAGGACACTTCGGCTTCATAGAGCAACTGCGGATCGACGCCGGTGGATGGCAGGTGGCTCTCGAGTTCGAGGCTGATGACGCCGTGCAGCCGCGTCCAGGCGTTGAGGCCGGCGAGCAGCGTGGCGTCGGGGAGATCCGGCATGCCGGTGCGCTTCTGCCAGTCCCGCAGTTGCCGGCTGAGCGTGCGCGACGGCTGGGTTGACCCGTTTCCCGTGGACGGGGCCGCTTCGCCGACCGCGTCGAGCAAGACCGACATGCTGCGCCCGGCGGCCGGGATGATCTGCTCCGGGTCGAGTTCCCCGGAACCGACCTGGGTCGAGAACACCAACCGGTAACGGTGCGGCTGGTCTAGTGCCCAGGCGCGGTACGCCGCGGCGATCGCGTGCCAGCGGGCCAGCGGGGACGCATGGCGCCGATGTGCCGCGGCCTCCAGGGTGTCGGCCAGGTCGGTATAGCCGTCGACTGCGAGCGCGGCCAGTAACTGGTCTCGGCTGCTGAAGTACCGGTAGATCGCCGCCCCCGACATTGCCATCTGCTTGGCGATGGCGTTCAGCGACAGGTTCTCGACCCCGCCGGCGGCGATCTGGGCCATCGCCAGCTTCTTGATCTCCGCGAGCGTCTGGACCCGCTGTTGCTCGCGTCGCGTCGGTCGCGGCGTCGACATCGGACCTCCTCCAGAGAACCGTTGACAGACATGTTAGCAGGTACTACATTGTGAGAGGATATAACAAAACGAGAGTCTCACACTGAAGGTGACCCGACATGCCTGCTTCCCAGAACCTGACCTCCTCTCCCGGAGTGCGCACACACGAGGGCACCGGCGTAGACCGTCGGTGGCTGACCCTGGCCCTGCTGGCCACCGCACAGTTCATGGTCGTGCTGGATGCGTCGATCGTGAACATCGCCATCCCGCACATCGCCACCGGGCTGCACACTGCCCTGTCCACTCTGGCCTGGGTGATTACGGCCTACGTCGTCGCCTTCGGCGGCATGCTGCCCTTCGGTGGCAGGCTGGCGGACCTGCTCGGCCGCCGCCGTACCTTCCTCGTCGGCCTCGGTATCTTCACTCTTACCTCGCTCGCCGCCGGACTCGCACCGAGCATCGGCACGCTCATCGCCGTACGCGCCGTGCAGGGCGTGGGTGCCGCGCTGCTCGCGCCCGCCGCGTTGTCGCTGGTCACAGCGACGTTCGCCGAGGGTGCCGAGCGGACCAAGGCTCTCGGCGTCTGGGGTGCCGTCGCAGCCGGCGGCGCGACGGCCGGCGTGCTGCTCGGCGGGCTGCTCACCGGAGGTCTCGGCTGGCGGTCGGTGTTCCTGATCAACGTGCCCATCGGTGTCGCCGTCGCCGTCCTCACACCGCGACTCGTCACAGCAAACCGTCCCACCCCCGGGCCCGGCTCCTGGTGGCGCCGCTACGACGTACCCGGCGCCCTCACCGTCACCATCGGCCTCGCCGCCCTCGTGGGGGGCCTTTCTGAGGGCCCGTCTTGGGGATGGCGCTCAGCCGCAACGCTAGGACTGCTCACCGTTGGCATCGTCATGCTCATCAGCTTCATCGGCATCGAGCGCATCAGCTCCGCGCCACTGCTTCCGCTGCGGCTGCTGCGCATCCGAAGCATCGCGACCGGCAACACGATCATGTTGCTCACCGGCGCCGCCATGCTCGGCCTGTTCTACTTCCTGTCCCTCTACGAGCAGGTCGTACTCGGTTACGGCGCAGTGGCCGCCGGGCTGTCCCAGCTGCCGATGGCGCTCACCCTGATCGCCGCTGCCGGCGTTGCTCCGGTGATCGTCAAGCAGATCGGCGCACGAGCCACCCTCGCCACCGGACTGGTCCTCCTCACCGGCGGACTCGCCTGGTTCGGCGCCGCGTCCGCGCACGGCTCGTTCGTCATGGACGTGCTCGGCGCTTCGCTCGTCGTAGGCAGCGGCCTCGGCCTTGCGTTCGTCCCGCTTACCGACCTCGCTGTCACCGGAGTCGACAACACCGACGCCGGTATCGCCAGCGGGCTGGTCAACACGAGCCAACAAGTCGGCGGCGCCCTCGGACTGGCCGCCCTTGCCACGGTGGCCACCGGCAGCACCCAAACAGCGCTCCACTCACACCCGCAGCTGGTAGCCCTTACCACCGGCTACACCGATGCGTTTCGCGCCGCCGCAGTTATCGCCCTTATCGCCGCAGCCGTCACCGCAGCGATCAGGACGTCTTCGAACCACGCGCGTGGACGAGGCCGGTCTCGTACGCGGTGATCACCAGTTGGGCGCGATCACGGGCGTGCAGCTTCATCAGCAGCCGGCTGACGTGGGTCTTGACGGTCGCCGCGGACAGCGTCAGCGCAGCTGCGATCTCGGTGTTCGACAGCCCCTGGCCGATGAGGGTAAGCACCTCGATCTCGCGTTGCGTCACGCCGTCGAGGCTGCTCGCGGGCTGGCGGGCCGACTCGGGGCGGCGCAGGAACTCCTCGATCAGCCGCCGGGTGACGCTCGGCGCGAGCAACGCGTCGCCGGTCGCAACCGTTCGGATCGCGGTGAGCAGGTCGGCAGGCGGGGTGTCCTTCAGCAGGAAGCCCGCGGCGCCGGACCGTAAGGCGGTATAGACGTACTCGTCGAGGTCGAAGGTCGTGAGGATAAGCACACGGACGTGCGCTGTCTCGGGATCGGCGGCGATCTGGCGGGTGGCCGCCAGGCCGTCCAGCTCCGGCATGCGGATGTCCATCAGTGCCACGTCGGGGTGCTCGCGCCGGGCCAGTTCGACAGCCTCGCTGCCGGTCCCGGCCTCGCCGACCACCTGCAGATCGGGCGCCGAGTCGATCAGCGCGCTGAACGCGCCACGCACCAGAAGTTGGTCGTCGGCCACTACGACGCGCAGCGTGTTCACGCCGCCGGCTCCTGCGGGATCGGCAGGCAGACCGCGACGCGAAACCCACGGATCGGCAGCGGCCCGGCCTCGAATGCCCCGCCGTACATGGTCGCGCGTTCCCGCATTCCGATGATGCCGTGACCCTCGACCAGTTGGGCGGCGCCCAGACCCGGTCCATCATCGGTCACCTCGACAGCGAGCGCGTCAGGACGGTAGTCGACCCACAGCCGGCTTCGATCCGCCTTCGCGTGCTTGACGACGTTAGTCAGCGCCTCTTGGACGATTCGATACGCGGCGGCTTCGATACCGTCCGGCAGGCGGCGGGCCTGGCCGGTGATGCGCAAATCGACGCGCACCCCGGCGCTGGTGGTACGTGCAACGAGATCGTCGAGATCCGCAAGCACCGGGGTGGGCGCGAGCCTCGCCGGGTCAGCGTCGAGCGGACCCTCACGCAGCACGCCGAGCAGCAAGCGCATCTCACGCAGGACATCACGAGTGGTCGTCTCGATCACCGCGAGTGCGGCGCGGGCTTTATCCGGCTGCTCGGTCATCAGATGATGCCCGACGCCGGCCTGTACCGCGATGACGCTCATACTGTGCGCGACCACGTCGTGCAGGTCGCGGGCGATGCGTAGCCGCTCCTCGGTGACGGCTCGCCACGCCAGGTCGCGTTGCGCCTCGACCTCGCGCTGAGCACGCTCCCGCAGCGCCTCGGCGTACGCGCGTTGCCGACGCACCGCCACGCCGATCGCCCATGCCGCGGCCTGCACGCTCACTGTTGCGAGCACGCGCACTGGCGTGATGCCGGTGAAGCGCCCTTCGCCGTAGACCGGGGCCCTGGCGATGAGGACCGCGGAAATGACCACGCTGATGCCGGCGAGCGCGGGCAGCGATATGCGAACCGGCTCGACGACAGCGACGGTGTAGAGCACGAGCGCGACGGCAATCAACGGATCCTTGGAGAACCCCAGACCGAATAGGGTCGCGCATGCGGCCGTCGCCAGTGCGAGCATGCCGAGCGGCCATCGGCGGCGGGCCGCCACAGCGAATCCGGCAAGGACGGCGAGCGCGTAGCCCACGCCAGCGGGCTTCGACGCGCCGACGGCGTTGAAGTGGACCGCGTTCGCATACAGCACGACGACGGCAAAGCCCAGCACAACGTCCACTGCAATTAGCAGACGCTGCCCACCTGCAGGGAGGCGCTGCGTGCGCACATCCGGACGGTACTGCGCCGGCGGCCTCATGGCGTCGGCTCAGGGCGGTAGCCCGCGAGTCATACCCGGGTCGGACGGCACCGCCGCCGTCCGAGCTCAGGGGTAGCCGCAAGTTGAACCTGGCCTCCGATGTGGCCGGGCCGCCGGGCCGGGACCGTGGAGGCACTACGACATCCCCTGCGAGGAGTGAGCAGCATGATAGAGGCAACCGCCCTCACGAAGCGATATGGCGGCACCATGGCCGTTGATGACCTGACCTTTGCTGTCCGCCCCGGACACGTGACCGGTTTCCTCGGCCCTAACGGCGCCGGCAAGTCCACGACGATGCGGATGATCCTAGGGCTGGACGCGCCCACCAAGGGCTCGGTCACCGTCGACGGTCACCGGTTCGCCGACCTGATCTGGCCGCTGCATCGGGTCGGCGCCCTGCTCGACGCCAACGCCTTGCACGGCGGGCGGACCGCGCACGCGCACCTGAGCGCACTGGCCCGCAGCAGCGGCATCGGGCCGTCGCGGGTGCGCGGCGTGCTCGCCGAAGTGGGGTTGTCGAGCGTTGCGCACAAACGCGTGCGCGGGTTCTCCCTCGGCATGAAGCAGCGACTCGGCATCGCCGCGGCGCTGCTCGGCGATCCCGGAATCCTCATGTTCGACGAGCCGGTCAACGGCCTCGACCCAGAGGGGATCCGCTGGATTCGCGAACTGTTCCGTCGGCTCGCCGGCGAGGGCCGAACCGTGCTCGTGTCCAGCCACCTCATGAGCGAGATGGCTTTGACTGCTGACCATCTGCTGATCATCGGCCGCGGGCGGCTGATCGCCGACACCAGCGTCACTGACTTCGTCTCCTCCGCCGGTACATCGCGGCTGCTCGTGCGCTCGTCCAGTAGCGGCGAACTGGCCCGGCTGCTCCTCGCAGACGGCGCCGCGGTGGAACCCGGGCCGGATGCGCAGATCGTCGTCACCGGCGTATCAGCCGAGGTCGTCGGCGACCTGGCGGCGGGCCACAACATCCCGATCTACGACCTGCACACAGAGCACGCGTCACTCGAAGAGGCCTTCATGACCCTCACCGCGGATCGTGTCGAATTCCGCGCGGCCGCCCACACCCCGACAACCAGCGAGGACTGACATGACGACCATAACCGCCGAACCGATGCGCGCCGTCTCCCAGCCATCGACCCCGCCGACGCTCGCGAAGCGCGCGGGCGCACTGCTCGCATCGGAGTGGATCAAGATCCGCTCCGTGCGCTCGACCTACTGGGCCATGCTGATCAGCATCGTCGCCGTGATCGTGCTCGACGTCCTGATCGCGCGTCACTTCGTCACGAGCTGGGACACCCTCCCTGCATCGGAAAAGGCCTCCTTCGACCCGCTCGGCGTCGTCTTCAACGGGTTCGGATTCGCCCAACTGGCCATAACGTCGCTCGGCGTGCTCGTCATCAGCTCCGAATACTCCAGCGGCCTGATCCGCACGACGTTCTCTGCCGCGCCGAGGCGGCGCGCGGTACTCATGGCGAAGGCAGCCGTGTTCGGTGCAGTAGCGCTCGTCATCGGCGAGGTGCTGTCGTTCGGCTGCTTCTGGCTGGGGCAGGCGATCCTTTCCGGCAAGCATCTCGGCATTTCGATCAGCGACCCCGGCGCGTTGCGTGCTGTGCTCGCCGCCGGCTGCTACCTATTCGTCGCTGGAATCATCGGACTGGGCCTCGGGGCACTGCTGCGTTCCACCGCGGGAGCCATAGCCTCTGCAATCGGTCTGCTCTTCCTGCTGCCGCAGGTCGTCGGCGCCCTGCCGTCGCCGTGGCGGTCCGACATCGGCAAGTTCCTTCCTGGGAACCTGATCTCCCAGCTCACGTCGAGCGACCCGAGCTCCAAACTGCTGACGCCGGGATGGTGCTGGGTTGTGCTCATCGCCTACCCCATCGTGTTCCTCGCCGCCGGCGCGTACGTCATCAGTCGCCGAGACGCGTGATCCGGATCAGGGCGGTCTCCTGCGCCATATGCGACAGCTTCTCGGGGTTGCGCACGGCGTAGATCCCGGTGATGAGCCCGTCGTCGATACGCAGCGCCAGGACCGTGTCGACCTCGCCGTCGAACCGGAGTATCAGTGCCGGATAGCCATTGACCTGTGCGGGCTGAAGCGACGCGGCGGCGAGGTTGGCCAGTCCGGCACGCAGGATGCGGCCCACCTTCTCGGAGCCCACGATGGGCCGCGGAACAGCCTGCTTGACTCCGCCACCGTCACCCAGGAAGACGACGTCCGGTGCGAGGATGTCGAGCAGGTGCTGCAAATCGCCGGTTTGCGCCGCCTGTTGGAACGCCTCGAGCGCGTCTCGGGTCTCGGCCGCAGACGCGACCCCGCGCGGTCGGCGCGCAGCGACGTGTGCCCGCGCCCGGTGCGCAATCTGCCGGACCGCCGCCGGCGTCTTGTCGATGGCTTCGGCGATCTCGTCGTACTCGACGTCGAACACCTCGCGCAGCACGAACACCGCCCGCTCGGTCGGCGTCAGTGTCTCCAGCACCAGCAGCATCGCCATCGAGACGTTTTCCGCCAGCTCGATGTCCTCGGCCACATCGGGCGCGGTGAGCAACGGCTCGGGCAGCCAGGGACCGACGTAGGACTCTTTGCGGCGGCCGAGCGTCCGCAGCCGGCCGAGCGCCTGGCGGGTGGCGATCCGGACGAGATAAGCCCGCTGATTCTCAACGATGTCGAGGTCGACGCCGGCCCACCGCAGCCAGGTCTCCTGCAGCACATCCTCTGCGTCGGCGGCCGAGCCGAGCATCTCGTAGGCGATGGTGAACAGTAGGTTGCGGTGCGCCAGGAACGCCTCGGTGGCAGCGTCCGGCCGGTTAGCCATATGGGCTCCTCTCCAATCTCGGCTGTGCCACCCATGAGACGCCGGGACCGGCCGTCTTGTGACATCACCGACCGGCACGACTCACGTGACGCAGCCGGCGCTGTCACAACGACGGGATCGCCGGCATCTCGTGTCTGTCATTGCACATCAAGAGTGAGGACGCAGTCATGGAGCCCAGGATCGACATGATGGCCAACGAGATCGGCGCCAAATTCGCAAAGCGGTTCGCCAACGCCAGCCTGGTGATCCACCATTCGAGGTTGCCGAAGTCCACGCAGGAGCTGGTGTCGCTGCGTGCCAGCCAGATCAACGGATGCGGTTGGTGCGTCGACTTGCACACCAAGGAGGCGGCCGCCGCCGGCGAGACTCCGGTCCGGATCAACCTGGTCGCCGCCTGGCGCGAGTCCACCGTGTTCACCGAGGCCGAGCAAGCGGCGCTGGCGCTGGCCGAGGAGGGTACCCGGCTTGCCGACGCCAACCTCGGCGTGTCCGACGAGACCTGGGCGCAGGTACGCAAGCACTACGACGACGACCAGATCGTCGCGCTGGTCTCAGTGGTCGCCCTTATCAACGCGGCGAACCGGCTCGCCGTGATCGTGCACCAGCAGGGCGGCTCCTACGAACCCGGCATGTTCGACAGCTTCGCGAGCTAAGCGGCAGGGGGGCCGTTCGGGGTGGTGCTGAGGTCTGGGCTGGGCAGCAAGCTACGGTGGCCGAGCGCGACAGCGGTGCGCGCCGCGAGGTAGCCGATGAATGCGGTGAGGACGGCCAACAATAGGTAGATCCACGCATCCTGGTGCTGGGCGTGTTCGGCGGCGAGCCACGCGATGGCATTGGCGATCAAGGCGGCGGCTGGGAAGGAGTAGGACCACCAGCCGGGCCCGAACGGCACAGTACGGTATAGCGGGACAAGGCCGAGCTGGACAATTGCCATGAGCACCGCATAGCCCGCCAAGGCGAGTGCGATGCGGTCCACTCGGCCGCCGTCTATCGCGAACCAGGCGTTGCCCGCGACAAGGGGTGGTGCGATCAAGATCGCCATGGTGGGAATGAGCGGCCTCGGCAGTTGTTGGCCCCCGACGAGCTGTGCGAGCAGCACGGCCCCGATGAGGATCCAGCTGATGACCCCGAATCCGAACAGGACCACGGCGAGACTGCGATAGCCGAGGGTGGCGGCTTCGGCTGATGCGACCAGTGGTGCCCCGACCGACGGAAGGTAGTACCCGGGGTGCCACTTCGTCGACGGTGTGCCGTCGAGTATCCAGATCGCGAGCAGGCGACCCGCCAGCACCAGCGTCGCCGTAAGCGATGCGGTGTACAGCACTACTGCCGAGCCGCGCGCAACGGGTTCAAGCCCGCCGGCGAGCAGCATCCCGACGATCGCGGGAACCGCTACGAAAGGCCCGAAGGTGGGGTCGGCTAGCTCGGTGCGCGTGCGTCCGTCCGTAAAGATCGAACGCAGGTACAGCGCGAGGGTTATCAGCCACGCGGCGCCGGCAATCAGCCAGAACGCATCTGCGACCGCGGTCGGCGTCGGCGAGAGCCGGCCGGCTTCGGTCCATGCTTGCGCGAGGCCGGCGAGGCCGAAGCTGATGCCGAACAGGTTCGGGGTGATGCGACGTGGAGGTCCAGGCGGCGAAATGACTCGCGCGCTTGAACTAAGAGCGGGAAACATCGGCGTGCCTGCAGAGAATGGGCCAGGACGTGACCTGCGACGTCGCGGCGCAGATCCACATCGCATCGCCGAGATGCCACCAGCACGCGTCGCTGTGTGTGTGTTGGGACGGGCTCAGCTCGAGCGGGTCTGCGGTGCGGGACGACGTCGAGGTCACGCAACTGACGCTAGGCACCCTGCGTCGGCCGCGAATCGGAAGCGGCTACGGAACAAGTGTCCCTGCCTCGGCCACCGGCCCAGCCGGTATCCGTAGAACTACGCAAGTTCAGGATGGCCGGTATCCGGGGCGCGCGGCGTTGTATCCACCATATTGACTGGATGCGGGCGGCCCAACAGTGGGCGCGGGTGTGATGGGATGGAATCGTGGCTGCAGGCCCTGCCAGCAGGGTGCGCACGGGCGATTGGCGTCGCATCAAGCAGTTCGCGGTACATCTGCCCACGCGACCTTGTGGGCTCGCCATCGCCGGCGAGGCGGGCGCCGGTAAGTCAACCCTGTGGCGCGCGGCGGTCGACGCAGCCGTAGGCGCCGGTTATCGGGTTCTGCGCAGCGAGCCCTCGCCGGCTGAGGCCCAGCTGTCGTTCGCGGGACTGTCCGACCTGCTCGGCGACATCCTGCCGACGGTGACGGATGCTGTCCCGGCTCCGCAACGAGATGCGCTCGAGGTGGCCCTGCTCCTGCGACCCGCCGGCGAGATACCACCGACCGCACACGCCATCGGCCAGGCCGTCCTCTCGGTGCTGCGGGCCGCCCTCGCTGACCGGCCCATCATGATCGGCATCGACGACGTGCAGTGGCTGGACGACGCGAGCTTGGACGCGCTCGTATTCGCATTACGGCGACTCGCAGCCGAGACCGTCTCCGTGCTGCTCGCTGCCCGCGCCGCCGCTCCCGCCGATCCCTTGACGGTGGGCGTGCCGCCGCCGCCACGGCACTGGCACGATCTGCTCGACGCAGTCGCGACCTCGGAACGCATCGACCTCGCGCCGCTGAACGTTCGCCAGATACGAACCCTGCTGCCCGCGGACGTGAATCTGGCGCAGGCCCGTCTTGTGGCTGACCAGTCGAGAGGAAATCCCTTCTGGGCCAAGGAGATCTCGGCGGCGAGTCTCGAATCGCCCGGCTCGCCGCTGACGCCGACGGCCCAAGGGCTCAGCCGACGGCTTACGCACCTGCTCGGAGCGGATGCCGTGTATGCCCTGGCCGTGGTGGCGGCCGCCGGCCATGTGCGCGTATCCGATTCGTTGAAGGAGCTTCGCGTCCTGCCTGATCCCGTCACGGCGCTTGACTCCGCGGCACTTGCCGGCGCCGTCGTCGAGACCGGCGGGCGACTCGTCCCGGCGCACCCGCTGATCGGTGCAGCGGCACTCGAGGCGTTGCCCCCGGGTCGCCGCCGCAATCTCTACGAGCACCTCGCAGCGGAGTCGATCAACCCCGAGCGGCACGCACGATTCCTGGCATTGGCCGCCGGCGCCGGACCAGACCCCGCCGTGGCCGAGGCTCTCGAAGCCGCCGCCGAGGCCGCGCACAACCGGGCCGCCAACGCCGTGGCGGGACACTTCGCAACGCAGGCCGTGTCGTTCACGCCCGCTACCGACGAGCCGCACCTGATCGCGCGCCGGATCCGCGCCGGCGAGCTGCTGTTCCTCGCAGGCAATGTCGCCGACTCCGTGGCTCATCTCGGGACGCTCGATCTCGACGGCCTCGCCACACCCGACCTGGAGCGCGCGCTGCCGCTCCTACTCGACATGACCGACGTCGTGCACGGGACCACTGCGGCAACGACGATCATCGCCAACGCCTTGCAGACTGCCGGTTTCGATCGGCGGCGCCGCGCACTGGTCCTCGCGCTTGCCGCGGACGTCGCCTACGGCATTCCCGGCAAGCGGCACGCGCTCGCAGTCGAGGCGATCGGTTGCGCCCAAGCCGCCGGCACCGCTGCCGAGCCGGCCCTGCACCGCGCCCTACTGAACCTGGTCGCAGCAAAGGCGGCTGCCGCTGAGGGCCTCGACACTGACCTGCTCGACCAAGCCGGCCGCCTTGAGAGCAGTATTGCGGTGACCCGCCAATACGACACGGCGAACCTGCAACGCGGACTGTGGTCGCGCTACGTCGATGACCTGGAGACGGCCCGCGCCGCGGTGACGAAGTCCATCGGACAGGCCGCCGAGTCCGGCGACGACTACGCCCAGGCCACATTCCTGGCCTACCTGGCGGCAACCGAGCAACTCGCAGGCGACTACACCTCGGCTCGAGTCGCGCTCGATGCCGCCGACGCCATCGCCGCCTGGCATCACTGGCCCGCGTCTGCATGGCGGCTAGAACCCACCTGCGAGCAGCTCATTGCCGACGGCAAGCTGACCGAGGCACGACACATCGTCGACACCCAGCTCGTCGACGAGGCGCACACCCCTGTCGAAGGATTCATCGCTGCCGTGCTCCGCGGCAAAGTCAGCGCTTGGGAAAATGATCCCGCCGCGACAGTGGTCCACCTGGAGCGTGCCGCCCGTTGGGCGGACGAAAACGGGTGGAAGGACCCAGGCGTTCGCAGCCGACTTGACGCGTTGCTCGCCGAGGCCTACGTCGACACTGATCGAGCCGCCGACGCGGCCCGAATCTCCTCGACTCTGCGAGAGATCGGCACCCGACTCGAGCGCACGGCCCTCATCGGTGACGCCGACCGCATCGACGCCCTGATCGCCGCGCACCTGGGCGACCTCGATGCCGCGGCCGGCCTCGCCCGGTCCGCCGTCGCCGCGCACGAAGCCTCACCTCTGCGCCTCGAAGTAGCGCGCAGCCTGCTCGTGCTCGGTCGTATCGAAAGGCGCCGCAGAGCCCGCAAGCACGCCCGCACCGCCCTCACCCGAGCCCGCGATCTTGCGACAGACGTCGCTCACCGCCCGCTGCTGGCCGAAGTCGAACGCGAACTACCACGTACAGCCGGCACGCGATCGAGCAACGCGCTCACTACCACCGAGCAGCGCGTGGCCGAGCTCATCGCCCAAGGCGCCAGCAACCGCGACGCGGCGACGGCTCTTTTCGTCAGCGTGCGCACCATCGAGACGCACCTGGCCACGATCTACCGCAAACTCGGTATCCACCGCCGTGCCGAACTCACCCGACGGCTCTCCCAGAACAACATTTAGCGAAGGAACTCGCTCACCCGAGCGGCGACAGCGCCAGGATCTTCGAGGACGAACAAGTGCCCGCCGCCCGGGATCACCTGCAACTCGGCGTCCGGGATGAGCCGTGCCAGTAAGCGGCCGTTCACGAGAGGAACGATCGGATCGTCGTCGCCGGCCAGCACGAGGGTGGGCTGGCGGATCCGGTGCAGCCACGGCATGCTGGTCCAGCCTGCGATGGAGTACAGCTGGGCTGCGTATCCGTACATGGTCGGTCGATGGACGAACCGGGCCAGCGAGCCGTGCAACAAGGCATCAGGATCGCGACGGGCGACGCCGCCGTAGATGTCGCCCGCAACGCGACGGTAATAGTCAGGTTGGTAGTAGCGGCGCGGCGTGGCCAGCGTCCACAGCACGCGGGGCGAGCCGGGAACGCCGCCGAGCCCGGGCCCGGTCGCGGCAAGCATGAGCCTGCGCACCCGGTGCGGAGCCTGGTGTGCCAACTGCTGCGCCACGACGCCGCCGAGTGAGACCCCGAAGACGTCAACTGCCGTGTGGCCGAGTGTGTCGAGGAGTCGCTCGGCGGTACGAGCGACTCCGCCCATCCGGCGCGGCCAGGCGTACGGAGTCGACTCGCCGACCCCGGGGGCGTCGTAACTGATCGTGCGCAGATTTCGACTGTTGAGCTCCCGTTCAAACGGCTCTGCCAGCTCCAGGCTGGCGCCGATCCCGGTGATCAACAACAACGGGGGGCGCGAACCGTCGCCGTCCGCGACGGCGGTGCGCAGCCGGACCCCGTCCACGTCGAGGAATCTGATCTCACGCGAAGGCACCGACACCGGTGATGTCCCGTCCGACGATCAGCGTCTGAATGGTTTCGGTGCCCTCGTACGTGTGCAGCGCCTCGATGTCGGCCATGTGCCGCATGACATGGAAGTCGAGCAGGATGCCGTTTCCGCCGAGGAGGTCTCGAGCCTCCGCAACCACCTGGCGCGCCTTGCGGGTGTTGTTCATCTTGGCGATGGCGGCAATGGTGTCCGTCAGGCTGCCTTCTTCGATGAGCCTTCCCAGACGCAGACAGTAGAGCTGCATCGAGCAGACCTCGGCCAGCATCTTGACGAGCTTGTCCTGCACTATCTGGAAGCTGACCAGTGCCTTGCCGAACTGGCTCCGTTCGGAGCAGTACTGCGCGGCGATCTCGTAGGCGGCCGTGGCGTGGCCGAGGGCACCCCAGGCGACCGCGTTGCGGGTACCGGCCAGTACCCGCCCGGTGTCCTTGAAGCTGTTCGCACCGGGCAGCCGGTTCGACTCGGCGACCTGCACGTCGGTCAGGGTGATCTCGGCCTGCCACACGGCACGCAAGGAACCCTTGCCATCGATCTTGCTTGCGAGGTACCCCGGAGTCCCCTTCTCGACGAGGAATCCCTTGACCTGGTGGTCGGCCTCGTCGCGCGCCCAGACCACGACCACGTCGGCGATGGTGCCGTTGCCGATCCACTTCTTGGCCCCGTTGACCGTCCAGGTGTCACCGTCGCGCCG
>Ga0126378_10002447_pt1 | contig 13743 bp, 10 predicted proteins | sample PanSoiMetPlot_23_FD_92587 | JGI IMG/M metagenome (GOLD analysis project Ga0126378, IMG submission 92587) | Tropical forest soil microbial communities from Panama - MetaG Plot_23 | ecosystem: Environmental > Terrestrial > Soil > Tropical forest > Bulk soil | place: Panama | collected 2016-02-17 | reverse complement strand
AGGCGGATGCCGGCTGGAAGGCCTATGTCGCGAAGGTCCAGCCCTTGGTCCAGACCCAGGAGACCAAGATCCTCAATCCGACTTCGTTCTCGCCGATCCGGTGAGTGCGCGCGGAGGCGTCCGATGACCGCTCCCGCGCGCGCACGCACCGGCGCGCAGATCCTGGTCGACCAGCTCAAGATCCACGGCGCCGACACCGTCTTCTGCGTGCCCGGCGAGAGCTATCTCGCGGTGCTCGACGCGCTCTACGACGCGAACTCGATCCGCACCTTCACCTGCCGGCATGAGAGCGGCGCCTGCATCATGGCGGAGGCCTACGGCAAGCTCCGCGGCAAGCCCGCGATCTGCATGGTGACCCGCGGCCCCGGCGCCACCAACGCGAGCGCCGGCCTCCACATCGCGACCCAGGATTCGACGCCGCTCATCCTGCTGGTGGGCCAGGTGCAGCGCGACGCCATCGAGCGCGAGGCCTTCCAGGAGCTCGACTACCGCCGGATGTTCGGCCAGCTCGCCAAGTGGGTGGCGCAGATCGAGGACCCCCGCCGTATCCCGGAATTCATCAGCCGCGCCTACTACGTTGCGACATCCGGCCGGCCAGGCCCGGTGGTGCTGGCTCTCCCCGAGGACATGCTCCGCGAGCCCGCGGAGGTCGCCGACGCCGAGCCCTGGCACCAGGTCGAGACGCATCCGGGCGCCAACCAGGTCGCCGAGGTGCTCGAGGAGCTTAAGCGCGCCGAGCGGCCGTTCCTCCTGCTCGGCGGCAGCCAGTGGGACGCGGACGCCGTCGACGCGATCGAGACCGTCGCCCAGGCGAACGCGCTGCCGGTCGGCTGCACCTTCCGCCGGCAGGACCGGTTCGACAACGCGCTCTCCTGCTACGCCGGCGATGTCGGCATCGGCATCAACCCGAAGCTCGCTAAGCGCGTGAGGGGGTCCGATCTCTTGATCGTGCTGGGCGCGCGGCTCGGCGAGATGACTACCGGCGGCTACACGCTGATCGACGTCCCGACTCCCCGCCAGCGCATGATCCACATCCACCCCGATGCCGAGGAGCTCGGTCGCATCTACCAGCCCGCGATCGCGATCCACGCGACGCCCCGCGCCTTTGCCAAAGCACTTGCGGCGCTGCCGCAGATCGAGACGCCACGGTGGAAGTCGTGGACCGAGGCGTCGCGGGCGGAGTTCGAGGCCTGGCAGGTGCCGCTGCGCTCGCCGGGCAAGATCCAGATGGCGGAGATCGTGCGCTGGCTCGACCAGCACATGCCGCCGGAGACCGCCTACACCAACGGCGCCGGCAATTTCGCGACTTGGCTGCACCGGTTCCACCGCTACCGTGGCTTCGGCACGCAGTTGGCGCCCACCAGCGGTTCCATGGGCTACGGCTTCCCGGCGGCGCTCGGCGCCAAGGTGACCGACCCCGCGCGCCCGGTGGTGTGCTTCGCCGGCGACGGCGATTTCCAGATGACCGGGCAGGAGCTCGCCACGGCGGTCCAGTACAAGCTGGACGTGATTGTGCTCGTCATCAACAACAACATGCTCGGCACCATCCGCATGCACCAGGAGCGGCACTATCCAGAGCGCATCATCGGGACCGATCTGGTGAATCCGGACTTCGCGGCACTCGCGCGCGCCTACGGCGCCTACGGCGAGACGGTGGAGCGCACCGAGGATTTCCCCGCAGCCTTCGAGCGCGCCCGCGCGTCGGGCGGGCCCGCCATCCTCGACCTCAAGCTCGACCCCGAGGCCCTGACTCCCCGCCAGTCGCTGAGCGAGATCCGATCGGAAGCCCTAGCGAAGACGCATTAGTTCGGAGTGTGTCGCGCTCGTATCACCGCTGTGCGTCCTTCGACACGCTCGCTTGCGCGAGCGCGCTCAGGAAGAGGAAGATGGTTGATGGCACAACGAAAGTCGCCTCATCCTGAGCGCGCATCCGGAGGATGCGTGTCGCAGGACGCACGCTAGGAAGTCCGAGAAAGGAAAGCTTATGGCCCAGTTCAAGAATTACGTCGCCGGCGAGTGGATCGAGAGCCCGCAGGTCAGCAGGAATGTCAATCCGGCGGATCTCTCGGATGTGATCGGCGAGTATGGGCGCGCCGACCGGGCGCTGGTGGAGCGGGCGATCGAAGCGGCGACAGCGGCTTTTCCGAAATGGTCCATGGGGAGCGTGCAGGAGCGGTCGGACATCCTCGACCGCATCGGCACCGAGATTTTGGCGCGCAAGGAGGAGCTCGGGAAGCTGCTCACGCGCGAGGAGGGCAAGACCATCGCCGAGGCGATCGGCGAGGCCGGGCGCGCCGGCGCCATCTTCAAGTTCTTCGCGGGCGAGGTCCTGCGCTACGGCGGCGAGAAGCTGCCGTCGGTCAGGCCCGGCGTCGAGGTCGAGATCACCCGCGAGCCCGTGGGCGTCATCGGGCTCATCACGCCTTGGAATTTTCCGATCGCGATCCCGGCCTGGAAGATCGCGCCCGCGCTCGCCTACGGCAACTGCGTGGTGTTCAAGCCCGCGGACCTCGTGCCGGGCTGCGCCTGGGCCTTGACCGAGATCATCAGCCGCGCCGGGCTGCCGCCGGGCGTGTTCAATCTCGTGATGGGGCCGGGGTCGGTGGTGGGCGACGCTCTCGCGAAGTCGCCGCTGGTGCACGGCGTGAGCTTCACCGGCTCGGTCTCCGTCGGCGCCGGCGTGCGCAACCAGGTGGCAGGCCGCGGCGGGCGCATCCAGCTGGAGATGGGCGGCAAGAACCCGCTGGTGGTGCTCGACGACGCCGACCTCAGCACTGCCGTGGGCTCCGCGGTCAACGGCGCCTTCTTCTCGACCGGCCAGCGCTGCACCGCCTCGAGCCGGCTCATCGTCACGCAAGGCATCCACGACAAGTTCGTGAATGCGATGGTCGAGCGCATGCAGAAGCTGGTGATCGGCAACGGCCTCGATCCCAAGACGGAGATCGGGCCGGTCGTGAGTGCGCCGCAGCTCGACCAGGACCAGAGCTATCTCAAGATCGCGCGCGACGAAGGCGCCACCCTGAAGCTTGGCGGCGAGCGCCTGAACCGCCCGACCCAGGGCTACTACATGGCGCCCGCGCTCTTCACGGACACGCACAACAAGATGCGCATTAACCGCGAGGAGGTCTTCGGGCCGGTCGCCTCGGTGGTGCGGGTCAAGGATTTCGACGAGGCGCTCGAGGTCGCGAACGACACCGACTTCGGCCTCTCGGCGGGCATCGTCACCTCGTCGCTCAAGCACGCGAGCGCCTTCAAGCGGCGCTCCCAGGCGGGCATGGTGATGGTCAATTTGCCGACCGCCGGCGTCGACTACCACGTGCCCTTCGGCGGCCGCAAAGGCTCCAGCTACGGGCCCCGTGAGCAGGGGCCCTACGCGCGCGAGTTCTACACCATCGTCAAGACCGCCTACACGCTGCCAATGTGAGCATCGCACCCATGGACCTGCGGCAATTCAAGGCGCTCACCTTCGACTGCTACGGCACGCTCATCGATTGGGAGCGCGGCATCCTCGCGGAGCTCAAGCCCTGGGTCGCGGCGAGCGGCCGCGCGCTCACCGACGACCAGATCCTCGAGGGCTTCGGCGAGGCGGAATCCGCTTACGAGGCGGCGACGCCGTCGAAGCTCTATCCTGGGATCCTCGCCGACACCTTCCGCGCGCTCGGGAAGCGCTGGGAGGTTCCCGCGAGCGAGGCGCAAGCCGCCGCGTTCGGCAATTCCGTGCCGCGCTGGCCGGCATTTCCCGACAGCGCGGGGGCGCTTCAATATCTGAAACGGCACTACAAGCTCATCATCCTCTCGAACGTCGACCGCGCCTCCTTCGCCGAGAGCAACAAGAAGCTGCAAGTCACGTTCGACAAGATCGTGACGGCTGAGGACGTCGGCTCCTACAAGCCCAATCCCGGAAACTTTCGTCGCCTCCTCGCCGAGGTCGAGAAAATAGGCGTGCGCAAAGAGCAGGTCCTGCACACCGCGCAGAGCCTCTTCCACGACGTGGCGCCCGCGAAGGCAATCGGCCTCAAGACCTGCTGGATCAACCGCCGCAAGGGCCGTCCCGGCGGCGGGGCCACCGTGCTTCCCGAGGGTGACGCCACGCCCGACATCGAATTCCCGAGCATGGCGGCCTTGGTGGAGGAGCACCACAAGCAGGCGACCGCAGGCTAGAACAGGCTTTGTCAGGCTAGGTAGCAGCACCTCGTTCCATCGCCAATTCCGCCTTGAGACTGTCGAGATCGCGATAAATGGAGGCGACCGCGAGGACGCGGTCGTTGCGCCGGTATCGCACCAGGCAATCCCGGGCCCCGATGTCGCCGTTGACGGCGAGATCATCCCACGCCTCGGCGTGGCCGACATAGTTGATCGGCACGTCGTAGTGCTGGCTCCAGAAGAACGGCACGGCCGTGAAGGGCTCGCGGTGGCCAAGCATATTGAGCGCCGCGGTGCTTCCTTGGCGCTCGGCGACGACCCAATGCTCGACGCGAATGGCGTCGCCCGTATGCGGGTCGGGCCACCGGGCGATGTCGCCCGCCGCGAAGATTCCGGGCGCGCTGGTCTCGAGTTGCGCGTCCACCACGATTCCCCGATTGAGCGCGAGGCCCGCGGCCTCAGCCAGGCCGACGCGCGGCCGCACGCCGATCCCGGCGACGACGAGATCCGCCTCGATGGTGCCGCCGGATTTCAGGCCGACCCGCGTGCCGTCGATAGCGCTCGCGGTGTCCTCGAGGTGGAAGATCACGCCGTGCTCTTCGTGGAGCGCGCGCACGAAGGCGCCCAGTTCCACTCCCAGCACGCGCGCCATCGGCACCTTGTCGGGCGCCACGACATGCACCTCGATCTTGCGCGCGATGAGAGCCGCCGCCGCCTCGAGCCCGATGAAGCTCGCCCCCATGACGACGGCACGGCGCGCCGTGGTCGCCCGACCGATGATCGCACGGGAATCTGCGAGCGAGCGCAGGGTGTGCACGTGGGGCTGGGCGGCCCCGGGAATGGAAAGCCGCACCGGCTCCGCTCCCGTCGCGAGCAGCAGCCGGTCATAGTGGAGCCGGCTGCCATCTGCGAGTTCGACCTCGCGCGCCTGCGGATCGATCCGTGCCACGGTCGCGCTGGTACTGAGCTCGATGCCGTTCTCCCGGTAATAGCTCTGGGGTCTGAGCGGCACCCAGTCCTCCGGCGCGTTCCCCGCCAGATAGTCCTTGGAGAGATTCGGTCGATCGACGGGCGGCGCGTTGTCGCTGCTCAGCATCACGATGCGTCCCTGGTACTGCTCCTGTCGCAGCCGGTTTGCCGCGGCGAACCCGGCCGCACCGCCGCCGACAATCACGATCTCGCTGGGCGCCTTAGCCGATGCGGGCCGTGCCGCGACCTTCTTCGGCGCGATCGGCCGGACCTGCCCCACGATGACCTTGCCGTCGCGCTCCGCGATCGACCAGCAGGCCACGGCGCTAAGCGCCGGCGCCCGCAGGGCCTCGCCGGTGCGCAGACTGAAGCAGGCGTGGTGCCAGGGACACCGCACCGTGTCATCGACCAGAAGGCCCTCGCCGAGCGGGCCGCCGTAGTGCGTGCAGGTGGCGCCGATCGCGAAGAGCTCGGCGCCGCGGCGCGCGACCAGCACGGTGTCGTCGCCGACGTGTCCCACCAGCATCTGTCCATCGCGGAGATCAGCCGTCGGTATGCCCTGGGCGAGGTCGGGGCCGATCGGCTTCGCGTCCGTGGTGCTCATCAGCAGCCTCCGTCTTGAGTGTGGTTCTAAAGGTCCTCACCGTTATGTAGGCAGACGATGGCATAGAGGAGGAGGGTCCATGACGCGCGTGTCGTGACACCGAAGTCATCGGGATCGCGCAGGCGTGAACATGAGAATGACGCGCGGTGTCCTAGATTGACGATGGGACCAACCCTCGACGGAGGGGGCGATGCTGCGCTCCTCGACGATGGTGGCTGTGATCGTGCTTTCCTGTATGGGGATCGCGCAGCCGGCGGAGGCGCAGTCGCGTGGGCCGATGGCCTTCAACGGCCGCTGGTTCGGCGGCCGGGCGGCCTTCGAACGGTTCGAGGAACGGTTCGAGAGCCCGGTGTTCGAGCGACGCGAGCCACGGTTCGAGAGCCCGGCGTTCGAGCGATTCGAGGAACGCTTCGAAAGTCGGCGCTTCGAGCGGCGCGAGGAGTTCTTCGAGCGCCGCCGATTCTTCGATCGCAACCGCTTTTTCTTCAGCTTCGGCTTCGGCGGCTACCCCTACTACTCGTATCCGTATTACCCGAGCTACTACCCCGCCTATTATCCCTACTATCCATACTACTACTGGTACTACGCACGTCCGCCCGTGGTCGTTTACCCCTAGGACCGTCGGCACTGCGCTCGTAGAACCGCAGGAGAGCGGTTGAAGGCGGGCTAGGGCGCGCCCTTTCACGCAATCAATTCGCGCGCTCAGAGGGCGTGCGGGCGCCTCTGTGAGGCGCGCACAAGTCCGACGGTCGCATCTTGTCGTGACTTATCAATCGACCAGCTCGGGTCCCGTGCTGCGGCGCTCGGAAATTGCTCTAGCAAAGGCGAAAGGCACATGCTTTGGTGGCATTGCGCCACCGGACGCAGCCTGCGAAGCGTTTTGGACTTTCACGGGGAGCGTGAGCCTGATGTTCACCACACGGCCGGAGCTTCGCGGCACCTTCGGCGCGGTTTCCTCGACGCATTGGCTGGCTTCCGCCGCCGGCATGAGCATCCTCGAGCGCGGCGGCAACGCCTTCGACGCGGCGGTCGCCACGGGTTTCGTGCTCCAGGTCGTGGAGCCGCACCTGAACGGACCGGGCGGCGACGTGCCGATCCTGGTCTGGAGCGCCCAGCGCCGTCGGCCGGAGGCGATCTGCGGCCAGGGCGTGCTGCCGGCGGCGGCGACCATCGAGCACTTCCGCTCGCTCGGCCTCGATCTCGTACCGGGTACGGGCCTGCTGCCGGCCGTCGTGCCGGGCTCCTTCGGTGCCTGGCTGAAGCTGCTCTTGGAATTCGGCACCCTGCGGGTCGAGGACGTGCTGGCGCCGGCGATCCACTATGCCGGCGGCGGCTATCCCACGGTCGCGCGCATCCCCGCGGCGATCGAGAGCGTGCGCGAGCTCTTCGAGACGGAATGGCCGACCTCGGCCGCGGTCTATCTGCCCCATGGGCAGGTGCCGAAGACCGGGCGGCTCTTCCGCAACTCCAGCATCGCCAAGACCTATACGCAGATCATCGAGGCCGCGAAGTCCGCCGGCGCCGACCGCGAGGCGCAAATCGAGGCCGCGCGGCGCGCCTGGTACGAGGGCTTCGTCGCCGAGGCGGTGGATCGCTTCTACCGCAGCGAGGAGGTGATGGACGCCTCCGGCCGGCGCCATCGCGGCCTTCTCACCGGCGATGACATGGCGCATTGGCGCGCGACGCTCGAGACGCCGCTCACCTACGACTACCACGGCTACACCGTTGCGAAGTGCGGGCCCTGGTGCCAGGGGCCGCTCTTCCTGCAACAATTGTCGGTGCTGCGCGATCTCGATATCGCGGGCATGGATCCGACCGGACCGGAGTTCGTGCACACCGTGGTCGAGTGCGCGAAGCTCGGCTTCGCCGACCGCGAGGCCTGGTATGGCGACCCCAACTTCACGAAGGTTCCGTTGGAGGCGCTGCTCTCGGACGACTACGGGGCCAAGCGCCGGGCGATGATCGGCGATGGCGCGTCGATGGAGCTGCGGCCGGGCGCGCCCGGCGGCCTCAAGCCGAAGTTGCCGCGCATGGTCACACATCGAGGCGCCGCGATTGTTGCGGCGGCGGGCGCGGGCGAGCCAACGGTGGCGCGGGTCGGGGTCGGCGAGCCGACAGTCGCGCGCGAGCGCGACCGGCGCGCCACCGCCGGCGACACTTGCCATGTCGACGTGGTCGACCGCTGGGGCAACGCCGTAGCGGCGACGCCGAGCGGCGGCTGGCTGCAGAGCTCGCCGGTGGTTCCCGAGCTCGGCTTCGGCATCACCACGCGTGGACAGATGTTCTGGCTGGAGCCCGGCCTGCCCGGCAGCCTGGAGCCGCGCAAGCGGCCGCGCACCACGCTGACGCCGTCGCTCGTGCTGAGGGACGGCGATTTCTACATGGCCTTCGGCACGCCTGGCGGCGATCAGCAGGAGCAGTGGCAGATGGCCTTCTTCCTGCGCCACGTCGATCACGGCATGAACCTGCAGGAGGCGATCGACACGCCGTCCTTCCACACCGAGCACATGCCGAGCTCCTTCTGGCCGCGCGAGGCGAAACCCGGCGTGGTCGTCCTTGAGGGCGGCACGCCCGAGGCGACGGTGGCGGCTCTGAAGGCGCGCGGGCACAAGGTGCAGGTCGGCGAGCCCTGGTCGGAGGGCCGGCTCTCCGCCTGCGCCGTCGAACGCACGCCCGAAGGCACCATCATCAAGGCCGCCGCGAACCCGCGCGGCATGCAAGGCTACGCGGTGGCGCGCTGATCCGGGATTTTCGGTGAACCGGCCTTTTGGCCGAGCAACTGGGGGAGCGTGGAATGAGCGCGATGAAACTCGGAGCCCTCGGGCTCATGATCGCAGCCGCCGGCATGATGGCGTCCACGATGCCGGCCATCGCGAAGTCGCAAAGGCTGACCGTGACGGTCGAGGGCGTGGCGAACGGCAAGGCGATCCCCGCCGACTATGCCTTCTGCGTGCCGGCGGCGCAGGGCCATGTCGGGCTGGGGCCCAACAAGAGCCCGAAGATCAGCTGGACCGCGGGTCCCGCGAAGACGCAGTCCTACGCGATCATCGCGGTCGACACCGACGTGCCGTCGGTTGCGACCGACGTCAACAAGGAAGGCAAGACGATCTCGTCCAAGCTGAAGCGGGTGAAGTTCTATCACTGGGTCCTGGTCGATATCCCCGCGAGCGTGACCTCGCTTGCTGCCGGCGCGGATTCCGATGGCGTGACATCCGGCGGCAAGCCGCCGGGTCCGGGCAAGGTCGGCGTGCGCGGCCTCAACAACTATACCGACTGGTTCGCGAGCGACGAGAAGATGAAGGGCAACTACGCCGGCTACGACGGGCCGTGCCCGCCCTGGAATGACACGCGCCGGCATCACTATCACTTCACGGTCTACGCCCTCGACGTGCCGAGCCTGGGCTTGAGCGGCACGTTCCGCGCAGACGACGTGGCCAAGGCGATGAAGCGCCACATGCTCGCGAAAGGCCAGGTCGTCGGCGTCTACGCGCTCAACCCGGTGGTGGCGGCGAAGATCAAGGGTTAGCGTTGTTGGTCACAGTCCCCTGCGGGAGTGCCGAGCCATGACCTGGTCGATCCTCGCCCGCGATCCCGCGACAGGTGCCTTCGGCGTCGCCGCCACCACGAAGTTCTTTGCGGTGGGCGCCGGTTGCCCCCACGCGATGAGCAACGCCGGCGCGCTCGCGACCCAGGCGTTGATCAATCCCACCCTCGGTCCCCGGGGCCTTCGTCTGCTCGCGGAGCGCGTGCCGGCTCCGGCCATCGTCGAGACCCTGCTCGCGAGCGACCAGGGGCGGGAGACGCGGCAGCTGCACGTGCTCGATGCCACCGGCCGCGCCGCCGCGCATACGGGCCGCGACTGCGTCGGCTGGTGCGGACATCTGATCCGCACGAGCTTCTCTGTCGCGGGCAACATGCTGGCCGGAGCACAAGTGATCGAGGACACCGCGGCCGCCTTTGAGGCGAGCGCGCATTTGCCCTTCGCGGAGCGGCTGATCGGCGCCCTCGATGCCGGACAGGCCGCCGGCGGCGACAAGCGCGGCAAGCAATCGGCGGCACTCAAAATCTACGCCGGCGAGGAGTATCCCTGGCTCGACATCCGCGTCGACGACCACCCCGAGCCGCTCGTGGAGCTGCGCCGGCTCTACGAGGAGTCGCGGCGGCGATACCTGGTGTTCCACCGCTTCCTGCCGACGCGCGCCAATCCCTCGGGCGTGTTCGATCGCACCATCATCAACGCCGAGGTCGATCGGGTGGAGAAGGCGCTGCAATCGTGAGGCACCGGAGGCCGCGCTCTTGAGGGGGCCCGCTCGGATGCCGGCACCGGGTCCGGCGGCCAGCGCGGCCCCCGCGCGCGCCTTGCTCGAGGTCCAGAACCTCGGCACCTATTTCGACACCGAGGGCGGCGCGTTTCGCGCGGTCGACGGCGTGAGTTTCTCGCTGGCGCCCGGCCGGACGCTCGGCATCGTCGGCGAGTCCGGCTGCGGCAAGAGCGTCACCGCGCTCTCGATCATGGGGCTGATCCCGAGCCCGCCCGGCCGGATCGCGAGCGGCGAGATCCTGTTCGAGGGCGTCGACCTCCTGAAGCTCAAGCCTGCGGAGATGCGCGAGCGCCGCGGCAACCAGATCTCCATGATCTTCCAGGAGCCGATGACCTCGCTCAACCCGGCCTTCACGGTGGGCGACCAGATCGTCGAGGTGATCCTGCGCCATCGCCCCGTGACCAAGCAGCAGGCGAGCGAGCACGCGATCGAGATGCTCAGGCGCGTGCGCATTCCCTCGCCCGAGCGGCGCTTCGAGGAATATCCGCACAAGCTCTCGGGCGGCATGCGTCAGCGCGTGATGATCGCCATGGCGCTCGCTTGCGACCCGAAGCTGCTGATCGCCGACGAGCCCACAACGGCGCTCGACGTCACCATCCAGGCGCAGATCCTGGATCTCATGCGGCGGCTCCGCGACGAGATGGGTGCCGCCATCATCGTGATTACGCACGATCTCGGGGTCATCGCCGAGATCGCCTACGAGGTGATCGTGATGTATGCGGGGCGCGTGATCGAGCGCGCGGAGGTGGGTGCGCTCTTCCGCGACCCCCAGCACCCCTACACCATCGGCCTCCTGGGCTCGATCCCACGGCTTACCGCCGAGCAGGCGCGGCTCACGACCATCGAAGGCGTGGTGCCGAACCCGCTGGCGATGCCCATCGGCTGTCGGTTCCATCCGCGCTGTCCCTTCGCGACGGACGAGTGCCGGAGCGTCGACCCGCCGCTGCGCGAGATCAAACCGGGTCAGTTCGCGGCTTGCATCCGCGCGCCGCTCGAAGCGAGCGTGCTCTAATGTCGGTGAAAGCCAACGGCGCCGCGCAGCCGCCGCTCCTCGAGGTCGAGCATCTCGTCAAGTATTTCGCCGTCAGGCGCGGCTTCTTCGGCCGGAAGGTGGGCGCGGTCAAGGCCGTCGACGACATCAGCTTCGCCGTGGCCCCCGGCGAGACCTTGGCGCTGGTCGGCGAATCCGGCTGCGGCAAGTCCACCACGGGCCGCCTGGTGCTGCGCCTCATCGAGCCCACCGCGGGTGCCGCGCGCTTCGAGGGGAAGAACATCTTCGATCTTGGGCAGCACGAGGTGCGCGCGCTCCGCCGCGCGATGCAGATCGTGTTCCAGGATCCCTACGCCTCGCTCAACCCGCGCATGACCGTGGGCCAAATCCTCGGCGAGCCGTTGCGGATTCATGGGCTTGCGGAAGGCGCCGGGCTCCGCGCGCGGATCGAGCAGCTGTTGGGCTTCGTAGGTCTCTCGCCGCACCACGCGCGGCGCTATCCGCACGAGTTCTCGGGCGGGCAGCGCCAGCGCATCGGCATCGCGCGCGCACTCGCGGTCGAGCCGCGACTCATCGTGTGTGACGAGCCAGTCTCGGCTCTAGACGTCTCGATCCAGGCGCAGGTGATCAACCTGCTGCAGGATCTGCAGCGGCGTTTCTCTCTCTCTTATATATTCATCGCCCACGACCTCGCGGTGGTGAAGCACATCGCCGACCGCGTCGCCGTCATGTATCTCGGCAAGATCGTCGAGCTGGCGGAGAAGCGCACGCTGTTCCGAGAGCCGCGCCACCCCTATACGCAAGCGCTGCTCTCGGCGATCCCGGTGCCGGAGCCCGCGCTCGCGCGTGAGCGGATGCTGATCCAAGGCGACGTGCCGAGTCCGATGGCCCCACCGCCTGGCTGTAGATTCCAAACTCGCTGTCCATTCGTAAGAGACCGGTGTCGGACCGAGGAACCCACACTCGACCCGGCGGCGCCGGGCCACACCGTCGCCTGCCATTTCTGGCGCGAAATCGAGCCGCCCGCGCGGTTTCTGCCATCGGCGGAGTCAGAGAGCGCGAGCCCGCGGCTCAAGCGTCTGCAGGCCTTCTTCACGCAGCGCGGGGCTGACGGCGCCAGGGCACCCTCGGGCTGACCGGTTCACGGGGGAGTGTGGCGCGGGCTGGCGCGAGTTTTGCTATGATCTCAGGAAATAGCGGGAGGAGGCCTTCATGAAATATACGAAGACAGCCATGGCGGCGGGCGCCTTGCTCATGGCGACCGCGGGCATCGCGAGCGCGGAGAGCACGCTGCGGATCGGGCTCAACGAGGACCCGGACATCCTCGATCCCACGCTGGCGCGGACCTTCGTGGGCCGCATCGTGTTCGCGTCGATCTGCGACAAGCTCTTCGACATCACAACCGATCTCAAGGTCGTGCCGCAGCTAGCCACCGAGTACAAATGGGTCGACGACGACAAGGGCCTGGTGATCACGCTCCGCCAGGGCGTCACCTTCCAGGACGGCGAGCCCATGAATGCGGCCGCCGTGAAATACAGCCTCGAGCGGCATCGAGCCATGGAGGGCTCGATGCGAAAGAGCGAGGTCGCCGCCGTCGCCAGCATCGACGTGGTCGACGACCACACGGTGAAGCTCAACCTCTCGGCGCCGAACGCGCCCCTGATCGCGCAGCTCACGGATCGCGCCGGAATGGTGCTGTCGCCCAAGGCTGCCGAGGCCCTCAAGGACAAGTTCGGCACCGCGCCCGTGTGCGCGGGTCCCTACAAGTTGATCGAGCGGGTCGCGCAGGACCGCATCGTCGTGCAGAAATTCGACAAGTACTGGGACAAGGACAAGATCCATATCGACAAGATCGTGTTCCAGCCGATCCCCGACACCTCCGTACGCCTTGCCAATCTCCGGTCGGGCGGCCTCGAGCTCATCGAGCGCTTGCGGCCGACGGATCTGCCGACGGTCCGCGCCGACAAGAGTCTGAAAGACACCTCGATCGTGTCGCTCGGATATCAGGGCATCACGGTCAACGTCGACAATGGGCCGAAGTCGAAGAACCCGTTGGGCCAGGACGCGCGTGTGCGCCAGGCCTTCAGCCTCGCGATCGACCGGGATGCGCTCAACCAGGTCGTGTTCAATGGCGAAAACCTGCCGGGCAATCAGTGGGTGGCGTCGACGAGCCCGTTCTACACAAAGAATCTGCCGGTGCCGAAGCGTGATGTTGCCAAGGCGAAGGAGTTGCTGAAAGCCGCCGGCGTCGCGACGCCGGTCTCGGTTACGATGATGTTCCCGAACGATCCCGTGCAAACCCAGGTTGCGCAGGTGATTCAATCCATGACCAACGAGGCCGGCTTCGACGTGAAGCTGCAGGCGACCGAGTTCGCAACCTCGCTCAAACTCTCCGAAGAAGGGAACATGGAGGCCTTCGATATCGGCTGGAGCGGCCGCACGGATCCCGACGGCAACATCTTCGGCTTCGTCACCTGCAAGGGTGCGTTCAACGACGGCCACTACTGCAACGCCACGGTCGACAAGGAGCTGACCGCGGCGCGCACGACCGGCGATCTCGCCGACCGCCAGAAGCACTATGCAGCAGCGGCCGAGCAGCTGCTGAACGACTTGCCGATCATCTACCTCTATCACAACAAGTGGATCTACGCGTACACCACCAAGCTCTCGGGCTTCACGCCCTATCCCGACGGCCTGATCCGTCCGCAGGGGCT
>Ga0126378_10002446_pt1 | contig 13748 bp, 11 predicted proteins | sample PanSoiMetPlot_23_FD_92587 | JGI IMG/M metagenome (GOLD analysis project Ga0126378, IMG submission 92587) | Tropical forest soil microbial communities from Panama - MetaG Plot_23 | ecosystem: Environmental > Terrestrial > Soil > Tropical forest > Bulk soil | place: Panama | collected 2016-02-17 | reverse complement strand
GCTGCCCGGATCTAACCAAACCATAACTGACATGTCGTGCACTCAGCCATCTGAAACTCGTGTTGGACACTCGCTTAGACGGAAAGATTAACGAGGATTTGCAACAAGCTCCGACAAGAGTCTGTCTAGGTTTGTCAAGCCAAGGGAACGGTGGGTTTACAGCTCACTGGGCACTCCAATGGCAAGGAATTGGTAGAGGCTTGACGATTCTTGACAACGGCTTGTCCAAGGCTGACAGCATCGGCCGGGAGTTTCTGTCTAATTCAGTCAGAACCACGTCCAAAAGGACGGACAAAGGCTGGAGCACAAAGATGGATTGCATTGCTACCGAAGCGAAGGTCGAAGCTGCAACCGGAGCTGCACGGCAAATCCCGGAGCGACTTAATGTTGCCATCGCTACGATCGTTTTTATCGTCTATATGGGATTTTTCTTTGGAGTGTCTCTCCTTGCGGGTCGCCACTTTTGGCTGTTTGCATTGGTTGACCTTGGCTTTCTCATTTCCACGCCAACCATTTGGGGATTGGTGCATGAAGGCATCCATGGTCGCCTACTCCGGCACCCATCTGCCAATCGCACGTTATCGCGCGTGTTGTGCATTCTTCTGGGTTTTTCATTCGACGCAGTGCAGTTCGGGCACCTGATGCATCACCGCTACAACGGTCATAAATATGATCGACCGGATCGAGCCGTTGAGGCTGAGCCCGCGTGGAAGAGTTGGACCCGTCATTGGGTCCACCTTCTCGGCGGCCATTACCTATTTACTGCGCTCGTGAGCATCGTCGCATTTGCGCCCATGCGGTTGCGGCAACGAGTCTTGCAAGGTGGAATCTCCGGCCGGGAGCCCGACATCGCAGCTATGCGCCATTCCGCGCTTAAGTGGTTCTCCCACGAAAACCGCATCGCCCGAATTCGGTTTGACGGCGTAGCGGGCATTTTGTTGCTTGCGTTTTCCCTCCTACATTATGCCGCCTTCTGGCCTGTAGCCGTTTTGGCCTTCTGCGGCAGAGCCCTCCTTTACTCCACCCTTGACAATCTCCCCCACCACGGTGTGCAGGGACGCGGCGACAAAGCTGCGAAGAATCTGAGTCTTCCGGCGTGGGCATCGCTCGTGGTGCTGCACCACAACCTTCATCGAGTTCATCACGAACACCCCGATCTTCCCTGGCGCGCTGTGCCTGCACACTTCGTAGGATCCAGTACCGACGGAAACTACTGTCTCGCTGCCATCCGTCAGTTTGCAGGCCCGACAAGAACACAGAGCGCGCGATCTCCATGGGACCGCGGGACCCTTGACATTTCTCGACAGAGCGCGAGAGCCCACAGGTCTACAATGAATGCAACGAGGACCCTTTCACGGCCACATATCGGCAAATGACAGGTTTAGGGATGGATCGCAAACCGGAAACGCCAGCTGGAAGCATTTTGGTCATCGATGATGACGCCGAACTCTGTAAATTGGTGTCGCGATTCCTGGGGGCAGAGGGATTCCAGGTTCAGACCGCGCAAAGTGGGGGCCAGGGCGTAGAACGCGCCCTTTCTGGAGGCTACGATTTGGTGGTTCTCGACGTGATGCTACCTGGCATCGACGGCTTCGAAGTGCTCCGACAAATCCGTGCGAGGTCGGCGACGCCGGTCTTGATGCTGACCGCGCGAGGTGACGACCTCGATCGGATTTTAGGTCTGGAAATAGGGGCCGACGATTACCTTCCGAAACCGTTCAACACACGCGAACTCGCCGCACGAATCCGCGCCATCCTCCGCAGGGCAAAATCGGCAAGTGCTGGTTCGGCTCTATCTGGAACCGATTCAATCCTGGTAGGAGACCTCGAACTGAACCCCGGCGCCAGGACGGTGCGATGCAAAGGGGATTTGGTGAATCTTACGACAGTCGAATTCGACCTCCTGGAGAAGCTGCTGAAATCGGCCGGGTGTGTCGTGGGTCGCGAGGAGCTAACAAAAGAGGTGCTCGGGCGGGAATTTTCTCCATTCGACCGAAGTATTGACACGCACGTATGGAATTTGCGCAAAAAGGTTGGGCTGTGCGCTGACGGAACTGAACGCATTAAAGGTGTCCGCGGCATCGGTTACCTATATGCGTTGCCCAATCAATCGAGAAACGGCAAAGCCTGATGAGTAGCCTATTCTTGAAAATCTTTTTGTGGTTCTGGCTGACGGTCGTCGTCATTGGGGCGACGCTCGTCATTACAACGCTCGTCGCTGGTTCCCGCAGTCGAGCAAACGACGGTTGGAAGACGGAAGCCGCATTCTATATGGCCGCCGAATCCAAACGTGCCGCTGACATTTTCGAGCAGGAAGGCACTGCGGCTCTGGAAAAACATATTGGGACGCAATTGCGAAAGGGAGCAGGGCCGTATACCTTTTTCTTCGATGAGAATGGCAAAGAGATTCTAGGCCACGATGCTCCCGCCAACGCGATGACGATCGCCCGGTCTGTCAATCCCGGCTCTCCCTTTAGAGCCGGTTTCTTGAATGACGACCGATTCGCGGCCCAACAGGCCGCGGGTCCCAGCGGCCGCAAGTACACGCTTGTTGTGATCATCCCTAGCATCCCGATTCGATCTCTACTCATCGGCCTGGGCGCACCAGCCGTGTTTGGTTTGGCTTCTGTGTTCTTGCTCGGTGGCGTCTTATGTTTTTGGCTGGCTCGCCATATCGCCGGTCCTCTGGAGCACTTGGGTGGAGCGGCGGGCCGAATCGCCGACGGTCGGCTCGACACAAGAGTGGACAAAACGATTCGCCGTCGCCGCGATGAGATTGGAAGGTTAGGCCTGAGCTTCGACCGAATGGCTGAGCGAATCGAAGCCCTGGTTGCGGCGCAGCAGCGAATGCTTGGTGTTGTTTCTCATGAGTTGCGCTCTCCTTTGGCCCGCTTGGGTGTCGCTCTCGGGCTGTTGCGGCAGTCGTCTCCGGAGGAGGAAACCGAATATATGGACCGGATCGAGCTCGAGGCGGGGCATCTTGATAAATTGATCGGCCAACTTCTCATTCTCGCGAAAATCGACAGCGGCGCAGATCCAAGCCACAGACAAGTGTTTGACCTTGGGAATTTGATTCAGGAGATTGCAGCTGACGGAAACTTCGAAGCTCAAGGCCGGTCTTGCACGGTGAAGCTGGATTTATTGGACTCGTGCATGATCGAGGGGGTGGCAGAAAACCTGCGACGAGCGGTTGAAAATGTCGTTCGTAATGCAATTCGGTACACCAAGCCGCATACCGCAGTGGAAGTCACGCTGCGTCAGCATGCGAGTGCCACGAGCTCTGCAGCACTGATCCGCGTACGGGACCACGGTCCAGGCGTACCCATCGCCGACCTTAAGAATATCTTTCTCCCCTTTCATCGGGTGCAAAGAAGCGAAGACGCGGCTCTAGATGGAGCCGGTTTGGGTTTGGCGATTACAGAGCGCATCGTGCATGCACACGGGGGTAGAGTTGAGGCAAGCAATGCGCATGATGGAGGCCTTGTGATCGAGATGGAACTACCGCTGACGGATTGAGCCGCTCGGTAGCCCCAGGCACTTGGTTCTTCCCTTGCAGCCAAACCGCCACACGTTTGGAATGCCTGAGACTCAATTGAAGATGTGTCCGCCCGACGTCCCTACCGGACTTTATACTTGGCGTCTATAGCAACTACGAATATACTCCGACCCACCTGAATGCTGCTTCTCCGCGGTTTTCACTGCAGAAGAGTAGCTGTCTCGGAGGGATCAGTCGATGCGCAGCGCCGTCCGATTCGTTCTTCTCTCTGCAGCAGCACCATGCATGCACAAACTCCCGTGCAGCAGAAGCCCGGATTGACTTAGCCGAGCCCGCCGCGAGATCAATTGCAAGCGTCCTCTCTTTGTTTGACAACTCGAGAAAGCGCTGTTCTCCGCGTCATTGCGCAGCGGCTCTTAGGAAAGGAATAGACGAGGCATTCCTGAAACGAATGATGATGAAGAAACTGTTTCGATTTGCAGCTCTCCTTTATTTCGCTAGCCCGCTCCTGGCTACTTCGTACTTCACGGACCGCTTAGACGACCCACGGGCCGTATTTCTCACCCCCGACAAATTTCCCGTCCGCGGCGACGGAATTGTCGACGATTCGGACGCTCTGCAACAAGCTATTGACAAAGTCCAGGAAACCACCAATCAGGGCATCCTCTTTGTACCCTCTGGTCGCTACCGTCTTTCTCGGACCGTGTACATCTGGCCTGGCATCCGTCTCATTGGATATGGCAAGACTCGCCCCGTGCTTGTCCTGGGCGCCAACACGCCTGCCTTTCAAACTGGTCCTTCCTATATGATTTTCTTTGCCGGTCGCCGGCCGCGAAAGGGCCCCTTTGCCCGCAACTCGGACGAAATTGCAGAGAGCAAACCTCCCGACGCCAATCCCGGGACTTTCTATTCTGCGCTCAGCAACGTCGATATCGAAATCCAGGACGGTAATCCCGGCGCGGTCGGCGTCCGCGCGCACTATGCTCAGCACTGCTTCCTGGCGCACATGGATTTTCACCTCGGTTCGGCCCTTGCTGGAATTCACGATGCGGGCAACGTGGCGCAGGATCTGCATTTCTTCGGAGGAAAGTACGGAATCTGGACCCGCAAGCCTTCTCCCGGATGGCAATTCACCGTAATCGACAGCGTGTTTGAAGGCCAAAGAGAAGCGGCAATTCGGGAGCATGAAGCAGGTTTGACGCTCATCCGCCCTCAATTCAAGAATGTGCCTTCAGCCATCTCTATCGACCCTGGTTATTTCGACGAGCTCTGGGTGAAGGATCCTCAGTTGGAGGATGTCAGCGGCCCGGCTGTCTTCATCAGCGAGGAAAACAGCCCGCGCAGCGAGATTAACATCGAAAATGCGGTCTGCCGCCGAGTTCCTGTATTTGCTTCGTTCCGCGAAAGCAGTAAGCAGGTCCCCGGGCCCGAGGAAATGTACACGGTCCGTACCTTCTCGCATGGCCTCCATTTCGATGATATTGGCGCAATTCCTGCCATCCAGGATGTGTTCGACGCCTTCCCATTGACGACGTTTCCTCTGCGCGTCGATTCTGACATTCGCGATTTGCCGCCTATGAACACTTGGGTCAGTATCCGGACTCTGGGCGCTGTGGGTGATGGTTCAACAGACGATACCGCCGCTCTGCGCAAGGCTATCTCCGAACACCAGACCATTTATTTCCCAACTGGCCAATATCGCGTTTCCGATACCATCACACTCAAGCCCGACACAGTTCTGATCGGCTTGCATCCCAGCATCACGCGCATATTACTCGCCGATGGAACACCTGCCTTCCAAGGTGTCGGCAGCCCCAAGCCCTTGCTGGAAACCCCCAAAGGCGGGAATAACATCATCACGGGCATTGGCCTTTACACGAATGGCGTCAACCCGCGTGCCGTTGCTCTCCAGTGGAAGGCGAGCAAGGATTCCATGGTCGATGATGTTCGCTTCCTCGGTGGCCACGGCACTGTTAATCCAGGCGCGACTCCGGAGGAAAATGAAAAAATGTGGGAGCTGATCTACAACAATAATCACACCGCCGACTCGAACATTCTCCGTCGCTGGGACGGTCAGTATCCCAGTCTCTGGATCACCGATGGCGGTGGCGGAACTTTTCTCAACATTTGGACGCCGAGCACTTTTGCGCAGGCCGGCCTTTACATCTCGAACACCGCAACCAGCGGCCGCGTTTATGAGTTGTCGAGCGAACACCACGTGCGCAACGAGGTTGTCTTGCATAACGTCTCGCACTGGCAAATCTATGCCCTGCAAACGGAGGAGGAACGCGGCGAAGGAGGTTTTGCCCTGCCACTGGAGATCCGCAATTCCAGCGATGTCACAGTCGCAAACCTCCACATGTACCGCGTCGTTAGCAGCTATCAGCCATTTCCTTATGCCATCAGGGTCAACGCTTCAAAAGATATTCGCTTCCGCAACGTTCACTGCTACAGTGACAGTAAAGTCTCGTTTGATAACTCCCTTTTTGATCAGACCCACAATGTCGAGATTCGCCAGCGCGAGTTCGCCTGGCTCACACTTTCCGGCGATGCGCCGCAACCACGCTCCGCCGGACCCTCTCCCGTCTTGGCCGCAGACGCCAAGCTTGAAAAGCTGGCGGGCGGCTTCTTCAATATTTCTGGCGGCGCAGTCGACAGTTCCGGTGATCTTTATTTTGTGGATGCCAAATGGCAGGCAATCTACCGTTGGTCGGTATCCGCCCATCAGCTCTCGGTTGTGCGCGACAATCCTCTCGATCCGGTTCAGCTCGCTTTCGACAAGTCCGGTAATCTGATCGTCATCTCTTACCAGGGCGACGGCAGGGTCTACACCTTTAAACCAGGAACCACCTTTGATCAACTCTCCCTTTTGCAGCCAGAACCAAGCCTCCCCCGCCCCGGTATGACTCCCGTGCTACCCGTCGACTACTGGCGCAACGAAAACGATTTCCCGGAAGCGGTAACACGAACGAAGCCCTATCAATTCGTGTCGCTGGATCGAACTATCTTCATCCCGGCCGGCGAGGATTTCGTCAAAGGATCGACCTATTACGGCTCCAAAATTCACGACGTTCTTCGCGCCTTCGGATTGGCACCCGCCCCTATTGGGCAAACCTTTTACGTGAGCGACGAAGAAGAACAGAAGACGTACAAATCATCCCCGGATCAGAACGGCACTCTTACGGGTCTGAAGTTGTTTGTGAATGTTGGAGGTGAGAGTGTCACGGGAGACGCCGAAGGAAACGTCTACATCGCTGCCGGTCAAATCTACGTCTTCAATTCCTCTGGGAAGCTCGTCGATACGATTGAAGTTCCTGAGCGGCCTTCTCAACTGTTGTTTGGTGGAGTTGACCGCAAGACTCTTTTCATCGCCGCGCGCAGTTCCCTATATGCTGTCCGATTGCGCTTCAGCGGCCGCTAGATGCCGGCTTGGCACCGCACAGCTCTAGCTCCTGTACCATCGTCTCGCGCCACCAGGAGAGAGAGCGGCCTTCGACACAGATAACACATCGTGCCGGACACATAGGTGACACTTTCCTCCCGTAAGGGAGGGACGGATGCCTTGGAAGGAGTGTTCGGTGACTTGCAGGATTTACGGCTTGCGGTAGAGTGGCGGGCCGTCTGGGTATGTCCTTCGCTGCTGCTTGGAGGCTTCTACAGGCCTCAACACTGGGAAATCACTACTAAAGTTGGGGATGAAGTTCGCAGGACGGCCATAGCAGCCGCGGGTGACAACTTAGAAGGTGAGAAGCCGTAAGCTGCTGATTATTAAGATCAATATTTTGGCGACCACAACTCCAATAATTTGATCATGTGTATGCGTTTTTTGCGGAGCCGAGGCCGAAGCGACTGTGCTTATATTTCTCGCCATAGGCGTCAGGAATGACGCCAACATGGTCCAGCGGGGCAGCATGGGATGGAATTCCCCCGAGAGAGAGCAGCAAGAAGGAGTCGAAACATGTTGAGACGATCGAAGAAAACATGGGCACTCGTGGTCACCTTATTAATGCTTGCAAGTTTAGGATTGTTCGGAACTGCTGCGGCACAGAAGGCATCGGTCCCAAGGCCTCAGGACAAGCTGGCGATGGGAGAGGACCAGGTCAGGCAATTACTCGCACTCATGGATGCAGACAAAAACGGGAAGGTTTCTAAGGAAAAGTATTTGAGATTTATGGAGGCCGAATTCGAAAGGCTCGACAACGAAAAGAAGGGAGAACTCGACGTCAAGGAGTTGACCAAATCCACGGCAACGGCCAGCCGATTTGCCGGAAAATAGAAGTCCGGACCATGGCACAGTGCCCTGTGGGCTCGTCCGTTCGACGCTTCTGCTACTGCGAAAACCGGCAGAATCCTCGTGCACACCGCTCCCGATTGGCTGCTAGAATCCCTTCTTGCGAGTACGGTCAGCCACAACGGTGACCTGCAGATCGTGGGCGCTGCGCACGATTGCCTCTCCGTAATTCCTCCCAAGAAGTAGCTCAAAGGGACGACCTCGCGAGCGGGCCACGAAAATCTGGGTAACCTGATTACGGCGCGCGAAATCGACGACGGTTTGAGGGACGTCCTTGCCGGCGAGCACTTGCGCTTCGATCCGCAGGCTTCGCGCAAAACGAAGGTGCTTTTCCACCGCCTCACGCTCTGCCAGAGAAAGATCAGCGAGCTCTGGTGTCTTATGAACAAAGAGAGCGAGGCAGTCAGCCTGCAAATAGTCCGCCACGCGACGCCCGCGGCGAATCAGCATCGCAGTGGACGCGTCGGCGGTGATGTGAATGAGAATGCGTTCCTTCGCAGTTTCTGGCCTTACCTGTCCGATACGCGACTCGGAGATTCGGGGGACTTGAAACCCACTGGTCTCATCAAACGCGAACTGCCTCACGTCGACTTCATGTGCTGCCTGCCGCAGGGTTAACTCGCGAAGGGCACCCAGGTTCGACCCCTTAAAGAACCCTGCGAGCGCTCTTTCTACCATCTCCGGCTTATAGACGGCACCGCGCTTAAGGCGGTTTAGTAGCGCTTCTGGTGTGACATCCACCGCCACAATCTCTGCGGCTTGACGAACGACCCAATCGGGAACCGTTTCACGAACCTGAATTCCCGTAATTTGCCAAACCTGATCATTCAGGCTCTCAATGTGCTGGACGTTCATGGTCGTCCAGACTTCTATCCCTGCTTCTAACACCAGCTGAACGTCTTCCCAACGCTTGGCACGTTGTGATCCGGGGATGTTGGTATGGGCCAACTCATCGACTAATGCAATTTGGGGCTTGCGCCGCAGCACCGCGTCCGCATCCATTTCCTCAAACACGCGGTCGCGATATACGATCTTACGATGAGGTACGGCCTCAAGACCCTGAACTTGGGCAATGGTGTCCGGACGCTCGTGAGGTTCAAAATAGGCCACTACCACGTCCCTAGCTTGTTGTGCCAAATCCCGGGCATCCAGGAGCATCTGAAAGGTCTTACCAACACCTGCGGCATAGCCAAGATAAATTTTGAGATTCCCGCGCGAGGATCCTTCTGGCGGACGCATAGGTGGGACTAGTGGGGGAAGACTCGTACGTCGATTCCTTCCGTGGCACGAATGAGTCGCAAAATGGGATCGCCGAAGAGCCGATTGCGCCAGTTCTCGTGAGAACCGTGACCGATGAAGATCTGCGTGATACGCTTTCGATGCGCAAACTCAATTACGGCTTCAATTGGATCGTCGCTCTCAAGGACTTCCGTGGTGGCTCCGGCCTGTCGCGCAGACTCTAGGTATTCATTTATACGGCTGCTGTCCTTCTTAGATAGGTTCGGCTGGGGTGCATAAATGACGTAAAGTTCTCCCTGGAAGCGCTCCATGTTCCGCCGGCCGCTTTCAATCATGGCTTTGGCATTGGAATTAGGTGTTAGGCAAATCAGAAACCGCTCCTGCGTGCCAAAGACTGGTTCGATGCCGTGGGTCTGAACATAAGATTCCAGCTGTGCATCCACGACTTCGGCGGTAAGGAGTAAGGCGAGTTCGCGTAGTTCCGAGAGTTGCCGCTCTTGATAATTGCTAATGCCGATTGTGGTGAGTTTTGCTCCGAGACGCCAGAGGCATAGGTCTGTGGGCACATCCACAATCACAATGTCATCAGCCGAAAGCAGGAACGACTTAGGAATCGTTTCTGTAGTATCTCTCCCAGTAATAGCTTGGACTTTCTCCTTGTATTCCGCCACGTGCAGCAGATTGACGCTTGTCAAGACAGAAATGCCGTTCCGGAGAAGCTCCTGCACGTCCTGCCAACGATACATATTGCGACTTCCTATAGGATTCTGCGCTGCTAAGGGATCGACGACGCACACTTGCGGAGCGCGACGCAAAATAGCCTCCACGTCCATGGCTTGGCCACCCGCTGTTTCCAGCGGCGGAATTGACTCCAACTTGCTAAGAATCGTTTGAACTTCTTCGGACCGGCGCCCCTGAACTGCACCCACAACGGCATCTTCGCCACGCTCGTGCCGTCGCCGAGCCTCATCGAGCATGCGATAGGATTTACCTACACCCGGGGCATAACCAAGAAAGATCTTGAGCCGTGCGCCCCATTGCTTGGTCTCTTCGGCTTGCGCCTGAAGAAGCAGGCGTTCGGGACTAGGGCGCAAAAGCTCAGACACGCGCATTATTATGCAGCTCTCCCAAGCCTCAGTGTAAGCGTCAGGTCTCAGCAGCGCAATGCCAGCGAATCAGAAGGTATCGCGCTCGATTTCACAGCATCGCGGCGACTGATGATGCTGCGCTTTTCCCGAATGCACAGTTTGAGCGTGTCACGTCTGTTCCTCGGCGGTGACGCAACATTGCGATAATTCGCCAGCTTTGTGAACGTCGCCTCAAAGCGCAAACGAAAACGCTCCGTGAGATGGAAATGTTTTCGAGAGGCCGGCGATCGTGCAGGTGCCTGGTCTTACGAGTATTCCGACACCGCAATTCCCGACTGGCCCCGAAGGGATTGTGTTGAAGGGGTTGATTTGAACATACGCCCGTTGGTAGCGATATCGCCGTTTGCGATGCAATGCGGCCGCGGAAATCCGCCACGATAGGAAAGGCTGAGATTCCCAGGACCGTAACTGGAACTACGGGTCGGCTTGAGATAAGGACCGGTTTCCCAGAGACTCACAGCGCTAACGGACCATCCACCAGGCGCGAGATACGCTATGCGATTCGAGTGGGAATGGAATCTGCGATTTGCCCCGAAGGGAAGATCGTAAAGGGCCGAGAGTAGAAAGCAACTGCGACGGGTGGCAGCCATATTCCATATTTCCGCGATGGGCTTTTTCAATCGAGATCGGGTTTTCCAAAAATCGATAGGGCGGATGGGTTTCCTCAATGGAGATCGCAGAAGCCAACGACGCTCCGAAAGTCATTAAGCCTTTATGTTTTCTTCCAGTTGTCCGAGGAACCTAACGAAAACCTTATGAACCGCTGATGACTTTCTTCATAGCTCTTGGATAATGTTTCATGGGTTCGGTCCAAAAATCGACCCGAATGAGCACGGATCGTATGCTTTTTGGTGTGTGCTATGGCTGTCACCGTCCTATCCATACTCGGTTTTTTCGGATGCGCTTTCTTCGTCTTTGCCCATGTTCAGTGGCTGCGAAAAACAAATCGTAAGCCGACCCGTCGATCGCCAAGGAACAGTGGGGCAAACGATTCAAATGAGGCGAAACGCGCGATTGTCATCCGTTTCCTAAGCGCTCTACCAAAGCATGACCAATCCATCCCCGCCTCGGGCCGCTTTGCGCCGCTCGGTAGCCAAAGAAACGGGTCTGGCAGCAAATGGATTGCGGATGAACGTTCAGTTTGCCACCGCCTTGTACAGTCACTCGGTTCAAGACAACGAGCGTAGGAGCGAAGAAATGAAATTCTTTCGAGGTGAGCGAAGGATAGCCTGGATTGTGCTGTTTGCGGTTCTATGCACGACTTCGGGTTCAGGAGTTTTCGGAGCAGATGACGAAGGGAAAAACAGCACTGCGACGAATCATGCGAGTGGCAAACCGGAGAGCCCGACTCCGCCACTTACGGAACGAGAACGTGAGTTGCTCGATCAGCAGCGTTGGATGCTCGAACGCATGATGGAACTCGAAAAGCGCGTCGCAGAGCTCGAAGCCAAACAACCAAAACAAGCGACTGAAGCAGCGGCCAGCTCCAGCGCGCCAAGCAACTCAATGCCTTCCGCTTCGGTTGAAGTGTCCTCGCCGGGAACGTGGCACGATGTCGCGCCTTCTTTTTCCAGTTCTTCTAGCATCATTGATTCGGATTCTTCAAAGCCACAAACGGGGCGTGCCGGCTTGCCAAAACCGGAGCCCTCACAGCCGTTTGCCTATGCCGATTGGACCTGGCTGAACGGCACCGCGCGGACCAAGGATCTCGTGTGGGATTCGAAGTATTTCACGCCGGAATTCCGCGTGGACACCCATTTCATGAAGAGTTACAACCAGCCAAAAGACCACACCCTGGGTGGCTCAACCGAAAGCTTCCGGAGCGGCGAAGTGCAGTTGGAACAGTTGAGCTTCGGCGGCGATTTTCACGTCGGTGACGTGCGCGCCCGCATCTTGACCATGTACGGCCTGTTTGCCACAACCACGCCGCGCAATGACGCCAGCGCGGGTGTGGGGCAGTGGAACCTAAACGATGCCTACAGGTATTTCTCGGAAGCTTGGGGCGGATACCACTTCAACGTGAACCACGGGCTTAATATCGACGCGGGGATATTCGTCTCCTATATCGGCCTTTTCAGTTACTACAACTTCGACAACTGGGCCTACCAACCGTCGTTTGTATCTTCGAATACGCCGTGGTTTTTTAATGGCGTCCGCATTCAGTGGTTCCCCACCGACAAGTTGAAGATCGAACCGTGGATCATCAATGGCTGGCAATCCTATGCGAAAATTAACGGCCACCCAGGCCTCGGAGGACAAATCCTCTGGCGTCCCAAGCCCTGGCTATCCTTGGTCTTCAATAACTATGGTATGGGCACCGACACCCTCGGTGTCCCCGGACGTTCGCGCATTCACACCGACGACAGCATCGAGGTGCGCTACTACAATCAGCCGGAGAATACCGGCCTCGACAAAATGGCATTTTCACTCACCGGCGACCTCGGCTGTGAGTATGGCGGCTCGGCGCCTGGGACTGTCGTTAGTTGCCATAACAACAGCAATGGCCATCCCAAACAAAGTTTTGCCGGCTGGATGCTCTATAACCGGTTTTGGTTCGACCGCGATAAATACGCCTTCACCCTCGGCGGCGGCACGATGAACAATCCCGGCCGTTATTTGACCCTCCTGCCACCCATCAACGGTGCCACCGCCGTTTCTGGATCCCCTTACTTTCCTGGGTACCCCGGCAGCATTTACAAGGGTTGGGATGCCACCGCGACTTTCGATTGGATGCCTGCTCAGTACATTACTTTCCGTTTTGAGACCGGATACCGCCATGCCAACGTGCCGTACTGGTCGGGGCGCAACGGCATCACCCCGCCCGGCGGAAATGTCGCCCCGGTGGCCTCGAACGGCGTTGTCGGCACCGGCGCCAGTTACATCTGCACGAACGGCTCGACGTCCGTGGTGTCGCCGCTCCCGCTCTCGGGCTACTCGGGACACGGGCTTGCCGTCGATAACGCTTCAGGTGCAGTCACAGCTTCGTGCACCATCCTCAACGCCACCCTCGGCAGTGGCCCTTGGACGTTGTGGCAGCCGGATCTTCGGAAGTCGCAGACAGTGAGCACTATCGCCATCCTGGTGAAGTTTTAGACCGCGTGGTGAGCGGAATTTTACTCAGGTCTAGGCCGATTTCTGTCACAGGAGGTCAGGGTAATTATGCTCGACGTAATTTTCGTATTTGCAACGGCGGTGTTCTTCGTTGTTGCCATTCTATACGTTCGCGGCTGCGAACGCCTGAGATAGGAGCATCGATATGACTCTAAGAGACGGGGCTCTGCTGATTATTTCCATTCTTTTATGTGCGTACCTGCTCTACGCCTTGCTGAAGGCGGAGGAGTTTTGAGTATGACCGTGAATGGCTGGCTTCAAATTCTATTTTTCCTGCTTATCATTTCAGCGCTCGCAAAGCCATTGGGCGTCTACATGATGCGAGTGTTTAGCCACGAGAAAACTTTTCTGGACCCAGTCTTGCACCCCATCGAGAAACTGGTCTACCGCTTAATTGCTGTGGACGAGAAACGCGAAATGCGGTGGACCGAATACACGGTGGCCATGCTTCTGTTTAGCGGCG
>Ga0126378_10002441_pt1 | contig 13760 bp, 17 predicted proteins | sample PanSoiMetPlot_23_FD_92587 | JGI IMG/M metagenome (GOLD analysis project Ga0126378, IMG submission 92587) | Tropical forest soil microbial communities from Panama - MetaG Plot_23 | ecosystem: Environmental > Terrestrial > Soil > Tropical forest > Bulk soil | place: Panama | collected 2016-02-17 | reverse complement strand
CGGTTGCCGCCGGTGTCACAGGTTGGCATCGCTGGTCCGGTACCGGTGGCCTAGGCGCGGACTCTAGGCACTGGCTAGGCATGCCCATTGAGCAAATACGGACGCGGATGTCTCTGGCGAACCGCCCCTTCGTGGCGAGCCAGGAGCCGACGGGCGGTTGCGGTGGCCTGCGGATCGTCGAGGGGAAGATCGAAGCCAGTACTCCCGGTGAAGTCGCGGAAGGCCCCGCGGTGGTAGGCCACGGCAGCCGCCTGGTCTGGGTAGCGCTGCTGAAGGTCGGCAAGTTCGTTCACCCACCGGTCGAACTGGCGGTCGGAAATGAGGGGCTTGCCGAGCCGGTAATACAAGATGGAATGCACGAGGACCTGCCGACGGCGACGGTGGATGAGTTCCCGGATCGTCTCCCCGCCGGTGCCGGAGGACATGCGATCCTCTGATGCGTTCATTGGTGCTCCCGTGCGGTTCCGCTGCAGCCGAGCTAATAGCGGCGCAGCGCCCGGGGCCCAAGGCGATCAGTGGCACAAGCCGCCGCCAGCGTCCCGCGAGCCGACATCCGTTATGAAACAATCGTTTCAGCCGTCACTGGGCACGTCCAGCCACGGGCCGCGCCTCAGCCCTCTGTCGACACGCGGACCAGGTCCCACAGTGCCCACGAGCGCGGCTACCGAGGGTGCACTGGCTGTCACAGCGCTGGTGAATACGCGGTATGCGGCTAACTGGCCTCCCCGCAGTCCCGCCGCCGACATCCCGATCTCACTTTTGTATCGCCGGAAACCCGGAATCAGTAATACGCGGCAACCGTCCAGCCCGCCTCCATGATCCCCGCCGGTGCGGTCAAAGCCGCCCGCTCGGAGGTATGGACCGATTCGCTATGTGGCTTCTATCCCCCGTGGGATGATCTCTCTGGCGCCGACTGCTTGCGGCGACCAGGGACGGAGATAATCATGACGATCGATGATCGGAGCGCGGTCGCTGAGGCATTACTTCAAGTCCGCGGCGCGAACATCGACCATCCCGGCGGCACCCTATTCGCTCATCTCAGGCGGGTACGGACGGCGCTGGCCGGGTGGGGCGCCGATGAGGAGGTCCAGCTGGCCGGTCTGTGTCATGCGGCGTATGGTACCGACGGGTTCGGCGTCGCGCTGCTTGCGCTGAACGAGCGGCTGGTGCTCGCCGAAGCGATCGGCCCGGAGGCCGAAGCCTTGGTCTACCTGTACGCCAGCTGCGATCGCGAGCAGACGTATCCGGAGCTGGCGCACCCGGTAGTTACCTTCACCGACCGGTTCAGCGGCAACCGACACTCGCCGTCGGCGTCGGACCTCCGCGCGTTCATGGAGATCACAGCCGCGAACGAGCTCGACGTCGTTCGCCACAACCCGGAGCTGGCGAGCCAGCACGGCCTCGGATTGGCCGCACTGTTCGAGAACGCCCGACAGCATCTATCTGGGCCAGCCAGACACGCCTGGGGCACCTTCGCCGCCACCGCTCAGCGGTGCTGACGTCGGACCGTGTAACTATGCTTCACTGGCGCGGCGGAGCTCCTCGAGCGGCTGCCCCGCGCGTGGCTGATCGACTTCACCTTCCGGAATCTGCAGGACGCCTCCCTGGCCTATATCGGCGGATCCGCGGCTGTAGCCGAGGCCGCGGACAAGGGCGCGACCAGCGTCTTCGAACGCCTGGCACGCGATCACCCTGGAGCTGGGAGCGGGGATTGCCGCGCTGCGCGCGGACATTGCGGCCCGCCGCCTGCCGGCGCGCGCCGGGACTACCACAGTGCTCAGCTGGACGAAGCCGTGACGGCTGCTGGCCTCGGCCGGCATCGGCCCTTAGGCGCGGCCTGGCGCAACTGGTCCGCGTCGGGCGTGGCCGACGCGGCGAGCGCATCCGGTAGCGGCGACCCTGATGGCTGACACTGCCGGCGACCCGCGCGCCGTACAGCCGATCACTGTGATGCGCCAGGGCAGCGGCCCGGAGGTCCTGCTCGTCCACGGCGGCGCCAGTTCGGCAACCACCTGGTCGGGCCTGGCTCTGTTGGGCTCGCGCTGGACGCTGGCATCCGTCCACCGCCGCGGCTTTGCGCCCAGCCCACCGCCACCCGGCGGGCGCCAGGACTTCGACGTCGACGCCGACGACCTCGCCGGTCTGCTTGACCGCCGCCCGCACATCGTCGCGCACTCCTACGGCGCATTGGGCGCCCTCATCGCGGCTGCGCGGAGACCCGCGCGGGTCCGATCGCTAACGCTTATTGAACCGTCGTTCTTTCTGCCCCCCGATGATCCCGAGGTGACCCGCTTGCGGCGCATGGGTGAAGCCGTGCTCATCCACGGGCTGGACACCGACCCGGCCGTGCTGCGCGAGTTCCTGCGCGTGGCTGGCGCCCCTGTACCGGACAAGGGACCATTGCCAGAAGCGGTCGCGCGGGGGGTTCGTCGCGCCCACGGCAGCCGATCACCCGGCGAGGCGAACCTGGCATTCGACGTCATCCGAGGCGCCGGCATCCCCACCCTCGTGGCATCCGGCCAGCACACGACCGCCGTCGAGCGCATGTGCGACGCCACCGCCAACCAGCTCCACGCCCAGCGAATACTCGCGCCCGGCGCCGGCCACTTCGTCGCCGCGGCGCCCGGGTTCGCCGACCAACTCGACCGCTTCCTCAGCTCCTCGAACTGATCAGACCGGCGAGCGCCGCGCACAGACCTGGTTGCGGTTGCCGATCCCCAAGCGGGCGCCTGGAAGGCTCGCCACCGCTCGTGCTCTCGTGCCCCGCCCAGGCGCAGGATGCCGGGCTGAGAGCGCCGGCCTTTACTTACTCTGCTCCAGGCCGCCATGGAGGCGGGGAGGGTTTAGGGGTTGCCAGGATCTACCGGCACGCCCACAGCGATGGGCCACAACGATAGCCAATAAAGCTGGAGCACGCGCAGGGTCTGTGCGCCGATTAGGTGAACAGCGGGGCGACGGAGACCTGAACGGCCCGGGAGCGCGTACCGTCGAGGCGTGCTCGCAGTCCTGCTTGGGCTCGCCGGGGCCATCGTGGCCGTCATCATCAGGGCATGGGCCGTGCTCCGCACCCGCGACCCGACGCCGTCGCGGCTGGAACTCGCCGACCGGGTGAGCGCACCGGTGCGGCCGGGATGTGCTGAGGAGAGCCGATGAGACGACACCGGGTCATGCTGGTTCTGGCGGGTGCGGCGGCGGTGTGGTGGGCCGCGCCGCCGGCGGTCATGGCCGCGCCGGGCGGCGGGGCGGCCGCCCGGGCCGGCACCTGGCGCACGGCGATCGAGGTGCCCGGCCTGGGGCTGCTGAACAAGGGCGGGGATGCCGGCGTCTCCTCGGTGTCGTGCGGCTCGGCGGGCAACTGCGCCGCCGGCGGATCCTACCTTGATGGCCCCGATGGCCCCGGTAACTACCAGGCGTTCGTGGTCAGCGAGCAGAACGGCACCTGGCGCAAGGCGATCGAGGTGCCCGGCTCGGGTGCGCTGAACAAGGGCGGGGCTGCCGACGTCGACTCGGTGTCGTGCGCCTCGGCGGGCAACTGCGCCGCCGGCGGAACCTACAACGACGGCGCCGGTCACCAGGAGGCGTTCGTGGTCAGCGAGCAGGACGGCACCTGGGGCAAGGCGATTAAGGTGCCCGGCTCGGGTGCGCTGAACGCGGGCGGGTATGCCAGAGTCCAATCGGTGTCGTGTGCCTCGGCGGGCAACTGCGCCGCCGGCGGGTTCTATACGGAGCTCGGCAATCCCGGTCACTTCCAGGCGTTCGTGGTCAGCGAGATCAACGGCACCTGGGGCAAGGCGATCGAGGTGCCCGGCTCGGGTGCGCTGAACGCGGGCGGGGGTGCCGGCGTCTCCTCGGTGTCGTGTGCCTCGGCGGGCAACTGCGCCGCCGGCGGGTTCTACACGGACACGGACGGCTTCGGTCACCAGCAGGCGTTCGTGGTCAGCGAGCGCAACGGCACCTGGGGCACGGCTAGGCAGGTGCCCGGCTCGGGTGCGCTGAACACGGGCGCGTCTGCCAACGTCAACTCGGTGTCGTGCGGCTCGGCGGGCAACTGCGCCGCCGGCGGGTACTACTTCGACGGCTCCTGGAACTTCCAGGCGTTCGTGGTCAGCGAGCGCAACGGCACGTGGCGCACGGCGATCGAGGTGCCCGGCTCGGGTGCGCTGAACACGGGCGCGGGCCCGCTCGCCCCGCCCCGGGGCGGCGTCTCCTCGGTGTCGTGCGCCCCGGCGGGCAACTGCGCCGCCGGCGGGTTCTACACGGACGGCTTCGGTAACATCCAGGCGTTCGTGGTCAGCCAGCGATGACGGCGGCTCGCGCATGCGCGCCCCTCCGGCCTGCTGGCCGTTTTGTGCGACAAGCAGGCCAGCCATGATGCGCCAGCCTGCGGGAGTCGTGACCGCCGCCGCACGGTGAACGCACGCCGAGGTCAACCCCGGGTAGTCAGCCGCCATCTGCCCAGCGGAGCTGGCGGGGCCAGGTGGATCGGCAACTCGTCACACCCGAATACGACGGGTTACCAGTTACCAACGCGAGTTCAGCTGGGCAGTGTGACGCCCGGCGGCGGCCCGGACTCATCAAAGGCCCGGTCGAAGGCCGGGGGAGGCACCCATCCGCGCGGGTTGCGGAAGCTGACCTCGCCGCCGGAGAACGTAGCGCTGCCGAAGTTGACTAGGCCGCCGGAGAACGCGGCGCTGCGGAAGCTGACCTCGCCGCCGGAGAACGTGGCTCCGTTGAGGTAGACCTCGCCGCCGGAGAATGTGGCCCTGCCGAAGTGCACCTGGCCACCGGAGAACGTGGCCCTGCGGAAGCTGACCTCGCCGGAGAACGTGGCGTAGCGCGCTCGGTGCGCCGACTCAACCGAGGTTCGCGCGGCTTGATAGCTGATCGAGGCGGAACCCCAAACCCGACGATCTGTCCTGGTGCCGGCTGGACTCCGGGCAGACGATACCGCGCACTGGTGCGCACTCGAAGCAGCCAAGGGCCGCGGGCGTGGCGGAGGAGTCTGGTCGCTGCCAGTCAAGCTGACCGGCAGCGGCGGTCTTCTGTCCGGGAGGGCTCGACAGGCCTACAGGTCATACACGGCAAGACACGCACCGAGCCCGAGTCAGCTGGAGGGTAGGCGCGAGCCGGTTAGGTCACCGTCGGCAGATGGCCGTGGCCGGCGGTCCGCATTGGCGTGCGAGGGTCAGTGCGTGGTGGAAGTGATCCCTGGCCTGCTCGGCGCGCCGGTCAGGGATTCCGTCTCGCCGAGGTTGATCGGTGCATGAGCGTAAGCCCATGCTTCTTCCCCGAAGTCGGCGTACAACTGCAGGGCCAGCCGGTAGCTTTCGCCGGCCGCCTGGTAATCCCCGGTCTGGGCTTGCAGCTGGCCGAGCTCGTTGAGTGCACCGGCCTGCCCGTCCGCCTGCCGATGTCGCGGAACTGCTGCAGCGCCTGGCCGATGGTGGCGGCGGCGCCCGGAGGGTCGCCGGTCATCCGCTGTGCGGCTGCGAGTCCGCAGAGGATATGGCCATGCCTGACCCGGTCGCCGCTTGCTTTGTTCAGGTTCAGGGCTTCCTGGTGGCTGGCGAGCGCGGCCGGGTAGTCGCCGGTCAGATACTGCACGGTCCCGAGGTGGACCAAGGCGCCGACGTGGCCGCTACAGTCGCCGGCCCTGCGGCTCAGCTCGAGCGCTCGGCGGGCGCTGGCGGCAGCAGCCGGATAGTCGCCGGTGATGAACTGGGCGCAGCAGAGGTTGATGAGCGCTTCGCTGTGGCCGTGCTGGTAGCCGAGCCCGCTAAACAGGGTGACTGCGCGGCGGAGGATGGCGCGGGCGGTGACCTGATCCCCGGTCCGGGAGTGCAGGTAGCCGATCCATCCGACAGCGTTCGCATGGCCGACTCGGTCGCCCAGGCTCAGGTACAGCGGCACCGCCTGCTCGGCCGCGGCGAGCGAGGCGGCGTACTCGAGGTTCCTGGACCGGGCGTGCGCTAGCAGCATCAGAGCCCGCGCCTGCCCGGCCTGGTCGCCATCCCGGACGGCTGCGGCCAGAGCGTCCTGATACTGGGCTACCACCTGATCCCAATGATCACCCACGCGTCTTCCACGCCTGCCAGGGCAGCCGCGATTAGATACGCCGGAACCCGCCGCCCGGTGATCGCCGCGTACGCGGAAGCCGCCTGCAAATTGACCCGCTCGGCAGCCAGCCAGGCCGCCGCCTCGGCCGGCCTCGCCAGCGCCGGGGAACAGCCCGGCGGGCGGCCCGGCGCCACGGGACCGCTCGCCGACGCGCCCCGCAGGCGCCGGGCCACAGCCAGCAAGGTGTGGACGTAGTAATCCAGCAGCCTGACGGTGGCAGCCTCACACACAGCCGGATCATCGGCTGCGGCCAGCCCTTGCGCGTGCACGCGGAGCAGGTCATGCAGCACGTACCGGCCCGGCGCCGACTCGGTGACCAGATGCCGGTCATACAGCGCATCCAGGCCGCGGCGGGCCGCAGCCAGTGATGTGCCGTCCAGGGCGGCAGCGGCGTATGCGTCGACCTCGGGGCCAAGCTGCCGGCCGAGCCGGCGGAACAACCGCCGCTGCCGGGCGGTCAGGCTCCGGTACGACAGGCTGAAGGCCGCGGGGCGGACAGATTCTCGGCACGCATCAGGGCCAGCCGGTCCCGTTCTGCGGCCATGTCGGCGGCCAGGCCCACCCTCGCCAGCCCCGCTCCCGAAGTCACCTCAGGTAAGTATCCGATATGCGCCAGGACGGCCCGTTCCCTTGCTACGCCTCGTCCCTCCGTTCCGGCCGACGGATCAGGGCGACTACCGTGCACTGCTTCTGCGAGGAACCGTCATAACTGGTTGATCGGCGGGCCAAACGGCTTCGCGACCGAAGACATCCGGTCAATACCGAATCGCCGATCCAGCCTCAATTCGGCTCGGGCGCAGCGCGCCAATGTCGTCACTCTTCGTAACGGGTGCTGACTTGATGCCCGCGCTGGCGAGGGTCTCGGCCATCGCCTGGCGGGTCTCGTCTGCGGGCTCGTCTCGCGCGGCGTTGGTCAGGGCCTGCGCTGCGTCGGCTGGCCAGTGCGAGGGCCGCCAGTCCCATAGCGTCTTGGCGGCCATATTGCGGACGCTAACAACAGGGTTGCGCACCCCGCGCGCTAGGGGCGGCATGCTCGGGGTCCGGGCCCAGCGCATCGGCGGGTCCGGTCGCGAGGCCGTCGGGATCCAGGGCATCAGTCGCAAGTTGGATGATCGAGCCTATCCGCTCGTCGTCGGCTCCTTGCATCACGGCGTACCAGTTGCCGGTTACCGGGTGGGCAAGCAGCCGGCGCCAGTGCGCGTCAAAGGTATCCAGGCCTAGTGCTTTCGCGGTCCGCTCCGCGGCGTCGAGATCCGGATATGATCATTACGGGATCACGCTTCGGAACGGCTTCCCGACGCGTATCCGACGGTTGGCGCGGTGAATTGGCGAGCGCGAATGGCCGACGACGCTGAACACTGCGCGCATGGAGACCAGGGTCACCTTCAGGTTGTTCGGGGATGCCAGGCTGTCAGCTACGCGGCGGTCACTCAAGGGCTGGGCGGTCATGCCAGCCCGGGCTTTCGAGGCGGGCGATCCGGTCAGCGGCTGCCCGCCTGGCGCCCGCGCTGGCTCGGCCTGGCTGCTCAGCTCCAGCTCGGACATCGAGACCGGCACCGAGCTGGCCAAGCACCTGCAGCGGTTGCCGGAAATCCTTGAGCCCACTGTGGCCGACCTACGGGAACTGGTGCGCGGCGGGCACCGGGCAGACTTGTTCTGCTTCACGCGGTAAGGGTTCTGCTGGTGCGGTGCGACTTCCCGGCGTGAGAACTCGCTGTGGCGGTGTGCAGGCCTGGGCGCTGCCGTGCGTGGCGGGTCCGTCTCCGGACGAGCCCGCGAGCGTGATCGTGGCCGGCCGGGCGGGCGGTCCGGGTCTGGCAGCCAGCAGTGTGCGCGGCGGCGGGCACGGCTGGCTCCCTGGCGGAGGTCAGTGTGGCCGGTGAGCAGCTCTCCCCGCGTGACGCCGAGGAGCTCGCCGAGTGCTTCACCGCGCATGCTCGTGACTTGTTCGGGTATGCGTGCGTTGTTGCCCGCGGCGACCGGGCGCTGGCCGATGATCTGGTTCAGGCGGCGTTTGAGGCGGCCGGGCGGGCGTGGTGGTCGCTGCGGTGCCTGGCCGAGGACCGGCGCCGGGGCTGGCTCCGCGTGACGTTGGCGAAGATCGCGGTGAGCGGGTTCCGGCGCGAGGCGGCCTTCCGCGACAGGTTGCCGCGGATCGAGGCCAGGTACCGGCAGGCGCTGGCGGACACCCCGGCGCAGGCGTTGTCCGCGTTGGCGCTGCAGCGGTGCTGGCAGATCATTCAGGGCATGCCCGAACGGCAGCACGCTGTGGCGTTGCTGCGCTGGCAGCAGGACATGAAAGAAAGCGAGATCGCCGCCGTGCTGGGGATCGCCGAGAAATCCGTCAGCGTGCACCTGCACCGGGCACGCCGCAAGCTGATCGCGCAGCTCGGGCACGACTACCCCTTCAGCTGTGACGACCGTGAAGGAGCGTCATGACTAGCGGCGGGCACCGGACGCTGGACTCGGGCACAGATGAGCTGCTGTCGCGGCTCTACCAGCAACTCACCGAACAGCAGGCGGCCGGGTTCGCAGACGGGTACGACTTCGCCGCGGGCCTGGACCGGTACCGGGCCTGGCTGGGCGACCATGCCGCCGTCGGCCAGGCCGGGCAGCCAGCCATCCAGCCCGCCGCGACCGGGGCTGACTGGGATGCCGACGCGGTGGCCGAGCTGTATCGCTTGCACTACAGGTCGCTGGTGAGGCTGGCAATGCTACTGGTGCACGACGTCGCCGCCGCGGAGGAAATAGTCCAGGACTCGTTCGTCGCAATGCACGCGGCCGGGCGCAGGCTCGCCGACGGTGACCGCGCGCTGCCGTACCTGCGCGCGGCGGTGGTCAACCGGTGCCGGTCGGTGCTCCGGCACCGCGTTGTCGCGGAGAACCTCGCGCCAGGCCTCCCGGCATCTGCCCGCGAACAGATCACCGCGCTCGAGCATCCCGCCGTCATCTCGGCGCTGCGCACGCTGCCGCCCCGGCAGCGCGAAATTCTGATGCTCCGTCTCTACGGCGACCTGTCCGAGGCCCAGATCGCATCGGCCCTGGGCATCAGCAACAACGCGGTCAACAGCCACACCGCCCGGGCCATGTCCGCGCTGCACGCCGAACTGGCCAAGGCAAGCCCCAACACGATGCCATCCGACGAAAACCCCCATCACCACCATAACGAACCATGAAAGAGGAGGTCGCCATGTGCAGCGGAGATCACCTGGTAGCGGACTTCGTGGCCGGTGCCGGCACCCGGCCCGGCCTGCCCGAAGAACTCGACGAGCACCTGACCACGACCGCGAACGGGCTGTGGGTGGTGTGGGCCCACAAGCTCGCCCGGCCAGCGGGCGATCTGTTTGTCCCGCTGACGGGCGGTCCGGGGTATCCGGGCGACGCGAGGGCCGAGTGCCGGTTCCGGGGCGCCCGGGGCGCTCACGACGCCCCCGATCCGGGGTGCACGTGCGGCTTCCACGCCCTGTCGAGCACCACGTGGCTGCTGCCGCACGTCGACCGCGACTTCACCTCGTTGACCGTTGCACTGTCCGGACGGGTGCTGGCCTTCGAGTGGCCCGGCGAAGGAGTGCTGTGGCGGGCGCAGCGGCAGACCGTGGTCCGCATCGACCGCCCGGCCCTGCCCGATCGGACCGAACGAGTCCGAGGCCAGCGCCGCGATCCCGGTGAGCCCGACGGCCGCCCCGCCGTCGTCACCGGTGCGACGCCGCGCGACTCGGGGCCGGTGCGCCTGAACCTGCCCGTCTCCGCTCCCGTGCTGCCGATGTGCCACGACGACGCCGGCTGGTGCCTGGCGTCCGGCACGTCCGGGAACTCGCCCGCCCCTCTGGTGCTGGCCTAGCACGGACAGTCCCGAGCGGAGGCGCGACACTGCCACGAGCAGGGCTCCTCGCCGCACAGATCAGCGCAATCTGCGCTCCAGGGCTCGCAAATGCCTATCTATCTAGTAGAGATCCCTATTCGGCGGACTGGGTGTGTGAGCTACGGCGGTCCGGTGACTACTTCGGTGACCTGGAGTGACGGATCTAGTGTGCGTACGTTGAGGTGATCATTGGCTGCCGGGACAGGTTCGTTGTCCCGGCATGACGCGGGAGGTGCGCCATGACCACCACGACCCCATCCACAGCTCTGGTGCCGGCCGGCCCGGTGTTCTCCGAGCCAGAGCGGCTGGCCTTAGCCGGGTTCCTCGCCGGGTACTCCGGCCTGACGCGCGAGGCCTACGCCCCGGATCTGCGCCAGTTCGCCGCCTGGTGCCATGATCAGGGCCTGCTCCTGTTCGGCGTGCGCCGCGCTGACATCGAGTGCTTCGGCTGTGACCTGGAAGCAGCCGGCAGGGCCCGGGCGACGGTCACGCGGCGGCCGTGCACGATCGCTGGGTTCATAAGTACGCCGTCGAGGAAGAACTCCTCGAGCATTCCCCGGCGGTGCACGTCCGACGTCCCCGGCTGGATTACGAGTCTCATGCGACCGGGCTGGACCGTAACGAGGTCGGCGCGCTGCTGGTCGCCGCGGGCCTGGGTTCCGCAGCCGAGCACGCGCTGGTCTCGCTGCTGGCCCTGAACGGGTTGCGGGTCTCCGAGGCCACCGGGGCGGACATCGAGGCCCTCGGAACCGAACGCGGTCACCGCACACTCGCGATCACCCGGAAGGGAGGCAAACGCGCTGTGATCCGCTCGCCCCGCGGACCGCGCGGGCACTTGACCTGGCCATCGGCGAGCGCTGCGAAGGACCGATCTTCACCAGTGCCAGCGGGCAGCGGCTGGACCGGCACGGCGCCGGGCGGATCGTCCGCCGGGTCGCCCGCAGGGCCGGGCTGGCCAAGAAGATAGGGCCGCACACCCTGCGGCACGCATTCATCACAACGGCCCTCGACGCGGGCGTGCCCCTGCGGGACGTCCAAGAAGCGGCGTCGCATGCCGACCCCGCACGACGATGAGATACGACCGCGCCAGGGTGTCGCTGGACCGGCACGCCACTTACATCGTCTCGGCCTACATCGCCGGAGCCACCCGGTGGGGCAGCCCTTCGGCGCCGGATAAGAGCGTCCCGGGTCCCGCAGGCCACAACACGGGCCCGGGACAACCCGCCGATCTTGGTATCTTCGCCCGCGACACGCCGCCGATGTTGCCCGGTACCTAGCTGGCCAGAGCCCGGTCGACCAGAGCGCGGTACTCATCGACCAGGCCCGGCAACAGCCGCAGATGGACGATCGTGCCGTCACCGGCCGGGGCCAGGTCGATCACCTGGCACACAGCAGCGGCGTCCTCATCCCGGCCACCACAAGAGCACCCGGCACGATCTGGGCAGGGTCACGAGCCTCATCCAGGAAGGTCCACACATAGCCGGTGTCATCCTCATCATTGAGATCGGCGGTGATATCCACCCGGTACATCTCAGCCCTCCTCTCGCCAGATCGCACTCTTAGCGTACTGGGGATTCGGCCGGGCAGGACCCAGCGCAGCCAGCAGTTCGGCCAGTTCCGGATCGTCAGCAGCCCTCAGCCGGACCGTGAAGTGCGGGCGCTGACCGGTGGCCAGCAACTCGAATCCGCGCTCACCAAGCTGCCCGGCCGTCGGCAGGTAGACGGTACGGAAACTGGTGAACCGCCGCCGGAGCAAGTCATCAAGGCCCATCCCGAGAACGGCGCGGCTGAGTTTCGTCGCGGCGCAGTTGGCGCCGAAGCCTGCTGCGAGTCAGGTGCTGGCGCGCGTGGTGACGGCTGATGATCTGCCCGGGGGTGGCTGGTCCGTCATCGACGAGCGGACCTGGCGTACCGGAGTGTCCAGGCCGGCGACCGGGTGGGGCAAGCGGGCTCGCGCCGCGGGCAGCGTCACTGCCTGGCGCTCCTTCGAGGCCGCGGCCGCGCGGCAGTGGTGCTGGGTCCAGGTGATGCCGCTGGTATCCGAGCCCGATGCGCTCAGCGCCCTCGAAGGGATCGGGGATCGTGGTCTTCGCAACCTGCGCGCCGAGGTCACGGTGTTGCGGGAGCACGACGTGGACATCGAGGCGTTCCCCGGGGCGGGCCGGGTCTGGGCGCAGGAGCACCACACCATCGGACCGGACGGGGAGGGCGTCGCGAGGATGCTGGCTGCCGCGTGCGGTGCGTACGTGATCGTCGTGTCCGCCTCCGGCTCTCCGGCATGGGCGTGGGATTCAGTGGCTTCGGTCGCCCGGCGCCAGGCGGGGCTCCTGGCGGTCTAGCCGCTGCGCGCATGCGGCGCACTTCATACGCTGCGCGCGAGACTCACCCGCCTCTCGGTGATCGCGCCTATTGCGCACCACGTCGTTGGAGCGCGGGCTGCCTGCGGTCGTAGGCGCACATAACGCGCAGGTCTGTGCAGCTACGGTCAACGGCCAGCTCGGGGGAAGGGACTGGCGGGCGGTGCCTCATTCAGGTTGACACATTTCTGGAGCCCGGCGGGGCGGTGGCGCGGTTCCCGGCTGCCGCGGCTCGGAGGACCCGTAGCGGGCGCTTTTAGCGAGCGCCGCTGCGCCTGCGGCTCAGCCTAGGTGGCAGCGAGCGCGCCCGTCAGTCACCAAACGCTGTCAGCACATTGCCCGCGGGGACGACCAGCAGCCCGCCACCGATCGCGAGGCCAGACTCAAGGCCGATGTCATAGTCGGGGCCGGCGATGAACGTGCCAGCGGTGCCACTCCACACCTTGGCACCTGAGCTTGCTGATACGCCGTACACCTTGCCGCTGCTGCTGCCGATGTAGACCACGCCGTTGCTGACCACCGGTGCCGTGACGAGGCTGCCGTTCTTGAACGTCCACCGGTTGGGGCTGCCCGACGGAGCCACCGCGACCAGATTGCCGCCATACAGCGTGTACATGTTCGTGCTGTCGAAAGCCGGCGCCGCAATGGAGGCGAAGGTACCGACTACAGCACCCGTCGACTTCGCGAGGATCAGCGGCGGATCGAGGTCCCCCCGCGCATAGACGTAGCTGCCGTGCAGCACCGGCGCGCTGCCTCCCGAGCTCTCACAGCACCCCGCGTAGTGCCAGACCAACTGACCGCCGAGACTGAACCGGTAGTCCTGCTGCGAGGTGTAGGAGACATACGCTCCTGTGCTGTCGACGGCGGGTGAGCTGAGCCCGCCGTTCAGGACTGGCTCAAACCACACGATTCGCCCATCCGCTTCGCTTATCGCGTACATCTCACCGGCATCACCGGAGACATACAGGACCCCGTCGTACGCGGTCGGCGGCGCCGTGACGGCTCCCGCGAGGTCGGTGGTCCACAGTTCATGCCCGGTGCTCGCGACGAACGCGGTCACGACTCCGTCGTAGTTCACGGCAAAGACACGCCGACCGTCGTATGCCGGTGTGCCGAACCCGAGAGAGCCACCTAGATTGACGGACCAGTCGGTGGCTCCGGTGCTGGCATTCAGCGCATAGAGGTGGGTGCCGGTCTCTTGCACGGTGACAAAAACCCGGCCATGAGCGATCACGGCGTAGGAGACCGAGTTCGTCCCTGGGGCCGCTCCCGGCATGGCGCGCGACCATTTCTTGACGAGAGAGCCTGCGCTCAGCGTGCCGCGGGGCTGGCGCCCGTCGTGGCGCGCGTCCTCCTGGTACGCGACCGCCGAGGATCCCGCAGCCGCCACGGTGACACCCACGGCAGCAGACGAACTCGGGCTG
>Ga0126378_10002440_pt1 | contig 13768 bp, 11 predicted proteins | sample PanSoiMetPlot_23_FD_92587 | JGI IMG/M metagenome (GOLD analysis project Ga0126378, IMG submission 92587) | Tropical forest soil microbial communities from Panama - MetaG Plot_23 | ecosystem: Environmental > Terrestrial > Soil > Tropical forest > Bulk soil | place: Panama | collected 2016-02-17 | reverse complement strand
CGAGCCAGGCCGCCGACTTCGCGGCGCTGCTCGCCAACGTCACGACGGCGTCTGATGACCTGCGCGCCTTCCTCGACGCGAATGCGGCGAACATGATCGGGCTCGCCGCCGACAGCGCGCCGACGCTGCGGATTCCGGCCAGGTACGCTCCAGAGTTCCCGTGCATGCTGCGCGACCTGGCTGGCTTCGTTCCCAAGATCAACAAGGTGCTCGGCGCGGGCACGACCCGGCCTGGATTGCACGTCAGGGTGGTCATCGTGCCGTCGCCAGGCAAGTACGTGGCGGGCAAGGACACCCCCATCTACGGCGATGATCTCGGGCCGCACTGCTATCCGGTGCCATTTCCCGGCATTCACCTGAACGACGGCGCGAGTTCCGCTCCAGGCGGCGGGTCTGCCCCACCCGCCGGGGCAGGCAAGACCGTGCCCCGCAAGACCGCCGCACGCAAGACGCCGGGCGGCTCGCCCGCCGCCAGAACGACGGCCGCGATCAGCATGGCAGGCTCGCCCGCGGAGAGCGAGCTGGTCAGGGAGCTCACCGCGCTGTCACTCCGCCGGGCGCCGTCCGCGCTGCCGGCCTGGGGCAGCCTGCTCACCGCCCCGCTGTTCCGCGGGACGACCGTGGTGGTCAGGTGATGGCCGCATGAGACGCCCTGGCATCGCCGGGCCGCTGGTCAAATCGGTGATCTTCGTCGCCGTGACGGCGGTCGTCACCGCGGCGCTCGGCATCAGCATCGCGTCGACGGGGGTCTCGGGATCTGTCGGCTACAACGCGGTGTTCTCGAACGTGACCGGGCTGACCGTCGGCGATGACGTGGATATCGCGGGGGTCAGGATCGGCGTCGTCACCTCGATCAGCGTCTATCACCGCAACCTCGCCCTGGTCAGGTTCTCGCTGCCGCAAGACCGGCCGCTGCCAGGCTCGGTGACGGCGACGATCAGGTACCTCAACCTGGTCGGCCAGCGCTACATCGAGCTCGGCCAGGGCACCGGGCCGGTCTCGCGAGCGCTTCCGCGCGGCGGCACCATCCCGCTGTCGCGCACGACGCCTGCGCTTGACCTCACGCTGCTGTTCAACGGCTTCCAGCCGCTGTTCCAGGCGCTGTCGCCCGGCGACGTCAACCAGCTCACCAGCGAAATCATCCAGGTATTCCAGGGCGAGAGCCCGAACATCGCGGCCCTGATCGCGACCGTCGGCTCGCTGACGACGGCCCTGGCGACCAAGGACCGGGTCATCGATGAGGTCATCGGCAACCTGAACGCCGTGCTGCACACCATCACGTCCCGCGGTGGCGCGCTCGCGAACCTCGTCGCCTCGCTGCAGGAACTGGTGTCGGGACTGGCCGCGGACCGGCAGCCGATCGGCACCGCGATATCGGCGATCGCCAGCCTCTCCAGCGCCACCGCCGGCCTGCTGCAGGTCGGGCGGGCCCCATTGCATGCCGACATCGTGCAGCTCGGCAGGCTCGCGTCGAACCTGGCGGCGAACTCACCGACGGTCAACACCTTCTTGCGGGACCTGCCGGTGAAGATGGCAGACATCGCCAGGATCGCCTCGTACGGTTCGTGGCTCAACTTCTTCCTCTGCGACGCCATGGTGACCGGCGTCAACACTGGGCCGCACCAGCCAAAGAGGCTGGGCGTTCCAGTGACCGCTGCGAGGTGCACGTCATGAGGCGGATCAGCATCAAGCCGGTCAGGGAGCAGAATCCTGTTGTCGTCGCGGTCGCCGGTCTTGCGATACTCGCGCTGATCGCGCTGGCGACGTACTTCTCCTCCGACCTGCCGCTTATCGGCGGCGGCACCGGCTACACCGCGTACTTCGCCGAGGCGGCCGGGCTGCAGCCAGGCAACGAGGTCAGGATCGCGGGCGTGACGGTCGGCCGGGTCACCGGAGTCTCGCTGGACCGCGGCAAGGTGGCGGTGACCTTCCGGGTGCGCGGCGCGTGGGTCGGCAACAGGACCACCGCGTCGATCGAGATCAAGACGCTGCTTGGCGACAAGTACCTGGCACTCGATCCGCTTGGCAGCTCCGCTCAGCAACCTGGCACGCCGATCCCGCTGTCCAGGACGCAATCGCCGTACGACGTCACGCAGGCCTTTAGCGGGCTCGGCCAGCAAGTGAGCAAGATCAACACAGCCCAGCTGACGCAGAGCCTGCGCACGCTGTCCTCGGCGTTCGCCACCACGCCGCCGTACGTGCGCAAGGCGCTGCGCGGCCTCGCCGCGCTATCGGCTTCTGTGGCATCGCGGGACGCCGCGGTGACCAGCCTCCTGGCCGGCGCGCGGCAGGTCACCGGCACGCTGGCCAGGGAAGATTCCAGGTTCCAGGCGCTGCTCGGGGACGGCAACTTGCTGCTCGCTGAACTGCGGCAGCGGCAGGCGGCGATCCACTCGCTGCTGGTCAGCACGCAGGCGCTCGCCATTCAGCTGTCCGGGCTGGTCAGCGACAATCAGGCGGCGCTCGGACCCGCGCTCCAGGCGCTCGGCCAGGTGACGACCGTGCTCAAGGATGACCAGGCGAGCCTCGCGAAGGCAGTGGCGCTCGCAGGGCCTTACTACCGGCTGCTCGGCAACTCGCTCGGCAACGGCCGCTGGTTCGATGTGTACCTCTGCGGCCTGGTGCCCAGGTCATATGCCCCTGGTAACTCTCCAGCCCACGGCTGCAAGCCCCCGAAACCGCAAGGCTGAGGTACTCGCCGATGACCAAGTGGAGGAATGCCGGCGCGCTGGCGAAGCTGGCAGCTGCGGCCGTCGCTTTCGCGCTGGTGGCTGGCGGCTTCCTGCTCTACCACGCCACCCATCGCGGCAAGCAGGTCACGGCGTACTTCGCCGAGTCGATCGGCGTCTACAAGGGCTCGACCGTCCGGGTACTTGGAGTACCCGTTGGCACCGTTGACGCGGTCCGGCCCGAGGGCACGCGCGTCAAGGTCACGATGACGCTGAACCATGGTATTGCGGTCCCTGCCAGAGTGGATGCCGTCGTGATGGCGCCGAGCATCGTGGCGGACCGTTACATCCAGCTCACGCCTGCCTATACAGGCGGCCCTCAGCTGGCCGACGGCGCGGTGATCCCGCTGGCGAGGACGGCCGTTCCTGTGGAGGTCGACCAGGTATACGCGAGCCTTGCCAAGCTCGCGCACGCGCTCGGCCCGAACGGGGCCAATAAGAACGGCGCGCTGAGCAACCTGATCAAGACTGGCGCCGCCAATCTGGCAGGCAATGGCGCGTACCTGAAGCAGATGCTCACCGAGTTCGGCGGGCTGTCGAAGACGCTCGGCGATTCGTCAGGCAATCTCTTCGCGACGATCGTCTCACTCCAGCGGTTTACGACGATGCTCAAGAACAACGGCGGCCAGGTACGGCTCGCAGAAAATCAGCTCGCTCAGGTCTCGGCGTTCCTGGCCAGCGACCGCCGCGATCTGTCAGCCGCGATCACCGAGCTCGCCATCGCGCTGAACCGGGTCAAGGGGTTCATCGGCGGCAACAGGGCGCTGATCTCGTCCAACGTGAGCAAGCTCGCGGCGATCACCTCGATCCTGGTTCGGGAGCGGGCTTCGCTCGCCGAGGCGCTCGACGTTGCGCCGCTCGCGGCCGACAACCTGGTCAACGCGTACGACGCCGCCAGGCACACACTGGTGGCGCGTGGCTACCTCGGCGAGCTGATCGGAGGCGCTGCGGCGACCGGGGCATTCACCACCGCGAGCACCCGGCCGGCTGGCGACATCGCGCCCGGGGGTTCCGTTGCGATCCCTGCTTCGATGATCGGCTCGTTGCCGCCGTTGCCGCTGCCGAGCACAGGGACGGTCTACGGAACTCCGCAAGCGCTGCTGGCAGGCAGGCGATGAGGGGCGGCGGGCTGGTGCGGGCCGTGGCGATAGCGGCGGCGGCCGCCGTTGCGATGGCCGGGCTGGCAGGGTGCGGGTCAGGCGGCTTCAACGGCATCTACAGCATCCCGCTCCCAGGGGGCGCGAGCCTCGGCAGCCATCCGTTCCAGGTCACCGCGGAGTTCTCCGACGTCGGCGACCTCGTCCCGCAGTCGGCTGTGATGGTCAACCACGTCGCCGTCGGCCGGGTGACAAGGATCTACTTGCCGCGGGGGAGCTGGGTCGCGCACGTGAGCATGATCGTGAACGGCCGCGTTCGTTTGCCGGCGAACGCGATCGCTCAGATCGCCCAGGCCGGCCTGCTCGGTGAGCAGTACGTGGCGTTGTCCGCACCACCAGGAGTGCCGCCCGCCGGCAGGCTGGCCGCGCATGCGGTGATCCCGCTGTCGCGAACCACGAGCAACGCCACCGTGGAAGAGGTGCTCGGGGCGCTGTCGTTGTTGCTCAACGGCGGAGGCATCAGCCAGGTGCACGTAATCGTGACGCAGCTTGACGCGGCGCTGGCCGGCAACGAGCCGCAGATCCGCTCGCTGCTGGCGCGGATGCGGACCGTCCTCGGCCATCTGTACACCCACCGGCAGGCCATCGTGATCGCGCTTGACGGGCTCAAGACGCTGTCGGCGACGCTCGCCGCCAGGGACCGCGAGATCGGCCACGTGCTCGACAACCTCACGCCAGGGCTGCGGGTGCTCGCCGACCAGCGCGCACAGCTTGTGACGATGCTGGCCTCGCTGCACCGCCTGTCAGGGATCGCGGTCAGCACCATTCACGCCAGCCAGGCCAACCTGGTCAGCGACCTGCGCGAGCTGGCCCCGACGCTGCGCAGGCTTGCCGATGCCGGGCAGAACCTGCCGCTCGCGCTCCAGGTGCTGCTGACGTACCCGTTCACGAACCAGGTGCTGAAGGCGGTCAAGGGGGACTACCTCAACACGTACCTCAACCTCAGCGCGGCGAAGGGCACCACCGTGATCCCGCCGATCCCCAAGCCGCACCACAAGGGCGGGCGCTGATGCTGACCAGAGCGACAAAGCTGAAGCTGATCGCGTTCGCGGTTGTCGGCGTGCTCGTCATCGCCTACACCGGGATCCACTACGCGAACCTTGGCAAGTACCTGGGATCGCGCGGCTATTACGTCGTCAGGCTCGACCTGGCCAGCGGCGGCGGGATCTACCCGAACGCGGACGTGACCTACCGCGGCGTCTCGGTGGGACGGGTCGGGCCCATGCGGCTGACCAGCCGCGGCATCGAGGTGGATCTCAACATCCGCTCGTCCGCCCCGCGAATCCCCGCCACGCTGCACGCCGCGGTGGCCGACCTGTCCGCCGTCGGCGAGGAGTACGTTGACCTGCGTCCCGTGCGCGCGGGCGGACCGTACCTGGCCGGCGGGAGCGTGATCCCCCAACGCGATACGCAACTGCCGCTGCCCGTGACCAGCGTGCTCACCAGCATCAACGCGCTCGCGACGTCGCTGCCGCTGCGATCGTTGCGCGCGCTGACTGACGAGCTCGCGGCGGGCTTCGCGGGCCAGGGCAGGAGCCTGCAGGCCATCGTCGACGGCCAGGGGTCCCTTGTCCGCGGCGCGAACGCGACCCTGCCGCAGACGGCCACGCTGATCAGGGACGGCAGGTCCGTCCTCTCGACGCAGATCGCCGAGAGCGGAGCGCTCAGCGCGTTCGGCGCCAGCGCGCGGCTGCTCGCCCAGCAGCTGAAGAGCTCCGATGCCAGCATCCGGTCGCTCATCGTCAACGGCTCGCAAGCCGCCGGGCAGGTCGCCGACCTGCTGGCCGCCACCAACCCGAGCCTCGGCATCCTGATCGCAAACCTGCTCACCACCTCGGACGTGGCGCTGACCAGGGGCAAGGCGCTCGACGAACTGCTGTCGGCGCTGCCGGCGGCGATCGCGATCGGCTCGACCGTCATCAACGGCAAGGGCGCTAGCTTTGGGGTTGCCCTGACCTTCTTCGACCCGCTGCCGTGTACGGCAGGTTACGGGGGGACCAGGTACCGTAACGGCCTGGACACCTCTCCTGGCACGCTCAACACCGCGGCCCGGTGTACCCTGCCCGCCAGTAGCGGGGTCGATGTGCGGGGTTCGGCGAACGTGCCGCCAGGCGGAGGCGTGCCGCCGGCCGCGCAGCCAGGGCTGGCCAAGCTGCTCGGGGTTTCGCCGTGACCGCGCAAGCTGCGGGGCAAGCACCGCGGGCTGTGCCAGCGAAAGGGACGGAGGTGAGGATGGTCGGTATGCCGCGCAGGCCGGGCTGGACGAGGGACCCGATGCTCGCGACCGGGGCGGCGCTGCTCGCCGCCGCGATCGTGTTCTTCGCCGTGTCTGGCTGGCTGTGGCTGAGCGCGCCGCGGGCGTCCGCCTCCGCGCCTGTCCGCGATGACGCGCTGCGAGCGGGCGAGCAAGCGGTGCTCAACTTCAACACGCTCAGCTACCGCAGGGTCGGCAAGGACCTGAACCTGTGGGCGCAATCGTCGACTGGTGCGCTGCATCGCCAGGTCACGACGGGCCTGGCGGCCTTCGAGCAGCAAGTCAAGCAAGCGCGGACGGTCACCACCGCGACAATCCTTGACGCCGCGCTGACCAACCTGAACGTTCGCGCCGGTACCGCGCATATCATCGTGGCCCTTCAGCTCACGGTCACGCCTGCCGGAGGGACCGCGGTGACGAAGCAGAGCCGGCTGGCTGGCGAGCTGACCCGCACGGCTGCCGGATGGAAGCTCAGCCAGCTCGGTCAGGTGCCGGTGCAAGCGGCCGCCGGCCAGAAGCCCGCAGGCTGACCGTGGAGGAGGAAGGCCGTATGGCGGCTTCCGGAGAGGACGGCGAGGGCATCGCTCCTGCCCAAGAACCGTCGGCTCGCTCGCGGCGTCGGCGCGTCACAGCCGCGCTGCTTGGCGCGGCGGCCGTCGTTGTCGGCAGCATGGGGGTCTGGGCCCTGGTGGCGGCGCACGGCTTGCGCGCGGCGGCCGCCACCGCGAACACGGCGCTGACCGACCGGGCGGCAACGCGCACGGTCAGCCGCGACATCGCTCGCGCCGTGACCACGATCTTCACCTACAGCTACGCCGATACTGCGCGGACGAGGGCGGCTGCCCAGCGACTGCTGACCGGCGCCGCGATCCGCCAGTACGACCAGTTGTTCGCCTTGGTCACCCGCCAGGCCCCGAAGCAGAAGCTCACGGTCACAACCAAGGTCACCAGCATCGGGGTGGAGTTCCTGACCGGCGGCCATGCCAGGGTGCTCGTCTTCGCCAACCAGCAGGACACTCGCGCCGGAACTGCGCAGACGAGCTACGGCGGCGCGATGTTCGCGGTCACCGCGGTGTCTGAGCACGGCGTGTGGAAGATAGCGAATATCGATACGTTCACGAGGTAACGCTCAAGTCCTGAGCGCGGGAGCGCCGAGGTCGCCGCCGCCCGCAGGCTGCCAGGCGTTACAGGCCCATGTCGTCTAGCTGCTTGTGCAGGTCCGCACGAGGGTTCGACGGGTCCACCGCGAAGTCCTTGCCTTTCGCTGTGCTGGTCTTACCCGGGCCAGACTTCGTGGCCCCGCTGCCCGCGGCGGAGGGCAGCCAGGCCGAACTCGCCGGCTCGACCGCCGCGCCGCCCGCCTTGGCAGGACTGGCGGCGCGTGCGGACGCGCGCCGCTCCCTGAGCAACCAGCCGGCTACGATCCCGCCGACTAGCCCGCCGACGTGCGCCTGCCAGCCAATGCCCTGATGCGGCAGGAGCACAGCGAACTGGTAGGCGAAGCAGAGCGCCATCACCGCCCCGAGCAGCAGGTCGATCACATGGCGGTCGAACAGGCCGCGGACCATGATGTAGCCGAAGTAGCCGAATACGACCCCGCTGGCTCCCGCGCCGACTGAGTTCGTTGGTTCGAAGAACCACGCCGCGAACCCGCTGGTGAGTATCACGATCGCGGTGACCGCGGCGAACTTGCCGATGCCGCGGTACGCGGCAAGGAACCCGAATATGAACAGCGGCCCCGAGTTGCCCTCGATGTGAGTCCAGCTGAAGTGAAGGAACGGCGCGAACAGGATGTCGGGCAACCTGGAGACGTCCCGCGGCACTATCCCGTATGTATGCGTCAGGTTGTAGCTATCCGCGTAGTTCGCGATCTGGAGGGCCCAGATCACCACCAGGATGCCGGTCATCACGAACAGCGCCCGCCGCGCGCCGGTGAGCACGGTGTCCGCGTCCCCGATCCCGAGCGTCCACCCGCCGCGCGCCTTGGCAGGCCGGATGGCGCCCGCCTGCGTCGCTGGTTCCATGCTCATCCTCAGATCCGTTCAGCGCAGTGTCCGGGGATCACCCCGGGTCAGAACACGGCCGGGCCAGGCGAAACTGACACCGCCTGAAACGCTAGCCCGAACCTTGCCTCCAGGGTAGTGCCGGGCGGCGGTGTGCCAGCCGCGCGTGTGCCAGCCGCGCGTGTGCCGGCCGCGCGTGTGCCAGCCGCGCAGCTTGCGGAGGCGCGCGTGACTGCCCACCCGCCGCGGCGTGCCACGTTCAACTGGTGATCACAGGTGCGGCCTGATTACACGCCGTGATCGTTACGATACTGATCGCCAATTCGTGATCTCGCCGACACAATTTCCTCGCGCCACGCCCCAACTTTTTCTTCGGAAACGCTTGGTCGGCTCCGTCACTTCTGGCAACGTGGTGCGGCAACGGAGTTGGCACCTTATTTCGGCGGTTCTGCCCGGTAATGACGGGCTGCTGCCCCAGCTAACCCGGGCATGACTCGCTGCCTTGGCCCGCAGCGGTCCTGTGCGCACGGCGGCTTGCCTGGCGCGCTCGGCCCACGGAAGGACGGCATTGTCACAGCACCGCAGGCGCACGGCAGGCAAACGTCGGCCGCGCAGAAGCGTTCGTGCATTCTTGCTCACCACCGTCATCTCTGCGATCTTCGTCGCAGCAGCCGCCGAGTACGCGATTGGCCAATTCGCACCCAGGGCCAATCCGCTGGCCGATGCGATCAGCGCCATCCAGACCAGCCGCCAGGGTGTGAAGCTTGAGCACCAGCGCCAGAAGATGATCCTCATGGCGGCCGCGACCAAGAGCTTCAAGAAGGTCGGTACTGTCAGGGTCGCCAAGGTGCCGCCGCCACCTGGCGCCTCGGTGACGCAGGTCTACGCGCCGATACCGAGCCCGGGCACCGCCCAGGCCATCGCGTACAAGATGCTGCCGTCGTTCGGGTTCAACGCCAAGCAGCAGTTCGGCTGCCTGAACTCCATCTGGATGCGGGAGAGCGGCTGGCGGGTCAATGCCGCGAACGCGAGCGGTGCCTATGGCATCCCGCAGGCTCTGCCAGGGTCGAAGATGGCCACCGCGGGTCCCAACTGGCAGACCAACCCGACGACTCAGATCAGATGGGGCCTTGGCTACATCAAGCAGCGCTACGGCAGCCCGTGCGGAGCCTGGGCGTTCTGGCAAAGCAACGGGTGGTATTAAGGGCGCTCGCTGCGAGCGACATCAGGTCACAGGCGAGAACGTTCGCATCGCGATCCGCATGACGTGACTGGCGTACGCCGCCCGTCCCGCTGGTGCCGCCATCGACAGGATGTACGGCTGTGGGCCTGCCTTCGTGTGCGCGGTGAAGATGATCGCCGCCACGTCGCGACGTGGCCTGTCCAGCGGCTTCCACCAGAAGGTCCACCACGCCGCCGGCCAGCCGTGGAATCGCTGCGCCAGCAACGAGACAAGGTGGTAGCGGCGGTAACGGTGGTGGCCGATCGCTTTGGCCTGCAGGAACTTCGCTTCTTTGAACGGTCCCGCCGCAGCGAACGCGGCCATGTTGACCTCCAGCCGACCGGCTCGAAGCGGCGGCTGAATGTAAGTCTGCAAGCCGGCGGCCATCAGCCACGCAGCGGGCGCAGCGAGGCGGAAGCCCGCCGTCGTCCCGGCTGTCTCGGCCGATACCGACCGCCAGCCGTACCCCGTTGGCAGCGTGCCCCCGCTCGTGACCGGACTCGGCGACGGCGACGGGCTGCCGCTGGTCGACTGGGTGGGGCTCGGGGACGGCTGGTTTGACGCAGACGTTTTCGACGATGGGTGAGCGGACGGGCGGGGTGATCCCGGCGCGCCCGGATGTCGCTTCGTCGGTGGCGTGCGCGCGGCCGGTCGTTGGCCAGCGCGCGGCAGCGCGTTCTGCCGCTTCGCCTTGCCCCGCCTTGCGGGCGCGGTCCTGCTCAGCCCGCCATCGCCCAGTCCCGAGTTGAGCGCTGAGCCGCCGGGCTGACGGAACAAAAAGTGGCCGAAGTTGTTGCCGATGCCTGGGAAGGCAAGGAACACGATGCCTGCGACAAGGCCGGAGACGAGGACAGGTGCGGCCAGCACCAGGCCGCGCCTGGAATGCGACCCACGGCCGAACCTGCTGCCGGGCGACGGTGGCGCTGCCGACGCCGCAGCCAGTGCCGCTGCCTGTGCAAACGCCGGGGCCTCAAGGCCGGCCGACCCGTCACCCGCGCTGTCCGGAGCGCCCGCCCGGCTCGCAGGAACGGCACCGGCGTCGGCGTCGGCGTACGAAGCGGCCTCGACAGGCATCCTGAGTTCCGCGAAGACGGGCGTGGCCATGAGGTCAGGTACCACGCTGATCGCGTCGACCGCGGCTCCTGCGGGCCGATCAGCCAGGCTTGCCCGGGCGGGTTCCACAGCCTGAACCGGCGCTTCGGTGGCCTCCCAGATCGTCACCACCTGAGTCGCCGTCGTCTCGCCGAGCGCCGCTCTTGCGGGCAGCGCGACGGTTCGTGCGCCGCCGTCGTCAGGGGCAGGGCCGGGTTCAGCGTGCGGGTAAGGCGACTGCGCAGGTAGGTGCAGCGCCCCGCCGAACCGGTTCAGCCGGCGGGCATCGGTCCAAGCGGTGGTCAGCAGGCGGGCCGTGGCGGCGGCATCTGGCCGCTCGGATGGGTCGGACCGCAGCAGCAATTCGATCACGGGCGCCAGCGCCCCCGCGGACGGCGCCCGCGGGGCAGGCTCGGAGGCGATGCTCGCAACGATCGCGGTCGACCCGCCCGCCCGGTCGAATGGCCCGCGGCCCTCGACCGCCGCGTACAGCGTGGCGCCGAGCGACCACAGATCACAGGCCTGGGTCGCCTTGTCGCCTCGCACCCTCTCGGGCGGAAAGAAGCCTGGCGTGCCCACGACCATGCCCGCCTGAGTCATGCCGGGATCGCCCTGGACTGTGGCGATACCGAAATCAGTCAGCACCGCCTTGCCCTGCGGAGTGATCAGGACGTTGCTTGGCTTGACGTCCCTGTGCAGCACTCCGGCGGCGTGCGCTGTCGTGAGCGCGTCGAGCAGGCTGAGCCCGAGCTGGGCGGCCTGGGCCGGCGGCAGCGGCCCGTCCTCGGCGATGACCTGGTCGAGCGGCCTGGCCCTGATCAGCTCCATCACGATCCACGGCATGCCGTCCTCTTCGATGACGTCGAAGACTGTGATCACGCCGGGATGGCTGAGCTTGGCTGCGGTCCTGGCCTCGCGGAGCGTGCGCCGGTAGCTGGCCCTGGCCTCCGCGTCGGATGCCATCGGCGGCAGGACGACTTGCTTGACAGCGACATCGCGCCCGAGCAGCTCGTCGCGGCCGTGCCAGACGACGCCCATCGCGCCGCGCCCTAGCAATTCGAGAAGCCGGTAGCGCCCGGCCACGATGCGACCGTTACCGGGATCATGATGCATGGCGTGCAATCTACGCGCGCCGCCTGGCAGATTTCTGTGAGCTCAATGTGATTTCACCCTGGGAATTCGCTGAGGAAACCTGCCGGCCCTAGCGGCCGGGGAATCGCCGCTCATGCGGCCTGGCTATCGCCGCTTCATCCGGGCCTGGTCATCGCGAGCACGTCAAGCGCCGCGTCGAGCTCGCCCGCGGTGATCTCGCCCCGCTGCACATGCCCGCGCGCGATCACGACCTGTTTAATCGTCTGGCCGGTCTCGAGCGCTTGGTGCGCAACCGCGGCGGCGGCCTCGTAACCGATATACCGATTCAGGGCCGTGACAATGGCGGGGGATGACTCGGCCAGTCGGCGCAGCCGCGCCGGATCGGTCGTGATGCCGCTCACGCACCGGTCGGCCAGGACCGCAGAGCCGGCGGTCAGCAGTTTCGCCGAGCTCAGCAGGTTCCTGGCGATGACAGGGACCATGACGTTCAGCTCGAAGTTGCCGGCGGCCCCCGCGAACGCGATGGCGGCGTCGTTGCCGATGACCTGAGCGCACACCTGGCATACGAGTTCGCAGATGACCGGGTTGACCTTGCCCGGCATGATCGACGATCCCGGTTGCAGCTCAGGCAGCGCGATCTCGGCCAGCCCCGTCCGCGGGCCAGAATTCATCAGCCGCAGGTCGTTGCAGATCTTGTACAGACTGACCGCGATCGTCTTGAGCGCCCCGCTCGCCGCGACGAGCGCGTCCCTGCCGCCGGCGGCCTCGAAGTGGTTCGCAGCCTCGGTGAAGCGGGACTGCTCGCTGCCCAGTCGCTCGATCACGGCCGGCGCGAACCCGGGCGGCGCGTTCAGGCCAGTTCCCACGGCGGTGCCGCCAAGCGGCAGTTCTCGTACCCCAGGCACCACGGCCTTGACGCGCGCGATGCCGTGCCTCACGGCCGCGGCGTAGCCGCTGAACTCCTGACCGAGCGTGACGGGGACTGCGTCCATCAGGTGGGTCCGGCCGCTCTTCACCACATCCGCGAACTCGGCTGCCTTGGCCTCGAGCACGTCCGCGAGGTGATCGAGGGCGCGGGTCAGCTCGCCGAGCGTGCGCGCCGCCGCCATGTGGACCGCGGAAGGGAACACGTCGTTTGACGACTGCGACGCGTTGACGTGGTCGTTCGGATGGACAGGGCGGCCAAGCCCGCGCGTAGCAAGGGTCGCGATGACCTCGTTGGCGTTCATGTTTGTCGATGTCCCCGACCCGGTCTGGAACACGTCAAGCGGAAAGTGCTCGAAATGGCCGCCCTCACCGGACTCGCCGACGCTGATCTCGCGTGCCGCCGCCTGTATCGCCCGCGCCATGTCCGCGTCGATCACGCCGAGCTCGGCATTGACCGCTGCAGCCGCCGACTTGATCTGCGCCAGCGCGATGATCACCTCACGCTGCATCGGCTCGCCGGAAATGTGATGGGCCGCGGCGCGTTGCGTATGCGCCCCCCACAAGGCGCCGGCCGGCACCCGAACCTCGCCCATCGAGTCGTGCTCGATACGGAACCCCGCCGCCTCCGCCGGTGCCTGCTCGCTCATGCACCCGATAATGCCCGGATCCGAGACGCGATCCCAGCGGAGCGAGCGGTCAGGGGCGGGGCGAAATCTCCAGCAGCGGCTGCCCGGGAGCCGTGACGTCACCGAAAAAGTCGTTGCCCTTGTCGTCGACGACGATGAAGGCGGGGAAGTCGCGAACCTCTATCCGCCAGACCGCCTCCATCCCGAGCTCGGGGTACTCAAGCACCTCCACCTTCGTGATGCACTCCTTGGCAAGGCGGGCGGCAGCCCCGCCGACAGACCCGAGGTAGAAGCCGCCGTGCTCCTTGCACGCCGCGGTGACGCCTGCCGAGCGGTTGCCCTTGGCGAGCATCACCAGCGACCCGCCAGCGGCCTGGAACGCCTCGACGTAGCTATCCATCCGGCCTGCCGTCGTCGGACCGAACGACCCCGACGCGTAGCCTTCAGGCGTCTTGGCCGGCCCCGCGTAGTACACCGGGTGGTCACGCAGGTACGCGGGCATCGGCTCGCCAGCGGTCAGCCGGTCGGCGATCTTGGCGTGCGCGATGTCCCGCGCGACGACCAGCGGGCCCGTTAGTGACAGCCGTGTCCTGATCGGGTACCTCGACAGCTCCGCGCGGATCTCATCCATCGGGCGCGCCAAGTCGATCCGCACGACGTTCTCGT
>Ga0126378_10002435_pt1 | contig 13773 bp, 15 predicted proteins | sample PanSoiMetPlot_23_FD_92587 | JGI IMG/M metagenome (GOLD analysis project Ga0126378, IMG submission 92587) | Tropical forest soil microbial communities from Panama - MetaG Plot_23 | ecosystem: Environmental > Terrestrial > Soil > Tropical forest > Bulk soil | place: Panama | collected 2016-02-17 | reverse complement strand
CTGCAGGCCGAGGGCCGCCGCGTCGGCATGGTAGGTGACGGCATCAACGACGCCCCGGCACTTGCCGCAGCCGACGTCGGCCTGGCCATAGGCACCGGAACCGACGTGGCGATCGAGGCCGCCGACATCACCCTCATCTCCGGCTCCCTCGCCGGGGTTGTCACCGCCATCGGCCTGTCCAGGGCGACCATGCGCAACATCCGCCAGAACCTGTTCTTCGCCCTCGGCTACAACAGCATCGGCATCCCGATCGCCGCAGGGATCCTCTACCCGTTCCTCGGCATCCGGCTCTCACCGATCATCGCCGCCGCAGCGATGGCGCTTAGTTCCTTGTCTGTGGTCGGCAACGCCAACCGGCTGCGCCGCTACCACCCAGCTCCATTGCCGGCAGCCGGCAATGACCACGCAGAGCCGGAGATCGAAACTTCGGGCAGCCAGACATCAGGTGGCAAAGCAGCCCGTGTCACCGATCCGGTATGCGGGATGTCGGTGGACCCGGCAACCGCTCTGCGCCGCTCAGCGGGAGAAGGTGCTGCTTACTTCTGCTCCGCTGGCTGCGCAGCGGCCTTCGATGCTGATCCGGAACGCTACGCCGACGCGATTACCGCGCCTCCCGGCTTCGGCGCAACGTGACCAGGACTGCGGCCTTGTCAGCTGCAGTTCCGGTCGTCGAGGCGCTCTGGCGGTTGGCGTGATTGCTGCCGGGACCTCGTCGCCGGTGCCCGGTCGGCGACGACAAGGCGCTCCGGTGTAATGGCGCTCTTTGCGTACTTCGAATCCGCCGCTCCCGGCGCACCGCTTTCCGCCACCGGTCTCAGGAAATAGTGGCCGAAGTCGCTACCGTGCAACTACAATCATGTAGTACTACGTCGATGTCGTAATCGGGAGGGTGCCGATGGCTCTCACTCGCACGCGGCAGGTGATGCGCCTCTGCAGCGACTTGGCGCACGCTGGCCACGCGGCTGGCTTGGGCCCGAGACCCGCGCACGGGCCGCGGCAACAGAAAGGGGAGTGACGTGAGGCGTCGACGGCAGCGATGCATGCCTGGCCCAGACGGGAAAGCCGCGTGAGAGCGGCCTGGAGGGAGCGGCAGCGGCTGACGACCCGTGTCATTGTGGTGGCCATGGCCACAGGCGTGCTTGTGGCCGCATGCACTTCAGCCCAGCCCTCTATCCGTGGCGCAGCGCCTACTCCTGGTCGGGCCCCAGCGGGTCGGCGGGTCGTAACGCTGAATCGCATTGCCGTGCTGAGAGCGCTGTTCAATCGTGACGTGGGCCAAGCCCGCCTGGTGCTGATCTTCTCTCCCACTTGACCGGCATGCCTGTCAGGCGCCAGTTGGGTGCAGAGCAACATCCTGAGCCGGAATCCTGACCCCCGGCTGCGGGTGCTGGTGGTATGGGTGCCATTCCTCGGCGGGTCGCGCGGTGCGATCAATCCTTCCGTCCTGCCCGATCCGCGGGTCACCTACCTCTGGGACGGCAACGCCATTTCCAGCGCATGGTTCTCACAACACATCACTCACTCGCCCGGGCCTACCTGGGATTACTACCTGCTGTTCGGTCCGCGGGCCCGGTGGGGAACGGCTCCAGGGCCGGTCGCGAGCCAGGGTGGGCCCGTAATCGCTGACAGCGGGCAATTGCAGGCCGCCATCATGCCCCTGCTCCGCTGAGCCAGACCAGGCCAGCCCATGCCCGCCGCAAGGCCCTCAATTCACCTGCCAGCCAGGATCACGGTCGCTGCCAGCGTAACGCTCGCGATCCTGGCAATCGTTGCCGTCGGTGCCGTGGCTTCTCCGGCGGCATCCGGGCCGCTGCTGTTCGTGGAGACGCTGTCTGCCTGGATCTCTGGCGGCATCTTCGCGCTCGGCACCAAGCTGCCGCTCGGGTACGCCTTGCTTGCCGGAATGGTCGCCTCGGTCAACCCGTGCGGGTTCGTGCTCCTGCCCGCCTACCTTGGCCTATACCTTGGCGATGACCGGGCAGCCTCCGGCCGGGGTCGGCTCGCCGGCCGCGCCGTCACGATCAGCGTGACGATGACTGCCAGCTTCGTGCTGCTATTCGGGGCTGCCGGGATCCTGGCCGGGCTAGCCGCATCCGTCCTGGCCTCCTCGCTGCCCTGGATCGGCGCCACGGTCGGCGCGGGCCTCATCCTGGCCGGCGGCGTCATTGCTTCCGGGCGAAAGGTAGGTTCATCGCTGGTCCTGCGCACGGGCCGCCGCCTCCGCAGTGCGGCGCTGGCCGGGGGTATCGGCGGTTATGCCGCGTACGGCGTGGCATACGCGCTGGCATCCCTGGGCTGCACCCTGCCGGTATTCCTGAGCGTCGTCGCCACCTCGTTCCAGCTGCACGGGCTAGCCACGGCCGTCGGCCAGTTCATGCTGTTCGGCCTCGGCATGGGCATCGTCCTGGTGATTCTCACCACAGCCACCGCCTTCCTCGGGCAAGGTCCGGCCAAGCGGCTCCGGTCTATCGCCCGGCACGCCAGATGGGCTACCGCCAGCCTGATGTGGCTGGCGGGCGCTTACGTCCTTTACTACTGGCTCATTGCCTTCCGGCTACTGTGATTCCGCAAAGCACCCAACCCTGCGGTGCCGCGTAGCTGTAGCGTCCGGCTGCGGTGGACCGCGGTGGGGGAACCCGCGGGCGAACTACGTGTTTTGTGGCCGGGACACGATTGGTGCTGGTCGAAGCGTGTCAACCGGACGTGCCGTCGGCCGACCGCACCATCAAGCCTGCGGCAGCCGCGCTGCCAGCGCAGCGAGTTCTGTCTTCGGGACCCGGGCCGCCACCAGCTCCGACAGCGAGCCGTTGACGCAATACAGGCCCAGGTTCCCCATCCGGGCCGTCCACGCCATGCCCGCGCCGGGCACGCCATCGGCGCCGTGCGGCATTGCGAATGGCTGCCTGGACACCGCCACGACGGCCTCGATGCGGCCCAGCCGCCAGGTCCGTACCTCGATGCGCTGTCGGCCGGCGGTCATCGTCACCGGCTGGCCTATTTGCACCGGCCGTGCTCGCAGTTCCTGGCCGGGCGGAGGCGCGGGGGGCAGGACCAACTCCGCGTGCCGGACGACGACGGCGACCGCTGCCGGGACGCCCTGCTGGCCGGCAGGCAGCAGGAGCATCGTGACGGTGACCGCCAGGCCGACGGCCAGCGCCGCGGCTGCCGCGAGCCACCTCAAGCGGATGAGGCTGCGGCGGCTCCGTGGCGGCGACGTTTCTGCGGCTGCGGCCAGTTCGACCGCGAAAGCGACGCGGTCGGCCAGTCCCGCCGGTGGTCGCGCACGAAGCAGCCTGGCTGCCCGGCGGCCGTCCCGGTCTTCGCGAACCGCCTGCCAGCACCGCTCACAGGACAACAGGTGCTCATCCCAGCCCTTGGCAGCCACCGGATCCAGGTCCCCGGCCAGGAACGCCATCAGCCTCCGGTCATGGCTGTCCATGGCTCACCCCCGCCTCGGCCAGTAGCTGGGCTAGTCTGCGCCGGCCGCGGTGAACCCGCGCCAGCACGGTCCCGCGCGGGCACCCCAGCGCCTCCGCGATCTCGCGGGCGGTATATCCAGCCACCTCCATCAGCACGATGCACAGCCGCTGCTCCTCCGGCAGCAGGGCTAGGCAGCGGGACACTGCCTGCGATTCAAGGCCCGCGATCACCACATCGGCCACATCAGGCGGCTCGTCCACGCCGGGAAAGCGGGCGTGCGCCGGCGCGTCCGGGAGCGCACGGGCAGGCAGATCCCACGGCCTCCGGCGGCGGCGCCGCGCCTCCGACCTGGCCACGTTCAGGCAGATCGCCGCCAGCCACGCGCGGATGCTCCCACCCCGGAAAGTGCCGAACGCCGCATAGGCCCGCAAATAGGTTTCCTGAACCAGATCCTCCGGTTCCTGCCCGTCCCCCACCGCCTGCCGGGCCACCTGGTACACCGCATCTAGGTGCGGCAGCGTCGCGTCCAGGAAGGCGCGATGGTCACCACCCACGGCTCTTCACGCCCATCTAAGACGCCTGGCGGCCCCTCTTGATTGCACCGACAGACCACTGCCAGAGGTCGCAGGTCCTGGCAGGTGGCAATTGCGCCTCGCTACTCAAGGGGCTTCACTGGTGCGCCGCCGAGCACCTGGACTCCGTTGGAGAGCATTTCCTGGACGGCTGCGGCTGTCGAGTCCGATGCGACTCCGGCCGTCAGGTCGATCAGCACCCGAACCCCGAATCCGAAGCGGACTGCGTCGCGGGCGGTCGCCCGCACGCAGTAGTCCGTCGCGATCCCGGCGATATCGACGGCAGTCACTCCATGTGATCGCAGCCAGTCCGCGAGCGGCTGGCCAGCCTCATTCCCTAGCTGACCTCCGACAGGCTGGGCGTGAGGGGCGAACCCGCTGCTCAAGCCCTCGAAGCCGCTATAGGCAGCAGCATGCGCGCCCTTGAGGAAAACCTCATCGAACCTGCTGACATCGAGAGCGGGATGGACGGCAGCGCCGGACGTGCCGGCGACGCAGTGCGGCGGCCAGCTTTCCACGAAGTCAGGCTGGGCGGAGAAGTGCGAGCCTGGCTCGATGTGATGGTCCCGGGTGGCCACGACATGGGCATACTGGCTCACAGCCGGGCTTGCGAGGTACTCGGCAATCATCGCAGCGACTGCGTTGCCACCCTCCACCGCCAGTGATCCGCCTTCGCAGAAATCGTTCTGGACGTCAACGACCAGCAATGCGCGAACCGCCTGGCCGGACGGCGGGGCATCCGCACCAGGAAGCCTTTCCTCGGGAGACACACCCGCAGACTACGCCGGGGACCGCGAAAATGAGCGTGTCGACGGCCGCTCACGGACGGCTGTCTGGTGAATCGGCCTCGCCAAATGGGAGCGGATCCGTCGCGGGAGAGGGTCCGTAGCGCAGTTCGTTGCCAATGACCTCGACGCCAGCGGTGAGCTCGTGCTCGGCGAGCATTCCATCCGGCATCAGATGGCGGACCCTCAGCTGCTCGATCAGGCGCGCATGATCAGCGATCAGGCGCCGGTGACAGCGCCACCAGAGGCTTTCGCTGCACATGATGGCGGTCGGCTTCGCTGCTACGTCAGTGGTCAGCGCCGCCATCGCCGCCGCGAACTCCGGAGTCCGCATGTGTGCGGCGTACGCCCGGAACGATGCGTTGCGCAGGCCGATATCGGGGGAGCCGGGCGGCAGCTTGCGCAATCCGCCGAGCCGCCGTTCCCACCGGTAGGAGACACCGGCCGCCGGTAGCCACCGCTCCAGCGCAATGCGGCCGAACTGCGGGAACCGGCGGCTTCCCGGGGCGATCCGAACATCGACGATCGACTCCACGCCCGCTGCGAGCAGCAGTCCGGTGAACGCGTCCTCAGCATGAGTGCCATGTCCGACGGTTAGCAGGACGTGGTCATCGTTCATGGGACCCCCGTTCATTTGCAGTCCTCGAGCATCATTCAGCGGTGTCATGAGATTTGCTCAGGACCTGCGGCGCAGAATGTACTGCATGGCGGAAAGAATCGGCGCGGGTCCGATGATGATCGTCGGCGGAGGCGTCGCGGGCGGCAACGCCGCGGCAACCCTCCGTGAGGAAGGTTTCGGCGGCCGGGTCGTGCTTATCAGCCAGGAGCCCGGCGTCCCCTACGGGCGTCCTCCGCTCTCGAAGACCTACCTCCGGTCAGAGGAGGATCTGGGGGGCTGGTATGTCCGGCCCGCGAGCTGGTATGAGAAGCACGGCGTAGAGTTTCTCGGCCAGTCGCGTGTGGTGGCTGTTGATGCTGCGGCCCGCACGGTCGTCCTGGACTCGGGCCGGGAACTCGGTTACCAGAAGCTCTTGATAGCTACCGGCGGGCAGAACCGGCGGCTTAAGGTTCCCGGGGCTGAGCTGTCTGGGATCCATTACCTGCGCACTGTGGCCGAATGCGACGCCCTCAAGGCGGAGGTAGCGGCGAGCCGGCGTGCGGTGGTCGTGGGCATGGGCTTCATCGGCTGCGAGGTGGCGGCGTCGCTTACGCAGCTTGGTGTGCCAGTGACTGCGATCTTTCCGGGCAAGGCGCCACTGACGAAGGTCCTGGGCGACGAGGTCGGCGCGCTTGTCGGCGCCTTCCACGGGTCCCAGGGGGTCGAACTGCTGGGCGGCGATCAGGTTGCCGCATTCCAGGGAACCGAGCGCGTCGAGGCGGTCGTGACCGGCAGCGGCAAGCGTATTGCGTGCGACTTCGCGGTCGTCGGCGTCGGGATAGCGGTCGAAGTTCCAGCCGTCTCGGGATCACCGGTCGCACTGTCCAACGGGATTCTTGCCGACGAGCTGTGCCGGACGAGCGCGGCTGACGTTTACGCGGCCGGCGACGTTGCGAACCACCTCCACCCGCTATTCGGGCGGATCCGCGTCGAGCATTTCAACAACGCAGAGAAACAGGGAGCCGCGGCGGCCAGGTCGATGCTTGGCTCAGATGCCCCCTATGACTACGTCCACACTTTCTGGTCGGATCAGTACGAGCACAAGATCGAATATGTCGGCCACGCGACGGAATGGGACGAGTTCGTCGTCCGTGGCAGCCTGGATGAAGGAAGGCTCATCGGGTTTTATCTGCTGAACGGGCTCGTGGAGGCCGCCGTCGGCGTGGATCGCGGTGGCGACCCTGAGCTGGATCTCGACGGCGAGATGGCTGCCTGCGCCCGCCTGGTGGCCTCACGCGCCCTGCCTGGTCGCGCTTTGCTCGCCGACGAGCGCGTAGACCTGCGCGCGCTGATCCCCGGCGCGTGACGGCCGTGCGTGTCAGGCGTTGGAGAACAGGGGGATGTTCGCACCGCTCGCCTGGGATAGCGGGCTGTCAAGCAGCGCCACTATGAGCTCTGCGACGTCACCGGGTATCAGGCCGGGACGCAGAGCCGGGTTAGCCCGGCGCAGCATCTGAGTGTCGACCGCGCCTGGGCTGACGCATATTGCGCTGATGCCGTGTTTCTTGCCCTCCACCGCGATCGCCTCGGTGAGGCCGATGACCCCGTACTTTGAGACGTTGTATGCGGCCAGGCCAGGGAACTTCTCGGTGGCGTAGACGCCGGAGAGCGAGGCGATGGTGATGATCCGCCCTTCCCCGCGTTGAACCATGGCGGTGAACGCAGCTCGGCAGCAAAGATACGTGCCCGTCAGATTGACGGCGAGCGTTTCTTCCCAGATCTCGGGCGTCAAATCCGCGAAAGGTGCAGGTGTTAGCACCCCGGCGGCGCAGACCAGGGCCGCAACCGGGCCCGCCTGCCCGGCCGCTGTAATGAGGCGCTCGACATGCGCTGCCTTACTTACGTCTGCCGGTACCGGCATCGCCTCGCCACCGGCGTGCCGGATGCGGCTGGCGACGTCGTCAAGAGCTTCCTGGTCGCGAGCGGCAAGAACCACGCGAGCGCCTGCCGCCGCGAGGGCTTCGGCGGCAGCGGCCCCGATCCCGCGGCTAGCGCCCGTGACTACGGCGACCCGACCGGCTAGCCAGTGGGCCTTGTCACCCATCGTGTGCCCCGCCGGAACCAGAAGTGATTCGCCGGTAGAGGCGCTCGTGCGCGTCCAGGCTCAGCTCGAGGTCGAGATGGCTAGCAGCGTGGCCGCGGCATGCAGCCCGCGATATGTCGGCCGACTTCCCGACTGCGCCGGCGAAAGCGACGAGGTCACCGGGCGGCACCAGGAAGCCGGTGACGCCGTCCGCGACCACTTCGCTGAGCCCGCCGCGGCGGAACGCAACGACCGGAGTGCCGCACGCCTGCGCCTCGGCGGCAGCCATCCCGAAGGGCTCGTCCCACTTGGTCGGGTACAAGACCAATGCGGCGCGCGCCATTGCCTCCCATAGAGAGGCTCGGGGTACGGCCTGATGAATCGTCACGCCTGGCAGGGTCGCTCGCGGGCGGATCTGCTCGCGGGTGTATTCGGCGTCGTAAGCGTCGCCATAGACGTCGATGGGGATCCCCGCCGCGGCGGCGATGTCGATGGCTTCGGCGCCTCCCTTCTCCGGGCTCAATCGGCCGGCGAATACCGCGCCATTTCCGGCCAGCGCCGACCAGGGGATGACATCAGTGGGAACACAGGGCGGAAGGATCGCTTCCACCGGGACGACCTGGCTCCAAGCTCGCGCCTGAAACGCAGATACGGTCGCGATCGTCGGCGGTCTGCCCGAACGGACTGCGTGGTGCAGAGCCGCCGCCACCGCTTCGTCAGGCGGCAAGTGGAGCGTGTGCAACACCGGTCCGGGCAGCTCGGTTGCGATCCGGACGGCCGGAGCATCGAAGGCGTGGTTGTGGACAACGTCATATCGAGTCCGCTGCATGCGGGCGTAGGCGCTGGCGAAGGCGACCTCGGCCGCCGCTGACACGGACGCTGACGCATGCCCGGTCGGCCCGCAGGCCCGGTAGAGCGTCCGGGCCAGCGCCATGGGATCGACGCCGGTGTCGATCACCGTGACTCCGGGAATTTCGGATCCGGATGCTGCGTACACGTGGACCTCGTGGCTGCGGCCGGCGAGGCCGCGGGCAAGATCGGACACGAAGGCTTGCGAACCGCCGCGCTGAGGCTCGCGGATGGCCGTCACGAGCGGGGCCATGATTGCGATCTTCATTGTGGCAGCGTCTTGAATGCCAAGTCGCGCGGCGGGTTGATGCCGAGAATCTCGAAGGGCACCCGCCGCATGCCGCGCTTCTTGATCTCGGCGGCCGCGCAGGGGTAAAAGACCTCGGCCAGCTCGACGGCCTCTTGGTGGCTGGGGAACTGGACGAACATCGGCCCGCTGAAGCTGACGTACCGGTAGCCCCGCGCGGCGAGCCAGTCGATGTTATTCGGCCAGATGATGACGACGCGGCCGCCTGGCCTGCACACGCGCTCCATCTCGGACAGGCCGGCGTCACCGCCGTGCTCGGGGGCGGGGGTGAAGGCCGAGCAGGCTACCACCAGGTCAGCGAAGTCTCCGGGTAGCGGCAGGTCATCGAAGAACCCGTGGACCACTCTGGCCCGATGGTCATGGGCGGCGTCAGCGAGCTTTCGCTGCAGGATCTGGCGCAACTGCATCGCCGGCTCGATCGCCACGAGTTCCCCGCCGCGGTCCAGGAGCTCGAGTGTCAGCCGTCCTGTGCCGGCACCGACCTCGACGATCCTGTCAGCGTCGCGCGGCAACCAGGCGAGGATGTCGCGATGGAGGCGCTCGGCGGCGGCAAGCTGGTCGTAGAGTTCCGGCTCCAGCCGGTACAGCAGCTCCCAGGCCAAAGCCGGGTCTGTCTGGGGATCACCGGCTCCGTCGGGAACAAACCGGCATGCCTCCTCGGGCGTGAACACGCGAAGGTCCGCGGCGGTGTAACGCCTGTGCAGTTCACGGCCTGATGTGGCCCTGTTCTCAGACCTGATCACCGACTTCAGCCCAGTTCTTGTCGGTCTCCCAGACGCGCACCGACCGCAGCAGCCCCTCCGGCAGCTCCGGCCTGAGCCGTTCCCAGAAGGTCAGGGCAAGGTTCTCGGCCGTCGGGATGCGCCCGGAAAGCCAAGGCACGTCGGTATTCAGGTTGCGGTGGTCTACATCGCGGATGACCCGCCGGCACATGACGTCCGACAGCAGCTTCAGGTCAAGGACGTAGCCGCTGGCCGGGTCGATCCAGCCGGCCACCGCGACCTCGAGGAGGTAATTGTGCCCGTGCAGATTGGCGCACTTCCCGAACAGGCGCCGGTTCTCCTCGTCGGAAAGGCCGGGATCGTAGAGCTGATGCGCGGCATTGAACGATTCACGACGGCCGACCAGCACGGTCATCGGCGTAATTCCCATGCTCTCATCATGCCCGGCGACAGGAGCGGTTACCGGTCAAGGCCGCAGCAGCGATCTTGGGCGAACGGAAGTGCCAGCCCAGGCGCCGATGGCCCCGCTGAGTGCCTGCCTTCACATGGCTCACCCCCGCGCTGCGCCCAGTTTCTATCGTTAGTCCCTACTTGCGATAGAATACATGCGGAAGTCGCGGCGCACCATGCGTCAGATTTCACCGGTGCTTGGGTGTCCGGGCAGGGTCTGCACGAGCGTCTCCAGCGCAGCCGTCCAGCTTTCCCAGTAGGGGCGGGCAGGCTCAGCGGCGATGGCCGTGATGAGCTGCTGTCGGAACGGCTCCCGGTCGCCGCCGAAGGCGTGCTCCACGACCGCCGCAGCGAGCGCGAATACCGTGCCCTGCCAGGGCGCGTCGAAGGCCAGCTCGCCGTTTCGGCGGGGGAGGTCCAGGCCGGACAGGCTCAGCGGCTCGGTCATAGCCGCGCCACCCCGATCATCGAGTCGCGAGTGACCAGCGCTGCCAGGTCAGCCTCGGTCATGCCGTCGGTGCCCGGCGGGCGCTGGGGGAGTACGAGATAGCGGACCTCGGCCGAGGAGTCCCAGACCCGGATCTCGACATCGCTCGGCAGCGGGCAGCCCATCTCGGCCAGCACGGCCCGTGGCTCGCGGACCATCCGGGCCCGGTAGGGGGGATCCTTGTACCAGGCCGGCGGCAGCCCGAGCACCGGCCACGGATAGCAGGAGCACAGCGTGCACACGATGACATTGTGGATGGCAGCGGTGTTCTCCACGACCACCATGTGATGACCCTCTGGCCCGCCGAAGCCGAGCTCGGCAATCGCGGCGCTGCCGTCGGCCAGCAGCCGCGCCTTGTACTCCGGGTCCACCCATGCCCGGGCGACTACCTCAGCCCCGTTCATCGGCCCGATCTCCGACTCATAGCGACGGGTGATCTCGTCGATGAACCCCTGGGGCACGAGCCCTTGCTCGGTCAGCAGCGCCTCAAGCGCCGCGACCCGCTGTTCAATGGGCGATGGGGCGGCAGGGTGATGGCCTGGACCGCTCATGGCCGCTCCAGGTAGCTGTCCCACAGGTCAACGTGCACCAAGACGCCACGCTGGCCATCCCGCCACAGTTCCTGGGCCTCGAAGCGGACCGAGTATGTCGGCTCGTAGCGCCTGGCCGTGCCATGAGCCTCGACATCAGGCACCGAGTAGATTCCGTCCACGCGCACCACCGTCCCAATCTTTCCCCGCACGTATCGCGGGCATCGAGTATGGCCAGACGGATGCCACTCACGCACCCGAACCCGGTCCCGGGCCTCGAAACGCGGATTGCAGACGTCAGGACCGGCGTCAACGACCGCCGGCGCGAGCACAGGACCGCTCAGCGGGATCCGCCCGCCGGCACGGGCCTCAAGCTCGGAGCCTGTCACCAGGCCGTGCTCGACCGCCAGCGTGGCCGCCGCGGTGAGCCAGTGCTCGTAATAGCCAGACGTCAGGTAATGCCCTGGGTCCATCCGCTCGATCGAGTGCCGGAACTCACCGCCGCTCGCCTCCACCGCGCTGGTCACGACCACCATGAGGGCACGAGCCGCCGCCTCCCACCGATCGTGAAATACGGGTTCCGCCGGCGAATGAGCCACCGCTCCGAAACCCTGCATGCCGCCTAGGTCGTGGATGCCGTCCACCACAAAGACCCTACACATCCCGCTGCGGCGAGCGCGTGGCGGCGCGGGCGTGCCCGGTGCGGTAGCTCGAGCTGGGTAGGGAAGGCAACGATTGTCGGGAAAACCTCATCGCTGCTTCACCTCACGACGTTGCTGCAGTCGGTCATTTGAGTCCGATTCCGCGCACGCGATGGACGCGGATAATGGAAGTCAAGCTGGGCGGCTATTTCGGCTTGCGCGCTGCTCGCCGCACACGGGCTGTGACGCCCTCCGCATGCGCTGTCAATCGGTGGCCTGCCTGGGCAATGGCCGCCGCCGGGCGGCAGCGTGATCTATGACATCCGAACATGGCGGTGGCTGGCAGGCCCAGTTGCAGCCCGGCCTGCCCCGAGTCGTCAGACCTCGCCTCTTTGCGGCAGGCAGTCGCGCCGTTCAGCGGTGACCGCGGAAGATCCGCGGCGCCGTTGACGTGAGCGCGATGGAGCCACCTGAGCCGGGCTCTGCGGTCGCCGCGCAATATCCGTGCTGGGCCTGTGACCTGCGCTGCAAGGCATTCGTCAAGCCGAGTGCAACGCCGGGATCACGCCTCGTGCCGCACGCTTATGCCGCAGTTGACGTCATCGCCGCAAGGATGGGGCAGCGATGATGCGAGGGATGGCGGCCGGGCTGTCAGGCCGGCAGGCGGGCGCGATGATCTCACGTACCGGCCTGGCTCAGACGGCGAGCGTTTCCTCCTGGAAGGTGCTGTGGCTGCCGGAGAGCCGCTCGGTTAGCACGGTGGCCGCTGAATGCGAGTACCTCACCAGGATCTGGCCGCAGATCAAGGCCGAGGTGTTCCGCGAGCTGCAGGGATGCGACCACCAGTCCGGGCTCGGGCAGCTCCGGCAGGTCGGCGGTGGTGTGCGATGAGCGAGCCGACGCGGTGCGGTTGCCCCGGCCCGGACAACACGATCAGCAAGGAGGGTGCCTGCGACCGCTGCGGAGTTGAAGGCCCAGATCGCCAGCGGGCGCTGATGGAGGCATTGGCCGCTCAGAACCCAGGCCGATGATGGCTCAAGCGCGAGAGGCGTCCCGTGCCGAGGGCTACAGGCTCGGAGTCGAGACCGGCCGCCGCGAAGCGGTTGAGGCGCTAGCGAAGCGTGGGGTCGAGGCGCGACCGGGCCCTTTTGAGCGGCAAAGTCGTGAGCCCGAGTTCGAGGAACTTGAGGCTTGTTGAGCCGCCACCAACGTCGGCGCAAGGCCGTACCGGTCGCTGCGTTGGCTGGCGCAAGGCGGGCAGTCACGCACTGGCACGCTCATGCAACGATGCTCGGCATTGGTCACTGAAGCAACTCGCAGGCGAAGTGCGGCGCTGTCAACCAGTCGCCCTACCCTGAAGCAGTGAGCGACCAAGACCGCGTCCTCCACGCTTGGCTGGCGGGAACCGCCCGGCACCTCGCGACCAACTCTGAGGTGAGCGAAGCCGACGCGGTTGCCCAGCTTCGGGAGCTTGCCGCTGGCCGCACCGATCTTCTCGCCGAGGTCGCGGGGGTCGCGCTCGGCGTGAGCGAGGGTCGCATCGACGCTTACCTCGGCCGGCGCGTCGCCGACTTGTGCGTTGCCGCTGGCGCAGACCAAGACCAGCTATCGGATTGGATCGCGGAAGGTCAGAATCGAGCCGCGCACGCGAGCGCGGCAGTGCCCAGGACTTACAGCCGCCCCGCACCCCGCTAGGTCGGCCCATGCGGCTACCTGCGGATACTGATGGAGAGTCGGCAGTCAATGCCACACTGGAATGAATGACGTGAATGTCGTCAAGTGTTTTGGCCCCAGTCATCTGCATGAATCTGGGCTCCGGCCAGACGCCTGGGGGCCGTGGTGACTGGTTAGCTCGAGAAATTGGCGGCGTGATCTAGCCGGATCCTCCACCTGGATCGCGGGTGTGGTCGTGGTGTTGGAGCCTGGTGTCCGGGCGGCGCTCGGGTCGGGGGTTGATCGCTGCGGAGGGCAGCCGCCGGCGCCGCATTCTTCGTCGGGGTCGATCGGATCGTGCTCGAACTCGTCGTGGAAGCAGACGTAGTGCATCAGTTCAAAGGTGTCGTACTGGTCGCGTGAGATCTGAACGGGGCGATGGCAGCGCTGGCAGATGAGTGGTTCGGCCGGGGCGGGCATGGCCTGATCTTTGCCTGGGCGGTGGCCGGGGGTGCGACTGGTTTCGGGCGGCCAGCCGGCTTCCCGGCGTGCAGCGGTGCTGCTGGTGCGGAGCCGGTAGGACTGGGTGCCGGGTTTCGATGATGTGGGCGTTGAACGTGATGCGGTCGACGACGGCGACCAGGCGGGGGTCGGGGAGGACGGTTCCCCATTCGCT
>Ga0126378_10002434_pt1 | contig 13774 bp, 24 predicted proteins | sample PanSoiMetPlot_23_FD_92587 | JGI IMG/M metagenome (GOLD analysis project Ga0126378, IMG submission 92587) | Tropical forest soil microbial communities from Panama - MetaG Plot_23 | ecosystem: Environmental > Terrestrial > Soil > Tropical forest > Bulk soil | place: Panama | collected 2016-02-17 | reverse complement strand
GCATGTCTTTGATCTTGTTGCGGATTAGTTGCGCGCGGGAAGCTTATGCGCCTGGATCATGCCGCAGAATACGCAATAAGATCAATGCGCTAGCAATGCCGTTGCGGACCTCTTGACATGCCGCCATTGTAAGACCCTTGGTCTAACAATGAGGTTCGATGGTTTCAGTCGGCTCTGGTGAGCGGCAAGCAGGGGCACCCACACGCCCCGGTCCGGGTAAGAGGTTAACCCTATGGCGCGGTGATCCGGGAACGGGGAGTGTCTTAGGGGTAGTCCGCCACTGGTCTGCCGTGTGGGGTGCACGGGACCAATCTCCAAAGAAGTAAATCATTTTTATTTTACAGTCCGCGCCAATGCGGACATTAGGCAATTTTGCCAGCAAAGGGGTTTACCATGACAAGCAAAGAAAAACGGTTAGCACGCCAAGCCAGGGCAAGTGCACGTTGGCGCGGTCACAGCTTGCGACCGTTCCAAAGAGGCTATTGTGGATATTGGGCACAATGCCGTTTGTGCGATTGTGGTGTGGCGATTAACGCCAATCCACCGCCGAACGGAATTGAGATCGGCGGTGATGCTGTCGCAATAACGTGCGAAGCTTACCGGTTTTAATAAGTTATAGCCGCGCTAAGTCGCGCGGCGTTTGTCACTTTAACTTGTGACCGTGCATAGACTGCACGCAACAACAGACAAGGGGTTTTTCAATGTCTGATCTATCGACTACCGCGACGGCCGAACCTGTTGCGCTATCGGCGCAAGTCGCATTGACTACCAAGTCGCAACGGGTAATGGCGGACATCAAGGCGGCGTTGCAAGCACGCATCGCAGTGCTTTGGGTTGTGACCAAAGAGGAACCGCGCGCCGAACGCTACATCGCGCAAGCGGCAAACGCGGCCGCTTATCAATGCCGCACTTGGGACATTGCGCAAGGCCCGTGTGATATGGCGGGCAATCCACTTGTTGACGATAACGACAACAGGATCACACAAACCAATGACGCGGGCGAAATGCTTGGCGTCGTTCTCGCTAAGTCGCGGCAGAAACTGGGCGAAAAGGACAGTGACCGCAATGTGTGGATCATGCGCGATCTACCCGTGTGGTTTGACGGAATGCCGGGGGCTAGCGTGTTGCGGGCAGTCCGCAATATCGCACTAGCGCGGCCGCGTATGCGACAGAATACGGCGCAGGCGTTGGTAATTGTTTCGCCATCCGGGAAAGTCCCAGATGAATTAAGCGACCACGCAATGGTCATTGACTGGCCGTTGCCAGACAAAGCCGAAATCGCCGCTATCCTCGAAGCGACGATTAAAACCAACATCGACAAGCTTCCCGAATTAGCCGAACTAACAAATGGCAAACGGGATGCGGCGATTGACGCGGCGCTAGGCTTGTCGGAAGCGGACACGCAAAACGCCTACTCCACGTCACTTGTGAAGTGTCGGACCATTGATGCGTTGCTAGTGGCCAATGAGAAAAAGCGGGTCATTAGCAAAGAACGAATAATGGAATGGCACGATCCAATTCCCGGCGGGTTGTCGTCTGTCGGCGGGTTGGAAAACCTCAAGGCGTGGTTGCTCACTATCGCGGATGCTTGGACTGAGAAGGCGCGCAAGTACGGCTTGAAACCGCGCAAAGGCGCTTTACTCGTTGGCGTTCCGGGTTGCGGCAAAAGCTTAACGGCTAAGGCTATCGCCACAGCGTTAGGCATTCCGCTTATTCGGTTAGACTTGGGCGCACTCAAGTCTAAATTTGTCGGCTCTACAGAAGAAAACATTCGGAAAGCGCTGCGCGTTATCGAAGCAATCGGCCGCTGTGTTGTGTGGCTGGATGAGATCGAGAAGGCGCTAGCGGGTGCGACAGACGGCGGCGCAGACGGCGGCGTGTCGCAAGACATGCTTGGGTCTATGTTGACGTGGATGCAAGAAAGAAGTGGAGAAGCTTTCGTCATTGCTACGGCTAATGACGTGAGCAAACTTCCGCCCGAGCTAATGCGCAAAGGCAGGTTTGACGAGGTCTGGTTTGTAGACCTGCCGACTGTGCTGGAACGCAAGCAAATCTTGCAAGCTTCATTGCGCACCAATGGGCGCGCGGCAGACGGTCTTGACTTGGACCGCGTTGCTGCGGCTTGTTTCCGCGATAGCTTTCAATTTGGCTTTACCGGTTCTGAGGTCGCGGAGTTAGTTCCTACCGCGATGTATGCCGCGTATGCCGAAAACGCGCGCGCGATCACAACGGCCGACTTGTTAGCGGCAGCGGGGCAAACCGTTCCGTTGTCAAAAACATCATCGGAAAAAGTCGCGGCGCTGCGGCAATGGGCAGTCGGCAAGGCGCGACCTGCGACCAAGCCAGCGACCAAGGCGGAAGGCATAAAGGCGTCTGAATTTACAGGCGTTGAAATTTAGCTTTCAACTTATTGCCGCGCTCTAAGTCGGGCGCGGTGTTTGTCAATTTGCACTTCCGCAATTTGACGGCGCAACACAAACCTAAAGGGGGTTTATCATGGCGCTCAAAGTATCGACAATCCGTCCCGGCGTGCTTGTTTCGCTCAAGACGGCATTGCGCGGCAATGTCCGCTATTACACCACGGACATTGAACGCGACCATGTTCTAGAGAACGGACTAACTCGGCGTGCGGAGTGGAATACGCAACGCACAATCGAGGATGGCGACGAATATGAACGCGCAGTAAAAGCGCGGTCCAAGGCGCGCAGCATTGTCACGGGGGTTTGCACGCAAGGCAATTTCCTGCTTTGCCCGCAAGCTAGCCGCGACAATCTGGAAACGGCTATCCGTGAAGCCTACGCGGTCCGCGATGCTTTCAACTCATCGGCGACCGTGTCGCGGCTAGACTTCTATGTGTTCCTAACTGAAGTCGCTAGCGATGATGTCCGCGCGTTCCAAGCAATCAACAGCGAAGTCCGCGACTTGCTTGCGGACATGGGGCAAGGCATTGCTCAACTTGACGCTAAGGCTATCCGCGACGCGGCGAACAAGGCGCAAAGCATCGGCAAGATGTTAACGCCCGAAGCGGCCGACCGTTTGCAAGCTTCGATTGATGCCGTGCGCAAACAAGCACGCGCCATCGTGAAGGCGGGCGAGACGGCGGCGATTGAAGTAGATCAAACAGTATTCCGCACGTTGGCGGAAAGTCGTACCGCGTTTCTGGAAATCAGCGACACGCCAAGCGAAGCGGTTGACGTTGCGCCGGAAGCGGAAGGGCGGGGCGTTGACTTTGATGCAACGCCGTTAACTTCCCAGCAATGGGACGTTTGGACGCCTGAAGGCTTAGACGTTATTGAAAGCTAAACTTATAGCGGGGCGTGCGAACGCCCCGCGTTTGTCACTTTGCAACGCAACCATGAAGGGGGTTTTATCATGCCTTGTGACACCAGACTAAAACCAAAGCAGACACTGCAACAGCGCGCGGCGGAAGTCCGCAAAGCAGTAGACGCGCTAGCGCTTAAGGTTCTTAAGCGACAAGTAAGACCTGTGGTCGATAGAGCCACAGGAGCTATTGCATTCCAGGGCTGGAACGAAACGGATCGCGACGGCATCACAGACGCTTGCGCCTATCGTCGTTTGAAGGTGCAAGGCAATGCGTTGGTGCAAGCGGAGCTAGCGCGCGCCGAAGCAATGGCGGGGCGTCCCGTCAATACCAAGGCGTTAGCGCAGGGCGTACACAGCCACGATGGCGGTGTTAGTTGGCATCATGGCCACTGACTGCACTGCTAGAGGCGCGCGGTTCGCGCCTCTTACAGTGTTGTCGATCCCCGACAGCACGCAACAGCAAAGGGGTTTGCCATGTCACTAGACGAAGCTTTAACGATGGTCCGCGACGCGGGCTATACGGTCAAATACAAGCCGCGCAAGTCGGAAGGGGTGCAAACGGTCAATCCGTTAAATCATCCGTTCCCACATGCAAAACTTTACAATGGGGCGGAAGTATTACGGCTAATACTATTGCCGCGCGGTTTCGGCCGCGCGGTGTTTGCTCATTTGCACGCAACCAACTAATGAGCAGGAAGGGGTTTACTATGTTAGACACGTTTACGTTAACGCTTGCAGCTATGGCGCTTATTGCGCTTTTGACCGCAGGCTTTACGGCGATCATTGCCGCGCTAGGGGTGCGGCCATGAGGTTCCGCTGCGACGTCTCGAAAGTGCAAAGCGACAATGCTTGTTTGTGCTTTGCACAATGGCTTGGCGGTCCGACACTCGCCAAAGTCAGAAACTGCCGCCTTGTAAACTTGCAGGGCGATATGCGCCGCACAGTAACAATCACAGGACACGCCGACACTTGGTTTTCTATTCCCGCCGAGTGTCGCATCGCGGGTTGTCATGTTCGCGGCTATGTCACTTCAGACGACGACGGAAACGCGGTGTTTCGCCATGTCTACTACTGAGAAACTCGCAGCAATGATCCGACGCGACATCGCCGCACGCAAACCGCCGCATGGCTCGCCATGCAATGGCTGCGGCGTTTGTTGTCTGGTCACGTTATGCGACATCGGTCTCGCCGTGTATCAGCGCGACCGTGGCCCGTGTCCGTCCCTGCGATGGTCCGGGCCGGTCGCAACGTGCGGCATGGCGGAGCTAGGACCGCCGCGCCTCAATGAAGCCGCTCGCGTTATCATCCGCGCGGGCGAAGGGTGCGACTGCCGGATTAACGGGGAACCGGTAAACACCGCGTTTCATGACTGGCAGGACCGCCGCGACAAGGAACGCGCGGGCGAGATCAAAGCCGCGCGCAAAATGTGGGGTCTGTAAAATGTGTACCGTATTGTTTCTAATCGTCGCCGCTGTAGCGATTTACTATTATGCGGCGTGGAGAACCGGAACCCTCTAACCACGGGACGGGACGGCGCAAAGCCGCCCCGCCCCTTCTTTTTCCGCCGCCGCCCACTGCGGGGATAGGGGCGGTGCGGACCTCGTATATACATACGCGAAACTTCAATTCACGAATTTTTTGAAATCATGTATACATGCGCGAAACTTGAAGTCGCCGCTGTTTTGAAATCATCCACCCTAGCCGCCCTTGGACTTCTCGGGCATTTCGGTGCCACGGCGCAGCGCACGCGCCGCCCCGGTCTGCACCCACTCGCTGCATACGTCCTGGGTGTCGATCACGCCGCGCACCAGATCACAGGAGCCGATCAGGGGACTGGCGGGGTAGAACATGTCGCAGTTGCCACAGCGCCGCTTATAGTCGGCACGGCGATAATTGACGGACGCCTTACTGACCTTCTCTTTGCCTTCCATGGAGCGCCACAGACTGTGCTGCCCGGCTTCGTATCCCATTAGGCTTATACCCTGGATCAGGCGGCGCGTCAGGCCCGTTTCGCCACATCCGGTGGATCGTGCGGATTAGCTCGCGAACATGCCAGTCGTCGGCTTGTCGCTGCACTCTTGGACGCTGATGCACCTGAGCCCGAACCGGCGCAGCGCCAGCTTGAGAAACCCGCGCAGGGCGCGGATCGGGTCGGTCCCCGGCAGCGGTTCTAGCATCACCACGTAGATCAAAGGTTAACTGCCCAGTCAAAGCTTAACGCCCCAATCCTCTGGCGTCATAAAACACGGTAGCAGATCGGAAATACGTTCGTCTACCCTCTCAACGTAGGCTTGGTCCGCCCGTTCGTCGGCCTGCTTATGCCGTCTCCACTCCAAATTATCGCGGTGGACCCAATACATTAAAGCTGCCGTTGGCGCTTCTGAGAAAAGCGGAATGATATCGTCAGTAGCCAAGAACCCAAAAATCTTAAGAAACTTAAGTTCAATCCACATCAGCTTATAATTTCGCATCTCCTGTATCCACCTCAACCCGCCATGAGTTTTAACATAAGCATCGCGCGCTGGTATTCCCGGTTTATCAGCCCACTCGATCCAATGCGCCCGCTTACCTATCGCACGTTCGTTGCGAACTAAAATTGGATGGCGAGCGCGACAATTTGAGCAAATTCTTTGTTCAGTCCTTGCCCAGAACACTTGCTGTTGATGACCACAAGCAAAGCAAACCAGCAATACCGACATAGCGCTATCTCCAATTTTCTTTGATGACGAGCGCTAGGCGCTCAATACTGCCGGGCGAGCGATCTTCAACAACTTCGCGAGCGGCTTCCAGCAAACGATCCCATCTATCGAAGACCGCTTTTTTCTTTTTCTTCTCTTTCCCTGCGCTCTTGTATTCCGGAGAACCATCTATTGTGCTGCGGATCAGAGCTTCCGCGCGACCATCCACCATGTAGCGACCGAACTCGCTGTTAGACATTCGCGCTAGCTTACGAGCACGGTCTGCTAACGAGTTGCTAATCCCAAGCTGTTTGAGGGTCGGTTTCGATGCGTCGCGTGCCGACGCATCGCCCCCTACGCTTGCCCGCTCGTCCTTGCCATCCTTCAGCCCCACCCCAAGCTGACGTGTCGCCCGCGTCTCCAAATCCCATGCGTCAGCCGCAAATTCCCGGTTTTTCATCACCTTGGCGGCCGTCTTCATAATCAACGCAACCCCCCGTACTTCCTCGATTTCCTTTGCCGTCCTCGCCTTCGCTAGCTGCCAGCACGCCCTGTCGTACTCTCTGAGCATGAGTTCGTTTGCCATGGCACACCTCAGAACGGGATGCCGTCATCAAAATCACGGCCACCGACTACCTTGGGCTTAGGGCTCGATTGCTCATCGGCCGGTTGCAGGGCGAGGCTCAAGAACTTGCCGTTCTGCCCATCCTTGACCCAGCCGCTGATTTTGTACTCGACGCCCCCAGCATTGATCGTCCCCTTGTAGTCAGGGTGCTTGGCCTCTTTCTTCCACTTGTTCTTGAATAGGATGCCGGAATTTTCTCGTTGTTCATAAACCATGACGTTTACTCCTGTGTTTCCCACCACACGCGCACTTCCGGGTGGCGAGCATCCAACCATTCCTCAAACCGCTCTGGATGATTTTTGTGAAGCCAAACAGCCGCTTGCTTGGTAGACTTATGGACCCGGTTAACCCACCTATCCTCCGCTAGGAGGTCTTCATAGGTTCCCTTCGACAAGGACACTGTGCTGTTTGTGCCAAGAAGCCGGTCGATTTCGTCCGCAGCCTGTTTCCACGTCCAGCCGCGATACTTCATCAAAAAGTGAAAGCCGTTGTATTTGCCGCACTGGCTGCAAAAGTACCAACCCTGCTCCTGATAGTCAGTGAACCGCGCTCGATCCTTACCCCCACAAAAAATACACGGGCCGTTACGCCCGCTTAAAGCCTTCTTCGGTATTCCCAGTGCCGCCAATATACGAGGCCACCGGCCTTGTGCAGCGATTGCTGTCGTAATCCTGTCCACAAAGATCCTCTATCTATTATCTATATTACTTGTCCGGTAAGGTTCTTTACTGAGGTTCAGCGAAGTACAGACCGTGGAGCAAGCCTCCAGAGGACTATACGTTAGCCTCACACTCTTACGGACAAGCGGGGGCAAGCACATAACGGGGTTCCTCCCGGTGCGGGTAATGACGACACCGTGCGCAACGGTTCGTCGTGGTTCTTTGCGGGATTGACTGGAACCGGCGGTTAAGGTAAGCGTTTCGCCAGTTCAAGCTCGTTGGCCCGCAAAGCAGCAACGAGTTTCGCGCCCGGTCCTTCCCCCAGTGCTGGATCGGGCGCAATCTTTTTGTAATCCCCCAGACATAATGCCGTCAAGTGGAAAGTGACCGGATGGTGACGCGGCAGGCTTCCGGTATCTCCGTGACGAACCGCATCCTGATATCCCGGAGGTAACGCTTTTGATCGCCGGAAACGAACTCGCGAGACACGCAGTAATCTATGAGTTGTTTCAGGATGTTATCGAGATCGCCTCGCAGATAGGTATCGCCCACCTCGATCAGTATTTCATAAGCGCCGGGAATGGTGCTCTGCTTGTTCTGGCGGTAAAGCATTAAGGTCTTGTCGGCATCCTCACGCCATTGCTTGTATTTCGGGTAGCTCGCCCAATTGATTTTCCGCACGGCATTGACCGTGGGCGGCAGCGGCAGGTCTAGGACGATGTCAGGCATTGCGCTTTTCTGGTCTATGGGGGACGAAACGGCCATCGTCCACGTCCAGCTTTGCCCCTTTCTCTATGGTACAGCGCACGGTCCAAGAGCCTGGAACATCACTGTGGTAAAGCGCCGCTTTAGCCCGTAATGGCGCACCCATTTGTTTTAATTGCCGACAGGCATCCAATAGCGGCTGTCCGGATCGCCCTTGTACGGGCGTCCCCGGTACGTGATAATCAAAAAGGCTCTTGCCAGTAGGGGTGATGACAACCCGGTAGTCCGTCACCGCACCACCTGCTTGATGACCATGCGCCCTGGGGCACGCGGATTGTAGAAGGCGATTTTAGTGTGGATTGCACAATACGGGCCAAGACCGGCGACCGGAGCACCGCAATAGCCGAAGTCCGAGTGCTGCGGATCGCCCAGCGGCCACTTACAGCAATCGTCCCGTAGCTCCTCCATGGTCACCTTGCCCCCCTCCCGGTAGCTGGTCTTAGCCGCCACTGACGGTTCCGGCATCGGGACATCCTTCATGGTCACCGGCTTACCATCCGACCGCTTCTGCCCAAGGATCGCTCTGATCGGCTTGCGCCCTACCGTACCCTTGTTCTCGCCATGGGTCATCGGCGCAGGGTTCTTCGGCCGCTCGACCCGCATCAGCCCCATCCGCCAGATCAGGCCCATGATCGAGCGCCGGGTCTTGCCCAGCTTGGTGCCGATCCACAGCGCCGAATAGCCCTGCATCCAATAGTCGCGAACGACTTTCTTGTTCTCATCGCTCCATAGGTCGGTGCGCGGCATCAGCGGTTCCTGTAAGACATTTATCTTTACATCCATGATCAAACCCCTTGACATCTGCGATGACTGTAGCAATATGCACTACACTGATTTGGCACACAACACAACAGGGGTTTACTATGCAGGTCACAATCGAGCCTAATCCCGGTCCCTACAATCCCGGCCGCAAAAACATCGTGGTCAATGGCGCGGTGTGGGGTCGTATCAACATGGATCGCCACGGCGTTCACGGGTCTTCGTATTGGTTTGAGCAGATAGAAGGCGGTCGGATATCGGAAGAGGTGCCGCGTATCAATAAGCCGAACGAGACTTGGACAAAGCCAGTTCAGGTATGGAGCAATGCCAGGGCTATGCGGCACCAGAAAATCTTTGGTGTCAGGGACGGGCAGGAAGTGGAAAGGCCGCTTTCTGAGCGGCTGCACGAGACAGCAATCCGGCTGATCGACAAGGGTCTTCTCCGCAATCCTGAGATAATCAGGGCTGAATATGCCGCCCAGAAACGAAAACAGGATCAGGCGGAACTCAAGGAAGAGTTGAAAGAAAACATCGAGTGGCGGGCGAAGGCGGCGCAGGCGCTCAAGGCCAATTCGATCTACGCTATCCTCGACGCAATGAAATGGGCACAGTCACGTTAGGAAACAGGGGTTTAATATGAATACGACAATTGAGGCTTATAGCGGTGTCGGATAGAATACTCTGTACCGTGTTCATCGCAACGGAGCATTCGTAGCGACTATTCAGCGTTACAGCAACTCTGGCTGGCGAATGTATTCGCGTTGGTACAGCGAGAAGCTTGCCTTCGCGGAGAATATCGATCTGATGCGTGCTAAGGCTAACAACTACGAGAATTACCCCTCAGAGGCAGAAGTCTATGAGACCATTGCCAAGCGGGTGGAAGATTTCCGTCGTCGTTGGATTATCAAGGCCATGTCTGATGATATGGCGCAGGCGGCGGCTGATCTTGCCAATGGATCAAACAGCGCACAGGACCGTCTGATTGCTATCCACAACGAGATCGAGCGGCGTGTCAAGGATCGTACCGATATAGGCAATCAACAGTACCTGACGTTTCACTTTGATTACGATGGGCAGTGTCCGACTTACCCGGCCCCGCCCAAAGAGAATGAACAAGCCGCTTAGGGAGCCGCCATAATCCAACTCGGTCAACGCGGGGGTCGAGGCGCGCAACACAAAGGTAGCCTGAAACGGTGGTGGCGGTATCCCGGTCCAAGTGACCTCAAGCATGTAGCCACCCAAGGCTACCGACCCGCGTAAGATTAGAGGTTTACTAGTGGCACTCACTGACAAACAGATCGCACTGCGCAAAGGCAAGTTCACCGGGTCGGACGCCAATATCCTCATGGGCGGCGATCCCTATAAGATCAACGATATCTACCTCAAGCACACAGACGACCCGCGCTACGTCGAGCCCGATTTCTCCGACAACTGGGATGTCCAGCGCGGTGTCAATTCGGAAGCGCTAAACCTGAGATGGGCGGCTAAGAGGTATGGACCTGTTAGCCGAACGGGGGAGGTCGTCGTGGGGGTGGGGTCCCTGGATTGGACCGCCACTACCCTCGACGGCTGGCTCGACAACGAGCGCTGCCCAATCGAGTGCAAGGATACCCGGCTGACGCTGGATGAAATTATTCCCAAGTATCAACCGCAGATGCATTGGCAGATGATGACAACGAAGGCTAACCGTTGCGCCCTGTCGGCCATTATTCGGGGCAACGAACCCGTCATAGAATTTATCCCGCTCGACCGGAAATACGCGCGGGAGCTATGGGCGCGCGCAGCGGCATTCTGGCTGTGCGTGCGATCCAAGACGCCCCCGGTCGAGCTACCGGCCCCGCTGCCCCCGCCCGTGCTTGCCGTCAAGGAATACGACATGACGCAGGTCGATGGCTGGAAGGCGCACGCGGATCGCTGGATACAAGCTTACGGCGCGATGCAGACCGCCAAGGATGCCGAAAAGACGCTCAAGACCATGGTCCCGCCCGATGCCAAGCTTTGCTACGGATGGGGCATCACCATCGTTCGCAACCGCGCAGGCGCGCTCTCACTGAGGGAAGCAAAATAATGCAAAGCGAACAGATCGATAAGTTGGTCGAGGCGCTGGCCAAGGCGCAGAGCGAAATGACCAATCCGGTATTCGACCGGAGAAACCCTCACTTCAATAGCCGCTACGCCAGCGAGGCGGCTATTATGGATGCTGTGCGCGGACCATTGAGCAAGTACGGCTTGGCACTCAGTCACCAGACGGTTAACGGCGTTCTCGTTACCAAGATTATGCACGGCAACCAATGGCTCGCCACCGAGTGGGCACTTGCCGTCACTAGCGGCAAACCGCAAGAGCGCGGGTCCGAACTGACTTACGGGCGGCGCTATAATATCTGCGGCCTAGTTGGTGTTGTCGGGGACACCGACGACGATGCTGAAGAAGCAAGCAAAGCACCGACGAAAGTTATCGAGCGCGTTACGCCGCCCAGCAAGGCAGCGGAAGCGCTAATTGATATTGCCAAGCAGCATGATCCAGAACCGGAATACACAAAGCCGGAACAACTGGCGGACGACATTGCAGCATCCAAGTTTGATTGGAAAGCGTTTGGCGAACAGCTAATTGAGCTTGCGCGTCAAGGGGCTACTCGAACCCCAGACCAGCAAGCATTGTTTGAGAAAATGATGGTCGACAAGCCAAAGTCTTACAACAATCTGGTCAAGGCGCTTAAAGCCGTTACCCCGAAAGAACCAGCACAGCCCAAGCCGGAAGACGACCCTGACGCCTATCGGGTCTGGTTGATCGATCAGATGTCGCGGTTCGACAGCACAGCGAGCCTACAGGCACACATGAAGGAACAGCAGGCGCTGTGGGTCGGCGAGAAAGTGTTCCCGCCCGACATCGATGACTGGACCGAACTCTATAAAGAACGCGCGGCAGAGCTAGGCAAGTGATCGAGATTGCCGCGCAGAAACGCCGGGCAAAGTATGCTGGCGAGGTCGGGCTGTTTGGTGTCGATCAAATCGCGGATGAGGAATTAAAGAAGCTACCGGACGACATGGTGTGGTGCGAAATCACGGTGCCGCGCAACCTGAGACAGATACGATACCTCTGGGCGATTGCGTCCAAGCTGGCTGATGGTGGCGTCTACGAGAGCAAGGAAGACGCCATGGACGACTTAAAGATACGCGCACGGTTCGCGCGCTGGGGAGAGGAAAATGGGCGGACTGTTATCGTTCCTCGATCATTATCTCGACAACGTAGCGACGTTCTTCATAGACTTATCAATCGGATCGTTTTCATTGTTTGTGCTGAGTTGCTGCCTCATATCAAAGAAAAGGACTTTCGGGCGGAGATCGAGGAAATGGTAGGAGCGTAAGATGCTGGACCGATCTAGAACCAGACTGAAGGACACGGAGTGGACATTTACCCCCGATAGTAACGGAAACCATTCGACTGCAGCCGCCACTCTTGCGTGCTTAATGGATATTAGGGACGAATTAAAACGGCTGAACAGCCTGCTACACTGCGGTAACTTTCTGTCTATTCCTCGCACATTAGTTGCGATCAAGCAAAACACTACACGACGTAAACGAGCGAAAAGATGACACCGCGCCGGGAGTTCTCCGCAGCAACACGCCGCGCCGCATGGGAACGGGCCAACGGACAATGTGAGGCGTATCTTGCAATGGGCGACGGCTGGCCAGAGATAAGATGCACCGCGCCGCTCGATGTTGGCAATTTCCACTATGACCACATTGATCCCGATTGGTTCTCCAAAGATAATGAGTTAGACAACTGCGCCGTGACATGCAGGCGCTGCCACGAATTAAAAACCAAAAAGGATAAACGGGACATCGCCAAGTCGAAGCGGATACAGGACAAGCTGATCAAGGCGCGCAAGCCGCGCGGTCGGCCGATGCCGGGGACCAAGCGCAGCGGCTTGCGCAAGCGCATGGATGGCACGGTAGAGCGCAGATGACAGAGTTCGACCATTTCATCAGTGGAGCCATAGTTATCCTTGGTGCAATGGCGTTGCTCGCACTGATAGGGATATTCCGATGACTTGGAAGCAATACTATCGCAAGCAGATCGCCGAACTGCGACCGTATCTGCCCGGCGAGAACCTGACTGGCGTTTCCATTTCGCGCGCCGATGCCGAAGCGGGCAGTCCAAGGGCTGGCGACATGATCGCGCGCAATCCAAAGAACCACGACGATCAATGGTTGGTAGCTGCTGCGTACTTTATCGACAACTTCGAGCCGAAGGAGGATGGGAATGAATAAGATACCGGAAGGAATGATGCCGGAAGAAGCGCCGCCAGTGCCTGTGGTGCTACAGGACGAAGAAAAGAAGGCTGCGATCCGTGCTGCCGTCTACTACGACCGAGTAGCGGCCGAACAGGAGCAGTGTCGCCGCTTGGTAGAGCAAGCCAAGATAGCGCTGGAAGTGCAGATCGCGCGGCTGGCTGACGTACAAAAGATGTTGGATGCAGAGCGCACTATGCACGCCAGCACCCAAGAATTGCTGAATAAGAAACTTCAGGATTGTGCGGACCTAGAAGCGATACTGGCAGACGAGAGAGATCACCATGAACATCGTGCGGCCCGTCTTGGTGGGTTTGAGTTTAGCCGTCTACGCAAGCGTAACGGCAAACATTCCAAGCGCAATGGCGACACCCTGTCTGACGTTGCAGGAAGCGAAGTCAAAGTGGACCTCGACCCATCTGTATTGGCATCAGGGTCCACAGGGTAGGTGCTGGGATAACCACGCCAGAGGCGCGGAGCACTACGATCTGCGCCCACAGCCTAAAATGGTGCCGCCGTCCGTCCCTGCCGATGTGGCGGAAGCGCCACCGCCATCGGAGCTAGAGCATGCTGCCGCATCGGCTCCGGTGGCGGAGTTCTACTACCCAACGCTGATGCATCATAACAACCTAGACGACTACCACGTCCTGATCTGGCCGCAGCCGTGGTTC
>Ga0126378_10002433_pt1 | contig 13775 bp, 9 predicted proteins | sample PanSoiMetPlot_23_FD_92587 | JGI IMG/M metagenome (GOLD analysis project Ga0126378, IMG submission 92587) | Tropical forest soil microbial communities from Panama - MetaG Plot_23 | ecosystem: Environmental > Terrestrial > Soil > Tropical forest > Bulk soil | place: Panama | collected 2016-02-17 | reverse complement strand
GTTCGACCTCGATGACGAGAACGTCGCCAGGGAGCACGGGCTTACGCCATTTAACGCTTTCGGCCGAGAGGAAGTAGGCGATTTGCCCGGCGTTTTCGGCGCGCCTGAGCATGAGGATGCCGGCGACCTGGGCGATTGCCTCCAACTGGAGGACCCCAGGCATGATAGGGTGGCCCGGGAAATGTCCCTGGAAGAAGGGTTCGTTGACGGTAACGTTTTTGACGCCGACGATGAGGTTGCCGTCGATTTTGGTGATGCGGTCAACCATCAGGAACGGGTACCGATGCGGCAGGATGCGCAAAAGGCTGGCGGTGTCGAGCGCGCCCCCGGCGAAGAGGGCCGCCGCAGCCGCCTCGAGGAGCGGCTTGAGGCCTTCCGGGCCGCGGTCACCCGGACCAGGGAGCGTGTGGACAGCTACACGCTGGAGCTCCAGCGCCACGGTCTTGAGTCGGTCGAGCGGGATGTCCGCTGGCTGAACGAGCTGATCGCGTCGGAGCGGCAGTCGGGTGTCCAGCACGCCCCGGTCCAGGGCACGGCGGGAACACAGACCACACAGAGCGGCGGAGCGACCGCCGTCAGCTAAGTCAGCCGACGGAGCTGGCGATCCAGCGGCACTGCGCGGCACGAGAAAAGGAGCAATCCTCATGGGTTCGGTACGGGTAGCCATCGTGGGCGTCGGGAACTGCGCGAGTTCCCTCGTTCAGGGTGTTGAGTACTACAAGGACGCCGACCCGGCGAGCCGGGTACCGGGCCTCATGCACGTGCAGTTCGGCCCGTACCACGTCCGTGACATCGAGTTCGTCGCTGCGTTCGACGTCGACGCCAAGAAGGTCGGTCGCGATCTCGCTGAGGCCATCGTCGCCAGCGAGAACAACACCATCAAGATCTGCGACGTCCCGCCGACCGGCGTCACCGTGCAGCGCGGCCCGACGCTCGACGGCCTCGGCGAGTTCTACCAGCAGATCATTACCGAGTCGGACGAGCCCCCCGCTGACGTCGTACAAGCACTTCGCGAGGCGCGCGCCGACGTCCTGGTGTCCTACCTCCCGGTTGGCTCCGAGGAAGCGGACCGCTTCTACGCGCAGTGCGCCATTGACGCCGGCGTGGCCTTCGTGAACGCGCTCCCGGTGTTCATCGCCTCTGACCCCGTGTGGGCGGCCAAGTTCACCGAGGCAGGCGTCCCGATCATCGGGGACGACATCAAGTCCCAGGTCGGTGCCACCATCACCCACCGCGTGATGGCCAAGCTCTTCGAGGATCGCGGAGTAGAGCTGCTTCGTACCTACCAGCTGAACTTCGGCGGGAACATGGACTTCATGAACATGCTGGAGCGCAAGCGCCTGCAGTCCAAGAAGATCTCCAAGACCCAGTCGGTGACCTCGCAGATCCCGCACGAGATGGAGAAGGCGGCCGTCCACATCGGCCCGTCGGACCACGTGCCGTGGCTCGACGACCGCAAGTGGGCCTACGTGCGCCTGGAGGGCCGCTCGTTCGGCGACACGCCACTCAACCTCGAGTACAAGCTCGAGGTCTGGGACTCGCCGAACTCGGCCGGAGTGATCATCGACGCGATCCGCGCCGCGAAGATCGCCAAGGACCGCGGCATTGGCGGCCCGGTCATCTCTGCGGCCTCTTACTTCATGAAGTCGCCGCCCGAGCAGTACAGCGACGATGTGGCGCGCGAGGCGGTCGAGAAGTTCATCCGCGGCGAACTGGACCGCTAACAGCGGACTGCACGGCGGACGGCGGGAACCCAATTAGAGGGCGGCCCGCCATCCGTTGCATGCGCGTGCCTCCCTGCCACCGTCCGCAGGACTTCGCACAAGCGCCCCAAGCGCTAGCGCCAGTTATCGGCGTCATTTACGATTCCTACACAGATGTGAGCCAGTGCTCGTGCCCGGGAGGTCGACATGCCTGGTCAGCCTGGGATACCGGGTTGGTTCATCGCCATCTTCATCATCGTGGTCATCGCGGGGATCGGTACCTCGATCGCCCGCGCCTCCTATCGCAGGTCCCGGGGCCTCAACCCGTTCTTTCCCCAGGACCAAGTGGACGCGACGATCGTCAACAGCCAGGTCATGCGGCCGACCGGGTCTGAGCAGCCGCACAAGTCCATCGAAGAGCGGCTCGCCGAACTCGATGACCTGCATAGCCGCGGAGTGATCAGTGACGACGAGTGGCACGAGGGGCGCTCCAAGGCAATCTCTGACGGCTGACTGGTCCGCACGACGTCGGCTAGCCGTAATCTGGGCGCGTGACCGACGATGCCTGAGGTTCCTGCGACCGCGGCCGCGCCCCGTTCGTTCCTCGGCGACCTGCGGATCGTCCTGTCCGAGCCCGGGTTTCGCAAGCTCTACGCCACCAGGCTGATCTCGCAGAGCGGCGATGGCATCATCACCGGCGGCATCGGCACGTACGTGTTCTTCAACGCGACGTCGTTCCCCAACCCGGCGGCCGCCGCGGCCTCGTTCGCGGTGCTCTACCTGCCGTACTCGCTGCTCGGGCCGTTCGCCGGAGTCTTCATCGACCGCTGGTCACGCCGCCAGGTGCTGTTCGTCTCGGCCCTCATCCGGGCCAGCTTCACCGCGCTCACCGCGGTGCTGGTCGCCAGCGGCACGTTCGGCGTGCCGGTCTGGCTGTCCTGGCTCGTCGTCCTCGGCGTCAACAGGTTCTTCCTGTCGGCCCTGTCGGCGGCGCTGCCCCACGTGGTGCCCGCCGACGAGCTCGTGATGGCGAATTCGGTCGGCCCCACGTCCGGCACGATCGTGGCTTTTATCGGCGGGTTCATCGCGATCGGCCTGCACCTGGTGACCGGCGCCAGCCAGGTCGGATCGGGCATAACGCTGCTCGTCGGAGCACTGTGGTACCTGGGCGCCGGATTCAGCGCGACTCGGATGGGACGAGCGCAGCTAGGACCCGACCTCGCGCCGGGCGAACGACCGGGGCCGATCCGCACTGAGGTCGCCCGGGTCGCCGCGGGGCTCTGGGCCGGCCTGCGCCACGTCGCCCACCGCAGGCGCGCTGCAGCCGCACTGATCGCCACCGGGATGCACAGGTTCTGCTACGGGATCCTGCTGCTGATGTCGATCCTGCTGTACCGGAACTACTTCTACCACGCCAGCTCGGCCAACACCGCGCTGAAGCACTTCGCTCCGGTGATCGCCGCCGCGGCTGTCGGCTACGGCACGGCAGCGGTGATCACGCCGATCGCCACCCGCCGGATGGCGAACTCGGCCTGGATCACCGCGATGCTCGGGGGCGGCGCCTTGATCATCGCCGCGCTTGGATTCACCTTCAGCCAGGTCGAGTTCAACCTGATCGCGTTCGGCCTGGGCGTCGCGGCGCAGGGCATCGCGATCTGCACCGCGACGATCTTGCAGCAGGAAATGGAGGACGACTACCGGGGCCGGGTGTTCTCGCTCGCGGACATGATGTTCAACACGGCGTTCGTCGCCGGGGCGGCGGCGAGCGTGGGCTTCATGCCGAACTCGGGCCATTCGCCTGTGATGGTCGCCGTGGCGGCCGCCGGTTACCTGCTCGCTGCTGTGGTCTATCACGTGCTGACCGGCCCGGCCGAGCAGCTGGGCCGGGCCGCTCACGCGCCGGGCGCAGCTGGCCCGGTGCTCTCGTCGCCGCCCGCCGAGCCGCCGGCGCCGTCCGCGCCGTCCGCATCAGCGACCTCTACCCCGGACTCCCGCGCCCAGCGCAGTAGTTCCTGAACGGCACGGTCGCGGCCGAGCGGGCCGTGCTCGATCCGCAGCTCGAGCAGGTGCTTGTAGGCGCGGCCGACCAGCGGGCCTGGCCCGATACCGAGCAGGCTCATGATTTCGTGGCCGTCCAGGTCCGGCCGGAGCCTGGCGAGTTCCTCAGCGTCGGTGAGCTCGGCGATCCGCCGCTCCAGCGCGTCGTAGTGCTCGGCCAGGCGCTGCGCCTTCGCCTTGTTCCGCGTGGTGCAGTCGGCCCTGGTCAGCGCGTGCAGCCTGGGCAGCAGCGGGCCAGCGTCGGTGACGTAACGGCGTACCGCCGAGTCGGTCCACTCCCCCGTGCCGAAGCCATGGAACCTCAGGTGCAGCTCGATCAGCTTGGCCACGTCGGCCGTCACGTCGCCGGCGAAGCGCAGCTCCTTGAGCCTGGCCCGGGCCAGTTTGGCGCCGACCACGTCGTGATGGTGGAACGCGACCTTTCCGCCGGGCAGCATGGTCCTCGTCTTCGGCTTGCCGATGTCGTGTAGCAGCGCGGCCAGCCTCAGCCGCAGGTCGCGGTCCAGGCCGTACCTTTGCTCGAGCGCGATCACCTGATCCAGCACGGTCAGCGAGTGCCGGTACACGTCCTTGTGCCGGTGGTGCTCGTCCACCTCAAGGCGCAGCCTGGGCACTTCAGGCAGAAAATGATCGGCTACTGCGGTCTCGACGAGCAAGTCGATTCCGGCCGACGGCCCGCCGGGGCGGCTGGCCAGCAGCAGCTTCTCTAGCTCGGCGGCGATCCGCTCCCGCGACACGATCTCCAGCCGCCCGGCAAGCTGGCTCATCGCCTTGCGCACGCCCGCGTCAGGCCGCAGGCCAAGCTCGGCGACGAACCTCGCCGCACGCAGGATCCGGAGCGGGTCGTCGTCGAACGAGTCCTCGGGACGGCGCGGCGTGCGCAAGATGTTGTCGCGAAGGTCGTCCAGGCCGCCGAACGGGTCGACCAGCTCGTGCCCGGGCAACCTTGCGGCCATCGCGTTCACCGTGAAGTCTCGGCGGGAAAGATCCTCGGTCAGTGACGTGCCGTACGTCACGTCGGGCTTGCGCGACGTCCGGTCATACGCTTCGCTGCGGTACGTTGTTATTTCAAGTAGTACGTCGCCTTTACGCATGCCGATGGTGCCGAAGGCGATGCCGACCGCCCAGGTCGCGTCGGCCCACCCCGCGGTGATCTCCAAGACCCGGTCCGGCGGGGCATCGGTGGCCAGATCGAGGTCGGCGTGCGGGCGCCGCAGGAAGATGTCCCGCACCGGTCCGCCGACCAGGGCGAGCTCTTGGCCGTTGCGAGCGAAGCGCCGACCGAGTTCATCGGCCACCGGCGAGATGGCCGAAAGCGCCTCCCTGGCCGAGCGCCGCTGGGCAGGCGTGAGCGCGGTGCGGCGTGGCCCGGACGACGCAGTGCCGGCCGCGGGGCGCGTGGGATCAGGCACGGGCAATGAGGGTAGGCGTTGATGCGAGGCCACGGCAATCCGGTATGCCGGGCGGCTGCCATGCTGGCCGGACCTCCGTTCGGCAGCCGCGGCGGCGGCCGCCGTGACGGCGCCGGCCCAGCCAGCCGACTGGCTGGTCGTGCCGTATGCCTCGCGCGGGGCAATAACATGTGCGCCATGGCCCGCTCGCTTCTCGCCCGGCGCGCCAGGGCCCGGACTCGCCGTGTCGGGCCTGCGCTGCGCGGCCTGCGGGCCGCCATCGCCGCTGCTGCGGGCGCCGTCGTGGTCACGGGCGGCACCGGGATCACGGCGGCCGTGCTGGGCGTGCCTGCTATTGCGCGGGCGGCGGCGGCCACCCAGCCCGCCTCCGAAGTGGCGCTGACGGTGCGGTCCATGAGCCCGCCTTGGGCACGGACCGGGCGGGCGATCACGATCAGCGGAACCGTCCGCAACCTCACCGCCGCGCCGCTTAGCGGCATCGCGTTGCGGCTCTTCTCCTCCCGCTTCGCCTTGGCGTCGTCCGCCCTCGTGACCTATGCCAGGACGGGCAGCCCGCAGCCTTTGGCGCCGGTCCGTGCTGCCGCCCACGTTCCGGCCAGGATCTCGGCGCACGCGACGGTGCCGTTCACCGCCCAGGTGCCAGCTGCTTCCATCGCGGCGCTCAGACTGACGTGCTTCGGCGTCTACCCGCTCACCGTCGAGCTCACTGGCGCGGGTGCCGTGCTGGCCAGCCACCCCGTGCCACTGCCGTTCTGGCCCGCGAACCCGCATGGCTGCCGCTTCGCCCCGCGCCCGCAGCCGGCGCTGATCAACTGGGTCTGGCCGCTGATCGACGTCCCGAGGCAGGGCCCATGCCCCGGCATCCTGCACGACAACGGGCTCGCGGACAGCCTGGCGGCCGACGGCAGGCTGAGCGAGCTGCTGGCCGTCGGCGCCCGCTATGCGGCGTCCGCGCATCTGACCTGGGCGGTCGATCCCGCGCTGCTGGACAACGCGTCGCTGATGGGCGGCCCGCGCCCGTACCTAGTAGGCGGTCGGGCCAACTGCGTCGGCGCCCGCCACTACCCGGCCAGCCGTGCTGCTGCGGCCTGGCTCGTACGGCTGCGGCATGCCATCGCCGGGCAGACCGTCTTCGCCACGCCATACGCCGACGTTAACGAAGCGGTCCTGATCAGGCGGGCCAGCATGGACATCGGGCTGGCGATCGCCGATGGCGAGCAGGTCGCGGGGAAGCTGCTCGGCGTCGATCCGGTTCCCGCGCCACCGACCTCACCTGCCGCCGCAGGCTCAGCGCCGGCCGGGCACCACCATCGCCATCAGGTCCGCCGGACTGCTCCGGCGGGCCCGCACCGGCTGGCCTCTATCGCCTGGCCGCTAGGCGGCAAGGCAAGCTCCGCGCTGCTCGAATACCTTGGCTCGCTCCCGACTGGGCCGGCCCACTCGAGGCGCGGAACGGTGAGCCAGGTCAGCACGGTGATCCTGGCGATGCCCCGGCTGGCCCCTGGCAGCCTGACGCCGGGCGCCGTCGCCAGCGAACTGACCGGGACCGGCGCGAACCTGCATGTCCTGTTGACCGACAACGGACTTGACCGGTTGCTCGGCTCCCCCGCCGCAAGCTCACGCAAGCCCGGCGCAATCTTCACGGTGCGCCAGCTGTTCCTGGCGGAAACCGCGATGATCATCGCGGCGAATCCGCGCGCGCCGCACTCGATCGTCGTGGCACCGCCCAGGCGCTGGGATCCCGCCCAACCGCTCGCGGCGAGCCTGCTCGCCGGAACGGTCGCCGCGCCCTGGCTCGCTCCCGCCAGCGCGGGCCAACTGATATCGACCGAGCACGCGCGGAGCTATTCGGTACCGCAGGCACGGCCCGACGGACGGAACGCGGACCGGCTGCTTGCCAAGATCAACGCGCTCAACCGCAGGATCGATCTGCTGCAGACGATCCTGGTCGACCACAACCCGGCGCTGAAGCGCGCGGTATATGGCATCGAGTCGTCCGCCTGGCGCGGCGGTGGGACTAGGCACGCGAGGGCGCTCCTGGGCCGGATGTCTCAGTACATCAGCGCGCAATTCGCCGGGCTCTCGGTCAGCGGCTCGGACGTGACGCTCGGTGGGACGGTCAGCAACGGGGTCAAGGTCGCGGTCAGGAACAGGCTCGGCTATCGCGTCCAGGTCCGGCTCATGATCAGCCACAGCAACAACAGCGTGACCGCGGCGCAGAAGTCACCAGGGACGTTCGTGGTCGACCCGACCACGACGCGGTTCGTCCTGCTGTCCGTACATGCTCAGCAGGGGGGATCGGCGACGCTAACGATCCGCCTGATCTCCCCTGGCGGCGCCAGGCTTCCCGTTGCCCCGGCGACGATGCGCGTCCAGGCAACCGACTTCGGCACCGTGGCGCTGGTCATCGGCGCGGTGGCGCTAGGCATCTTCGTCCTGGCCTCGGCGCTGCGGGCGATCAGGCACGGGCGCGGCGGCGCGGCGCCGTCTGAGGAGGCTACGGCGCCAGGAGCGCCAGAGCCGCCCGCGGGCGGATCTGAGGGGGCCGTTCCCCGCGATATCACCGCGAGCGGGGCGGGCCTTCCTGCCCCTCCCAGCGCGGAACCGGTCACCGGCGCCCTTGATCCGGGTTCGGCCGGTCAGGACGATGTGCCCCAATCTCAGGCATCCGCCGGGCGCATCCTGCCGCGGGCGCCGGAAGAACCCGATAGCGTCGTGCTTGACCGGTCCGATCTCGGAGCAGTAAGCCAAGCGGAGCTTGCCCCGGCCGGCCAGGCCGCCGCAGCGCAGGCCCGGGGGGCCCACCCCCCAGGAGCCAGTGCAGAGCGGCGAGCTGACCCCCCGGGCGGTGACGACGCGCCGGAGGAGAACAGATGAGCTCGCGAGGGCCCTCGGTCCGGGGCGGCGGGCGCAGGAAGCCAGGCGCTCACCGCGCCGGGCCGCCGGATGGCCTGATCCCCGGGTTCCGCCGCGCCCGGCCAGCCGAATCGAGCGACATCCAGCCGACTCCGGCTGCGTTCTCAAATAATCAGACGCTGACCGACAACGGCGTGCCTGACTCGAACGGCTCAGCGCCGGTCGGCGATGGCGTGGCCAGCCCGAGCCTGGTCCGGTCAAGCGGCGTGATGGCGCTTGGCACCCTGGCGTCCCGGGTGACCGGCCTGCTCCGCAGCATGCTGCTGCTGTACGCCCTGGGCGTGCTCGCGCTCGGCAACGCCTACAACTACGCCAACACGCTGCCGAACACCGTCTACAACCTGGCCATCGGCGGGATCCTGACCTCGGTGATCGTGCCGTTGCTCGTCAACGCCGCCAAACGGGACTCGGACCTGGGCGAGCAGTACGACCAGCGCATGTTCACGCTCGTCACGCTGGCGCTCGGGGCGATCACGCTGATCGCGACGCTCGCGGCGGCACCGATCGCGGTCTTGTACGACCCGCGCGCGACCGGCAACGAGCACCACCTGCTGGTGATCTTCGCCTACTTCTTCATCCCGCAGATCTTCTTCTACGGCGTCAGCTCGCTGGCGGGCGCGATTCTCAACGCGCGCGGCCACTTCGCCGCTCCGATGTGGACCCCCGTGGTCAACAACGTCGTGGTAATCGTGATGGCGGCCGCATTCATGGCCGTGGCGGGGGTGAGCTCCGGCGTCGCGCAAGGCAACGTCACCGGCGGCGAGGTGGTCTTCCTCGGCATCGGCACCACGTTGGGCATCATCGCGCAAACCGCCGCCCTCGTGCCCGCGCTGCGCAAGGTCGGCTTCCACTGGCGGCCCAGGTTCGACTTCAGGCGCCACGAGGTCGCCGAGATCGGCCGGATGTCCGGCTGGATGTTCGGCTACGTGCTCACGACCCAGGTCGCCTACCTGGTCACGTCCCAGGTGGTGTCCACGGTCGACCGGTGGACTCAGGCGAACCACGTGCACGTGGGTTACGGCTACACCGCCTATACCAACGCCTGGCTGCTGTTCCAGCTGCCGTACGCGATCATCGCCATCTCGGTGATCACCGCCCTGCTGCCGAGGATGAGCGCGCATGCCGCCGACCGGCGCTATGAGCTGGTGCGGAGCGATTTCTCGACGGGCGTCAGGCTCGGGTCGGTGATCGTGGCACCCGCCGCGCTGGTCCTGGCTGCGATCGGGCCGGCCCTAGCCGAGATACTGCTTGCCTGGGGGAACACGAGTGACCCGAGCGCGCGGTACCTGGGCCTGGTGTTCTCGATCTTCTCCCTGGGGCTGATGCCGTACATGCTGTTCCAGCTGCAGCTGCGCGTCTTCTACGCCCTGCACGACAGCAAGACGCCGGCGCTGATCGGCGTCGCGACGATGCTCGCCAACGTCGCCGCCAACCTGATCTTCCTCGTGATCTTCCCGAAGACCGACCTGGTGGCGGCGCTCGGGGCGGGCTTCGGGCTGGCCAACCTGGTGGGCACGGTCATCGCCTGGCGGGTGCTCAGCAGGCGCCTTGGCGGCCTGGCAGGCCGCGAGATAAGCGGCAGCCTGGTGCGGATGCACGGGGCGGCGGTGCCCGGCGCCCTTTTCGCGCTCGCCGTCGCGCTCGTGGTGACCAGCATGTCGACGGGCAAGGCTGCGGCGGCCGCGGCGGTGGTGCTCGGGGGCGGGGGCGGGCTCGCGCTTTACGTCTGGTTTGCTCGGATGCTGCGGGTCACCGAGCTGACCGACCTGGTGGGAACGGTCAGGTCGCGGCTCGGCCGGTGACGCGGCGCGCCCGGGCCGCTACGCGGGCTTTTCCGTCCTTTGACCAGCCCACCTGGCCGGCCGCGTTGAAGGTCTACGGCTGGTAACGGTTTCCGGCGCGGTAGGGTGGCACCGGAGCGGCCGGGCATGTTGTACCGCATCATTGAGTTGTCCGCCCGCTGAGATGCGCCCGCTCATGCGCTCCGCGAGCACATGCCGGCGAGTGCCCACAACCAACTGCGAGCGACGAGTACCGATCGATGACCACGTACGCGGCTGAGCCAGGGACGAGGCTCGGCGGACGATACCGGCTCGAAGACCGGATCGCCGCGGGTGCGGGATGGGCTGCCTGGAAGGCGATCGACGAAACGCTCGCGCGCGCTGTCACCGTGTTCACCTTCGCCGAAGGCTTCCCCCGGATCGTCGATGTAGTCACGGCGGCGCGAGCGGCAAGCAGGCTCACCGACCCCCGGCTGGCCCAGGTATTTGACGTGGAGGATGCTCTGGATCGCGCCTACGTGGTCATGGAGTGGGCTGCTGGCGAGACGCTCGGCGATCTGCTCTCCCACGGGCCGCTCGAGCCCGCCCGGGCCGGCCGGATAGTCGCTGAGGCAGCCGCGGCCCTCTCGGTCGCGCACACTGCTGGCGTCGCACACATGTGTCTGGCCCCGGGCTCGCTGCGCTGGAGTCCGACCGGCGAGGTCAAGGTGGTGGGCCTGGGCCTCGACGCGGCCCTGTCCGGGACGACAGCCGACGACCCGGTGCTCGCCGACACCATCGGCCTCGGTCGGCTGCTCTACGCGGCGCTGACGGGATACTGGCCCGGCTCGCACGATCCGACATTGCCGCCGGCCCCGATCGCCGACGGCCAGCCGTGCAGCCCCCGTCAAGTCGTCGCAGGCATACCTGCCGAGCTTTCCGCAATCGCCTGCGGGGCCATCGGACTGCGGACCCGGGACAGCAGCCCGCCGGTGGCGACTCCTAACCAGCTTGCCCGCGCGCTGCTGGCCGCCGTGCCTCCTGCACCGCCACCGCCAGCGGCCGCGGGACCGGCCGGCAGATTCGGCGCGAGGCCCGACGACGCCAGGCACCCGGCAGCCGGCGGCCCGCCCTCGCGGCGAGCGGACCAGCGCCAGCGCGGCCGGTCACGGCGCCGCCACGGGGACTGGAGGGACAACCCGGACCTCGTTGACGCCGGCGGGCCGACCGAGCAGGGCTGGCCCGGCTTCGTTCCCTTTGATGCTGGGGAAGGCCGCGCCGAGACCGATGCCCGGATGGCCGGGCCGCAATGGCAGGCCGCCCCTCCGGCGCCAGAGGGCTGGCTCGATGAGTTCGGTGCCGACTCAGAGCAGTTCGGGGACCGGTCCGAGCGGGCCGCCCGCGGCCGACGTGACGGATACGGTGGCCGCCGGCGCTCGCGCGCGAGGGCCCCTGTCGTCGCGCTTGCAGTGCTCGGAGTGATCGCGCTGGCAGCGGTCGCAGCCTTCAAGTACTGGCCACGCGGCGCGGGCGGTACTCCGTCCGGCCACCCCTCAGGCTCCCCGAGCCAGTCAGCTGCGTCCCCTACGGTGCTGCAACCGGTCACTGCGACCGGCTTCGATCCGCTCAGCAGCGTGAAGGCAGACCCAGGGAACGAGAACACCCAGTATGCGCACTACGCGATCGACGCGAACTCCGGTCAGCCGTGGCAGTCGCAGTGGTATACAACCCCCCAGTTCGGCGGGCTGAAGACCGGCTCAGGCCTGCTCGTCGACCTGGGCAGGCCGGTACGGCTCACCTCGGTCACCGTCACGCTCGGCTCGCTCCCCGGCGCTAACGTCGAGCTTCTCCTCGGCAACTCCACCGCGCGCAGCAGGGCCAACCTCGCTTCGATGACCACCATAGCGTCGCGGGCCAACGCGGCCGGCCCGGTGACGTTTACCATCACGAGCCAGGCCACCGGTCGTTACCTGGTGATCTGGTTCACCAGGCTGCCGCCGCTAAGCGCGCACTCCAAGCACAAGTTCATGGCGTCGGTCTACAACGTGACCGTCAAGGGAATCCCCTGAGCCGGTGGCTGCCACTGCGGGGGATGCCACGGAACCGCGCGAACCTGGCAACGTCGGTCCCGGAGGGTCCCTGCCGACCCCGCGCCACCCGCCCGGCGAGCCCAGGGTCACGGACGAGGAACTCCTGCGGCGCCACGTCGCGGGGGATCATGAGGCGTTCGGCGAGCTGTTCTTGCGGCACAAGGACCGGCTCTGGGCCGTAGCGGTGCGCACCTTGTCCGATCCGCAGGACGCCGGGGACGCCTTGCAGGAGGCGATGATTTCCGCCTTCCGCCGCGCCGGGAGCTTCCGCGGCGACTCGGCGGTGACCACCTGGCTGCACCGGATCGTGGTGAATGCGTGCCTGGACCGCATGCGGCGCAAAACGGCCCGCCCGGAGATTCCGGGCGGCGACGAACGCGTGCTCGACACCCTGGCCGCGCACCCGGGTAGCGACCCTGCCGCTGGCAGCGACCTGTCTATCGAGGTGACCGCCGCGCTGCGACAGCTGCCGCGCGTTCAGCAGGTCTCCCTGGTGCTCGTGGACATGCTCGGCTATCCGGTCGCCGACGCCGCCGCCATGCTGGGCGTCGCCGAGGGGACCGTCAAGAGCCGCTGTGCGCGTGCCCGAGCCAGGCTGCTGCCCAGGCTCGCGCACCTGCGCCAGCGCACCGGCGACCCGGCTACGGAGGGCCAGACCAGGCGGGGGATCGGCGGGCAGGTCGCTGGCGCGGGTGGCGAGCCATCTGCCGAAGTAGGGAACCGATACGCCGCCGGAACCGTCCTACCAGGGCGGGAAGGGGGTGAGCAGAGCCAGTGAGGCGGCACTTGAGCACCCGGGCACTCGCCCGCTACAGCGCGGGCGCCTTCGGCATGCGCAAGGCTGCGCGCGTTACTGCCCACCTGGCCCGGTGCCAGCGATGCTCGGCCCTGATTGCGCACCTCCACTCGCTGTCGCGGATGCTCGCGAACGTGTCGCCGACCCGCATGCCCAAGCATCTGGCCGACCGGCTGAGCCAGGCGATCGCGGACGAGTCGGCGCGCCGGGCCGCGCGCATGTCGGCGGCGGCCGGCGCCGTCGCGGCTGCCGACACCGGGACCGAAGACGGCGAGCCCGACCGAGCAGTGCCCGGCATGCCCGATCTGCCCGCACACAGACGGCGCGTCCTGTCAAGTCCCGTCCTGCAGCGCGGCCTGGCCCTGGCTGCCGGGGTCGCGATCGTAGCCGGCGCCGGCTACCTGTTCGCCGGTCGCAGTCCCTCCGCCAGCGTCGGGACCGCCGCGCCCGCGTCACACGCCCCCCGAGTCGGCGGCCTGGCAGCCGGCTCGCAGAAGAACGCGCTGAGCGTCCCGTACGGGGCCAGCTCCGCAAAGCTCTCACAGCGCGCCACCGCGCTAGCGGCGCCGGTGTTGACGTCCGGAACCGACTACACCAGGGCGAACCTCGCCGCGCAAGTGCGCGAGTCGGTGGCGAGCACCGTAACGGGCCGCCAGGTCGTCCTTCCCACTCCGCGTCCGGCAACCCAGGGTGACGGGACGGTGCTCGCCGAGGGGCTCACCGCGCGCGAGCTCACAGGATGCCTGTCCGGGATCGCACATGGCCGACGCGTGCTGGTCGCCGACGTGGCGAAGTACCTGGAAAAGCCGGCCACCATCATCGTGCTCGCCTCGCTCAACTCGGTGAAAATCCTGGACGTGGTCATCGTGGGGCTGGCATGCTCGGCCTCCGACGCGCACGTGATCGCCATGACGACCGTGCCGTCGCGCTAGGCCGCGTCGCGGGAATGCCGCGCGTCGCCTGGCCGTTAGAGCCGGTGCGCTATCGACGAAGGGCGACCAGAAGGTGACTGACGTTCGCGATGTCATCATCATCGGCTC
>Ga0126378_10002432_pt1 | contig 13776 bp, 7 predicted proteins | sample PanSoiMetPlot_23_FD_92587 | JGI IMG/M metagenome (GOLD analysis project Ga0126378, IMG submission 92587) | Tropical forest soil microbial communities from Panama - MetaG Plot_23 | ecosystem: Environmental > Terrestrial > Soil > Tropical forest > Bulk soil | place: Panama | collected 2016-02-17 | reverse complement strand
TCACGGTCGCCCACGTAGACTAGGTCACCATCAATCACAATCGTATGGGGAGTGTCGAACTGTCCCGGCCCGGTACCCTTCATTCCCCAGCCAAACAGCGGTCGGCCGTACTTGTCGAACTTCAGGACCCTTGAATTTCCATAGCCATCTGTAACGTAAATGCTGCCATCTCGGTCCCAGGCAACATCGGTCGGCTGATTGAAATGTAATACATCATCTCCAGGAATCCGCATTCGCCCCAGCGCAAGTAGTACACGCCCTTCGGGACTAAGCTTCAGAACCACATGCGAACCGATATCGGTGGTCCAGATGTTGTCCTCGTGGTCGACGCGAACCATGTGCGCTGTCACGAACAGATCATCGGCGATGCTGCGTATAAATTTGCCGGAAGAGTCGAATTCCATGAGTGGATGTTTGCCACGATGAAAAATGTAAATGTGCCCTTTTGAATTGACGGCGACTCCAGCTGGCTCGAGCAGATGCTCCCCCGGTGGTAGTTGGAAAAAATCGGGGATCATGTCGTAGTTCAGTTTCGGAAATGGCTCCGGAAGCTGAGCGGAGGCCAATCCGGACAGGATGCAGAACCACAGCATTTTAGAGAACGAATGCAGAATGAGGCGCCTCATGCAGTAACTCCCAGATGTACGATTACCGAATTATCTCGTTTCACACATTTTGGGCATAACGAGAAAAATCTGTTCAATGCCGATGCGAATCTGATTTGCCTGGCAGGGTCAATTGTGAGCGTGTGGTCGGCTATTCGGAAACTGGGATTCCCGGATTGGTAAGTTCCGTATAGCCTTCATCCGGGAGCCGGCAACAACAGCAGCGCTGCCTCTTAAGGAACCCGCGTCAGAGGGGTTACGTACATGGCTTTGTGGCGTCCAACAGAAGCGGATTGCCCGAATCGCGCAGTTTATTAAGTGAGGGTAACCGGTGGAAGCATTCACTGAGCAGATCAGACAAGTCCTGCGTCGGCTGCGGCGCACTCCGATGTTCACGTTCGTCACCCTGATCACCTTGGCTGCGGGGGTGGGTGCCAATACTGCCGTCTTCAGCGTGCTCGAAAACGTGTTGCTCAAACCTTTGCCATATCCCCATTCAGAGAAGTTGGTGGGCGTTTGGCACACAGCTCAAGCCTTCCCTAACGTCGACTTAAACATGGCTCCTTCGAACTATTTTATATATCGGGAGCAGAATCGCACCTTCGAGGACGTGGGTCTGTATAACGGCGACGCCGTCAGCGTGACCGGAGTGGGGGAGCCGGAACAAGTGCGCGTACTTGACGCGACTGACGGTGTACTTCCTATTTTGGGCATTCCTCCGATGTTGGGACGCGGGTTCGATCGCGCCGATACCTCGCCTGGGAGTCCCGATGTTGTCATTCTGACTTACGGTTATTGGAAGCGTAAGTTTTCCAGCGATCGATCAGTCATCGGGCGAGCAATCACGGTCGACGCCAAGCCAAGGCACATCATCGGCGTGATGCCGGAGAACTTCCACTTTCTGGACTGGCAAGATTTCGGACTCATCCTTCCGCTGCAATTTGATCGCAACAAGACGATGCTCGGCCAGTTCAGCTTTGAAGGCGTGGCCAGGCTCAAACGCGGCGTGACCCTTGCGGATGCAAATACCGATGTAGGACGAATGCTGCCCATCGTCTGGGGTGCTTTTCCTGCACCTCCGGGTTTCAGTTTGGAATTGTTCAAGCAGGCGCGCGTCGTTGCTAACGTTCGTCCGCTTACTCAGGATGTGGTCGGCGATGTAGGTAAGTTCTTGTGGGTGCTGATGGGCAGCATTGGTATCGTGCTGTTGATTGCCTGTGCGAATGTTGCGAATCTGCTGCTCGTCCGGGTGGAGGGGCGACAACAGGAGCTCGCAATCCGCGCAGCTTTAGGCGCCAGCCGTGCCCGCCTCGCCGGGGAACTGCTGTTGGAGAGCGTTGTGATTGGGTTGTTGGGCAGCGTTGTTGGCCTCGCGGTGGCTTGGGGCGCTTTGCGCCTGCTTGCAGCCATGAGTCCGGCCGGCCTTCCACGCCTTCACGAAATTAGGATTGATACCGTCGTGCTGATTTTCAATCTGGCCGTCTCATTGATTGCCAGCCTACTCTTCGGTTCGATTCCCGTTCTGAAATACGCAGGAGCGCGGATGGGAACAGGGCTGCGCGAGGGTGGACGCACTCTGAGCCAAAGCAGGGAGCGGCATCGTGCACGTAATAGTCTCGTCATTCTTCAAGTGAGTCTGGCGGTTGTGCTGCTGATCTGCTCGGGACTGATGATTCGTACCTTTCGCGCACTGACACACGTGAATGCCGGATTCAACGATTCCGCACAAGTACAGACCTTCCGCATCACTGTCCCCGAAGCGGAGGTCGCAGATCCGGAGAAGACGGTCCACATGCAGGAAGCGATCCTGCACAAGCTCGAATCCGTTCCAGGTGTTTCGTCTGTGGCTTTCGCGCAGTCCGTGCCCATGGATGGAAATCATTGGGGAGACCCGGTGTACGCCCGCGATCGTCATTACAACGAGGGCGAGCTACCAATTCGCAGACTTAAATTCGTTTCACCGGGACAGTTTCAAACGCTACGGATCCCGCTGCTGGCGGGCCGCGATTTCACATGGGCTGACGTATACGAAAAGATTCCGGTGGCGATCATCTCTGAGAACTTTGCCCGCGAGTACTGGCACGATCCCGTCGGAGCGCTGGGCAAGGAAGTCCGCATAAGTTCGAAAGACGACTGGCGCCAAATCATCGGGGTAGTTGGAGACGTCCATGATGACGGTATGAACCAAGATGCGCCGGAGATCACATACTGGCCTACGTTCATGACTCACTTCGAAAGTGAACCGGTGAGCATACGCCGGGGGCTCTTGTATGTAATTCGCACTCCGCGCGCCGGATCGGAGAGTTTAATGAACGAAGTACGCCAGGCAGTATGGTCGATCGACGGAAATCTGCCGGTGGCCGATGTTCGTGTCCTCGATTACTTTTACAACAGGTCGATGGCGCGTACCTCGTTCACATTGTTAATGCTTGCCATCGCAGGCGGTATAGCGTTGCTGCTGGGCACAATCGGTCTCTATGGCATGATCGCGTATTCAGTGACGCAGCGAACCCGCGAGATCGGTATCCGAATCGCCGTTGGCGCACAACAAAAGGAGCTGACAGGAATGTTCGTCCGCCAAGGACTGCTTTTAGCCGGTGCTGGCGTTCTGTGCGGGATCGTCGTCGCAAGCGCAGCGATGCGACTGCTGCGAACACTGCTCTTCCACGTGAGCCCGATGGATCCTCTTACTTACATCTTTGTGTGTGTGGGGCTGATCGGCACATGTGCGCTGGCGAGCTACCTTCCCTCGCGCGCCGCCTCGGCGGTGAATCCGGTCGAGGCACTGCGGGCGGAGTAGTCTGGCGACCAGTCAGTGCTGCTTTAGTCCTGCGGCAGAGATCCTTGGCCAAGAATTAAGATCGCAAAAAAGTAGATTCGTGCTCCCTGTTCTTCGCTTGGCGCTCCCTGTTCTCTTGCTGATCCTTCCCTGTTCTTTTCTGCTAACTGCAGAAAAGATTGCTGAAACAGGCCTGCCATGAAAATTACTGCGCCGATGCAGTGCGTTGTTGGAGTGTGAGGGCCACCGTGTAGCCTAAGCGTTCTAAGCGACGGACCAGGTTCTTGGTGATGCTGTGTTTCTGGAGCTTGTGAGGTAGAGGTCTCCTAAGTCGTTGTAGCCGACATCATCACCCGCTTGTTGACGTGCCTTCCTGGTGCATTCTCAGGAGTCCCTCATGCGGCCAGCTTCCCTGAGCTCAGCACATGTCCCGTTTTGGGAAACGATAATCATTAGGAAACGACTTTCGTGGCGGACTTCTAGTGCCGCGCTAGGGAATCGCATTTGGCAACCGAATGGGGATTCAGAGTTCCTGGTCACTTCTTCAGCACGAGCCTACGCACGCCACCTCTTCAAGCTGCTGGAACGCGTTTCCGCGAAGACTAGCTCGATCCCACAACAGGATCGAGGGAAACTGATCAAGTTCCCAGTGAACGAGAAGAAGTCAGCTTGATCAATTCGCGTCACTCGGCAGTAAGCGGCATGATTCACTCCACCAGCGGCAGACACAAGGGGCCAACCGTCATGATTGGCCAATTGTTAATCGGACGGATCGCCTGCAACCCGCAATGCCAAGCTCGCACAGCCCAGGAGATTCGCAGAGTCTCCCAATTTACTCACAACTACTTTGGTCTGTCGCGCCGCTAAGGGTTGCGCTCGTAAAGACACGATACTTCTCACAGAATCGAGAAACAGATCGGCGGCGCCTGCGATGCCCCCGGCAATAACGACGATTTCCGGATCGAAGAGGCTGACCAGATTTGCGACGCCATAGCCCAGAAACGTTCCGGCTTGCGTAAAGACTTCTAGCGCCAACCGGTCTCCTTGGCGAGCGGCGGCTGCGACTTCATGCGCGGTAATCCTGGCGGGGTCCAGCTCCGAAAGAGTGCTTTTGCGTCCTGTCCTTAGAAACTCCTGAGTAGCTCTTGAGATTGCTGGGCCTGCGCACAACGATTCCAGTTCTCCCAGTTGTGATGCGCGGAAGTTTTCGTGACCCGTAACGATAAGCCAACCTGCACATCCGGAGAGTTCATGCGCACCGCGCACGAGTCGCCCTCCGCTGAGAATGCCGGCGCCAATCCCTGTGCCAATGATCAGCATGATGACATCTGACTTTCCTTTCGCGGCCCCGCGCCAGCTTTCGCCTAAGACTGCGGCATTCCGGTCGCTCTCAACAACCACGGGAATTCGCAGCCAACGTTGCAAGCGACCGGCTAACGGCATCCTTTTCCAGCCGGGTAGATTTGGAGCCCAAACTGTTCCGTCTTTACGGGCGAGGCCCGGGACTGCAACCGCCGCGGAAGCAAATACCGCGCTGGGACATCGAGGACAGGAGAGTTCCTTGGCAAAATTAAGAATCTGTGCGACGGGTGCAGATGCAGAGCTGAGATCGACGGGAGCAACCCGCCTGTCGACGATTCGACCGTCCCGATCGACGATTGCAGCGGCACACTTTGTACCCCCAAGGTCCGCCGCAAAGACATAGTCAGACAAGGCAAATCCTTCCGAAACGCCACGAAATATTCACAAAGCTGTGCCTTCGGCATCAGAGGCTGCCGCTGAACGGGACTGTCTCACGAGAATCGCGGAAGCGCAGCAGATACCCAAAGCTCCGATCAGAGGCACGATCATCCCGATTCGGACTGTAAATCTTTGGGAAACATGACCTACGGCCCAAGGAAATGTCATGCCTCCCACTAGCGCAATCGAAAACAACAGTCCAAACACTGTACCTGCCACCACAGAGTAACGATCTCCAGCGATGGCCAAGGCAGTAGGAAAAATTGGGCCATGTGACAATCCGATGAGCCCAACTCCCATACTGAGCTGGATTACCGACTCAGCAGACAACAGAATTCCGCATCCGATAACCGATAGCACAGCGCTCACCAGCACCAGATGTGACTTCCCGATTACACGCAGCAAAGATGCCGCTAATATGCGACTCAACATGAGCGCCGCCCAGTAGGCTGCAAGTACTAGCGTTGCGCTGCGACTGGAAAGCCCGCTCGCGTTCGCGTACGTGGAGGTCCATCCGCTGATCGAAGCTTCGTTTCCCGATTCGAACAGCAGGAGCAAACCGATTAGCCAGACCCCACCGTAGGTTGCGACTCGCAGCGTTTCTCGCCAGGAAAAGGCCTGCGCTTCTGTTGGAGCGGGAAATCGCAGCAGTGCGTACGCAAGCGCACACAGACCGGACAGAAGCGAACAGAAAATGAGCAGGCGCACCACCGTCAAGTGGCCTTCAAGGCTCGCCGTAAGCAATGGAATGCACAGCGCACCTATACCGAAAAAGATACCCAGCACATTCAGCATGGGGCCTCGTCTCTCGCCATAAAGCTCGGAGACAAGCGCGCTAGTGCAGGTGTTTAGTCCACCTCCGCCTAATCCGAGCGCAATTGCTGCGATACTTGCTGCAGAGATGGAGTGTGCCGCAGAAAACAAAATCATTCCAAGCGAAACCAGCAGCGCGGAAATCATCAAAACCAGTTTGTGACCAGTGTGGTCGATCACCGGACCAACCATTAAAGAAGCGATCAGAATTCCAACATAAAGGAGAAGAAAGAGGTCGCCCTGCTGCGCCAGATCGATGTGGAGGCGATCCCGCATTCCAGGCATACCGAACAGCGTTCCCAAAACGGCCAGAACGATGCCGAAAGCGAGTATCCCGCCACACGCGCTGACAAACAGGACTTTGTGCCGCACAGGATTCCCAGTCACCGCTTCAGTGAACTCTCATATTCTTCATAGACGCGATTATTATTCCCGACGGCCATATCCGGCACGTTCGGTGAGACAAATACGGAGGGGTTCCTTCCTTTCGCGGCGAGGTTTGCCGCTACTTGGGCAATGATGGCCATGCCAATAGCCACTGTTGAGACCGTCGAACCAGCGGCCACTGGCGCCTTCCATCCTTTGATATTGACCAAGGCATCTTCCGCAGGAACGCAATTGTCAATTACGTAGTCGGCAACGTCGGCCAGCTTTTTGCCAGAGGAATGCGTTGCTTCCCGTCGGCGATGGTTGTCCATGGAGGTGACGGCAACCGTCGCTAGTCCGCGCTTCTTCGCTTCCTGCAATACTTCGATCCCTACAGCGTTCAGCCCGCCGTGAGAGAAAACCAACATAACGTCCCCACTTCGGACCGGCTCGTTTTCGAACAGAAGAGGAGCATATCCCTCGCGGCGCTCAAGCCAGAGCAGGCCCTTGGCCCCTCCCGAGCCAATCACGTTTGTCCACATCAGCCGCATGTCCATCAGCGGATGGAAACCGGCATATGCGCCGTAGCGGGGAAACATGTCCTGCACCGGCAGAACAGAATGTCCACTGCCGAAAAGATGAACGAGCCCACCTTCTGAAATGCAATCCGCCATCGCCTCCGAAACCTTCTCAATGTTCGCTGTTTGCGTATCCCAAAGGCGCGTCATTACGTGGGTGATGCGGTCGCGATATTGAACAACACTCACTTGTAATCCTCCCAAACATCGGAATGAGCACACCAATTCTTGCCGCGGTTAATAGTCAATCCGGTAAATCCTCACACTTTGCGCGGGGATCTCAGTCTTCACGTCGAGATATGATCCGGCCGGATTTTGTGAATGGCCGGTCACAATTTCATGAATTGCCGTAGCTGATTTTTCCAGTGTTCTCTCGAATTCAATCTGAGCTGGTTTCACTCCATGATTGAAGAGCAACACGAGGCGGCCGTTGTCAGAGTACATCTGGCGCAGTTCCACCAATTCCGGAGCCAGGAGGTGTGGTGCGGAGAGGCCTGACCACTCGGCAAGAATTCCGGCCAAGGGATGCATCTGGCGTGGCTCGCGATAGTTTTCCTGGCCAACGAAGCTACCGAAGACAATTGCGCTTCCCTTTTTGAACCTGGTCTCGTATGCGAGTACGCTTCCGTCACTCGCGCGAGCCAGAGGGCGCGCTGCTGGATTCAAGAGTTCAAATTGCTCGAGGAGAGTCCCGGCCTTGAACTCCTCGCTTCCCCATTTCACAGAGAATTCCTTTCCGGGAATCAGTTGCTTCTCGCGAACTCCCAGCATCTCATCCCATCCGAAGCCGGGAATTCTCGGCTCGGCGTGACCCTGCTCATCCACCCAGCCAGGACGGGCTTCTACGAACAGGTGGCCGCCATCGGCGACATACTGCTTCAAGAGGCGAGCCTCCTCTTCGGTCAACATCAGCGGATACGGCACAATCACCAGCTTGTATTGCTGCAGGTTGTCTTGGGCCAACTCGCGGGAGCTAAGGATATCGACCGGGAGATTTCGCTCGAAAAACATGCGATGGTATCCGGCGATTGCCTGGTGAATGACGCTGCGACCGTTGCTCTCGTCATACCCTCCCACGAGAGGGACCAGGGGACTGAAGACGATTGCAGCCTCAGCACGCTCGGGATGTGACTGCAAGAGCAAATCGGCATTCTGCTCAATCCGGCGGGCGATTTCGCCAGCGTGAATGGCGCGGTCGGTAAGCGTGCCATCCAGATTGATCATTCCATATCCGCCCGACTCATACCCCGCACTCATCGGATAGAAAGCGTAGAAGTTGATGGCGCGGGCGCCGCGTGAAACCAGTCCCCAGGTCCACATATCGAGGTCGTTTGAGCTAACGGGCGATCCGACTGTAGTTCCATGGACTCCATATCCGCTCTGCAACTCACCAACGTAAAAGCCGCGTCCAGCGGTGATGCTATTGGTCAGATCCATGGCGAGTACGCGCCGCTCGAGCGTCCAATTGCGATCGACTGAACTGAGCTTCGGATAGAAGCTGGTGCCGAAGTAATCGACTGAGTTCTTCATCAGGAAGTCATCTGTAGGATCGTAAGGATCAGCTAAGGTGCGTACGAGCGGCGAGGGATTCGGTGCGTGGCTCGTCGTCAGATGCCTCGGATCAATTGTCTTCACCGCGGTGTTGCGGATCTTCAGGTCCTCGGCCAGTTTGTAGCCGTAGTAAGTGCGCCAATCCATGAAGTCGGTATACGTGAGAATAGTTCCGTATCGGGGCGGCTCAGGTTGGCCCCACTCAGTGAACGTCCGGTGCCAGGCTTCATTAAGGTTGTCGAGTGTGCCGTATTTCAACTTCAGCCATTCGCGAAACCGGGCTATGCTGCTTGGGCAATAGCAGAACATGGGTTCAGCCTTGTATCCAATTCGCGCCCAGTTAAGTGCGGCTGGCTCGCTCCACAGATCCCATGCGTAGAATGCTCGGCTGCTGACGGCGTGGCGCGCGACTTCCTGAAAAAATCCCAGGACCGCCTTGCGAACTCCGGGATGGTCGAAGCAATATCCCGGAGCTGCCTGCGAGGGAATCGGCTGGCCATCTTGAGCGCTGTAATGCCCATCCGGATACTTCTTTCCTACCCACTCCGGAGCCGAATCGACATAGACCTGCACGATAACTTTTAGTCCAACGTCATCTGCCAGCCGCAGGAGAAGATCGAGGTTCTCAAAGTGATATTCTCCCTCGCGTGGTTCGCCCACATTCCACTCTACCCACGTTCGGACAGTGTTGAATCCCAGGCGTTTGATCTTGTCGAGGTCCTCCCTCCAGAGTCTTGGAGAGGCTGCCGTAATCGCCTCCAGCATAGGCGCGCGCTCTTTTCCGCCGCCATACCAGACCGATATGGGAAAGAATGCAGCTTTGTCCGATCCGCCGTTTTTCGATTGCTGACTCAAGGCCGCGGCGGCAGAAGACGGCAATCGTTCATCTCGATGCGGGACTTGCGCGTGCGCAGTCGCAAAAAGAACGACCAGCAGAATTCCGGATAGCCGCATTCCTCCTTGAAGTCTTGCGCCTCTCATCAATCTCCGCTTGGATTCATCGGTTCATAGAACTCTCAAGATAGGCGTGATTTCGAACGGCGCGCCAACGTGTAGCTGCTTCCTTCCAGCCTGCGAGCAGCAGCCCGGGCGCGTCGATCGAAAGAGCCGGTTATCAGGCGACTGCGTGGATGGCGCACGCGGTATTCGCGCGCCAGCAGCGACCATAACCGAGGATCTTCTCTCCCGAGGACCCAGCCGGATACCCCAATGAAACGCTCTCGCGAAGCGAGTTCTAATTTAGGACGCAGGCTATCGGCATCCTCGTACCAGATCTCAGTCAGGGAGCCATTCCGGTTGAGAACAAAGTGGTGGGCCTGATTGTCGGTGTCCCAGGAAGGTGATTCAGCTGGAAGCCTGGCGAGAATGTCGGAGTAAGCGGTCGAGTGCACGTTCCATTTCTTTGCTGAAGCGCTCGCGCTGGTTTGCGTCTGGTTGACAGAGGTCGGCAACGGGGGAATAACAGCGTCCCATTCAACGCCATAGAGTGGAATGCCCAGCGAAACCTTACGACGAGCCAACTTGCCGGTGCTGAAATCGGCGATTTGCCTGACCCAAGGCACTCCGGCCAGCGGTCCGGGATCGGAGAAACCTGCATGCTGCGGGTACGCCATAACGCTTAGGAAGTCGGCCGACCGGCCAAGAGCGCGGTAATCATATACTCCGCTCCAGTTTTCGTATCCGCCTGGCGCCGGAGCATCGGGCTCGTCACTGTATTTTCCGACAACGGCTGCACTCAACAACAAACCGTGGCGATGAAAACAGCGCGCAGCCTCCTGAAAGAAGGTCGTGAACTTGTCGCGATAGGTGTAATGAATGTTTTCGTAGTCGAACTGGAAGCCGATATACCCATCTCGAAGGGCGTAGTAGAGCAGATAGCGGATGGCGCGGGCCCGCGCCACGGGACTGTCGAGCACGGTGTGCATCAATGGCTGATTGAAATGACGATTCGTGACCAGCGGCATTACTGCGACATGGTGGCGACGAGCAATGTCGAGCACCGGCGATGGAACCTCTCCTTCCACGAACCCCTGCTCATCCATAGTGAACACCTGTGGAGCGATAACCGAAATTTCGGGGGCGTGCAATTCGAAAGAATTGATCGAGTCCGACCGGTTTACCAGATACATGAGGGTCGTAAGCTCGGGGATTCTCCTGACGGTTGCGCCTTCGGCGATGGAAGACAAGCAAGCCGCCAGCGTAAGCAATCGTACTAATTTGGGAAGTAAGAAGAGGAGGATAGAGACTCTCATCCCGCTGCGGGCTGGTTGGAGGGAGTGTGTCATCGCCGCTGGCCTGCTTATGTACCACATCCGCTGCCCGGACGAGCGCGCAACGGACGTGGTATGTAGGTTGACCCTAGAACGTGAACCGGACTGCAAGCTGCCCCATACGGGCGCCCGTACTCCGTGCAGAGTTAACGTAGTTCTGCAGGTTGCTTGTACTGCTGATCCGACCTAGTGGAATGGTGCTGTTCACGGTTCGTGACGGCATGCCAAATGTCACACGGTTAAACACGTTGTAAAGCTCCATCCGCAACTGCAGTCCCATGCCTTCCCGTATGCGGAATGATTTGGCAACCGCCGCATCCACATTCTTCTGTCCTTGCTGGAAGAAGGCATTGCGCGCCACGCTTCCCGGAGGGAAATCCTGTCCCGGCGCCACCGGGAACTGGTCACCAGCCGAGAGGTTCGATTGCAGAGGGAGAAACGCTGACGCAGGCAGTTGGAGCTGGGACCTTGAATCGAGGCACCGACCGGGTGGCACCAGAGCCGATGGGCAACTCGTCTGCGGCCTGCCTTGGTCAACTGACGTATAAAGAAGACCAGGATTGACAAGTACCGGCCGGTCGCCGCCGACTCCGTCGAAGTTTTCGTCGTATCCGGCAAGCACCGTGAATGGCAGACCGGAGGCAAAAGTGCCCACTCCACTAATAGTCCATCCGCCGACGAACTCTCCCAGAAGGCTTTGCTGCGATTTCATCCATGGCAATTCGTAAACTGCCGAGACGACCACACGGTGTGTCTGGTCAAAGCTTGAAAGGCCGCGCAGTGATTTTTGCGGATTTACCGCACTAACAGGAGCATTAACGTCTGTTCCCGTAAATGTGGCTTCGGACCCGGTATCCATGGTCTTGCTCCACGTCCACCAGCCCGAGAGCGTCAGCCCGCGGCTGCTGGTCTTCGTGACCTTCATTTGCAGCGCGTTGTAGTAGGTCCGTGCAAAATTGCTAAGCAGGACGTTGCGGCCATTTGTGGGATCCGGGCGCCTTTCGGCAATGCGCTCCGAGGCCGTGCTGCCTAGAGAAATGTACCCGTGCGGCACTCCGTTGGCGACGACGATACCCTTCTGAGCCAACGATGCCGTAGTGCTGCTCAGCGCAGAAAATGATTTCAACACGCCGCTTGTGCCCGGAACTACCGCTCCCGAACTGTTCAGTGTCACGCAGATAGGATCCGTGAAATCCTTGCACACGCGATCGAAGACCACCGGCTGAAAGTTTCCTCCTCCGACATCCACACTGACCAACGGAGAGGTAATCGGGAAGCGGGCGTCATTAATGCCGCTGAAAAATGGCAATCCGATGCCACGATTACCGCTGTAAGTAAGAGACACCGCGGTGTCGCCGCGCAGTTTTCGTTCTACCGTCAGGTTGAATTGGGTTACGTAGGGCAGATGGAAGTTGGGATCGGGAATGAGCAGCGAGGTTTGCAGCTGCCCACCGGCGATGCGGACTCCGTTTCCAGATGCGGCCACCGACCTGCTCGCAGCTCCCGGCGTGAACACAAAGCCGCATGTAGGATCGGAAACCTCGAACTGACCGCCGGTTACGTTCACACTTCCTGCGGGAGCACTGACGCTCCCGCCAGGATTGACCGAGCATGGATTTGCGGGTGTACTGACCAGAAAGCCGTTCGGCGGCTGAAAGCGGAAGTTCAATCCACTCTGGGAAAAGACGGATTGGAATACACGGTCATGATAGATGCCATAGCCGCCCCGGATCACGAAGTCACCCGATTTGCCGGTGAACTTGTCTAAGAATGATCCATTTGCGGAGGGCGTCCAGGCAAACCCAATTCTAGGTTCAACATTGTTCCAGTCTCCGCCGTATCCATAGTTGAACCGGTTCTTGACTTCGTTCGGGGCACCGACGCCCTCCCACCGAACTCCCAAATTGAGAGTGAGATTCGGCTTAACGCGGTACTGATCTTCAAAGTAGAGATTGGTTTCTTTAAAACGGTTCTGGGCTTGTGGGGAACCATAGCCCTGGTTGTAACCGGTCAGAATTCCATCAAGAAAGTCTTCCCAACCCGTGAATCCCGTACCGTTTGCAGCCTGAGTCGCGGTATTAATGGTGCCGAAAGTCCAGAATCCGCGCTGTGTGCCGCTGGCAACGTCGTCCAGCGCCTGAAAGCGTTGGTCGATACCGGCCCGCAGCGTGTGCTTGTCAAGAACGATCGTGTGGTTATAAACGAGCTGATGATCACGCTGATCACGATTGATGGGAACATTGGTGGATGTGCCAATAACGGTTCCGCCGAACGGCACGGTGTCGCTTGAGGCCGTGGGATCGACAAGCGTGGTGCTAAAGCGAATGGTTGGAATCGCCGAACTCTTTCCGTCCGTGACTTCCTGGTTGGTGTTGCGGTTGCCAAACCCATATCGAAACTCGCCCGTCTGGCGCGGAGAAAAGACGTGCGTCAGCGTGTATCCCAGGTTGTACTGACGGTTATTGTTGGTGCCGAAGTTATCGCCCATGATGATGCGGGGAGAAATATTCTGCTGGCGGCTGTATTGGTAACGCAGGAGCATGCTGGTGCTGCTGTTCGCGTTCCAGTCGAGCCGTCCGGTGTAGTCCGAGATTGGGAAAGTGAATCCGAGGCCGGTAACGAGCACACAGCGATTGGGGCGTCCGCTGGCGATCAGTTGAGCGCAGGTAGCAGGATCGTTGGGAGTCTTGCCTTGGAGCTCTGGAGTATTCCAGAGACTCATCACCGACTTGATGAAATTCAGATCCTTCTGGATGTTCGGATGGGTCGCGGAATCGACGCAGTACGGACCGCCTGGAGCAGGCTTCTCACCCGAATTACACGCGCGAGGACCGTCCGTGGGCAGCCAGGTGAAGCGCGAAATGCTGCCCTTTCCCACGTTGGAAACTCGCTCGCCGCTGCCAAAGAAGAACAGCTTGTTTTTCCACACGGGACCGCCAATGGTGCCGCCATATTGATTGCGGCGTACCGGCGGCCGCTTGCCGCCGCTCTGATTCAGAAAATAGTCGTTGGCATTGAAAATGTCGTTCTGAATGAAGTCATAGGCATCTCCATGGAAATGGTTAGTGCCTGAT
>Ga0126378_10002431_pt1 | contig 13784 bp, 10 predicted proteins | sample PanSoiMetPlot_23_FD_92587 | JGI IMG/M metagenome (GOLD analysis project Ga0126378, IMG submission 92587) | Tropical forest soil microbial communities from Panama - MetaG Plot_23 | ecosystem: Environmental > Terrestrial > Soil > Tropical forest > Bulk soil | place: Panama | collected 2016-02-17 | reverse complement strand
GGCCGCCCCAGCCGCGAACAGAATGCGGCAGACAGGGACCAATTCACATCGTAGAGCGTGGAGGTAACTCTTCGAGTGAGCTATTTGTTGAAGCTAGGTGAGTTAAAACGGACGTGGAACTAACTCGGATCGAAGCAATGGCACCAAGGTCCGGTATTCGTGATGTGGCCTTTCCTCGTTATTCTCGCACAAGTCTGTCACCAGAATCGTGGCCCTTTTAATTGCTCCCGCGTCGCTGGTGCTAGTTTGGTGTCAGTTTTCGTGCAGTTTCCTGACAATTCGGCGTAGAGCGCGTTTCCTACGATCTACTCGCTCTTCAGTTACTTACAGTTCCATGCCACTGCGGCGCAGATGCCCTTGATTCAGGACGAGAACAAGCACCAATCCGAGCGCTTGTTTCCTGGTAGGGTGCTCACGCTGTTGCGGGGACCTTCAAAAACGCTCTTCTTCGGTACGCACTCATGCTCGAGTAGCCGGTTACAAATTTGACTGCTATTGATCATGGCGTTTCTGCGCTTCTTGCTTGAATCCAGAATTTGTGGCTCTAACAAAATCCTTCAACCCGGGTCCTTGCCAGATTCGCGAGGCAATGGAGGTAACTCCTCCAGGTAATTCGTCGCGCTACAAGCAACTTGTACCGGCCTGGCCTACTTACTTGAATCAGAGCAGCATCGTTCAGGAACTTTGTACGATGGTCCACGGTAGCGGCGGATACCGGAGATTCGGCGCATAATTCACCCACAGTCATTTGCTGGTGGCGAATAAATTATTTTCCAACAGTGCGTAGATTTACATGCTGCTTTCTGATGGCCTTCGGGTGCATGCTTCGCTAGGGGGAATAAGAATGGCTCCGCTGCGTGGCGCGGGACAGGATGCCAGTCAAGCACCGAATCATTGTATGAAGAAAAAAGCGACAGCTCGCGAGCTTGAGATCAAGGCAGTTGCAACGCGACCGCCGCGGCCGCTGGGAAGACTCCTTCCCTGCGGGGAAGCGATGGCCATGCTGGCTCGCCGTGGCTTACGTCCGCGCAAGTCGCGACTCGATTTGCCCTTCCCGGAGGATCTCGCAGAGGAGAAAGCCTCAGGGCTGTCGGCACTGCTCGGTCATTATGCTTTCCGCCTTTTTCTACGCGGGGCCATCCAGAAAGGTCAAGGATTCTCCCCGGAGGAAGCGACGCAATACCTGAAACGGTCTCAGTCGCGGGAGTATGCGGAGTCACTGGTCAGACTTGGTCTCGCCGAACGGACCTCTCGAGCCCACTACCGATTGCTCTGGGCCGCGAAGAGCTTTGGAGGAACGCTAGAATGGTACGTAGCGCGTGAACTCAGTGAAAGGCTTGGTTTCGACGTGGCCGCGGGTGTCAGGTTTCACGCGCGGGGAGTGGGCGGAGACTTTGATGTAGTCGCTGCAGCAGAAGGCAAACTGGCCTATCTCGAGCTGAAGTCGTCTCCGCCTAAGAACCTTTCGGACCACGAGGCGGTCGCCTTCATGGACCGAATGTACATGCTTCGGCCCGATGTGACACTCTTTGTGGTGGACACCGCACTGCGCCTTAGCGACAAGGTTTTGCCCATGCTCATGACGGAACTGGAACATCGCCGGAGTGGAACCCCAGTCATCCCGCGCCGCATCGAGCGCGAGCTTTGGGCGCTGACACCCCACCTCTACGCCGTGAATGGAAAAGTGGATCTCATGGCCAACATTGGGCGTGCCCTGGCGGAAGGTCTGTTGGCCCTTTCTCCGTCAACCTGACCACACGGCGTAGCGGACAATGATGTTGGGCCTGAGGATCGATTTAAGGAAATGGGGGCCAACTTGGGGCCAATTAGCGCCGAATGGGAAACTCATGGCTCGGTGCTTTCGTCTTGCCATTTTCTTGGTGCTGTTTGTAGCATCGCTCTCCGCGCTAACGGCGATTCTCTACGGTGGATACTCTTCCGTCAGCAACGATCTTCATCGCAAAGTCTTTAAGGGGAAATTGGCATATTAACCTCGAACGGGCGTGGCAAACTGAATGGATGGAACGTATCAGGTGAGATAAAGGTGATCCGCTGGATCGTAGCGGTTGCCGATTTTGCAGGTAGCTATGGCTCGGACCCAAATCGCATTCAGTTCCGGCATCCTTCCTCCTGAACTTCGTCTGCCTACCGGAATCAATACCAGCTTTTACAGCTACCTGTTCGGGCCACGCGTGTCGGTGGATGTGGGGAAGATCAGACCTTTTGCGGAAGTGCTCGGGGGAGCCGCATCCAGAGCCTTGATCTCAATTTTGTGAGGGTCGCACCGATCGGTACTCTGACCATAAAAGATTCAGAGCACGATTGCACCTGGTGACCGCTTTTGGCGGGGCTTTGATTACCGCGTCATCAGGCCGGTCGCCTCTCGATTTTTGTTCCCTTTGCCATTGGGAGTTAAACGCGGATGGTGACCCTGAGCATGCCGCTGGCCACACTAACGGTCGGGAGCGGCTCTGCACCGAGTGCCATGACAAGTTCTTGGAACCAGGAGAGAAATGAATAAGGCGGTCATACATTTTGAGTTTGAGTAACTGGTGAACAATCGCAATAAGATTCGGATTGTCTTTACGCGGGGTTTTGAATACGACGGCCTGGTTATTGCTCACTATCACCAGCTCTGGCGTTGACGTGTTGCCGTAAAATAATATCTGACACCTTCCGCAATCGGGTTACTTGCCTATGGTTGGCTCTGCGATTGGCAATTACCGCATTCTGGAGAAACTTGGCTCACAACCTTGGCAATTAACGGCAGCCGTCAAGGCGTGAGCCGCCGAGCGACAACGTCGTGAGCCAACAGAAAATGCGCAGCGCCGCGGTCGCGGAGAGTCGGCATCAGCCTTTCGACCAGCTGAATTTCCTGTCGAACTTCGACGGCATCCGCCGGTTGGACGTACCCAAGTGTTGCCGGGTGCCCTGGCGTAGATCGAAACTAGTGCCCGGCTGTGCTCGGTTGTACCCGAGAGCGGTCGAAGTCAGTGAAGATAGCCGCATACACCTGCACAGCATCCCAAAGGTTTTGTAGGCGCAGATTCTCGTTCGCTGCGTGCTGATTGTTATCGTGATTGGCGATGGGAACGCCAATCACCGGGGTGTGGTTTTTGCCTTGAAACAGGTACATCGGGATGCTGCCACCGAGCGAGACGACTTGGATGACTGGACCCCTCGTGGCCGTTTCAATTGCCCGAACGATTGCCTGTGCTCGAGCGTTTGAGATTTCGGCTCGATAGGCGGGATATCCGGAACCCCACTCCAGTTTCACAACGTGCATGTGCGCCCGGCGGATTGCCATATCTGGGTCGTCATGCACGATGAAAAACCCTTGGCGCTTGATCTGGTCTTCTATTTTCTTTCGGACCTTCTCCGGAGTCTGGTTGGGAACTAATCGGAAATCGATAGACGCTTTCGCCTCCGTGCTAATGACGTTCGCGGCTTGCAATCCCACGTGTCCCGCCTGAATACCGCGAACATTGAGCGCCGGCTTCAGGATCTGTTCGGCGAGTGGTACTCCGCCTCCTTCGGGAACCCGAATAGCCAATTCCTGTTTGAGTTGCTCGTCGGCAGCAGGCGTTTGGGCGAGTGTTTGCTTTTCGGTTTCCGTGAGGGGGCGAACCTCGTCATAGAACCCTCGGACGAGTATCTTGCCGTTCACATCCCGCATACTGTCGATGAGGTGTGTTAGCAGGACGATGGGATTAGGCGCCCAGTTGCCATAGTGGCCGCTGTGAAGCGGTCGCGCCGGGCCATATACGGTGATTTCCAGATCGGTTTCACCACGCGCTCCGAAGTCTACCTGCATGCGCCGCGACTGGTGCACAGGTCCATCGCATAGAAGCCAGATATCAGCATCGAGAGCATCGGGATGTTCTTTCAGGATGTCCGGAAGATGGATGGATCCAGCCTCTTCTTCTCCCTCAAACATAAATTTCACGTTAACTGAAAGGGGTGCATTCGAAGCACGGAGCGCGTCGAGGGCGGCCATAGTCGCTTCGATGGGTGCCTTGTCATCGCTGGCCGAGCGCGCATAAACGCGCCACTCAGGATCGAGGTTCGCGACTCCTTCCCAATCGATCTGCTTGCCGCTTCGGTCGCGAACCATTGGGCTGAAGGGCGGGTTCGTCCACTGGGCAGGATCAACTGGCTGTCCGTCATAGTGAGCGTAAATACCGATTGTGGATCTTGCGTCAGGCGTGCGTAATTCACCAAGAATTACGGGCGGCGCCCCCGGCACTTGCAGGAGGCGAACCTTAACTCCACGCTTCTGGAGCATGTTTTGGATGAGATCCGCGTTACGTTGAACGCCTGGCGTGTCAGTTGCGTGATTGGGCAAGGAAAGGAGACGAATAAACTCACCGACAATTTCCTTTTCATGCCCAAAGCGATAGGCGCGCACCTGTTCCTGAACGTCAAGCGTTTGTTGTGCTTCAGCTAAGCTGAAGCTCACCGTGCACACCAGCCACGCGGTTAAGAAGATCAAGCTCTTGGGCATATGGGAGAGACTATCACCGCACCTCGGCGGTCGAACTGGGAACCTTGGCCCAGTGCTCGGCGCGTCCGCCCAGGCATTGTTCAAGAAAGTCCTCGGCTCGCCCGAAAAAGTCGAGGTTGTTTGCCGGCCGCGCGAATCCATGCCCCTCATCGGGGTAAACAATGTACGTAACAGGAACGTTCTTCTTGCGCAACGCCTCAACGATGAGGTCCGAATTCTTGATATTCACTCGCGGGTCGTTTGCGCCTTGCCCGATTAGCATAGGCACGCGGATCTGGCCTACGTGATAGAGCGGAGAAAGTTCCCGATTGAGCTGCTCATCGTGCTCGACATCGCCGATGCGCCGTACCCAACGCGTCTTTACCGCTCCCCAACCTGCGGGCATGGATGAGAAGAGGATCTTCACGTCTGACGGCCCAACCAGGTCCACACCGCAGCGGAACAGGTCTGGATAGCGAGAAACGCCGCGCAATGTGGCATAGCCGCCCGCCGACGCGCCCAAGATGCCAATCCGCTTGGGATCGGCAATCCTCTGACCGATAGCCCACTTCACGGCATCGATCATATCGTCCTCCATACCCAAGCCGAACTGGTGGTTCCCGGCATTAAGGAAAGTCGTGCCGAATCCGGTTGAACCGCGAAAATTCACCTGAAGCACGGCATAGCCACGATTCGCAAGCCACTGCGTGAAGGGATCAAACCCCCAATCGTCGCGCGCCCAGGGCCCGCCATGTGGGTACAAAATCAGTGGTAAATTGCGGGATTCGGCACCAGCAGGCACCGTCAGATAGCCGACGAGCTTCAGGCCGTCTCGTGCCGGGATTAGCACGGTTTTCAATGGCGTGAGCTTATACTGCTCAAACTGCGGCTGCGGCGTGAACAGAAACCGAGCTTGTTTGCGGTCGCGATCGTACAGGTAGAAGCGCAGCGGCCCGTCGCTTCGATCCTCTGCCACAATCCAGTTATGATCGGAGCGATCTCGACTAGTAACGAGAAAAAAGGACTCCGGGTATCCTTTCTGAAGTACCTCAAAATCCGCCTTGACTGAAGGATCAAGTACCTTCCATTCGTATTGCATGTACTCGAAGGCGACCGCCTCTACCGAATGACTTGAAGGGTTGGTCATAACCATGGGGCGAAAATCGGGGAAAGATAGAAAGTCTTCGGCAACGTCGGATTTCGGGTGTTCCGCCAGCACTTCCAGCTCTTTGCCGGTCTGGGCGTCGATTCGCACCAGGCGTTGGGTGCCGGAACCCAGAGCAGAGACCACAAAGAGTGACTTTCCATCAGGCGCGAAATCGGCGACTACTGTCCCACCGTTGATCTGGCCGTACATCCCCATCTGCTCGAAAGGCCACACGACCAAGTTGCGCCAAGGCTGGTCTTGCGTGTCACGTACACGCAAAGTCGTTTCGGCAGTTTCGAGGTTGTAAGCCGTTGCCGCACGGATGACGAAATCGGCATCGGTAGTGAAGCTCAGAACATCGCCGGGATTTTCAGTATCGAGTACGACCGCACCGGTAGTCAGATTGATTCGGTACATGTCGGCAACACGCGGGACACGCAGATTCAGGCCGACAAGGATTTCGTTGGGATGCGTCGGGCTGGTCAGCAGGTTCTGAGCCTTGACTCCCTGAAAGGGCGTCAGGTCGCGGACGACTTTCGTCTTCAGATCAACCGAATAAACATGCCAATTCTCGTCGCCATCGCTGTCCTGCAAGTAAAGGATGTGCGCTGAGTCTTCGGCCCAACGGTAGAGAAAAATAGGCCTGTGAGCCTCATGCGTCAGCGCTGAATCATCCTGTTTTCCGAGTGTCCGTACAAACACGTTCAGTACACCTTTGTCGGGCGCCAGGTATGCTAGTCGCGTGCCGTCTGGGGACAAGAGAGGTAGCTGCTTTTCCGGGTTTCCAAAGATTACCTCTCGTGGAATTAACGGAGGAGCTTCCGCTGCGAGAAGTGCTGAAGCAAACATACTTGGCAGCAAGGAAAGGATACTGACAATCGGTAAGCAAAGAATTCTCCTCATTCAAGCCTCCAGAACGGACGTGAAATAGACGTGCATTCCACAAAAACAGCTCAGCCAGTTTGATACGGCTGGACCGCGGCCGCAGTTCGTATTTTTGTTCTATGAAAATAGCCCCTCATCATACTTTATTGGCAGATCGTCACGTGTATGTTTCCAACCTGCGCGATTTAACGAATAATCGTGACCGGGCGCTTGGATATGCGTATCAATCACGAGTTACGGCCCTCCCCCCGTTCGATTCACGGCTAATCAGTCCCACCCGATCTAAGCGTTTTCAGTAACTTTACGTCAGCAAGAGGGCGCCACTTCGGCCTTCGACTGCATGGCCCTTGCTGCCTGTACTCGGCTGTGTCTGCGCCCGTGGAGACAGTAGATGATGGCGCCGAATCGAGAGCCAGATCAGCAGGCGTACCCAGGTTTGCCAATCGAGACTGAACATCATGAGCAACGAAACGGCAATGCCCATCAAAAGAGTGAGTGGGATCCAGGGCGACAAGCGCGCGTGGGACTTCGGTTCCGCGCCTGCGAAGAACCCACACTGCTCATGTCGAATAAGGTGGTAGTCGATGTTTGTGCCCAATGTGCAAACGTTGGGGAGTTACATCACGCGATCGTGGCGGGCCTTTCGGAGAGTCTTGTGTACGCAGAGCTAGGAGAGATTGTATCTGGCCTGAAGCCCGGCCGTACCTCAGAGAAGGAAATCGCATCGGGCAACGAGCCGTTGTGATGGTGCGTATCTACCAGCAGCACAATTAACCACGGCGGCTTCCTGAAATCGTTGATCGGAGAGGTGCCGTACCTGAATGGCGGTCTGTTGCACTCACCAATAAGAAAAATACTAAATGTGAGCGTCGGGATGGTTAAGAAATCCTAGAAGGGGAACTTCAACCCGAACTGAATCTGCCTCGGATTGCTTGCGCTGCTGATGACAGGCTTCTCCTCCCCCGACAAAGCACCTTAAGGCCGTAGCGACTCGCCAGTTGCTCAAGTGTTTACCGATCTGCCCCACTGAACCCACAGGGTGTACTATCGGCCGGAATTATCGCAATGTCACGTACGAGGCGTGACGTGGGTCATGATATATTTTTTGGCATGCTACTAGAATCTCACTGTCCTGCCCAAACGGGTGACCGGTGTTTGGGTTCCGAGGCACACTCCCCGCACACTCAATGGGCGGCAAAGTAGGTATTCATCGGTTAATTGGAGGGACGATGGCTGATCGGCCGTCACTCGTCCATCCTCGTTGATCCTTTTTTAGAATTGCACCACCAGTGAACCGCCCTGACGTTACTTGGGGAATCGTCGCGCGCCTCCCATTCCCTTGGGATTTCATGGTCGGGTACTACGTCGTTATAGTCCGTGAAACCGAAATGGCAAATCGCACAAATCCCGTCCTGCTCGACAATCTTGCGATTTAGCAGTTTTCGCATCTCCGCCGGTGACCGCAATTCGCGGTATTTTCTCGGATGGCTTGGATCTTCAAATACGGCGAACACCAACCTGCAAAATCTTTTCTTTTCCGAATTGTCTCTCGGCCGCAGCAGGACATCTACAATGGACGGGCTTTTAGGACGTTACAAACGACAGAGGGAACTATGGCTGATCTAGACAATGCGCTCCAGCAGCTACGAAGCGAGCGCAGGCGGACCACGCAGGTTGAGAAACTCGAATCAGCGATTTCGGTAATGGAAGAATTGATTGGGCGCAATAGCACTAGCCCGTACGACGTGGCACCGTCACAATTGGCTCCAGAAGGACATCGCTCTTGGTGAGAACAAGTCCAGTCCAGTGTGCAGCCGTAAAGGGCCCTGTTACGGCTGCAAGAACCGCGACTACCTAATCAGTTGGTAAGGAGCTAAGGAACTCTCCTAACTTGGCCGTTGCCTTGAACTGGGGAATCGGATCTAACCGCGCCAGAAGCGCGATAGAGAAACCCAGAGAGTGCGATCGGTGGAGGTTAGTTTCGGTCGCTTCACCGAGCGTTGCAGCACGCCGATTTGATGGCCCAGGGCCAAGTTTTCGAGTTGGAGGTCCACTCGGGAACGGAGGATGGAACGTAGGGTGACGAAGAGGCCGAGCAAAGAAGTAGGCATCGGAGGAGAGAACTCACAATGAAGTATAATTCGTGTCCGTTCAGACCTTTCCGGATTTTCGAGAGGTACAGGCCTTTTTAATGCCTATTGAAATTCTGCGTATTTTCATCGAACTGCTACAACGAGACATCTCCGATGCCTGAGAGAGTCTCATCTGAGAGTAGGTGTCGACGCTAAAGGGAGCTCATCGCCCTTCATTTCAGTTTCAGGCAATCTTTCGGCCTCCGGTCTCACGAAGCGCGTCCTCATACAGCGTTATGTACTCTCTGACCATCCGATTGCTCGCGCGGTCGAAGGCCGCATACCTAAGTTGCAGACCTTTGAGCGTGAAACACAGGCAAAAGCGGAAGCGCGCCTGACCTGGCCGGCCCCCCTCGATCCGCTGCACTCGATCGACGACGGCGAATATGACCTGTCATGGTATTGGCGTCACGCTGACGACCCCGGCGCTTGCACATACTTAAAAGAAGCAAATCAATATCTGTACAAATCGCTGCTCGCCCGCTGTGACCGTTGGGAGAGGAAGTGGACTTCTTGGGACGGCGTGGTAAAGGTTCATCAATCGGCGCGTGAAATTCTGGGCGCTTATCGACTTGATCGCGCTATTTACTCCGCTACGAGCCTGCAGCATTTTGCCGCATGTCCATACCGTTTCTACTTGTATGGAATTTACCGTCTGAAACCTCGTGAAACTGTGATTCGTCTGGAGCAACTGGATCCTCTTACGCGCGGCGCCCTCTTCCATGCGGTGCAGTTCAAATTCTTTCAAGACTGGCGCAAAAGACCGTCCGCGGGCATCGAGGAATCGCTTACCTCATTGGATCGCATGCTGGATGCAATAGCCGAGCGATACGAAGAAGAGTTGGCGCCGGCTATTCCTCGCGTCTGGCGTGCTGAGATCGAAGAACTGAGAACGGATCTTCACGAATGGTTGCGGCTCTGGTATGCGCAGTTGCCTGAATGGGAGCCTTTGCACTTTGAACTCGGATTCGGCCTTGGACCGGTTGATTCCAAGCACTTCGACCTATCCAGCAATCCGGAGCCTCTGATGCTATTGGATACGCTACGTTTACGCGGTTCCATCGATCTCGTAGAACAGCATCGAAGCCGTCCGGTCTTGCGCGTTGTCGACCACAAGACGGGAAAGCGCCCGCCGCGACCAGCGGTATCCATCGGCCGCGGGTCTACTCTGCAGCCCGCCCTGTACGCTCTCGCTGCGGAAGAGTTGCTCGGGAAATCAGTTGAAACCGGTCGACTCGAATACTGCACTCAAAGGGGCGGATTCACGGCAACTGATATCAAAGTCGACGACACGACACGGCAACGCTTGAATCATGGATTGGACATCATTCAAAGGAGTATCGAGTCCGCCTTCTTGCCTGCTGCTCCACAAGAAGGAGCCTGTAATTTGTGCGACTATCGCCTGGTTTGTGGTCCAAACGAAGAAACACGCGTGAAGAAATGGAAGCCAGCTATTGACGATCTTGATGATCTGCGGAGCCAGCCATGAGTTCGCCAGCCCGCGGACATGAGATCGAGCAAGACACCCGCGCCCGGAAATTAATACGTTCGGCGCTGAACGAGACTCTCGTCGTAGAAGCCGCGGCCGGGACGGGCAAAACTACCGAGCTCGTGGAGCGCATAAGTTCGGTGCTTCGGGCCGGATTGGCGCAGGTAGATCAGGTCGTTGCCGTGACCTTTACCCACAAAGCCGCGGGCGAGCTGAAGATCCGTGTGCGGCAGAAGCTTGACGAGCAGCGCCAGTCAGCGCAAGGTCAAGAATTGGAGTACCTGGAAGACGCGCTCAAGCGACTGGAAGAAGCCGCCATCGGAACCATTCATTCCTTTTGCGCACAAATCCTGCGCGAACGACCGGTAGAAGCAGCGGTTGATCCCAACTTCGAGGACATTCCGGAGCCGGAGCAGCGTCGCCTGTTCCAACGCAGCTTCCAAAGCTGGTTCGAGCGCGCCCTGGACCAGGCGCGACCTGGTGTACGTCGCGTTCTAACTCGAATGGCCTGGAACAGTACGGAGAGCCCGGTTGACGAACTCCAATCGGCCGGGTGGAAGCTGATCGAATGGCGTGACTTCGATACTCCTTGGGCTTCGAAACCGTTCGACCTCAAGGCGGCCATTGATAACGTTTCCGAACCGATTCGCCTGCTCTCGGCCCTGTCCAAACGATGTCAGAAGCCGTCAGATGAGCTTTATCGTTCTCTCGCGCCGGTTCGCGAGTTCGATTCATGGCTCGACAAGTCACGCGAGCGGCCTGACTATGAGACCGCTGAGGCTCGCCTCATAAAGCTGCAGAAAGACCTCAATAAGGAAAAGAAAAACGGGCGAGGGGTCTTTGCCGAGGGCTTCCTGCGGGAAGACGTCATCCGCCTGCGTGACCACCTGATTGAGCAACTCGAAACCTTCAGACAAAACTCCGATGCTGACTTAGCCGCCGTTCTGCAGTCCGAAATGCGCGACCTGATCGATGGCTATGAGCACCTGAAAAATACTGCAGGCAAGCTCGATTTCGCCGATCTGCTCTTAAAAACCCGGAACTTGGTCCGGGACAACGCTGAGGTTCGTAGTTTCCTGCAGAATCGTTTCCGGAGGATTTTCGTTGATGAGTTTCAGGACACCGATCCTCTGCAGGCTGAAATTCTGATGTTGCTGGCAGCCGACGACAGCGCCGTCAGTGACTGGCGGGCCATAAGGCCGGTTCCCGGTAAGTTGTTCATTGTGGGTGATCCGAAGCAGTCCATCTACCGATTTCGGCGTGCAGACGTAGTTGCATATCAGGATGTACGAGACACGCTCGCAGGCGGCGGAGCTCGCGTTGTTCATCTGGCGAGAAGCTTTCGGGCGACACAGCCTATTCAGGATTGTGTCAATACCGCATTTTTGCCCGAAATGCAGGAAAACTGGGTGACCGCACGAGCCGGTTACGTTCCGCTGTTGGGCGGCGCGCCACCGATTCCGGACCAGCCAAGCATTGTTGCTCTTCCGGCACCAATCTCCTGGACGGGCTGCCAGATTACGAAGAACGAGGTCAATCACTGTCTTCCCGACGCGATTTGCGCGTTCATCGAGTGGTTAATCCGGGAAAGTGGGTGGAAAGTTCGTGATCGGGACGGAGACGGCGGCCTGATTCCCATTCGGCCACGCGATATTGCAGTGCTGTTCAAGCGCGTTTTCAACAATCGTGAGGACATGACGCGACTATTCATTCGCAGTTTGGAGGCGCGAGACATCCCGCACTTGCTGGTCGCGTCCAGATCATTTCATCAACGCGAAGAGGTCGAGACTCTTCGCGCGGCTTCGGCAGCCATCGAATGGCCCGACGATGAGCTGGCAGTCTATGCGGCCCTGCGAGGTCCCTTATTCTCGATTCCTGACAATTTGCTATTGCGTTACCGGTTTGAAATGAAGATGCGGCTCCACCCCCTAGGCATAAGGGAGACGGTTGCCTCCGAGGCACTTGAGCCGATCGTTCGAGCACTGGATATCCTGGCAGATCTGCACCGCAATCGCAATCGTCGGCCCATTGCTGGAACTATTTCGAGGCTCCTGGAAGCTACGCGGGCCTATATGGGGTTCGCGCTGCGGCCGGGTGGTCATCAAGTCCTGGCGAACGTGTACAGAGTCATCGAGCTGGCGCGCAGTTTTGAGCAGGCGGGAGGCATTTCCTTCCGTGCCTTTGTTGAGAACCTTACCGCCCGCGCCGAAAGCTACGAAACGGTGGAAGCTCCCATGATCGAGGAGAGTGCCGACGGCGTTCGACTAATGACGGTACACGCTGCGAAAGGACTGGAATTTCCGGTTGTTATCCTCGCGGACATGACAACGAACATTGCAATGCAACATGCCGACCGTTTCCTGGATAGCCAAAGAAAGCTCTGTGCCACCCAACTGGTCGAATACTCGCCTTTCAGTTACCTGAGGCCGCAAGAATTAATCGATCAAGGTGAAGCGGAAAAGGCCCGCGAGGTCTCGGAGGGAGTTCGAGTAGCCTATGTGGCGGCGACGCGCGCGCGGGATATGCTGGTTGTACCTTTTCTCGGAATTGACAGGATGCATGGATGGTTGACGCCACTAGATAAGGCGATTTACCCGAAAGGTGAAGAGCGTCTTGTTAGCCGCCCGGCTCCCGGTTGTCCCGAGTTCGGTCGCAGCACAATACTTGCTGGTCCGCGGAATCAGAGCATATGTCCGGGGCTCCATCACCCAGAAGCCGGATCACACGAAGTGGTGTGGTGGGACCCCTCCAAATTGCGATTAGGGGTTGATGTCAAACAGGGACTGCGAACCATCGACCTCTTAAAAGGGGACGCAGGCCCAAGCACGTCAGCGTACAATTCGTGGCGCGAACAGAGGGAGCGGGCGGTAACTTCTGGTCAAACGCAAACGTGCGAAGTAGTCACTCCAACCGAAATCTCTGAGCTGCCGATCTCTCAAAGGATAACGGTCGAGTACGAGTCAATTTCTCGAGTGAGTCGCGGTCCGAGCGGGCCACGCTTTGGCACACTCGTGCATCATGCTCTTCGTGACTCGATCGAAGGTACCGAGACTCCACAACAAGTAGTCGAGAGCTACGGACGCATCTTGGGCGCCACAGATGAAGAGATGGAAGTCGCAGAGCAGGTAGTCGCCAAAGCCCTTTCTCACCCTTTACTAGAGCGCGCTCACTCATCCCCGCGCTGCCACCGCGAGGTCCCAATCACCCTCAGACTTGATGGTTCCCGTATTTTGGAGGGAATCTGCGACCTTCTGTTCTTAGAGGGCGAGATGTGGCATGTGGTCGATTTCAAGACTGACGAGGATGGTTCACGCCGCAGCGAACGGTATGAGCGGCAGATTCAGTGGTATGCTCACGCCGTCTCACAACTGACTGGATCGCCGGTTTCCTGTCACCTGTTGTTCATATGACAGTGCATGAGCGCCGGCTCCAAAGGGACGAAGCTACGTCACAGCACCGGCATTGACGTAGAAGCAACCACGACACCGTCCGCGGCGAAGCCATGGACACCAGGCGTGGCCGGCACATTCGGCTCAAGTTTGAGGGTGGCCCGGCGGTAAGGAGTCGGTGTTCGTACTTTTATCGGCTTTGCTCCACCACCAGCGCCGCCTGCAGCATGGCTTTGGCATACGCGATGTCATACACATC
>Ga0126378_10002430_pt1 | contig 13785 bp, 13 predicted proteins | sample PanSoiMetPlot_23_FD_92587 | JGI IMG/M metagenome (GOLD analysis project Ga0126378, IMG submission 92587) | Tropical forest soil microbial communities from Panama - MetaG Plot_23 | ecosystem: Environmental > Terrestrial > Soil > Tropical forest > Bulk soil | place: Panama | collected 2016-02-17 | reverse complement strand
TTCGAGCAGCTGGATGCCGCTGAGGAGACCCAGTTCGTACCGGGAACAAGAGGCTACGAGGTGTACGGCCCTGAGCAAGTGCTGTCGTGGCCGTATTACGAGCTCGGCGACACCGTCATCGACCCTGATCAGGAAGGCAAGGTCTCCCAGACGGTCACGGTGGACACGCTTCCGCCCGGCGAGGTAGGAGTGCGCCGCGGCGCGCGCGTTGACGCCTCAGACGGCGCCATCGGGAAGGTCCAGGGCCTGATCATCGACCCGGCCAGCCACCGGGTAACCCACGTGCTGCTCCAGGAAGGTCACTTGCTAGGCCGCAAGCAACTTGCCATCCCCATCAGCGCGGTCGAGCAGGTAGGTGACGAGGTCCAGCTGAACCTCACCCGGCACCAGGTACGTCACCTGCCGCCGGTCGGAATCAACGCTTAATCTCGCCGCATAGAACCTCGGCCGGGGACCGGCTATGAGCTGCCGCGGCATTGACCGATCCGCTACGCTGCGCAGGCATAGTGGCATGCGGGTGAGCCAGAAGGAGGAAGCCGAAGGGAGGATGGGCCGGTGGAGCCATTCGACCCGACGAGGCCGAATATCGCCAGGGTCTGGGACTACTGGCTCGGCGGAAAAGACAACTTCGCCGTCGACCGCGAACTAGCCGAGAAGATGCTGGCCGTTCACCCGGTCTCCGCCCAGATGGCCAGGGAAAACAGGCAGTTCCTCGGGCGTGCCGTCAGGTATGTGGCGGCCCGTGACATCCGGCAGTTCATCGACGTCGGCGCGGGCCTGCCGACCGCGCTGAATACCCACGACATCGCGCGGCAGGTCAACCCGGAAGCGCGGGTGGCTTACGTAGACAACGATCCGGTCGTGGTCTCGCACGCTCGCGGCCTGCTCGCGACGGGTCCCGGCGTGATCGCCTTGCCAGGCGATATGCGCGACCCGGGTGGCATTCTTGCCGATGCGGAGCTGACAGAACTGATCGACATGTCCGTGCCCGCATGCGTGATTCTCTCCGGGGTCCTGCACTTCGCCGATGCCGATACCGCCCGCGGCGTCGCCGCCGGCTTCGCCCAGGCGCTTGTACCCGGCAGCTACCTGATCATCTCCGTCGGCTCTGGCAGCCGGGCCGAGGGAAAGAACTTCACCTCGGCGTATACGGCCGCGCAGCTTTACATTCACTCGGTCGAGGAAATCCAGGGCTTCTTCGATGGCCTTGAACTCATACCGCCGGGGGTGGGCTCCGTGCGGTCCTGGTACGGTGACGACCCGGCGCTGCCGTTTGAACCACGCTCGGCGACCTTCATTTGCGGTGTAGCCAGGAAGCCGGTCGCGGCATAGCTCACGTCAGCGCCATGACGATGGCGTGCAGGGCCAGGCCGATGCCCGCGCCCACGACGGTGCCGTTGATCCTGATGTACTGCAGATCGTGACCTAGCAGCAGCTCGAGCTGGGTTGAGGTCTCCGCGGCGTCCCACCGCTGAATGGTCCCGGTGACGAGGCCAGCAAGCTCGTCGTGGAACTGCTCGGCCATGGCTCTGGCGGCCGACTCCGCCGCACGCTGCAGGGTGTCCTGGAGGCCGGGGTCTGATTCGAGGCGGCGGCCCGCTGCCGCCAGCGCCTCGGTGAGCCAGCGGCGCAGATCAGAGGCTGGGTCGGCTGCCTGAGTGCGCAGCGCCTGCGTAGCGTTCTTCCACAGCGACAAAGACAGGTCCCGCAGCCCGGCGCTGCTGAGAACATCGCGCGTGAATTGCTCCGCGCGCTCGCGCAGCTCCGGGGATGTCTCAAGCCGGTCAGGGAGCCCGGCGATCCATTTTTCGAACTGCACCCTGGTCTCGTCGCGTGGGTCGGTGGCTATCGCAGCCAGCTTGTTACGCAGACGGCCATACATGCGGTCGAAGACCCGCCGGTAGACCGCGTCTGGCACCCAGCGCGGCGACTCGGCCTGGAATCGGTCACGAAGCTCCGCGTAGTGAGTGGCCAGGTAGCGGTCGGCGGCGGACACGACTTCCGTCAGCAGCCCGCCATGATGACCCTCCTCGATCATGACTCGCAGGACCCGTCCGGCCAGCGGTGCCACGTCGACGCTTTCCGCTGCCCTGGCCAGTCCGGTGGCGAGCACCCGCCTGACGTCCTCATCGCGCGCGGCCTCGGCGGCCCTGACCAGCAGACCGGCGGCGTGCCCGGCGAACCGGGCGGCGTTGGCCTCATCTCCCAGCCAGGCACCGAGGCGGGGAACGAGCCTGGCAGAGTCGATCCGCTCGGCCAGGACGTCAGCGGTGAGGAAGTTCTCCTGCACGAACTGGCCCAGGGTGCCAGCGAACTGATCCTTACGCTCGACGATCAGCGCGGTATGCGGTATCGGCAGGCCAAGCGGACGGCGGAACAGAGCCGTCACAGCGAACCAGTCAGCGACGCCTCCCACCACAGCCGCCTCGGCGCCGGCCTGCACGTAGCCAAGGAGCGTGCCGTGGACACCCGCTGCGGTGACGCCAAGGAAGAGCGCCGCCACCGCGGCCAGGAGAGCGGTGGCGCGCCGACGGGCGGCGGCCAGGCGGCGCGCCCGCACGGCGGCCGGCTCCCGCCCTGGCGCGGACACCGGTGAAGCGGGCATCGTCGCGACAGGTTTCATCATTAGAAGTTCTTATCACTGGTTTCCGTCGTTACAAAAGGTGTAAATGCCTCAGGCGAACAACGGCAACCGATGATATGTGAGTGCGGCGGGGCCGGGCGCCACTCCTCGTCGCCGGTTCCCGCCACCTACGGGACGATGACGCTGGCCCGGTTCGAAAACGCGCCGCAGTCGTGGCCCTTGCACGCCTGGACCTTGAAGACATAGGTGTCACCGCTGGTCAGCAGGCCAGCGGTCCATGGGTCCTTGGCCACGGGCAGCGGATAAGGCAGCCGCGTGAAAGAGGTTGCTCCCTTGGTGACGTCCTTGAGGTAGATGAGGTACGACGCGGCGCCGGGCGCGAGAGTCCACGACAGCACCGCCTGGCCCGCCTTAAACGCCGGTCGCACCTTCAGCAGCGGGTGGGTCAGCGGGCCGGTTGGCAGGATCGGGTACGGCTTCGGGTAGGCCCGGCCGAGGTGGAACCGGCTGGCCAGAATGTCCGCGAACCCGGCGGCGATCCTGATCTCCCCGTTGGCGTTCGGATGGGTGCCATCCCACAGGTCGGCAGCCACGTTGATACCGGCTCCGTCGTGCGCGACGGCAATCGGTGAAACGGCGGTGGACAGGCGCCTGGCGGCCGAGATGATCGTGTGGTTATAGCTGGCGACGGCAGCGGCGAAGGCTGGCTTCTGCTCGTGGATGTCCGGTGGTATCAGGCCGAGCACGATCCTGATGTGCGGGCGGGCGGTCCTGGCGGCAGCGATGAAGCTCGCCAGATTCTCGGCCATGACCGGCTGGCTGAGGCCCAGCCAGAACAGGTCGTTGAGGCCGACGAGAACCAGCAGGTACGCGGGGCGGTATTTAGCCACCTTGCGATGGATCACGTTCTTCTCGCGGGACAACGCCATGCCCCACGAGGCGTCGTTCGCGTGCTCGAAGTGGGGATCGGCGTAGCTATAGTCCTTCTGCACGCTGGCCACGTTGTTGTACAGCCAGCCATAGGGACCGACCATCCGCGGCCTGACGCCGTCGGCCCGCAGGTGCTCGTAGAGCCGGTACTGCCAGGTGTAGTCGCCGGCGCTGCCCTGGGTGACTGAGTCGCCGACGATCATGATCCGCGGCCGTGCGCCTGATGACTGGCTCGGCACCGGAGTGACGTGAGGAGTACTGTGCTGCGGCGGGGGCCGAGTTGTGCGGGATGGCGCGGGCCTCGCCGCTGCTATGTCGCAGCCGGTCAGCCCGATCGCCGCCGCAGTGGCCGCCGCGACCAGCGCGACACAGTGACGCTGGCCGCGCCGCACGCCTCCCAGGCCGAGTTGCACCGAATCACCTCGCCTTGACCTTCCGCAGCACTATGGCTACAGCAAACACACCAAGCGCCGCAAGGTTAGCCGAATCCCCGGCTGCGATGGCCGGGAACGCGTTAGCTACCGACCCTTGTCAAACGAGCCTGATCGAGTAGCGTCGGTGCCAACCGGGCCCGACGGGAAGGCGCCAGCCATGATCGACGAAATTCGCCAGTTCGTGCTCGACTCGTTAACCGAAATGAATTACGGCATCGACGACATCGACGACGACACCGAACTCGGCCCGGCCGGCGCCGATGTGGAGTCGATCGCGCTCGCCGAGCTTGTCGTGCGGGTGGAGGACCATTTCGGGGTGACGTTCACCGACGACGAGGGCGACATGCTCGCCGCGATGACCGTGGGCGAGTTCTGCCACGACGTTGAGCTGCGGATCGCACCCGCGTCCGCGCGCTGACGTCTGGGACGCTGCCTCGCCGCTAGCATGCACCGCCCGGCCAGTCGAGCGCTTCGGTCACAAAGGGCCCGGCGCCGGCTAGCGCTACAGCGGCGCGAAAATCCGGCGGCGCGGTCATATCGGCTACCCGATGCGAGCTTGCCGGCTCGGCGCAGCTGACGACATCCCGGCCGCGAACCGCGATCCGCAGATTGGACCAGATGCGGCCGCCCGCGGCCTTGACGACCGCCTCCTTGCGCACCCACAGGTGGGCGGAACGGTCAGCCCGCGTGCCCGCGTCAGCACCGGCCGCGACGTACTCAGCTTCATCACGCGGAAAGAACCGCCCGGACAACCCGACGGTGTCCAGGCCGGGCACCAGGTGCTGAATGTCGACACCTACCGGGCGGTCGGCGCTGATGGCCACCGCGATCATGTCGCGGGAGTGCGAGAGGCTGGTATGCAGCCCGGACCACGGCGGTGCGAGCATGGGCTTGCCGTGCGGGCCGAGGATCCAGGCAAGCATCGGCGACGACGTCTTCAGCTCCCGGCCGACTAAGATCCGGAGCGCGCCGTGCGCGACAGTGAACCGCTGCTGGTCGCGTGGGCTCAGGAATGACGCGGCGCGGGCGCGCTCGCCGTCATCGAGCACCTCGCGGCACCTGGCCGTAGCGTCTGGCGGTGCGTCAACCGGAACCATCCAGACGCGTACGAGATCGGTCACAAGGGCAGGCTACGCGGGCACGGCCTGACATCACACCAGGGTGCCGGGGATTGACTCAAGGCACAGCGAAGTGATCAAAATCAGCTATGTTCGAGCACATCCGCCGGGACCGAATGGTCGTCAACTTCGCTGGCGCCGACGCTGGCACTGAGTCGTTGACCTGGGGTCAGAAGGCGATCTTCCGGGACATGCAGGAGAGCGGGAACCAGTTCAACATGCCGGGGAGAATGCACCTGCCTGGCGGCAGCACTGTCGATGAGGCGGCCTCCCGGCTGGCCGGCCTGATGAGTCGGCATGCCGCTCTGCGAGCGCGGCTGAGCACCGACGGCGCGGGCCGCCCGTGTCAGGCAGTTGCCAGGTCAGGGCGGATCGGCCTGGACATCCTGACGATGCCTGATGACGCCGATCCGGCCGATATCGAGGGATTCCTAGCCGATCTCTGGACCGGCTGGCCGCGCGCACGATTCGACTTCAATCACGATTGGCCGCTGCGGATGGCGGTGGTCAGGCATCGCGGTGCGTGCCTGTACCTGGCCTGGGTGCTGTCCCATCTGGCTGCCGATGGCGGGGGGCACGTGCTACTCGCTGATGACTTGCGGGCGGGCGAGATGGCCGACGGCGCGGACAGGGAGCCACGGCACCCCGATGTCCTCGACATCGCGCGAAGTGAACGGGAGCGGCAGTCGCGCCAGCTCAGCAGCCGGGCGATGCGGTACTGGGAATCTCAGCTCAGGAACATCCCGCCGCAGACCTTTGCCGAGTCCGCTCGCCTCCAGGCGCAGTCGGGTGACCGGTACCGCCAGGTCCGGTTTCGCTCGCGGGCGGCGCACCTGGCGATGCTGGCCGTCGCCAGGCGCACAGGGACCGACGCTTCGCGGGTGACGCTTGCCGTCATCGCGACGGCGATCGGGCGCGCAATCGGCGCCCCGACGCTGACGATCAAGGTGATGGTGAACAATCGATTCAGACCGGGCTTAGCTAACGCCATCGCCCCGCTCGCGCAGAACTCGGTGGTCACCATTGACCTAGCGGACTCCACGGTCGATGACGTGGTCGAGCGGACCCGTAGCGGCTCGCTGACCGCGGGGATGCGCGCCTACTACGATCCCGATGAGCTGGCGGAGGTCATCGAGCGGCTGGATTCCGAACGCGGCTATCCGGCTAGTGTTACCTGCCGCGTCAACGACCAGCGCGCGATGATCATGCGCTCCGACGCGGGGGCAAACCTTGCCGAGGTGACTCCTGAGGGGCTCAGGCAGAAACTGACAGAAACGTCCCTGACCTGGCTCGGCCGAAGGGACAACATGCACGAGCAGGTCAACATTCTGATCGAGCCGAAATCTGACGTCGTGTCGCTGCACATGATGTGGGACCGCTGGTGCCTATCCGACGCGGAGGTCGAGGCGCTCCTGCGTGGCGTCGAGGTGGTGGCCGTCGAGGCGGCGTTCGACCAGGAAGCGCCGACCAAGGTCGCGGCACTATAGGCCTGCGGCGGCGCTAACGCCGAGCGCGGAGCTTGCGGCATCTAGGCGTGTAAACGGGCCTGGGCTAGCATCGGATCGTCCCCAGTACCCCTGGGCGGAGGACGCCGATGGACGAACACGGTCCTCGTTTACCGGGCCGCATGCCCGCCGCGCCTGCAGCCCCGACGCGCGCGCTAGCGGCCCGAGTGCCGGACATGGCCGAAGACCTTAAGACGCTGCGAGTACGCCGCGCGGCTGCGAGGGCGGCTGGGGGAATCCTTGACCTGGTCATGCCAATGCGAGTGACCGGAGCAGGTCCTCCGCTGTTTTGCGCGCACCCGCTAGTGGGCCTGAGCTGGTGCTACATGGCTCTGCTCCCCCATCTCGACGACGGCTACCCGCTCTATGGCCTCCAGGCTCGCGGACTGCGGCGGCCCGAGCCGCTGCCGGCGACGATGCGGGAGATGGCGCGTGACTACGCTGACCAGATCCGGCTGAAGCAACCGGCCGGCCCCTACCACCTGCTCGGCATGTCGCTGGGCGGAAATATCGCTTTCGCTATCGCCGAAGAACTCCAGGGCCGCGGCGAGCAGGTCGGCTTGCTCGTCATTCTCGACGCCAACATGGTCAATCTCGAGGAGATCGAGATGGAGCCGTGGATGGTCTATAACCTCGTCCTCGCGCAGTTCGGGTATGTGCCGGTGGTGACCGCGGCCGATCCAGACCCGGGAGCCCGGATGCTTGAAGCGGTGCGCCGCCAGCCTGGGCTCGGGCTCGATGAGTGGCCAGACCAGCGGTTGCGTGCGCTGCAGCGCGTGATCACGAACAATCTCGCCCTAGCGCGTGGTTACCAGCCTGGCCGCGTGCACTGTCCGGTGTTGTTCTTCTCCGCCCGCCGCCACGAGCCGACGCTGGCCGAGAAGCTGGAAAACTGGGCGTCCTTCGTCGATGGCCCGATCGAGGCGATCGAGCTGGACTGCGACCATCGGCAGATGCTGCTGCCCGAACCCCTGTTACGGCTCGCGCCGGCGCTCTCGAAGCGAATGGCGCGCGCCGCCATGGCCACGTAGTCGCGGCCGCGCCGGCGGGAGGTCATCATGGCACGCGTGCTGTTCGTCAACGGATTCAACCGCAGCGGGACGACGTTAGTCACCTCCGCCGTGACCCGGGCCGCACAGGCGAAAACTCTGACCGTGGGCGATCTGGCCCGGCACATGCCGAGCGTGCGGCGCTTCCTGACAAACGCGAGCAAGCAGGGGATGGTCATCGATCGAGGGGTTGACCGGCTCCTGGCCAACGAGTCGACCCCGGAGGAGTACTGCTGGCTGCTGAACGAGGCGACTGGCGACTTCATGTTCGGCACCAAGGCGGCGGAGACTGGCGTGCTTGACTCGCTGGTCGATGAGCTCGCTGGCCAGCAGCAGGCGATGGTCGTTCTGAAGAACCCCTGGGACACCGGCAGGGAACGGCTGCTGCTTGACCATTTTGCCGACTCACAGATTCTGTTGATCCGGCGTGATCTTAGCGCGATCGAGGATAGCCGCAGCCGGGCCTTGAACCGGATGGCCACCTCCAACAAGTACGTGCGCTCCTTGATCGGCGACCCCCACCGCCGGGCCGAGATGCTCGGGGCGATTCTTGATCCGGGGGCACGGCAGCGCATGATGCGTGATTTCAGGAGGCGCGTGCGCAAGACCGCCATGCGATTGGCACGCGACGTCAGAAAGCTGCCTCTCGACCGGGTCGCGTTCTTGTCTTATGACGAGCTCCGCGCCGACCCGCTGGCTGGGGCATCATGGGCCGCGCACATACTCGACCCGGTGGCGTTCGCCGAGGCTATCGCCGCACTCACCTTCCCCGAGTACAACCGGCCGAGCTCACAGAGCGTGACGGCCTGGATGATCGACTGGTACTGGGCGCGGGCGTGGAGGCGGGCCAGGGCCAGGCAGGTCAGGGCCGGCATCCTGACCGTACCTTCAAGGTCCGACGCGCTGGCGGGTTAGGCGGGCCGGCCGGGCTAGGCGCCGCGATTATTACCTGGTTTTGTGACGGATGCCGAAGACGTTTCCAGCCGGGTCGCGGAACGCGAAGGTCTCAATGTCATCGGCCGATCCGTAGAGGGCCGTGCGTGCGGCGTTCTTCAGCGTAGACACCTCTTGAGCAATGACGCGCGATCCGCCGAGCTTCTCGGCGCGGCTGAGCGTCTGCTCGACGTCGGCCACCCCTGCGTAGACGATCGCCCAGCGGAATCGCACGCCACCGCCGATCCCGCCCTGAATGCCGCGGCCGGCGCCGGTATCCACCGTCGCGTAGCCGGAGAAGGCTGAATTGTCCACCGTCCAGCCGAACAGGTCCGCGTAGAACCTTTGGGTCCGCGCCGCGTCAGACCCCAGGATCTCGAACCATGTGACCGGCTCCCCCGAGCCAGCCGACGGCGCCACCTTGTCCTCTTGCGACGACTCGGCGGGCGCTCGCATTAAGCCAACCAGGAGACCATCAGGGTCGTTGAACATGGCTATGGTCACAGCCCCGCCGATGTCAGTGACCGGCATGACGGTCGTGCCGCCGAGCGAATTGGCCTTGTCGAGCATCGCTTGCAGATCGTCCGTCGCGACATAGAACGCCGACCATGGCTCGCCGGTCTGGCTCCTGCCGATACCGCCATTGATTCCGGCGCCACCGCGAGTGTCGATCATCGTGTAACCGCCACCGGAAGAGCCCTGCAGTCCCCAGCCGAATACCTGTCCATAGAACTCAACAAGCGACCTGTCATCGGCGGCGCCGATCTCGAAATGAACTACCGGATTGCCCATCGGGTGGCTCCCGTCTGTGGGTCAGTACTCGGGTATTCCCTGTCGAAAGCAGTCAGGCACAGGTAGCGCAGGCTGGGATCGTAGTCGGCGGCTACCACGAGGTCCGGGCGGTCGGCGTCGGAGGTGAGCTCGTCGATGAGTTCCCACCAAACCCCTGTAGACGGCTGGCCGCGCGGGGCCACGCGCACCGGCCAGCCGGCGGGTGGGGTCCAGGCCGCTGCGAGCGGATCGCTGAGCATCAGGGCTACCTCGCGCTGGCCGGCTCCCAGCTTGGCAAGGTCAGCGGCTGCGCGGCCGGCGACGTCGCTCAGCGGGACGCCGGGGTGCTGGCGCACGTCCGCGACCCTGGCCCGCGTCATCTCGGCGTCGCCGTTCAGCATGGTGCTGTAGAGCATTGCCACAGCTCGGTGCTGCGACGGGACGGCGGCCTGGCAGTCGTACGGAAGAGCCGCCTGCTCGACGACGATCAGCAGCGCCCGCCCGATTCCGGCCGAGCAGGCATACTCGCGAGCGATCCGCAGGCCGCTGAAAGCCGCCGCGGAGCCCTGGTCGCAGATGGCGAATGCCATCGGCGTACCCGGGGTAACGTGGCTGAGATAGGCGGCGGTCTGCCGTCCTGGTCGCAGGTCGTGAATGGAGAACGCCAGCACCAGAAGGTCAACGGGCTCGTCCGCAGGTACGACCGCGCCGATCAGCGCGTGGGCCATCTCGCCGTAGGAGTGACCGAGCGCTGGCGATGGCGGTTCGCCGAACAGGTCCGCAGGTACCTCGATGGCGTAGGGCTTCGCCAGGTCGCTCAGGTACTCGCCGACTCTCGCGCGGTTGTCCGCATCGGCGAGGAACTCGGCCTGGCCGGCGAAGGCGAGGCGCTCTGCCCTTACCAGGTGCAGGTCGCGGCGAAGTGGCGGCCCGGCCGGCGGGCCCGCGACAAACACGGTGGTCAGGCCGACTGGCAATGAGCGGCCACAAATGTGGCCATGTCGCCGACCGTTTTCATCTGATCGGCGTCCAGCAACTCGACGTCAATGAGAATTTCCAGCTGGTCTTCCAGCTCGAGCAGCAGCTCGAGCCCGAGCGTGGAACTGAGCCCGAGTTCCTCCATCAAGCGCATGTCCTCGGTGACAGGTTCGGACCGGTCAAGCAGCCGGGCTAGCACCGTGGTCATCGCGTCGACCACGCGCTGCCGGAACTCGTGATCGAGGCCAGTCTCTTGCGCTGTCATGTCCCGCCTCCTCGGCTTCTCAGTGCTCGAATACCATCGCGGCGAACGTCGCCCCGCCCCCAGCGCCGACCGCGGCCGCGAGGTAACGGTCGCCTGGCTGCAGCAGGCCACGCTCGCAGGCGGTCTTGTAGTTGGCGAACACGTCCGCGCAGAAGACGTGACCGGTTGACGGGATGTTGTCAAGAACCACCCGGTCGACAGGGAACTTGAGCAGGGTGCACATCCGCTGCCATGTCACCACGTTCACGTTGTGCGGCAGCACGACCCGGATGTCGCCGAGCGTCAGGCCGGCTTCATCCAGAGCCCGGCGCATCACGTCAGCCAGCGACGGCCGGTATTCCCGCTGCAACCGCGCGTCGTTTTCGCCGGTGACGCTGTCAAATTCGCCCCGCACGTTGGAGGCGTACGCGAGCATCCGGTCGCGTGGGCCCAAGGCGCTGACGAGGCAGGCAGCCGCGCCCTCGCCGAAAACCGTCGTGTCAGCGAACACCTGAGCCTCGCGCGTGAACGCCTTCTCTCCGGCCAGGATGAGGGCGAGCGGCCCCTGCTGGTTGTCCTGGCCGTCCCCGGTGGCCGTGGCAGGCAATGCGTCGGCGGCAAGTAACCGGCCGGCCATGTCGATCGCCAGCAACCCGCTGGCACACGACTGGTGCGTGATGGTGAATGCGAGCGCGTGCCCGAGCCCGAGCGCGTGGCAGACATCGTGTAAGGGGTTCGCCGGATACGGCCCGACCACGGGCATCGTGCGCGCATAGAGTACGTACCGGACGCGGTCTTCGTGGCCGCGAAGCGCGTCAAGCCCGACGGCGGCCTTCATCAGCAGGTCATACAGCGATAAGCCGGGGTCGCGGCAGACTTCCCTGAGCCCGTGGAACCGCCGGAACAGCTTGACCTGCATTTCAGTCAGGCCCAGCGGCCCGGCCAGGCTCTCGATAGGTGTCCGGGCCGGCGGTAAGTACACCGACACGGCCTCAAGCGCCGTCATGGTGCCACCGCATCAGGATGGGTCATGAATGTCAATGTGTGCCACGATAATGGCGTGGCCAGGTTCCTTCTCGTAGTAGTCCCGCTCGTAGCCCGAATGTGGCCTTCTGTCGCCATCGGCGATGGGCTCGTGGCGGCGGGACACGACGTAGCCTGGTGCGGACCCGAGAGCGACCTGCGCCCGCTGCTCGCACCGGGCGCCGTGATCTATCCGACCGGCAAGCGCGCCTACCGCCAGACCACCCAGCTGGGCGCGGCGGCGGTGCGTGAGCTGTGGGACGAGTACGTGATGCCGCTCAACCGCTTCATCTACGGTCCGGTCGACCGTGCCGTCGCGGAGTACAAGCCCGACGTGGTGCTCTGCGACCAGTACGCGCTGGCCGGCGCCTTATCCGCGGAAAAGCATGGCCTCCGATGGGCGACCCTGGCCGCCGGTGTACTCGAACTGACCCCGCCCATTGATGATCCAGGGCTGCAGGACTGGGTCCGCTCCAGACTGGCGCAGGCGCTCAAGGCGGCCGGGGTACCCGCAAAGGACGACCTTGACCTGCTCTTCTCGTCTCACCTTGTGATCGCCACGACCACGCAAGCGCTGACCGGGGCGGCCCCGATGCCGGACACCTGCGTGCTTGTCGGCGCCGCGCTCGGTTCGCGCCGCACCGATCCCAGTTTTCGCTGGGACTGGTGGGACCCTGGCCGCCAGCATGTGCTCGTCACCTTCGGCACCCTTTCCGCACACCTTGTGCGGCGTTTCTTAGCGGAGACGATGGCAGCACTTGGGCCGATGGCAGGCCGGGTGCAGGCGGTGCTCAACGCCGCGGCCGATGCGTTGCCGGAAGTGCCGCCGAACGTCCTGATCGCGCCGCGGATCCCGATGCTCGAGCTGATGCCGCGCTTCGACGCCGTCATCTGCCAGGCCGGGCAAAGCACTGTCAACGAGGCGCTCGCCCATGGCGTGCCGCTCGTTGTCGCGCCGATTCGCCTTGGCGAGCTCGCCACAGCGCAGCAGGTGACGCGGGCAGGCGCCGGTATCGCCGTCTCCTTCTCGCAGGCGAGGCAGGAAGAGCTCGGCGCCGCCGTGACGGCCGTACTCGACGAACCCGGTTACCGGGCGAACGCGCATCGGCTCTCCGGGGAGTTCTTAGCGGCCGGCGGAACCGGCGCCGCGGCCGCACACCTCATCGCACTGGCCGGTAAGGAGGGCCCGGATGAACGATGACCTGCCTCGCCTGCTGTGCGGCACGCCCGAACTGCCGCCCCGCTGCGTCGCCCTGACCTTCGACGACGGCCCAGGTCCACGGTCGGCAGAGCTATCGCGCCTGCTGCGTGATCGGGGCGTACCAGCGACGTTCTTCGTCTTAGGCGAGAGCATCGAACGGCACGGCCACGTACTGGACGCCTACAGGGACGGCGGGCACGTAATCGGGCTGCACGGCGACTGGCACGTTCCGTTCAGGTCGGCCGAGCACGCCGCCGCGCAGCTCAGCCGCTGCGCGAGCCGGGCCAGCGACTACTTAGGCGATACACCGTGGTTCCGGCCGCCGTATGGCAAGGGCGACTGGCCGGTTCCCGGCTTCGCTGGTCCGGTGGGCTGGCACGCGCACGGGCGGGATTGGGACATCACATACCGTCACGGGCAGACAGTGCAGGCGTGCGTGGACGCGATCACGCGCAGCCTCGTCGCACGGGATGGGGGCATCGTGCTCTTGCACGACTTCGCAGCGGCCTCGGAATTCACCCCGGCCGGCCTGACTGAGGCCGATCTGGACCTGCGGATCATCGAGCTCACGACGTCGCTGATCGAGCGGCTGCGTGGCGAAGGATTCTCCTTCGTCTCCCTGCCGGAGCCGGCCCGCACTGCTGCGCCGGACTCGTCGGCATCGGCCACCAATGCGCGCGCGGCGCGCGGGTCCGCGGCCCCCATGCTCGCGCGAGCGGCGGGAGGGCTGGGCGCGGCGGAAGACCTCAAGACGCTGAGGCTGTTCCGCGCGACCGCCAAGGCGGCGGGCGGCGTCCTTGATCTGGTCATGCCGATGCGATCAGACGGCGATGGCCCTGCCCTGTTCTGCGTACACCCGATGGTGGGTCTGAGCTGGTGCTATATGGCCATGCTTCCGTATATCGATGCCAGGTATCCGCTCTACGGCCTGCAAGCCCGTGGCCTGCGACGACCTGAACCACTGCCAGCCAGCATGCAGGAGATGGCGCGAGACTACGCCGATCAGATCAGGATG
>Ga0126378_10002429_pt1 | contig 13787 bp, 15 predicted proteins | sample PanSoiMetPlot_23_FD_92587 | JGI IMG/M metagenome (GOLD analysis project Ga0126378, IMG submission 92587) | Tropical forest soil microbial communities from Panama - MetaG Plot_23 | ecosystem: Environmental > Terrestrial > Soil > Tropical forest > Bulk soil | place: Panama | collected 2016-02-17 | reverse complement strand
CGACGGAGGCGGCGAAGCTCCCCTCCGGCAGCCGCCAGAACGTCAGTGCCGTTGAAGGTTATTGAGCCGGAATCAGGCTTTACCAGCCGAAGCAGTATTCGGCCTAGCGTGCTTTTACCTGAGCCCGATTCGCCGACCAGCCCGAGAGTCTCACCGCCTTCGATGACCAGCGAAACGTCTCTGACAGCTTGAACACTTCCTGTTGTCCCTGTGCCGAAAATGTTTTGTCCTGAGCTAAAGCTCTTATCGAGGTGTTCGGCGTAGACTAGGGGCATGCCGCCGATGTTAACAAACAAGTCTGTTCTGAAAATATTGTGGTCATGAATACCGCAAGAACACACGGGCATGCGAGATTTTCACAAGAGCAGCGACGCACGGTTGCAGGTCCTTGCCGCTTGCTGAAATCAACTAAGCGACGGTCTTTCAAGTGCCTGTAACGCATGGGGACCTGCCGCCCAGCGCTCTGCACCATTTCCGGTCATATGCCTGTGAACGAGCTGCACTAGATTGAAAACAAAGCAGATACAGATGCGCAAATTTCGTTGACATTTCTCGCAGAGAGAGTAGAAGACAATTGTTCTTTGGCAAATTCTAAGGTTTCCCGGTTGGTGGCGAGTCTGGGGCCGAAGCAAGTTCACCGTAGCCGCGCCTGCAGCGCATAGGCACGCGGAGGGACAGCGACGGTCGATAGCGAACCGCTGGTTGAGGAAACAAGAAGTGCCGAAGGCAAAGATAGGATCCCGAGGCGTTGGCAGGTTTTTTCGGTTAGAAGCGAGCCCGGAGCCCAAGTTGAGATCGTACGCCGCGTACGCAAGTATCCGGCGATCACAGGTCGGCAAGGGTCTAAAGCGAACTTCTGGTTGAGAAAAGCAGGTCAACAACACCTCGGGATTCTTATTTACAATTGCTCTCCCCGCTCCTTCTCCTAACATTCAACATGATATCTAACGCGAACGCCGCTGGAAGCCAGCGGCGTTTTTGCATTAGATTTTGCAGCCGATTCTGTACTGAGCTACGAAAGAACCTGGACACCGTTCTTTGGCTAAAGGACTCGCCAACCTTCTACCGCGTCGTTCTCCATATTTACGGATGATTTCCGCGCAATGCTGGCTTGCCCGGAGTTTCCGCCTCTGCGCCGGCGGCTGTGGTAATGTCTCCGATCGGTTGCCAGCCTGCGGACGAAGTTGCGGTGCAATCGCCACTCGCGCAAGCCTGGAAATCGATGACCGGATGGAGCTCCCAGACTGAGGCACGCCAGCAACGAGCTTTAGACGGATCGATGCCGCAATCCTGTCCCGTGACAAAATGCTCGTTGTCCACCATGAGCTGTCCAAGTACCTTGATCTGTTGTCCGATCACCTTCTTAACAGCAGGGACTGTCCACTCCGCATGGAAAGCTTCCCGGTAGTGTGGCGTCATTTCGACCACCATGGACTGGTGCTTCTGGGCTGAGGTAATTCCTTTTCCGTCACGCAGGTTTTTGGCCACCTGCGGGTCGAAGCCCACAAAGATGTGGTAGTCGACGTCCTGGAAATCAGGAGGATCTTTCGCAAGCTGACAGTTGCTGCTTTCTGCACCTTCCGCTTCGACAGCGTACAGATAACCTACAACACCATAGATGCTCCCTTCTCCAATCGATTTCAATTTGTCGGCCAATTGCGCGTGATTTTTCTGTGATAGGCCGATGTTCTGGATCTGTTCCTCGAGTTGGTTGAGCTCATCCAGTGATGAAATCACCTGCTTGGCCTGTATGGCGGCAGTATTCATGGCCCCCCACTTAATCTGATTTTTCAACTCGTTAAGGAAGGGATCGTACTCGCTCCCGGTCTTTGTGCAGCCCGTCGGATACTTCTCGTGACAATCACGAAAATCGGCGACCTCGGCATCGCATTTCTGCGACGAAGCAGCCGCTGGCGTAGTCAGATCCACTTTTTTTCCACTAGGCAAAACTGCAGTACTCAGCAGGGCTATGGCCAGCGGAACCATAGGGCCGATGGTTCGAATAACGCGACCGCTGGGCTTTGGTTTCCCCGGCGGTGGTGGTGAAGCAGCGACGTGCTTTTGCCGTGGCGGCATAATTATGACTTACCTCTTTTTTTGCGATGGCAGCTGATTCGCTCAGTTTCGCCGGCGCGTCTATTACTCCTTCTTCTGCTCTACGGTTACTTGTGTGATTGTCGTCTCTGGGGCTCCAGATTCTGTTGGGGTCCTCTGCACTTTTGCCGCAGCCTCCTTCGCTTCGGCCGCGTGAACTGCAGCCTGGGCAACGGATGCCTTGGTTTCCGCGGCTGCCTGTTGGACTGCAGCAGCGTGCGCGCCTACCTCTCGTGCGGCTTCCTGAGTGTCAGCAGCGGCCTGCGTTATCGCGGTAGCATGCTGGTCAAGCTTCCCGATGAGCTCCCCAGTTTGGCCAGTGTCTTCACCGTTCTTCGGTGCCACTTTCGTCTTCAGAAGCACTTCAGGCTGGCTGTATGAAATTCCTTTGCCCACCGCATAAGTGCTCGCGCTAATTCCTAGGAGTGTGAGTACACCAGTTGGAATCTCCGGGAAGGAAAAGCTCGGATTCCTTTCAACCAACGCAAAAAGACTCACAGCGATCACAAACGTGAAGATCAGCAACTGAAAGCGTGACATGCTGGCTTGCCCATTGGCTTCGCTGAGCAGAGATGAAAGGTTGATCCTGTCATCGAAGATGAGCCAGATGATTGCGGCACAAAGTGCGGCCACGAATACGCAAAGTACCAGTCCAAAACACTGTGCCAGGGTAGGCAGAGCTAATGCATACATGACGATTCTCCTAGTCGCGCTTACTGTTCCAGGTGACCCACGATTTGCGAAGAATGTATAGGGCGCTGCTTCCACCCATCAGATAAAGCCATTCGTTGCTGATATCCGGCAGCTGTCCACCTGTAGATTTCATTGCCTCAGAGAGATAATGGGCAGCAGCGGCGATGGTAGCCAGCAGGAGCTGTACCCTTTCGGGGCTTGTTTCCAAGCTCCCATCTTTCTGCTGAAGAAGGCCTTGTGTGTTGATCTTTCCGGTCAGCAGTTGATAAGCCACAACCGCCGCGAGAGCGTAGAGGAAGACCAGCAACTCGTAATGCAGGACCTGCGAAATAGCCATGGCTCGCTGATCGGAGTGATGGTTGAGGACAGTAGCAAACTCCAGCCACTGGCACAACAGTTATTTCTATCGTGATTTGGGAATGATGTCGGGAGTGGCACTATTGAGCTTGGGCGTGCGATCGATCGGCTTATTTGATCACTCCGCGCTGGGATGACTCGATGAAACGCACCAGCAGATTCACATCGTCGCCAAGCTCGCCTTCCGAGCGCAGCCGCTCCACCGCCTGGGAAGTATTGAGCTTCGAAGCTAGCAGCACCTTAAAGGCGTGATGCAGCCGGGCGATGCGCGCGCGGGAGAAGCCGCGCCTCTGCAGGCCGACCTTATTGAGCATGAACGCGTGGGTATCGCGTTCGGCACTAGTCATGGAGTAGGGCAGAACGTCCCGCGTAATGGTGGTGCCGCCACCGATATAAGAATGCGCTCCGATGCGCACATATTGGTGCACGGGGCAAAGCGCGCCGACAACAGCCCATTCTTCCACCGTCACGTGACCGGCAAGGGTAGCGCCATTGATTAGCATCGCGTGGTCGCCGATGACACTGTCGTGTCCCACATGCGTGTAGGCCATGATGAGGGTGTCGCTGCCGATATGCGTGGTGCCTACACCTTTCAGAGTTCCGCGGTTGATGGTGACGTATTCGCGAATAATGTTGCGGTCGCCGACTTCCAGCCGCGTGGGCTCGCCCCGGTAGGTGACGTCTTGCGGATCGCCGCCGATTACGGCAAAGGGAAAAATCTGGTTGTCGGAGCCGAAGCTCGAAGGTCCACCCAAAACAACGTGGGAGACCAGCCGGCAGTTCTCGCCCAGCTCGACGCCAGGACCGATGATGGAATAGGGACCAATTTCGCAAGACGCGGGAACTTTTGCAGATGGATCCACCACGGCCGTCGGATGGATATTCATGGACGCAGTTACGATTCTTGTGCTCCAGCAGAAGTCTCTGGCTTCGTCACCCGCCGATCGAGCAGGCGGCAACTGATGACCGCCTCACAGGCGACCTTGTCGCCCAAGTACGCCTTGCCCAACATGCGTCCTGCGTTGCCTCGCCAGACGAGTACATCGACCTCGATGCGAAGTTGGTCGCCGGGAATCACTGGCCTGCGAAACTTGGCGCGTTCGATACCTGTGAACAGCAGCAGCTTGTGCTCGCGGTCGGGAAACTCGATGAGCAGCAGCACGCCACCTGCCTGTGCCATCGCTTCCACCACTAGTACTCCCGGCATGATGGGACCGGCGGGGAAGTGTCCCACGAAATACGGCTCATTGACGGTGACGTTCTTGATCGCCACAATACGTTTGGTGCGGACGATCTCAGTAACCCGGTCAATTAGCAAAAAAGGATAGCGATGAGGCAGAATCTTCAGGATTTCATTGATATCGAACCCTGACGTATCAACGGCTTCTGCGGGCGCAGTCATCGTGCTCTCGCTCATGGTCGCCTCGTGAAAACCACGATTATACATTCCGCAAGTGTGGCCGAGCGGCTGTACGTATGTTGCGGCCAGGACTGGATTCGATGAAGAAAAGCGAACTTTCGCGGGCGACAAACGACAGAAGCGCGATACTGCAGTGGCTTACGGCTCACCAGCCGGAAATGGTGGCTCAACTTCGTGCATTGGTCAGCCACGAATCTCCCACCAACGATAAGTCTGCCTGCGACGCGCTCTGTGGCTATCTTGCTGAACAATTCGCCGCCCTAGGTGGGCATGGGAAAGTGCACGCGCAATCTACTGCCGGAAATCATTTGCAAATTGATTTCTCCGGTCCGCGCGGGCGCAAGCCAGTTTTGCTGTTGGGTCACTATGACACGGTGCATGACCTGGGTACCCTGAAGACCATGCCGTGGCGCGAGGCGGACGGTCGGCTCAGCGGCCCTGGCGTGTTCGACATGAAGGGCGGCATCGTGCAGATCATGTTCGCCTTGAGAGCGCTGAAGGAAGTGAACGGTGGTCAGCCTCGTCGGGTCATCGTTTGGCTTGTATCGGATGAAGAAACCGGCAGCGATAGCTCGCGCAGGCTGACTGAAAAGTTGGCCTCGCAGTGCGAAGCGGTCTTTGTATGCGAGCCGTCAGGGCCGGGCGGCGCGTTGAAAACCGCGCGCAAGGGTGTTGGCGGATTCACCCTCAAGGTGACAGGCCGTGCGGCCCATTCCGGGCTCGATTTCGAGAAGGGGCATAGCGCAATCAACGAACTAGCGCACCAGATTCATGCGATCTCCGGGCTGACTGATCTGAAGCGCGGCATCACGCTCAATGTGGGTGTCATTCGCGGCGGCACTCGGACGAATGTCGTCGCAGGAGAGGCTGTGGCTGAGATCGATTTGCGCATCGCGTGCAAAGCGGACGGTCCTGTAATGGAGCACAGGGTGAAAGCGCTAAAGCCGGTGAATCGTAACTGCAAGCTGGAAATTACTGGCGGGGTGAATCGGCCCCCTCTGGAGCGTACAAAAGATGTCGCAAGACTGTTTGGCCTGGCGCAAGACATAGGTGGTGAGCTGGGGTTTTCTTTACAGGAAATTGCCGTAGGCGGCGGTTCGGACGGTAATTTCACCGCGGGTCTGGGTGTACCGACTCTGGATGGACTTGGAGCTGTAGGAGACGGAGCACACGCCAGCCACGAGTACGTCGAAGCTGCGGAACTACCGCGCCGAGCGGCACTTTTAGCGCGGTTGATCGAGGCCATTTAGGGGTGCTCGATTCAATCGTTGACTAAACAGTTTTTTGACGCACCTACAGTAAAAGCCTAGAATCTAACTGAAAAGCCCGCCAACCGAAACTGCCTCGCAGCAAATTGACCGGGCTGTTCGACCGGAGGAACTATGTTTGGTGGAAAAATCGGTCTGCCGGAGCTGGCAATTATCGTGTTCATTGCGTTGTTGATCTTTGGCCCCAAGAAGCTCGGTGAGCTGGGCAAGGGCCTCGGCGAAGGCATTAAGAACTTCAGATCGTCAATGAACGAAGGCGCTTCGAACACCACGACCTCGACCGAAGAAAAGAAGTAACTTGTTGGATTGTGCGAGGGTGCCTTGCAGGGCAGTTCGGCATCCTCTTTAGCTTTTGCCTCCTACCGCATTGCGAGTTCTATTCCAGTCTTTTGTTGCAGCCGTCGGATTATCCGATAGACCAACGGAACCGGTAGCCCCACCACATTGAAATAGCAGCCGTTAATCCACTCTACCCAGCGCGATGCACGGCCTTGGATCGCGTACGCGCCGGCCTTGTCCATCGGCTCCCCAGTTTCGATATAGGCTGAGATCTCAGTGTGACTGAGCGGACTGAAGCGCACTTCGGTGATCTCCGCATCTGTGAGTTCGAATCCCGGTGCGATCACGCACACTCCCGTGATGACCTGGTGCGCGCGTCCTGACAGCAGCCGCAGCATGCGCGCCGCGTCGGCTCGGTCACGAGGCTTCTCCAATGGGTGCTCGTCGGCCACGACGATCGTATCTGCGCCAAGTACCACGCTATCTGGGCGGCGAGCGAACACAGCATGAGCCTTGTCTTTGGCTAAACGTTTAGCGTAATCGAGTGGTGGCTCGCTGGGAAGCAGTTCTTCCGGAACATGCGCCGGTTCTACGGTGAACGCGAACCCCGCATTGAGCAAAAGTTCAGATCGTCGCAGAGATGCGGAAGCGAGAATGAGAGCCATGGCGAACCCGATTGTACCGGCAAGCTTGGCTGGAACCGCCTACAATATGGGGATGTGCGGCGCGGCGTTTCGCGGCAGATCGCCAGTGAGCCGGGGATCGTCGTAAACCTCTATCGCGCGCTTATAGGGCACAAATCCAGCATTGATGTAGAAGGCCAGTGCCGACGGGTGGTCCGCCGTGCAGGTATGGACCCAAATGCGCTGCGGTTGGTAAGCCCACTGCAGAGGAAGCGCGTACGCGAGCAGCGCGCGTCCTGCGCCCTTGCCGATCATCTCTTGCGTCACGCCGAAAAACGAAAGTTCGATGTCAGGCATGTAGCGGCGGTCGAATTCGAGCAGGCCGTGATCTTCGCCGGCGTAGCGCAACACGAACACATCAACAGCCGAATTGTGCAGGATAGACTTCAGCTCGTCGTCGCTCATGCGCAAACGGCTAAACCATAACCAGTGCTCGCCTACCCGGCGGTACAGTTTGCGGTACGACTCGACGTTGGGTTGCGTTTCGCGGCGAATCTTGAAGTCTGACGATTTGACCAGCAATGATGGGGCCGGCGCTCGCATCTCGAGATAAGTCACTAGGGCTGCGAGTTTGCCGGGAGCGAGGTCGGTGTATCCGTCCTGCATAGAGAGAGTATAAGAGTAGGCTATGGTCTCGCGACGTGAGTTCGTCATTCTCGCAGGTTGCGCGGCTGTGATGCCGCGACTGCTGTACGCTGCCGAAGAGGTCTCGACGATGCTCGATCACTTGCTGTTGGGCTGCAGTGACCTCGACGCAGGCATCGCCTTTGTGGAGAAGCACACGGGTGTACGTCCGGCTGTCGGGGGTGTGCACCCCGGTCGTGGCACCCGCAATGCTCTACTGTCACTGGGAGAACTGCACTACTTGGAAGTGATTGCTCCCGATCCAGCACAAACCGATGTTCCCAAAGTAGGCGCCGGATTAGTTACGAGCTTGAAGGGGCTTGCAGCTCCCACGCTTGTGGATTGGGCAGTTCACACGAACAACATCGCGGAGGTGGTGGAGCGCTGGCGGAAGGCGGGAGTCGCATTCCAGGGTCCAACTGCCGGGTCGCGGGCGCGCCCAGATGGGAAGATCCTGCATTGGCAGACGCTGAATGTCGATGACAATCGTAACGGACTGATTCCCTTCTTCATTCAGTGGGGAGCCAATAGCGTCCATCCTTCCATTGATGCTCCCAAAGGATGCGAGCTGCAGAGTTTCGCAGTAGTGAGTCCCGAGAACCCAGCTTTGTCCTCCGAGTTTCAGAAATTGGGAATTTCGGTGAAGGTTGCAGACGGCAAGACTCCGCACCTGCAAGCCAAGATCGTCGGACCGGGCGGAGAGTTGAATCTGGGAGTGTGAAGCTGCGCGCGCTGCAGGATCATGCCGCGTGGCGTAACGCTAAAGAGAATAAGAACGAAAGATGTCACTCGCGGAAACGAGTGGGTTATCCCAGTCTCAGATGTGGCCTGAGGTTCAATACTGTCCTTGGCTACGCCTAATAGCGTTACGCTAAATGGCGTAGTCACGAAGTTCGTTGCTTGATCCAGAGCGGAAACAGCGGATCGAGAAAGAAATATACCCCCTTATAGCGGTCGAGAATGTCCTTGGCATCGAGTGACTGAAAGGCCTTTTGCACAGTAGAGGCTGGACCCAGGCGAAACTCTTCGCGAAGAGTCTGGGAATAGATATCGGCGGGTCCACGAGCCGCGAGCGCTTGAAGAGCTGCGCGCTGACGGGGTGCGAGCTGCTCCCACAGCAATTCGTAATACGTTGATTGCCCGCTGACCAGGGCATTCACCACGGCTTCGACATCGGATACGTCGAGCTGCTGCTTGTCCTGGAGCTCGGCATAATCCCAAAGCTCGTGCGCGATGCGCTGAACGTCGTAGGGAATCAAGTCAGCCGACTTCAGCAGGAATTCCAACGCAGGTTCGGTAATCGTCCGACCGCGCTTTCGTAACTGGACGACGATGAATTCCTTCCAGTCAGCGGAGTCGATTTTGTCCAGAAACATCTGTGGTCCGGCTTTATGAAAGGGCCGATTGGCGGAGAGCATTTCCTGCATGAGGGAAGGCTGCGAGCCCGCGAACACATATCCGACCTGCCGCTGCTGCTGGACCTGGTTGCGAATGACGTTCTCTACCGAGCCGCCGTTGAATTGCGTAATCTGCTGGAACTCGTCGAGGCAGATGGCCATGCGGAAGTCGGCATGACGTGTGATCTCTTCGGGAAGCGCGAAGACCTCGGGGGCGATGGGCTCGGGATCGAAGGCGGCTCCCTTGGATAGCGACAAGGTGACTTCGCCGCTGGTCATGTTGTAGTTGACGTCGGGCTTGACCTGGCGGCCAAAGCGAGTGACCCAATCTTTCACGCGCTCCCAGCGCCCGGCGGCGCGCAGCACCTTCTCGGCAAACTTCTCGAGAAACTGAGCATAGCTGGAATAGCTGCTGACAGTAAGGCTGACGGTGCGAATATGGCGCTTCTTGAGCTTAAGTAGCGCCATCGAAACCAGCGAACTCTTGCCGAAGCGGCGCGGGGAAAGTAGAAAGACCTTCTGTCCGTCAGCGAGGTCTCGGACGAGCTGGCGGAGCTCGGTGGTGCGGTTGACGAAGTTCTCGTCGTCAACGATTTCGCCGAAGATGAAGGGGTTAGAAGGCATATTACGTCATATAGCGTAACTCTAATTAGCGTAAAACACCCAATAAATTCTTGCGAAGGAACTGATTTTGAAAAGCGAAGCTGGAGAGGGGGAACCTCGTTGATGTGTGGCTGGATTCTCCCGCGGCTTGCCTGCCTTACGTTGACTCGATAGACGCCGCACTTTCACGCACGGGGCGAATAGGGTTTTCATCGCAATGTTTCCCACCGTGCCTAGTCCTCATAGGCAGCGTCTCCGCTGAGCAGGCTTCCTTTTTCGAAAACAATGCAAAACGCCATGTCTTTCGTGCGACTGAGGGACAAATGAAGCGGGACGAAAGGAAGCACCGGAGGTGAGAAACGTGGTCCGCCTGCCACCGTTCCACTTCGGCTGAAACCCAAGACAGAGAAACGGTAAAAATCTGTGCCGCTCTTCACCTCCGGGCTGGCACACAGCTTAACCCCGCACCGGGATCAGTAGCAATACAGGCATACTTGAGAATTTTCAGCCTGGACCTGGCCTATCGAGGGCCAGACCTGCGAGCCGATTTCGTCGGTGGTCTTGAGGTTACCGGCTTTCTTGCAATTCGTGCAGCGTTCAGGCGAGCCGAAAGCGCGTCGAACTCGGGCTTCGGCGCTGAGTGCCGCAGTTGATCCACGTCATCATAGAGTTCGATGTCGGTTCGCAGGGTTGCAAGCGTGCGAAAAAGCATGGCGCGCTCCCGTTGCTCAGCGAGTGTGGCTGCAAGAGTCCCTGCGTTAGCGGCGTTTACGCTCCAGTCGCGCCAATCGGCCGGAATGGATTCGAGGTGATGGAATTTGGCGAGCACCGCAGCTGATGATTTTGCACCCCAACCAGGAAGTCCCGGATATCCGTCGGCGGAGTCGCCGACGAGCGCGAGATAATCAGGGATCGATTCCGGCGTGACGCCGAACTTCTGGCGTATGCCGCTTTCATCGAGCGTAACTAGTGTGCGGCGATTGAGCTGCACAATGCGTGAGCCGCTGACGCACTGGGCGAGATCTTTGTCGGGCGTGCAGATGATCACGCGCTCCACTCGGCGGTCGCGCGCGGCTTTCATGGCAGCGGCAGCCAAAGCATCATCGGCCTCGAATTCGATCATGGGCCAGACGACAAAACCCGCCGCCGAGAGAACTTCCTCGAGCAAGGGAAATTGCGTAAGCAGATCAGGCGGAACTCCGGCACTCGTTTTGTAGCCGGCCCACAAGCCGTTGCGGAACGACTCGATGACGTGGTCGGTAGCGACCGCGACATGAGTGGCACCTTCACGAGCCATGCCAAGTAATGAAGCCAGTACGCCACGCACCGCGCCGACTTCTCGGCCTGACTCGTCACGTGCGGGCGGTACTGCGTAATAGTGGCGGAACAACTCGTAGGTGCCGTCTACTAAGTAAATTTCCATTGGGACTCACACGAAGCTACAGGACAGGTGGACGAGTTAGCAACCACTAGCGGGCCGCGTGTGTCTATCTCCGGGTATAGTGACCGGAAAGGAGTGCACTCGTGACGGAGTGGGATGCGGCGGATTATGCGCGGATTTCGGCGTTGCAGAAGGTTATGGCTGAAGAGGTGCTCGCATCGCTCGACCTTGGTGTTGCGCAGAGGATTCTCGATGTTGGCTGCGGAGACGGAAGCATCACGGTCGAGATCGCCGCACGGGTGCCCCGTGGGTCTGTGATTGGGGTCGATCCGTCCGCAAAAATGATCGACTACGCGCAGGTTCACTGGCCAACGGCAGAACATCCCAACTTGCGTTTTGAAATCGGCGATGCACGCCAGCTGCCCTTCAATCAACAGTTCGATGAAGTCGTATCGTTTAACGCACTGCATTGGATTCCAGAACAGGAGCGCGCTCTCACCTCAATTCGCTCGTCCATGAAGTCTGGCGGAACGGCGCGGCTTCGACTGGTTCCAAAAGGCGAGCGCAAGAGCCTCGAAGACGCCCTCGAAGAGACGCGAAAGTCGTCTGGATGGACGCAGTATTTTCAGAATTTCCATGATCCCTACTTACATTTAACACCCGAAGAGTATGCCGCGCTGGCCGAAAGCGTCGGCTTCGCGGTGCGAAGTGTGCATGTGGGCTCGCATTCGTGGGATTTTGGATCGCGTTCAGGTTTCTTTGCCTTCGGCTCCGTAACGTTTGTCGAGTGGACGCGAATGCTGCCCGAGAGCGAGAAGCCAGCGTTCATCAACGATGTGCTGGACCGCTATGGGCTGGTCGTGGGCGATGAACAGATGTTCAAGTTCTACCAGATGGATATTCGGCTGCAGCGTTGCTAGGAACTACGCAACCTGGCTCAGCGGGAGCAGATGCCCTCGACTGCGATGCGTGCTTCCTAGTTGCCGACAGGCTGGAGAGCGCAGTCGGTAGAGACGTGTCCTTGGGGCATGAAGGTCGTCTTGCCAGGGGCGACCGTGAACGAGCCGCCGCAGCCCACCTTAGGAAACAGAAAGCGGTGTTCGCCGGGCTTGAGCTTCAGCTTGATGTTCTGGCCCTGAAGCGGATAGCTTCGGCCGTCGATGGTGAAGTGCGGTGCAGTGAAATTGGGTGGTGCGAGGATGGTGACTTCGAGCTCGTCGCTACTCGGCCGGAAAAGCACGTAGGCCGCAATCAGAACGACAAGTAAAACGGGGATAGCGATGAGCGCAGCTTTCTTTGCGCCGCCGCTATTGGAGGTACTTTCCGCAGCGGAGGCCGACCGGATCGGTTGCGAAGCAGAGCGAGTAGGTGCCGGCGTGGGAGGTGAAGCTTGTTGCTCGTGGGCGACGGCAATGGCAGCTGGCACTGGAGCTAGAGCCAAAGCCTTCGTCAGCTCCAGCAATCCGCTGTCGTAGTCACTTCTGAAATCCACGTACTGGAGGCGTGCGAGCCGGAAGGGGACCTCGCACTCGCGGTACAACACGGGAATCACGTGCTTCTGCTTACTGAGAGCGAAACCAACCTCGTCACTCACGTTCTCCGATTTCGCCGACGCTGGCGAGAGAATCACCAGCACGCGCGGGGAGTTATGCAGGGCCTGGGAGATCGCGTCGTCCCAAGGCGTACCGGGCTCGATGTCGAGCTGGTCCATCCAGACGTTGGCCCCAGCGGCTTTCAAGTCGGCGGCCAGTCTTTTGGCGAACGCGGAGTCTTCACGGCTGTAGCTGAAAAAGGCGGTTTGCACCTCAGAAGTCATTGCGAGTCCCTTGGTCGGTTGGCGGCATTGTAACGGCAATTACCCAAACCCTCAAAAACGCAGGCACTCGCTAATTGAAACTTGTTAGCGACACGGTTGGACTGGCCCCGAAGTGCGATTTCATCATGCGGAAATCAGTGAGGGTGCCGTCCGCCGAAGCGAGCTCAGCTTTCTTGTATGCAAATTTCGAACGCACAGCATTGGTATATAGTGTTCCGCATAGTGGGCCACGATGACCGCGTTCGCCGAAGTTTAGCCCGAGCTGATCTCTGCCACGATAAGAGAGGCTAGCAATGCCTACCCAGAGTATCCAAACAGCTCTATCTCGGTCGCTCGCATCGCTGCTCTTGATCTCGGCCCTGGCTGCTTGGGGTGCTGATGAGAGCAAAGACGAAGAGATCCTCAGGAGAGCCGCAACGGTGCTACAGTCAATGCTCCACAGCGGGGCCGTACCCGCCGGCCTGCTCACGACGGCGAATTGCATTCTCATTTTGCCGCACGTGAAACAGTTCGCTGTTGGCGTTGGGAAAACCGGTGGCCGTGGCCCGCTGATTTGCCGGAAAGGTAAGAACTTCAGCGGTAAGGAGTGGTCACCGCCTGCCATGTATACCTTCGGCGGAGCCAGCGCCGGGCTGCAGTTTGGGGGCTCGTCCACCGATTTTGTCACTCTCATCCTGTCCCCCTCGGCAGCCAATAAGCTATTGGCGGGCAAGATCAAGGTTGGCAAGAATGACATATCGAGCACGGTGGGAGCCGAAACCTCAACCGGATGGGTGGCCGATACCGATGTTATGGCCTTTGGGCATGCTAAAGGACTCTTTGCGGGCACATCACTGAACGGCGCCAGCCTGGCACCCGACCCGAGCGCCGATCAGCGCCTTTATCAGAAAGCCGTCAGTGCGCGGGACATTGTGGTCGAAAATGCCGTTAAGCCTACGCCGGCGGGCCAGTCTCTGATTTTCCTGCTCGAGAAAGTAGGCACCTCGTAGATTTGACGCGGTTGGAAGGAACCAAGCCCGAGTCCCGGTTGCTTTCAGCGAACCCAATCGGCCCATCGATTAGAATTCGGCACGAACGTTTTATAGGCGGGACCCAAACTTTGCGGGTCAAGCCGAATCCATAGGAGGATGGGTGCCAAGTACAACCGAAATTGGGGCCGACGTGTACCGCAT
>Ga0126378_10002427_pt1 | contig 13794 bp, 12 predicted proteins | sample PanSoiMetPlot_23_FD_92587 | JGI IMG/M metagenome (GOLD analysis project Ga0126378, IMG submission 92587) | Tropical forest soil microbial communities from Panama - MetaG Plot_23 | ecosystem: Environmental > Terrestrial > Soil > Tropical forest > Bulk soil | place: Panama | collected 2016-02-17 | reverse complement strand
GCGGCCGTCCCGGGCCACGCGGCCGGTCCCGGCCGTCCCTGCCACCGCCGGGTGCGGTCACGGCGTATACCCGGGAACCGTGGGGATCCCGGGCAGGTAGCTGGGCTGGCTCTGCAGCCGTCCGGTGCTGAGGTTGAGGAAGTGCAGCCGCGGCTGTACCACCATGCCCAGGGCGGCGGCGCGCTGCGCCAGCGAGTTAGGCGACTGCTCGGCCGCGACCTCAGCCTGGAGCGCCTGCACCTGCTGGGCGCGGGGGACGTTGCCCTGCTGCAGGGCGGTGATCTGGAAGGCGCCCGCGGCCAGCACCGTGTTGATCATGAGCAGGCAGAGCAATCCGCCGCCGAGCAGCCCCACGATGAGGAAGACGAACCTGGTGCGCGACTCCGGCGCGGTCCGCTGGCCCGGCACGGACCGCGCGGTGCGCGGGCTGGCTGGCGGGTAGCCTCCCGGCCTGGGGCCGCCGCGGCGCGGGACGGGCGGGGCGGTTGCCGGGCGCGCCGCAGCCGCCCGCCCGCCAGCCGGGCGGGGTCCCGCCGGCCGGCCGCGGGCCGGGCGCGGCCCGGCGGCCCGTCGCCCGGCCGGGCGTGCCTCGGCCGGCGCCCCGGCAAGGCGTGCCTCGGCAGAACGTGCCCCGGGAGGGCGCGCTTCGGAAGGCCGTGCCCTCGCCGGGCGCGCCTCGGTCTGGCGGGGCTGCCTTCGCTCCGTCACCTGCGTGTGCCCGTTCACCGCGTTGCCCCTGCTCTCATCGGTCGTTGCCCCCGTCCCCGCTTACGCGGCGTCCCTGATCCTCATCGCTGCCCGCAGCCGGGCAGAAGCGGCCCGCGGATTGGCTGCCACCTCGGCCGCGGAGGGTCGCTCCGCGCCCCTGGTGAGCAGCCGCAACTGCGGCCCGGCGGCCGCCAGCGTCACCGGGAGGCCCCGTGGGGTGGTGTCCACCGCGCGGGCCGCCAGCGTCCGCTTGACCACCCGGTCCTCCAGCGAGTGGTAGGCCAGCACGACGATGCGGCCGCCGAGCGCGAGCGCGTCCAGCGCCGCTGGCAGGGCCCGCTCCAGCGTGTCAAGCTCCCCGTTCACCTCGATCCGCAGTGCCTGGAAGGTGCGCTTGGCGGGGTGGCCGCCGCTGCGGCGGGCGGGGGCGGGGATCGAGGCGCGGACGATCTCGGTCAGTTGCGTGGTCGAGGTAAGCGGCGCGCGTGACCGCTCCCGCACCACGGCGTCGGCGATCTGCCGGGCGAATTTCTCCTCGCCGTAGTCGCGCAGCACCCGGCGCAGCCGGGTGGCCGGATAGGTGTTGAGGACCTCGGCGGCCGTCAGCGACTGGCTTTGGTCCATCCGCATGTCCAGCGGGGCGTCGTAGGAGTAGGCGAATCCCCGCTCCGGCTCGTCGAGTTGCGGCGAGGACACCCCGAGGTCGAACAGGAACCCGTCCGCGGCGTCGTGCCCCCGATCGTTCAGCACCTCGGCCACCTGGTCGTAGACGGCGCGGATGACCGTGACCCGGTCCCGGTACCTGGCGAGCAGGCGGCGCGATTCCTCGACCGCGGCGGCATCGGTGTCCAGCCCGATCAGCACCAGCCCCGGATGGGCGTCCAGCAGCGCACTGGCGTGCCCGGCGCGGCCGAGGGTGGCATCCACGAGCACCGCCCCGGTCCGGTCCAGGGCCGGCGCGAGGAGCGTGAGCACGCGGTCAAGGAGCACTGGCCGGTGACCGGCTGGCGGTGTGCCCATCGGCGCCCCTCTCCGAAGTCTTGTGCGCCACCACCGGCTGGGTGGTGCGCCGTGTCATGCGTGCCCGGCCAGATCTCCATCCGCGCGACCGGTACGGCGTCGGCACCGCCTGGCGCCGGGGAAGTGACGTCAGCCGGCAGGCCGCCCTGCCGCGGGTGGAGACCTCGCCGTGCACGACTGGTGCCGGCATCGGCGCCAGTCACAAGACGCCGGGCAGCACCTCCTCCGACGCAGCAGAGAACGCGTCCTCCTGATCCGCCAGGTAGGCCGTCCACGCTGCGTTGTCCCATATCTCCAGGCGTGTGTTGGCACCGATCACGACGCACTCCCGCTGTAGCCCCGCGTAGTCACGCAGCCCCTGCGGGATCGTCACCCGGCCCTGCTTGTCCGGGACCTCATCCGAGGCGCTGGCAAAGAGCACCCGGCTGTAGTCGCGCACCGCCTTGGCCGTGACCGGAGCCGAGCGCAGGGCCTCGGTGATCCGCGCGAACTCCTCCGCGGGAAACACGTAAAGGCAGCGCTCCTGGCCCTTGGTGATCACAACCCCGTCGGCGAGGTCTTCGCGGTATTTCGCCGGCAGGAACATTCGCCCCTTGTCGTCCAGGCGTGGCGAGTGAGTGCCGAGAAACATCGGCGCTCACCTCCACTCCCCGCACCGCCGGGCCCGCCCAGGGAAAAAAGCCCATGCAACCCCACTGCGCTCCACTGTACTCCACAATCCCCCACGGTCAATGCCGATTGCCCCCCACAGCGCCCCACTCGCTCCCCCCCGCTTGGGCCGTACACGGCCCGCGACGAGCCGGGCGGGCCGGCCGTGCCGGGCCCGCCAAGCCGCGCCGAGCGGGGCAAGGCCAGCTAGTGCGGGCCGGAAACGCAGGGCAGCACCAGAGCGCAGGCACGGTTAGACGGCAAGGAGCGGGGAAGTCCCGGGCAGGCCAAGGGGGGCGCGCCGGCCGGGCGGGGCGCCGCCTGAACCTGGCCGCGGCTTCGCGCGTATTCCCCAACAGGACGTACTGTCTGTTAGCACGGTCGGTCGGGCACCGTGGGCGGGCGGTGCGCCAGAAGCCCGGCACACCGGGTGAGCAGCCGAGGGAGAGCGCGAAGTGGTTCTTGATACCGGGAAAGGCAGCAGCCGCACCCTTGACGAGCTGGTAAGGGTGGCGCACGGCGTCGGTACGGCCGTGGAGTCGGTCATCGAGGGCAAGTCCGAGGCGATCCGGCTCGCCCTGACCGTCCTGCTCGCCGAGGGGCATCTCCTGATCGAAGACGTTCCCGGAGTGGGCAAGACCATGCTGGCCAAGGCGCTGGCCCGGTCCACCGGCTGCTCCGTCCGCCGCATCCAGTTCACCCCCGACCTGCTGCCCAGCGACATCACCGGGGTGAGCGCCTACAACCAGGAGCGCCGCGAGTTCGAGTTCAAGCCCGGGCCGGTGTTCGCGAACATCGTGGTCGGCGACGAGATCAACCGGGCCTCGCCCAAGACGCAGTCCGCGCTGCTGGAGTGCATGGAGGAGCGGCAGGTGACGGTCGACGGCCGGACCTACCCGCTCACCGCGCCCTTCATGGTGATCGCCACCCAGAACCCGATCGAGATGGAGGGCACCTACCCGCTGCCCGAGGCGCAACGGGACCGCTTCACGGCCCGGATCTCGATGGGTTACCCAAGTGCCGAGTCCGAGCTGGCGATGCTCGAGGCCCACGGGTCGTCCTCGCCGCTGGACGCCCTGGAACCGGTGGCCCAGGCCGAGGACATCAGGGAACTCATCGCCGCCGTGCGCACGGTGCACGTGGCCCAGCCGTTGAAGGAGTACGTGATCAGGCTGGTCGCCGCGACCCGCTCATCCCCCGAGCTACGGCTGGGCGCCTCGCCCCGGGCCACGCTCCACCTGCTGCGCGCGGGCCGGGCCCGGGCCGCCCTGGACGGCCGCGACTTCGTCATCCCCGACGACATGCAGGCGCTGGCCCTCCCGGTGCTGGCCCACCGCCTGCTGCCGAGCGCCGAGGCGGTGGTCACCCAGCAGCCGCCAGAGCGGGTGATGTCCGCCATCGTCGAGCACCTGCCGCTGCCCCAGCTGCGCTGACCGGCACCGGGGCGATCCCCCGGAAGGGGATCGTAACTAGCATGGAGACCAGCCCGTCCGTAAGTTGAGAAAAGCAGGGTCGAGGAAGGGCGCCGCATGCGGTCGATGTTGGCCGGGTTCACCACCCGCGGCAGGGCGTTTGTCGCCGCCGGCGCGGCCGCGGGCGTGCTCGGCCTCGGCCTTGGCCAGCGGACCCTGCTGAGCATCGGCGGCGTGCTGATCATCCTGCCGGTGCTGTCGGTGCTGGCCGCGAGCCGGACCAGGTACCGGATCACCTGGGCCAGGGCGATCACGCCGGCCCGGGTGCCGGCCGGTCACACCGCCTCGGTGTCCATCCAGCTCAACAACGTGTCCCGGCTGCCCACCGGGCTCCTGCTGGCCGAGGACACCGTGCCCTACTCGATCGGCAGCAGGCCCCGGTTCATCCTGGACCGGATCGAGCCGGGCGGCTCGCGGTGGCTGAGCTACCCCATCCAGCCCGATCACCGGGGCAAGTTCGCCATCGGCCCGCTGCACGTGCGGGTCGCGGACGCGTTCGGCCTGGCGAAGGTGGGCAGCACCGCGGCACCGCCGGCCACCCTGGTGGTGACCCCGGCGGTCACCACCCTGCCGCACACCGCGCTGGCCGGCTCCTGGCTCGGCGAGGGCGACGCCCGCGCCAGCACGGCCGCGGCCGCGGGGGAGGACGACGTCGTGCCGCGCGCCTACCGGGACGGTGACGAGCTTCGCCGGGTGCACTGGCGGTCCACCGCGCGGTACGGGGAGCTCATGGTCCGCCGGGAGGAGCAGCGCTGGCGGAACCGCGCGGTGCTGTTCCTCGACACCCGCCTGACCGCCCACGGCGGCCGCGGGCCGGCCTCGTCCTTCGAGTACGCGGTCAGCGCCGCCGCGTCGATCGGGGTGCACCTGGCGCGCGAGGAGATGGACACCGAGTTCGTCACCGACGCGGGCAAAGCGGCGGCGCCAGGCTCGTTCGAGGACGTGCTGCTGGACACGCTCGCCGTCATCCGCCCCTCCCGCAACGCCTCGCTCAGTTCCGGGCTGGCGCAGCTGCCCGCGGACACCAGCGGCCTGCTGATCGTGATCGCCGGGCACCTGACCGCCGGCCAGGCGCGCGAGCTTGTCGCCGCGCGGCGGGCGTCCGGGCCGGCCATGGCCTTGCTGCTCGCCGTGTCCAGCTGGACCGCCGACCGGCCGGGCCCGGCCGCCGCGGGCGAAACCGACGAGGCAGCGAGCGTGCTCACGGCGGCCGGGTGGCGGGTGGCCACGGCGACCGCCGACATGCCGTTGAGCGTTGCCTGGGATGTGCTGAACCGCAGCCACCGGGCCCGCGGCGCGCCCGCGCCCGCCGGAGCGCCCCCCGGAGCCGCCCGCGAAGCGGGAGCGCCCGGAGCGGCCGGCCCGGCAACGGGAGCGGCACCGCCCGCGGGAGCAGGAGCGAACCGGTGAACACTCGCCTGACCCTGGCCGCCGCGGTCGCGACGGTGCTGGCATCGATCGCCCTCTACCCGCTGCTGGACAGCGGGGGGTGGTTCTGGACGGGCATCGGCGCGGCCATCGTGGTCGCCGCGGTCGGCGCCGCGACCCGGCGCCGGGCCATCCCCGCGGTCCTGTGCTTCCTCGCCGCGGTTGGCGCGCTGTTCCTCTACCTCAACGTCGTGTTCGCCGGCCGGCAGTCCTGGGCCGGCCTGGCGCCCACCGGTGCCTCCCTGCAACACCTGCGGTTGCTGCTCAAGCAGGCCAGTGTCGAGACCTCCAAGTACTCGCCGCCGGTCCCGGCCCGCCCCGGGATCGTGCTGCTGACCGTGGCCGGGATCGGCTTCGTGGCCGTGCTGACCGATCTGCTCGCGGTGCGGCTGCACCGGCCCGCGATCGCGGGGCTGCCCCTGCTCGTGCTGTTCTGTGTGCCGCTGACCACCGATGCCCGCCCCGGTGCGGTGGGCGGGACGCTGGTGTTCTGCGCGGGCATGGTGGGCTACCTGGGACTGCTCTCGGCCGACGGCCGGCACCGGCTGCGGCTGTGGGGGCGGCTTATCCACCCGTGGCAAGACGACGCCGACAGCCAGGGCCCCGATGTCCGGCCGCTCGCCGCCGCGGGCCGCCGGATCGGCTCTGCCGCCGTGGTGCTCGCGCTGGCGCTGCCCCTGCTGGTGCCGGGCCTCAAGGCACACCGGTTGTTCGCCACCGACGGCAACGGGAAGGGCGGTGGCTCGGGCTCGCACAGCCGGCTCACCCTCCCCAAGCCCCTGGACCTGCTGAACACCGACCTGCACGAGTCCAGACCGGTGCCCGTCCTGACCTACCGCACCACCGACTCGGCGCCGCCGTACCTGCAGGTTTACGTACTCAGCAACCTCACCACCAACGCGTGGACGATGGGGCCGCCGCCAGCCACGGCGGACCTCTCCCGCCGCAGCCTCCCCACGGTGCCGGGCCTGGCCAAGACCACGCCCGGGCCCGTGCTGCAGGAGACGATCACCCTGGGCACGAACCTGGCGGCGGGCGGGAACATCAGCTACCTGCCGCTGCCGTACCCGGCACGCCAGGTGCGGGTCGGCGGCGACTGGCGGGTCGACCCGCGCACGCTGTCGGTGCTGTCGTCCAGCGCTCAGCTGGCCGGGCTGCATTATTCCGTGGTCGCCAAGGACGTGAACCCCTCACCGGATCAGTTGCGGGCGGCTCAAGCCCCGGACAGCGCATTCAGCGATGAGGTGTTCGTCCCGCAGGTCTACCGGACCAACAAGAAGCTGCAGCGCCTGGTGGACCGCATCACCGCGGGCCGGACCACGGACTACGGCAAGGCGGTGGCGATACAGCAGTGGTTCACCAGCCCCGGCCGCTTCACGTACTCGCTGCAGGTGGACCAGACGCAAAGCGCGTCCGCCCTGATCAACTTCCTGACCAAGTCCAAGAAGGGGTACTGCCAGCAGTTCGCTTTCGCCATGGCGGTGCTCGCGCGCCTGGAGGGCATTCCGGCCCGCGTCGTCGTGGGTTACACCCAGGGCAGCTTCATCGGCAACAACTCCTGGCAGGTGAAGACCAGCGACGCCCACGCCTGGCCCGAGCTCTTCTTCCCCGGGGCAGGCTGGCTGCGCTTCGAGCCGACTCCGCCGAACACCGTCGGGCTGGCCGGCCAGGCGACGGCATCGGCTCCGCCCTACTCGATCCCGCTGGCCAACACGCCCGGCGGGACCAACTCGGTGACCGGCTTCCGGACGCCGGGCGGCCCCGTTCCGACGGCGACCTCCCCCGCCGGCAACAAGGTGGGCCTGAGCAAACTGAAGAAGACCGCACCCACCGGCGCGGCCGGGGGCGGCGGGAACCGGCGGCACGGCACGGCGCCCATCGTGCCGGTGGCCCTTGGCCTGCTCGCGGTGGCGCTGATCGCACCGGCCACGACGCGGGCGGTTGCCCGCCGGTGGCGGTGGTGGCGGGCGCGTGACGACGTCAGCCGGGCCCATGTCGCCTGGCATGAGCTGCGCAACGACCTGACCGATCACCGGATCGCCTACCGGGCCAGCGAGTCACCGCGCGCCCTCAGCCGGCGGATCGCCAAGTCGCTCGGCCTGGCGGGCGCCGAACGCGACGCCCTGGAGCGGATCGCGCTGGCCGAGGAGCGGGCCAGTTACGCGGTCCGCCCGGCCGACTCCGCCCGGCTCCGGGCGGACGAGGCGCTCGTGCGCAGCGCTGTCGCACGCACGTGCCCGGCGTCGGGGCGGCTCCTGGCCGTCATCGCGCCGCCGTCTTCGCTGATCCCGGTGCGGGCGGCCGCACAGCAACTCCTCGACGTGTTCGGCTGGATAGAGCTGGCGACCACCAGGGTCCGCCGCCGCCTCGCCCGGCGGGGCGCCAAGCCGCCGCTGCCGGGCGACCGGTCCGTGCCCGCCTGAACCCGCGCCCGCCTGAGCTAGCCAACTCCAGGCCGGGCGGCTCCCTCCGCCGCAACGGGCTGGCCCGCTCGCCTTGCCGAGGGGTCGCTACCTGCCGCCCTCCTGGCGGCGCCGCCAGCGTTCCTCGAGGCGTTCCATGAAGCTAAGCCCCGACTTGTCCCGGCGTCCCCGGGGCGCGGCGCGGCGGCCGCGCGGCCTGCGGGAGCCGCGGGCCTGGCGCTGCGGCCGGCCGGCACCCGGCGGGCGGGCCACGACCCCGACGCCCTTGCCGCTGACGATCCCGCCCATGTGCCGCCAACTGGTCAGTGCCCACATCGCACAGGCCAGCATGACCAGGAACCCGCCGACGCCAACGAATATGATCTTCGAAATCACACCGGCCAGGAGCAGGCCCACGCCTATCACGAACCCGATCGCAGCCTCGACCACCCGGCGCTTGTAATGGACGCGAGGGTCCTGCGACCGCACGGACTGGGCCAGCTTCGGATAATCGGTATAGAGCGCCTGCTCGATCTGCTCGAGCTGACGCTGCTCGTGCTCAGAGAGCGGCACTGCGCCTCCCATGAACCTCTCGCCCGGGGACAGGTGCGAAGACCGTGGCCTCATGGCGTGCGTATCCCTCCACAATACGAGGGCAGCCAGGCAGGGGAAAGAGTAGCCGGAGGCAAAGCGAGGGTTGGGTTCGCGGACCGGCCACGCGGCCCGGGCTGGCGCCGGATTTGAGCAGGATGGCCCGGTATGTCCTGCCGGGCGCGGGCCACCGGTGCCGGCCGCCTGTGTGCAAGATCACGCGCTCTCCCAGCCGCGCAGCGGGCCGCCGCGTTCGGTATCGCGGACCAGCACCGCCGGGCGCACCGTCCCCGGCCCGAACCGGCCAGCGATCTTGTCCACGGCCTGCTCGGCGTCCCGCCAGGAGGCTGGCTCCTCGCCGAAGGCGAGCTGGGTCGCGGTCGCACCGGCGGGGATCAGCCCGGTCGCCCGCACCCCGACCAGGCGCAGCCGGGCCCGCGTGTCGAGCCCGGAGCCGGCGTACAGCGCGCACGCCGTGCGGTAGATCTGCTGAGCCACGTCGGTCGGCTCGGGCAGCGTCTTGGACCGGGTGATCGTCTTGAAGTTGGCCAGGCGCAGCTTCACCACCACGGTCCTGGCCGTCCAGGCGCCGGCCCGCAGTCCGCGCGCCGTCCGCTCGGAGAGCCGAAGCAGCTCCCGGCGGATCAGCACCGGGTCGTCCACGTCTGCGGCGAAGGTCTCCTCCGCGCCGATGCTCTTGTCCGGCACCCGGGACATCACCGGCCGCGGGTCCCGTCCCCAGGCCAGGGCGGCCAGGTGCGCGCCGGCCGCGGTGCCTAGTTCCCGCTGCAGCGTGGCGACCGGCGTGCGCGCGATATCGCCCACGGTGCGCAGGCCGAACCGGGCAAGCACCTCACCGGTCTTGTCTCCGACCCCCCACAGCGCCGCGACCGGCAGCGGGTGCAGGAACTGGAGAACCTCCCCGGCCGGGACCACCCGCAGCCCGTCGGGCTTGCTAATCGTCGAGGCGAGCTTGGCGATGAACTTGGTGGTGGCCACGCCGACCGAGCAGGTCAGGCCGTACTGCTCGCGAACGCTGGCCCGGATCAGCCTGGCGATGTCGGCCGGCGGGCCGAGCCGCCGGATGGCGCCGGCGACGTCCAGGAACGCCTCGTCCAGGGACAGCGGCTCGACCTCGGGGGTCACCTCGCGGAACAGGGTCATGATCTCCCGCGACACCGCGGCGTAGACCCGGTGCCGGGGCGGCACGAACAGGGCCTGCGGGCACAGCCGGCGCGCCCGGTTCACCGGCATCGCCGACCGCACTCCGAACGCGCGCGCCTCGTAGGTGGCGGACAGCACGACGCCACGGCCGCCGACGGCGCCTACAATCACCGGTTTCCCGGCGAGTTCGGGCTGGTCACGGACCTCCACGCTGGCGAAGAAGGCATCCATGTCCACGTGCAGGATGTAGCAGCCCGTATCGTCAGGGTGCTCGCCCCGGGCCGCTGTCACCGTGACGTCACCGCTCACCGGTATCCCAGCACGTGGAACTGGGCGGCGAAGTCGTGGAAGGCCGGGTGCGCGGACACCGCCAGCTCCAGCCCCTGCAGGGCGTGCTCGGCACCGGGGTCGGCGTCGGCGACGACGCGGGGCACCAGGTCGGCGAACACCCGGACGCCCAGCGCCGCTCCCGGGCGGAGCCCCGCCTGCTCGATCAGGCTGGTGACACCGGCCAGGGTGAACCGCCGTGGGCCGGTGCCCGCCGGCCCGCGCCCGGCCGGCGCGGCGGCGCTGCCGTCGCCATTGCCGCCGGCCTCGGTGCCGATGCCGGTGAGCAGCCGCCGCGCCTCGTCGAACCGGCCCGCCAGGGCGCGGTGGATAACCGCGGCCACCGCGCTCGCGGTGAGCACGCTGACCGCGCCGCCGGGCCGCAGCACCGCCGCGATCGCCGCCATCGCGGCGGGCGGCGAGTCCACGTATTCCAGCACGCTGTGGCAGAGGACGAGGTCGGCGCTTTGCTCCCCGGCGAGCGCGGCCAGGTCGGCCGCCTCGCCCTGGACGGCGCGCAGCGGCACGGCCTGCTCGGCGGCCCGCCGCTGCGCGGCGGCCAGCGAATCCGGGCTGGGGTCGATCACGGTCACCACGTGGCCGAGGCTGGCCAGCGGCACGGCGAACCCGCCGGTCCCGCCGCCCGCGTCCACGATGTCGAGGCAGGACCGGCCGGTGTCTGCGGCCAGCGATGTGGCCACGGCGTGCAGCACGTCGAGCACCAGAGGGGTCCCTGCCACGCTGTCTCCTCACCCGCCCGCCGCCGCGGTGGCTGTCCGGCACCGCATGCTGCGGTCCACTGTAGTGTCGCCACCGGACATTTCCCGGCTCGAGGCCGTCACCCGCGCGGGGTGAGAAACGTCCCTCCTTGCCCCTTCGGGTGACCGGGCAGGTGGGAACCGCCTAAGCTCTGTGCATGCCCGATCACGTGGAGTTTCCCCGGCCGCTGCGGCTACTGGGCACCATCTCCTGGAGCCTGATCGAGTCGGCCGGGCTCCCGGTCGGCGCCCTCGCCGTGGGGGCCTGGCTGTACGGCCGCGACGCGGGCCTGATCGCCGGGCTTGCCGCGACCTGGCTGGTGGCGCTGATCCGCAAGGTCGCCACCGGGACCGTGCCCAGCCTGCTCACGATCACCGCGGTGGTGCTGACGGTGCAGACGGCGATGGTGCTCGCGACCGGGCAGCTGTGGATCTACCTGCTCCAATTCCCGGCGGCCAACCTGGTCATGTCGTTCCTGTTCGCCTGGACGGCGCGCGGCCCGCACCCGCTGGTCGCCCGGCTCGCCGCCGAGGTCGTGGCGCTGCGGCAGCCCGCGCACCACCATCCCGGCCTGCACCGCTTCTTCCAGGGCGCGACCTGGCTGTGGTCGGGGATCTTCCTGCTGATCACGGCGGGCCTGGGGGTGCTGATGGTGACCGAGCCGGTCAGGGTGTTCATGGTGGGCGCCACGGTGGTCAGCGTGGCGCTGCCGGTGGCGGGCATCGCGATCTCGGCGCTGTGGTTCCGGTCGGTCCTGCGCCGCTTCGGCCTGCGCATCCGCTTCGCCGCCTAACCAAAGTCTGACCCAGCAACCCTTGGTACCAAGGCAAACCCTGATCCCACTTCCGCCGTACGGGGCTAGCCGGATGACGAAGATTCGCCAAGTACTTGGCTGGTCAGAGGGTGAGCGTGGGCTTGAGTTCGAGCAGCCGGGCGAGCAGCCCGTTCACGAACGCCGGTGAGCCCTCGGTGGACAGGTCGCGGGCGAGCTGGACCGCCTCGCTGATCGCCACCGCGTCCGGGACCTGGTCCTGCCACAACAGCTCGTAGGCACCGATCCGCAGGATGTTCCGGTCTACCGCGGGCATCCGGTCCAGCGCCCACCCCTGCGCGTACTCGGCGAGCAGTTCGTCGATGCGCGGCCGGTGCGCCTGCACCCCCTCGACCAGTTCCCCGGTGTACGCGGGAACCGGCGGTGACTGCTCCGCGGCCCGCTCACCGAGGATCGCGAGGGCCGGCTCGCCGCGCAGCTCCGCCTCGAACAACACGTCGAGGGCGCGCTTGCGCGCCTTGCTACGCGCGGCCATGGCCGCGATTCACCCCGGGGAATGTCATGCCGGGCAGGTCAGGCGCGCCCGAGGTAGTCACCGGTGCGCGTGTCCACCTTGATCTTCTCGCCGGTCGTGATGAACAGCGGCACCTGGATCTGGACACCCGTCTGCAGGGTGGCCGGTTTGGTCCCGCCGGTGGACCGGTCGCCCTGGACACCGGGGTCGGTCTGCTTGACGGTCAGCTCCACCGCGGCGGGCAGTTCCACGTACAGCGGGTTCCCGTCGTTGAACGCCACCACCGCGGTCTGGTCCTCCAGCAGGTAGTTCGCGGCGCTGCCGACCGTGTCCGCGGGGATCCGTGGCTGGTCGTAGTCCTGGGTGTCCATGAACACGAAGTCGTCACCCTCGCGGTACAGGTACTGCATATCCCGCCGGTCCACGGTGGCCACGTCGACCTTGACCCCCGCGTTGAAGGTGCGGTCCACCACCTTGCCGGACAGGACGTTCTTGAGCTTGGTCCGCACGAACGCGCCACCCTTGCCGGGCTTGACGTGCTGGAAATCCACCACGCTCCAGAGCTGGCCGTCGAGGTTCAGCGTCATGCCGTTCTTGAGGTCGTTGGTGGTGGCCACGTGTGTTATCTCTCCTGGTTACCGGGGGCCGGACTCAGGGTTCGAGGACGAGCAGCTCCCCGGGGGTCACGGTCTGGGTCGTGGTGAGCAGGTCACGGGACGCCGCGGATGCTGCCCCGGAACGAACCACCAGGGTGTCCTCAATCCTGACACCGCCCAATCCAGGCAGGTAGACACCCGGCTCGACGGTAATGGGAACCCGGTCCCCGAGTGTACCCGGCTTCGCCACCCCCAATATCGGCGCCTCGTGGATCGCCAGCCCCACCCCGTGGCCGAGGCCGTGGCCGAAGTGCTCGTCGTGGCCCGCCGCCGCGATGATGTCCCGCGCGGCCGCGTCCACCTTATCGACGGCGGCGCCGGGCACGGCCGCCTCGATTCCGGCCCGCTGTGCCTTAGCCACCAGGGCGTAAACATCGCGCTGCCATTCGGCGGGCTGGCCGAGCACGATGGTCCTTGTCATGTCGGCGTGGTAGCCGCCGCACCGGGCGCCGCAGTCGACGGTGATCATGTCGCCCGGCTCGAAGCGCCGGCCGCCGGGCGCGTGGTGCGGAATGGCCCCGTTGGGCCCGCTGGCCACGATCGTGTCGAAGGCCGGTTTCTCCGCGCCGGCGTCGATCATGACGCGCTCGATCAGCACCGCCAGGTCGCGCTCGGTCATCCCGGCCCGGATCTGGGTCACCGCCTGGTCGAAGACCTGCCCGGTGATCTCGCACGCCCGGGCCAGCAGGGCGAGCTCATCCTCGTCCTTGGTCACCCGGAGTTGTTCGACCGCGTGCCCGAGCGGCACCAGCAGGGCCAGGCCTTCGGCGGCGGCGAGCGCCGTGTGCCGCTCCACGGTCATCTCCTGTGCCTCGAACGCCAGCCGGCCGAGCCCACGGGCGACGGCCAGTTCGGCGAGCGCGGTCTCCACCGGGCGCACGACCAGCAGCTCCAGGTCGGGGCAGTCGCGTTCCGCGGCGAGCGCGTACCTGGAGTCTGTGGCGAGTACCGGCGGCCCGTCGGCGGGCAGCAGCAATGCCGCGTTGGAGCTGGCCAGGCCGGTGAGGTAGCGGACGTTGACCAGCGAGGTGATGAGCGCGGCGTCCGCGCCGCTGGCGGCGACCGCCCCACGCAAGTGGTTCCGCCGCAGGACATGGGATTCGGGCATGAACCCATTCTCCTGGATCGGGGCTGACCGGCAGCCGGGCCAAATCCGGGCTGCCCGATCAAGCGTGACGACAAGGGCCAGCTAGTACTTGCTCACGGATGTTCGCCGTCGTATACTCGGACTCGGATATACGTTAACGAGCAGGCAAGCCAAGGAGCGCGCGATGGCCGACCGGCGGCGGTCGATCTCGAACCCGCTGGCGCTTGCCGTGCTCGCCTGCCTCTG
>Ga0126378_10002426_pt1 | contig 13799 bp, 12 predicted proteins | sample PanSoiMetPlot_23_FD_92587 | JGI IMG/M metagenome (GOLD analysis project Ga0126378, IMG submission 92587) | Tropical forest soil microbial communities from Panama - MetaG Plot_23 | ecosystem: Environmental > Terrestrial > Soil > Tropical forest > Bulk soil | place: Panama | collected 2016-02-17 | reverse complement strand
TGTGGCAGATTTGTTCACACAAAAAGTGGAAGGTACTGCGTGGAGATCGAAGCCGAGTTGGTACATTGTCGCTACGAAGGACCGTACTATCCAGCCCGAGTTGGAGCGATTCGTCGCGAAGCGTATGCGAGCAGCAGTCTTCGAGACCGATAGCAGCCACGTGCCGATGTTGTCCCAGCCTGACTTCGTGCTAGATGTGATCCGAAAAGCCGCGGCCGCGGTTCAAAAGAATAAGGCCGCGTCCGCGTCGTGAAGATCGCGAACATCTTTCTTCTCGGCAGACCGCGCGAGGCGGTCTGCCTTTTATGAAGCGGCACACGATTTTTCAAGCGACTAGTACTGATAAAAGTCGGCTTCTGTAAATCGATCGCACAAACTCCTTGATGACGGGCAAGCCTCACATTATCGGATTAGGGAAGGGTTGCCGACAAACCGGAAACTGGCTCGCGTAACAACTCGAATCGGGCCGTCAGATGCAGCCAAATGCTCGTATCCGGTTATCAGTGAACAAGCTTGATGCAAATTGCGTATGACCAACTGTCCATAACTCTCGAAGGGCAACTATGAAACTGACGATGAGACGATCCGTTTACCCGATCGCTGTTCTTCTCGTTGTCTGTTCCGTCTTTTGGTCATGTGGGGGTGGTTCCAACAATACGCCGGCCACCACCGTCAGCACTTGCAGCGCGCAGGACCCTGAGTGCCACTCCATCAGCGTTGGCGGCGTTACGCGCACATACGTCTTGCACGTGCCGGTGGGATTTCAGATGAGAACGGGCTCGCTAGTACTGGTCTTGCATGGCAGCGGGCAAAATGCGGCTGGTATAGAAGACCTAAGTCAGTTCCGTGCCAAATCAGACGCCGCGGGGTTCGCGGTCGCGTTTCCCGAGGGGCTGATTCAGAATCAGGCGGAGCCGGAGTGGTCCTTTTATTACAACAGCTTTGCCGATGATGTCGGTTTCCTGAGCCCGTTGATTGCAAAACTGCAAGCCGATCTGCAGGTTCCCATCGGTCGCACCTATGTTTCCGGCATTTCGGCAGGCGGGCTCATGACTCATCGGATCGGTATCGAGCTTTCCAATCAAATTGCCGCAATCGCAGTCGTCGCTGGAGCGGTGGCCGCGAACCCGGGCGATTCGGCTCCGCACCCAGCTTTGCCCCAGAGCTCAGCTGGAGCAGTCTCGGTGCTAATCCTACACGGCGATCAGGACGCCAAGGTTCCATATTGCGGAGGAACCAGCACGACTGGCCATGCGAATTTCTGTTCCCAGGACGAAACCTTTAACTACTGGACTGCTGCCAACAACTGTTCCAGCTTTGACACTGCAATGCCTCTTTGTGACGCGCAAGGCAATATCAGCGTTATCGTAGAGAAAGATGCCACGTCCTGTCGCGGCGGCACGGAAGTGAAGTTGTTCCGCTTGGTGGGAGGGCAACACAACTGGTACAACTCGTCGATGAATGTTCCGAGCCAGATTCCCTATAACCCAACGTTCGATGCCACGACTGGCGTGACGACGAATGACATCATTTGGAATTTCTTCCAAGCGCATGCCAAGCCATAGGCCGGTCCGAAGAGGTTTGGCGGCTCCAGCGATATTTAAACAACTCGCCTTTGGGTACCAGGAATGTTGTTGCATTTGCAACAGGAGGAGGAGTCTATTCGTTTGCGTTACAGCGGGCACCGGTAAGGTTTGAACGATTGAAAGCACGCGGTTCGCAGGGTTTTGATTCCTTCCTCCGCTTTTTGTCGGTCACTGAACGCGCGACGTTCCGTCGCGCGACAAATTCTCGGCGGAGACCAGAACTGCTGCGTGAATTCCATCCAATACTAGCTTTTTTGCGACACATAAACGGCGGGTTATAAGGGAGGAAACATGGCCGAAAAATGGCAAAAGACACTCCAGGCTCTCCAAGAGTAGTTTCGAATTACCGCCATAGAGACCCACACGGTTCCGCAATGGCGCTTGATTCGAGTGGCTTCTTTGCTTTGCTGCGGTTACTTACGGGTGGCCGACTACACATCCATTGGCCCGGCGAGCTTCTGGAGAGGCGTTGTCTCGGCCAGTGGCGTAAAAGACTGTTGGCGACAGCTGTTCTAGCATCTCCTCGTGGAAGCGGCGGAACCTTGGCTGGCGAGGAAACGTATCTGAAACAAGAGGTCACGAAGAAGGAGGCAAAATGAGCCGACGGAACTCGGGTTTGCGGCGCAAGGGGAGTGTGGGTCTGCGCGAGAGGATGCTTGTGGGGATTGCGATAGCGGGAATTTTGGTGCCGGCGTGGGCTACACTGAGGGCGCAGGAAAAGGCGCAGAAGGACACAGGAAAGGACAAAGAAATTTCAGTCACTGTGCAGGGTACGGAGACCGACGCGGGGTTGATCGTGAGCGCGCGGGCGACGGCCAAAGAGGTAGGCCTGCCGATTTACCCCGGAGCGATACCGCATAAGGATAAGCACAATGAGAACGAGAGTCCAGCGGCGAAGCTGGGCATATGGGGCAATTCATTCGGGTTCAAGCTGGTCCTGTTGAAGATGGAATCGAAAGACGCACCCAGGAAAGTGGCCGAGTATTATCAGAAGGCGCTGGCGAAGTACGGGACGGTTCTCGATTGTACGAATGCCACGCGGACGCTGGAAGACAAGGAGGAAAAATCCGAAAAGCTCACGTGCAGCGACGACAAGCCAGAAAAGGGAGAGTTGCTCTTCAAAGCGGGAACGAAGGAGAAGCAGCATATCGTTGGAGTCCAGCCAGATGGGTCGGGGACGGTTTTCCAGTTGATTTACGTTGAGGTGCGAGGAGAAGAGAAGAAACCCGTCTGAATCCAGAGTCGATCTCACGCCAGATGAGTCTCGCTCACGCGGTGCGTGGCGTTGAAGACCCGCCACCGTGGTCGAGTGACGAGAACTCGGAAACTGGCCGCCTCCTCTGGAGAAGGAAACGGGTCAGTTTCCGCACTGCCGACCATCCGAGAGACAACGGTAAAGCCGCGCGCGCTTCACGCGACCTCATCCAGAAAACGGCGATATTCTCGCACGGGAATCTCGTTTTCCGGGCTCTCAATGCCGTCATCCATTGCGCTGTGTAGCCGGTCCCAAATGAAGCGTGCTTCAGGGGCGTCGCCCAATCGCCTCCAATGGCTTGCGCCATATCCGACGCGGGCCGCGGATATCTGATCGAGGGGAATGGCCGCGAAGTCGAGTGTTGGGTCGCCCCAGCCTGCGTCGCCCCAGTCGAGGAGGGCTCGTAGTTGGCCTGCCTGGCACATGATATTCATTTCGTGAAGATCGTTGTGGACAAACAACTGGGGACACGTTTGCGAGAGGTATGGGCTCAAGTCGCGTATGAGTAGCCTAATCTCCCGCACTGTTCCCTCATCCGCATGTCCCGATTCCACCAACTGTTGCAGTCCTGAGTCGAGGCTTAACTCCCGCAGGGGAGTGTCCAAGTAGCCGTTCGGATCTGGACAGGAAACTACCTTCGAATGGAGATGTGAAATCTGCGTTCCAACCTGCTGCCAAAGATCTCCTCGCTGGCCGGGGGTGAGATTAGCGAGGCCAAACGTCTCGGCATGCACGCGTTCCCAAATGGAGTATGGACGATTCACGAGTCTACCGGAATCATCGAATGCAATAAGGCGTGGAGTCATGATGCCAGCGGCAAAAGCGGCCGGCGCGGCAAGTGATTCGGTCCGGGCATCAACTACCGCGTCGCGGTGCTCGGTGGCAATTCGGAGAACAATATCCTCCGTCGCATAGATGCGATTCGCCGCGCCCGTGACTTTCAGTGGTTTCCATGGTCCTGCGATTCCGTGAAAGTCCAGGATTACGTCTACCGGATCGGTGGGCATTCAAGTCCTCAATTCTCGCATCGACCAGTCCGCGAACCAGTTTATCGCCTGGCTCTGCGAATCAGCACGACCAAATCGCAGAGCTGTCATTGATACTGGGCGAGTGACGGGCAAACCGTCACTTAGGAAGTGAGCCTCGCGAGACCCAACTTCAGTATTGCCGACAATCCGGGATCGATTCGCTCATTACCGACGTTGACTTGCTTTTGAGCACAACCTAATATTCTCGTCAAAAGCGGTTGCTGTCATGATTGGCCAGACCATCTCGCACTACCGCGTCATCGAAAAACTCGGTGGCGGCGGGATGGGTGTGGTTTACAAGGCCGAAGACACTCGCCTTCACCGCTTCGTTGCGCTCAAGTTTTTGCCCGAGCATGTAGCCCGGGACCCTCACGCCCTTGCCCGCTTCCGGCGGGAAGCTCAAGCCGCTTCGGCGCTCAATCACCCCAACATTTGTACGATTTACGACATCGGAGAAGAAGGCGGGGAAGCGTTCATTGCTATGGAGTTTCTGGAAGGTGCGACGCTGAAACACCGCATCGCCAGTCACCGACTGGATCTGGAGACTTTTCTCTCGTTTGCCATCGAGATCGCCGACGCGCTCGATGCCGCGCACGCGAAAGGTATCGTTCATCGAGACATTAAGCCCGCGAACATCTTCGTCACAGACCGCGGCCACGCCAAAATCCTCGACTTCGGTTTGGCCAAACTTTCTCCCAAGCCAGTGACGGGAACTGATCCGACGGCTACAACCTTAGATGTAGACGCCGAGGAGCACCTCACCAGCCCCGGTACGGCTGTTGGGACCGTGGCCTACATGTCGCCGGAACCGGTCAAAGGCAAAGAGTTGGATGCGCGAACTGACTTGTTTTCGTTCGGTGCCGTGCTGTATCAAGTTGTTACCGGCCAGTTGCCGTACCGTGGCGATACCTCGGGAATGATTTTCCATGCCATTCTGGAGCTACAGCCGGTGCCTCCAGTGCGGCTCAACCCCGAAGTTCCGCCGACGCTCGAAGACATCATCAACAAGTGTTTGGAGAAAGACAGGGACCTGCGCTACCAGCACGCGGCCGATTTGCGCGCCGACCTCCAGCGCCTCAGGCGTGACACGGACTCGACGCGTGCGCAACTAGCGGCAAAAACAGCAGCTTCCGCCATTGCCAGACGACACTGGAGAGCAATTGTTTCGGCTGGCGCGGCGATCCTGGCGTCGGTAGTGGGAGGCTACTTCTACTTGCATCGTACGCCGAAGCTCACCGATAAGGACACAATCGTGTTAGCGGACTTCACCAACACCACCGGTGATTCCGTATTTGACTCTACGCTAAGGCAGGCTTTGGCGGCGGATTTGCAACAGTCTCCTTTCTTCAACGTACTCTCCGACGGTAAAGCGGCAAGAGCCCTTCGGATGATGGGGCGTCCTTCAAACACTCGGCTCACTGAGACTGTTGCCCGCGAGGTCTGTTTGCGCGCAGGCAGCAAGGCGGTCCTCGCGGGTTCCATTGAAAGTCTGGGTAGCCACTATGCGGTCGGGTTGAAGGCGATTTCGTGCGAAACAGGAGATTCGCTGGGTGTTGCGGAAGCTGAGGCGAGTAGTCGCGAAAATGTGCTCGACACCCTAGGCAACACCGCAAGTAGGATGCGAGGGAGGCTGGGAGAATCGCTGACCTCTATCCAGAAATTCAACAAGCCGCTGATCGAAGCTGCCACGTCGTCGCTGGTCGCCTTGCAAGCTTATAGCGAGGGTTTGAAGACCTCGCGCCAAAAGGGCTACGCAGAATCGTTGCCATTTCTTCAGCGAGCCGTGGAATTGGATCCTAACTTTGCGAGCGCTTACGCCACTCTGGGCACTGCCTATTCAAGTCTAGGGCAGGCCAGTCTTGCGACAGAGGCCTACAAACAAGCTTACAGCTTGCGCGAACGCGCTACTGAACGAGAGAAATATTTGATCTCCGCGCTTTACTACATGCTTGCGACGGGTCAAGTGGAGAAGGCCAATCAGCAGCTGACGCTCTGGGCCGACGAGTATCCACGAGACCCAACCCCGCGCGATAACCTAGGCGTGAACTATTCTTCCTTAGGGCAATACGAGAATGCCGTCGAGGAGTACCAAAAAAGTCTGAGCCTTTCGCCGGACAATACTATCTGCCATGGCAACCTTATGCTTGCCTACATCTCCCTCGATCGTTTGGACGAGGCCAAGAGCATATTCGAGCGAGCGCAGGCTCGCAAGCTGGATAGTGAAGGCCTACGTCAGGCTATGTACTACTTGGCTTTTTTAGAGAAGGATTCAACAGGCATGCAGCAGCAACTCACCTGGGCCGCAGGAAAAGCAGGCTCAGAAGATCTGCTGCTTTCCGCCCAGTCCGACACTGAAGCGTATTACGGCAGGCTACATAACGCACGAGAACTGTCCCATCGGGCCGCGGACTTGGCCACACAAAACGATGCGAAAGAGACAGCTGCGCTCTGGGAAGCGAATGAAGCGCTCCGCGAGGTCGAGTTCGGGAATGCCGCACTGGCTCGTAAGGTGGTCATTTCGGCCCAGGCCTTGGCACGGGGACGAGATGTACAGGTACTGGCCGCGCTAACGTTGGCGCGAAGCGGCGACGCGATTCAAGCCCGAAAGATAGCTGACAAGCTAAACGACGATTTCCCCTTAAGCACCATCATACAGGGATATTGGTTGCCTAACATTCGAGCGGCCATCGAACTTAGTGGTGGACGTAACGGCAATGCTGTAGAGCTTCTGCAGCTTGCCAGTCCGTACGAATTGGGCGCGCCGGCACCTCTTGGCTCTTTGTACCCTGCTTATTTGCGAGGGCAGGCGAACTTGGCCCTCGGACGGGGTGCCGAGGCAGGAGCGGAGTTCCAGAAATTCCTCGACCATGGCGGCATCGTGCAGAATTATCCCCTGGGAGCGCTCGCCCATCTCGGCCTCGGCCGTGCCTATGCTCTACAAGGCGATCCGTCCAGAGCAAAGTCTGCCTACCAGGATTTCTTTGCCCTGTGGAAAGACGCTGACCCCGATATCCCCATCCTGAAAGAAGCCAAAGCTGAGTACGCCAAAATGATGTAATCGGATTCGGTCCTCCCCCGACCAGGCTTGCGACCGTAAGGTTGCAATCGTTGTGAGCGGAAGACGGGCTATGCGGAAGTTATTCCAGTGAACCCGACTGCAACATTACTTCCGGCTTCGTTCTCGCCGACAAACCAGGAACTGGCCGGTTACCGGCCATACGTGCGTTTCCAGTACGAATTCCAATTTGTATGTAAAGTTTGGTTCGGTAGTGCTTTGCGCTGTTTGGCAAACATTTTTCTGAGCTTGCGCTGGCTCCGGTTCGGATCTAAAAATACTTGATAGGGAAAACTGCTCACGAAATCTCGAAACCAATAGCTCGCCGTTTTGGCGTCAAATTGGCGTCCCAGCGGGTTGAGACCGCGGGGGTGCACCCCAAGAAAGTTGTAGGTCATGCCGCCATCTGGGCGCATCTACGCTCCCAAAAATCTTGAAAGCGTCCACTCAACTTCGAGCAGCGCAGCGCGATGATGGCATTCGAACCGCATACGGTCCAGTGCATGCCGGCTCGTTTTAGACGCGTGCCGATGGCCACCTTACAGCCTGCCTCCACCACTCCTGTCGAAGTACATAAGCCCTGGGCGTGGAACTCCGGATAGCGCATGCGCTCGCGATTGCTCTGGAAATAGTGCAGGCAACGACGCGCTTCTTCGGAGCGCGCCACCTGGCGGCGTAGGGCTGCGAGCAGCGCGTGGAACTGTCCGCTATCGAGTTCTTCGTGCCTTCGTTTGGCCCACCGGGCGGCGCGCGGAGAGGTGAGGCCATAGAGAGCTTTGCTGAGCTCACTCAGGTGTTGCTTGGCATGAAAGCGATCGACGATCTCGATGGTCCCGGGGAACAGTTCCGCGACCAGATTCCAGATCCAGGGGGCCCATCGCCGAGCGCCGCGGTACGCGCGGCCTGAGTGAAGCGGCGGCGCTGCGTCTCGCGCCAGACGCGCCAGCCCGATGTCGCCCGCCCCGTCACGCACATCATTAACCGCAATGGCATCCTCCGCGAGACGCTCATTGCTGGACAATCTTATGAATCCTTTGAGCGCAACATTAAGCCATACCTGTAACGCCTGGATGCGCATCCCGAGACAACTCCATCATTCACCAGGAACCCTGTTATCGGATAGGCGCAAAACGAAAGAAGGTGAGGAATCTGGTCATCGCCAATTGGGGATGGTTTTTTGATGGACGAATTCTCTGGAGAGACGCCATGAGGAATCGTGCTGAGTCCAAAGCAGGCTGTAGAACAAAGGTTCCCAGCCGTTGCCCAAATCCTTGACACGCGTGATGAGGACCAGGGCGGTGTTGCCGAGGATTTCGGCGTGATGAACGACTGAGCTTTTCACCGGCACAGAGTAGCCATGCGGCGCGCCAGACGTGGCTTGCTTTAGGAAGCTAAGCATCTGCTCACGGGTGAGATGAGCAAAACCTCCTTCATCTGCGACGCGAACGCATAGAAAGTCCGGCGCGTAGATTGCAGCGATTGAATCCACATCAACGGAGTCCGCGGCACCAAGAAATCGATCGAGAGTTTGGCGCAAGTCGCTGTCCGAAACAGGAACTTGGCCAGAGCCCGAATTTGCTGGACTGGTTTGTGCTCTTCGCTTCATGACCGCGCGGGTTATAGAGAGAAAGACGAAGCCCAGAATTATGTAGGCAGCAAGGTCTGTGGACCCCGCACGGGAGAGAATCGGAAAATGCAATGTGGCTGCCGCTTGGACGATAGACGGAGCGCTGAAAAAGGGTTCAAGCCACGCCGCGACCAGGATAGAAGGTATAAGCCAGAAAAGGCGATTGTACTTGTGAAGATAGAGAGAATTCCAAGCGTGCGCCGCAGCCAGCAAGCCGCCTCCGTTCAACAGTGAGTTCAAGATCCAAAGCGCAAAGCTACCCGGATTAGTCATTGTGAATGCACCTCGTTTATCTATTACCAGGCTATGTGGGCGAAACTTCGAGTGAAAAGCGGAATACGGAAGAAAGAAGAGGATTTCAACAGAGTGACTTGAGTTTCTTGAGTTATGCGAGCCATCCCATCCCTCCTGCCGATATCACGCCCGCAAACGTCCAATGTTGTTTCGCGCATCGCTCTATTCTGGCGCGAAGCCTTGGCCCAACCGTGATGAGAAAAAAGCCCATGGTCCTGCTCATCGAGGTCACCAAAGCGCGCTACCCAAAGCAGCAAGCGTGGCGAGGAAGGGTCGGGGCAGCGCTGACCAACGACGCATAAGCCAATGGGCTCCGCCAGCGAGGATTTGCTACATGGCAGGCTACGACGGCGACCGGCGCGAGTCAATCACGTCGCCCAGTGTCGCGAGTCGTCCGGACTGGGCGATTGTGCCCGAGTCACGGGCAACCCTTCCATAATCCGATAAGGGAAGAGTTGCCGACGACACTGGCCCAATCCAAACAACCAAGCCAACGATGCGGGCGATTAGCGGGATTTCCGGGGTTGCTTGCCGTACTCGCCAACGGTCCTTATGCCATTTGCGCCAGTTTCTGCCGCGCCAGCCGAGCATACAGCGCAAGGCCGATTCTATCGCTCGCGGCGATGGACTCGTTGAGCATCGTTTTGGCAGCCTCAACGTCTTCAGCGCCTCCGCGCTCGGCGAGCATGTCCGCATACCAGTAGCGGGCGATCGGCTGTGCCGTAACGTAGGGCACGGCCTCGATGCGGGCGATCGCGGCGCGATGGTGCTCCTCGGCACGCGTCCAGTTGCCGGCGCACGCCGCGGCGATGCCTGCCGCGGTCCTGACGGGAAATCCGTAAAAGCTGCAGTCCCACTCGGCGGCGACCTTCTCCGCCTCAACCTGTAAACGCCCGGCCTCTTCGCGGCGCCTCGTCAGACAGAGCGCTTCCGTCAGGCTAAGGACGGCGTGCCAAGCCCCGAATCCCCGGCTGGTTCCCGGCCTTGGCACGAATCGCATCGCGGCAGTGCAGGCATTCGCCGCTCCCTGCATCTCATTCGCACTCATAAGTAAACCGAGCAGTCCCTCCGGAAGGCCACTGTAAAGAGTTGTGGGACCGCCCGCTGCTTTGGTCAATCGCAAGCGGGCCTCGTCGATCTGGTCTCGATATAGTAGGACGCCTCCGAGGCTCATTTCCGCGACGAAGGTCCATCCAAAATGACAGGACTCCCCAAAAGCAATGGCTTCTCTGGCCGCTCGCTCGGCGCTCTCCAGGTTCCCTTTGGCAATTTCTACTCCGGCAACGATCCAAAGTGCGACAGACTTCGCGCCGTCGTGTCCAACCCGCGCGGCGCGCGGAATTGCTTCGCGCACCAGCCTGTCCGCTTCCGCCGGCTGGCCGCAATGGAGAGGCCGCCAATAAAGTCCCATCTCGACCTCGGCCCGCGACCAGGCATCGCCCGATTCTTCAAAGATCCGGGCCGCTTTCCGCGCGGCCGCTTCACAGAGATCCAACTGCCCGGAGTCAAGCCGGGCAAACATCTCCCAATCAGCGGCAAAACCAATGACGCCCGCGGTCAACTCATTCTCGGGAATCTCGTGGAGTTGTTGAAGAAGATCGAGCCCCCTATCAATATTACCGGCCGCGCTGGCGCTATGTCCTCGCATCGCCAGCACATTACATCGTATCGAGGCGGAGGCGTCCTTGGCGTGTCGAGCGGCCCGATCCGCGACCGCGCTCATCTGGGGAAATTGTCTGGCCCAGGCGTTGAGACCATAAAGCCGAGTGCAGGTCTCAACGAAGCGCTCGTGATCGCCTAGCGAGTCGAAGAGCGCTAGGGCGTGCTCATACTCCTGAACCGCCTCCTGATTCAGCGACACGCTCCTCAACACGGCCGCGCGCCGGAGATGCAGATCGGCCGCGCGCACTGTGCGTTCACCATCAAGCAGGGAAACAGCGTTATCCAAGTGATCGAGGGCCTCTTCGTGAGCGGCTGCCCCGCTCGCCTGCCTTGCGGCCTCTGAAAGAAAGTGGATAGTCTTTTCCCGATCCACGGATGCCCCCGCTTGGTACAGATGATGCGCCAGCGCAGAGACGTGCGCGTCGATGTTGGCTGCGTATACCCGCTCCATTACGCCGGCCACCCGCGCATGCAGCCGCTGGCGGCGGGGCAACGACAGCGTCTCAGCAAGCGTCTGCCGAACCAGCTCATGAACGAATCGATAGCGGGTCTGGCGGCCTTCCGTTTCCGTCTCCACTAGGCGTGTGCGTTCAGCTTCCTCTACGGCCTCCAGAGCGGCGTCCGGCCGGGCTTTCTCTAATTCCTCCAGCAGTTCCAATGGGAAAACACGGCCGATTACTGCGGCTGTCGTCAGGATTCGCCGCGCATCTTCGCTCAGCCGCTCCAGGCGACGACTCAGCACCAGTCGCACCCCTTCCGGCACCTGGAGTTGGTCCACGCGCAGCTCCGGGCGGAACGCGCCCTCTTCGTCGAACAGCTTCCCTTCTTCGGCCAGATGACGGAACACCTCTTCGACAAAAAACGGATTGCCTTCGGTCTCTTCGAACACCACGCGTGCCAGCGAACGTGGCGGCTGCTGCGCGCTGAGAGCTGCCAACATCTGCTCCACTCCGGCCACTGGCAATCGCCGCAGCAAAATGCGCGTGCTGAGCTTTTGCCGCATTAGGAACCCCAGCATCTTTGCGCACGGCCGTCCGACCTCTAAGTCTACGTCGCGATAAGTGCCGATCATCAACATCGGCATTCCCGCTACCGCCTGCGCCAGATGCTGCAACAGTAGCAGCGTCGGCTCATCGGCCCATTGCAGGTCTTCAAACACCCGGACAACGGGCGCGGTCCGCGCGGCGCGTTCGAGGTACTCGCAATAGGCACTGAATAGAAATCGGCGCTGCTGTTCGGGGGGCAGTTCAAGTGGCTGCGGAATGTCGGGAAACATGTGCCGCAACTTCGGCATCAGCTTGGCCACTTCCGGCGCCGCGCCGCCCAAAGCGTAGCGGAAAGATTCCGGCGGCACGACCCGCGCTGCGTGCTCGAGCATCTCGATAAAGGGCACATAGGGCGGAGCGCCTTCCATCTCATAGCAGTGGCCGACCGCGGTATAGCATCCCCGACGAGTGGCCTCGGCAAGAATGGCCCGCACGAGGTGCGTCTTACCAATACCGGGCTCTCCGCCGATCAACACGAGCGAACCGCAACCGGCGATCGCACTCTCGAGATGCCGCACGAGCTCTGCCCGCTCCGCGTCGCGGCCAATCAAAGGGATCAACAGCGTGGCTGCTTCCTCGGGTTCCGCGGCTACAGCAGAGGAACTAGCCAGCCTGGCTAAATCGTCACGAACTTCACGCATCGACTGATAGCGCTCGACTGGTGACTTGGCAAGCAGCCGGTGGATCAGTACGATCTGGCCTGGCGACAATCCTGCGGTGCCCGTAACCGCCAAATCAGGTGGCTCGCGCAAAATCGCCGTCATCGTTTCGAGCCTCGAGTTGCGCTGAAAAGGATGCTTGCCGGTCAGGAGCTCACAGAGGATGATGCCGAAAGAAAATAGATCTGAGCGGTCGTCGAGGGGCGCGCCCTTCACCTGCTCCGGCGACATGTACTCAGGCGTACCGCTCACCACACCCGTGGCGGTCAGAGGCGGGTCAGCGTCCGTAGCGGTGAGATCGTTGAGTTCGTTTGATGCAGGCCTCTTGGCCAGCCCGAAATCCATCACTTTCGCCCGGCCCTGCGGCGTTAGCATCACGTTGGCCGGTTTCAAGTCGCGATGCACAAGGGGTTTTGCGTGCGCCTCCTCCATTGCCTCTGCCATCTCTGCGGCGATTCGCAGGGCGTCAGACCGCGGCAGGGGCCCGGCGCGCAGGCGAGCGTACAGCGTCTCGCCGCTGATGTACTCCATGACGATAAACAGCATCCCTTTGTCCTCGCCAATTTCAAAGATCTTGCAGATAAACGGATGGTCAAGCGCTGCGGCCGCCAGCGCTTCGCGGCGAAGCCGCTCACGGGCCACGGCGTCGGCGGCGAGATGTGTGGGCAAAACTTTGATGGCGACCCGCCGATCCAGACGCGGATCGTATGCCAAGTAGACCTCGCACATTCCGCCGGAGCCCAGGCACTCGAAGACCCGGTAAGAACCGATCTTGGCGCCAGGGCTCAGAGCCATAAACGGGACCGAGGCAGCAGGGTCCTCGGAATACGCGAGTTTGGGGAAAGCCCCCGAATCGGCGCTAGCCTCTATTTCCTCCAGCATCGCCAGCACTATGCCGGCGATTTCCGCGTCTGGGGCGGCACCGCGGACATACTGCGACCGCTCCGGTTCGCCGAGAGGAGCGGCGGCCTCGTAGATCGCGTACGCTAGTTGCCAGCGCTCGTCCGTCACGGTCCCGGCCTTCCCGCCAAGGTTTCCTCCAGCCAGTTTCGGGCAAAGCTCCAGTGGCGGGCAACGGTAGCGGTTCCGCAGCGCATTTCCCGGGCAATCTCCTCGCGCGTCAGGCCTTCGAAAACCTTGAACTCCACGACTCGCCGGAGTGCCGGATTGATGGCGGCGAGCCGGTTCAAAACATCGTCGATTTCGAGCAGCGAATGCTCGGTGGACGAATGCGGGCCGGGGAAGTTCAGAAGCTCGGCTCTCTTTGCACGCCTCGAGAGCGGACGGGCATGGTGAATCAGTAACTGCTTCATCAGGTAAGCCGCCAGCCCCAGAAATGCGGCCTTCTCATCCGCTCCGCCCGAACCAGCCCGGCGAAGGGCTTTGACTTTGACTAGTTCGAGATAGAGCTGGTGCACCACCGCGGTAGGCTGAAGCGTGTGATCCGGCCGCTCGGCCCGCATGCGCGCGGCGGCAATCCGCCGGAGTTCGGGGTAGAAAAGCTCAACCAGCCGGCCAGCGGCCTCACGGTCGCCGGTCCGGAACCTCGCCATCAGCCGGCCTACGGTATCGGGGGGAAGAGAGGCT
>Ga0126378_10002425_pt1 | contig 13799 bp, 13 predicted proteins | sample PanSoiMetPlot_23_FD_92587 | JGI IMG/M metagenome (GOLD analysis project Ga0126378, IMG submission 92587) | Tropical forest soil microbial communities from Panama - MetaG Plot_23 | ecosystem: Environmental > Terrestrial > Soil > Tropical forest > Bulk soil | place: Panama | collected 2016-02-17 | reverse complement strand
CGGGTGGCAGTTCGTCTGCTGGACCGCGGTGCCCGACGTCGCGCGAATGTGCGCGAGGAAGAGGTGCGACTGGACGTGGCCGGAGACCTCACGCAGGTTGCGATCGTTCCAGGCGGGCTCCATGCTCTTGAAGATCGCGGGGCCCTGCGGGCCGTACCAGCCGATGCCGAAGCCGTCGCCGTTCGTCGGCTCTGCACCCATGCGCGACTTGAGGCTCTGGTCGATCAGCGAGAACTGGCCCTGGTAGAGGACCTTGTCCATCCGGATGGGCTTTCCGTAATAGGCGAGCCAGCGACACATGCCGCGAGTCTCGCTCCGTGCACGAGACCGCACACGGGTGCACGACCCCGCGCGCGGGACGTGCTCTCACCACCTTCCTACGTGCCGCGCGTCCATGCGTCGAGCTCGGGCGGTGGAGGAGGGGGCGGGCGGGCCGCGGCCGGCCCGCCCGACCAAGAGATCTCGCTACGCCCGGGTGCGAACCGGGTCGGGCCGGTCCGGCGGACTCGGGTCAGGCACCGGTTTCGGGGTCCGCTCCGGGACAGGATCCCGGATCGGCTCGACGACGATCTTCCTCAGCGGCTTCCCGATGTCCATCGGTGCTTCCTTTCCTCGGCGCCTGCCTGATCGCATCACCGCTGGGCCTTCGCCGCCAGGTGGCAGGCACGTCCTTGGGGGGCAGGCACACCCGGCAGCGTGCTGGTTACGGTGGCGCGATGGTCGTGGCATCGGAGCCAGAGCCCGGCGCGCCCCCGAAGGCGAAGCCGTGGCGCGTGATCTTTCGCGTCCTGGTGCTTCTGGCAACGGCGGTCTCGCTCTACCTGCTCTTCCCGAGCCTCGTCGAGCTCTTCACGCAGTGGCCGGCCCTGGCACATCTCGACCCGTGGTGGATCCTGCTCGCCCTGGTCTTCGAGGCCGTGAGCGTCACCGCGCTGTGGGAGCTGCAGCGGATCGCCCTGCGGACGTCGAGCTGGTTCGCCGTGGGAACGGCCCAGCTCGCCGGCGGAGCCGCGGGCAACGTCATCCCGGGCGGCGCGGCGACCGCTGGCGCGTTCGCCTATCGCCTGCTCGTTCGCGCGGGGGTGCGTGGCGAGGACGTCGCCGGAGGACTGGCCGCAGTGTCGATCGCGAACACGACCACGATCCTCGCCTTCCCGATCCTCGCCCTGCCCGCGATTCTCGGCGGCCTCGAGGCGCCGCGCGGCCTGTTGCAGACCGCGTACATCGGGGCGGGGGCGTTCGTGGTCGTGGTCGCGGCCGGACTCGCGGCCTTCCTCTGGGACAGCCCCCTCCGCCAGGCCGGCCGCGGGATCGACGCTCTTCTCCGCCTCCTGCCCGGCAAGCGCGACGCGCACGGCATGGGGGAGCGGCTCCTGCACCAGCGCGACGGCCTGAAGCGGGCGTTCGGCGCCCGCTGGCCCTTCGCTCTCTGCGCGGTCATCGGGAAGCCGGCGTTCGACTTCCTCGGTCTCCTCTGCTGCCTCGCCGCGGTGGGCGCGCGCCCGAATCCGGCGCTCGTGGTGCTCGCCTACTCGGCGTCGATGCTGCTCACGCTCGTCCCGTTCACCCCGGGCGGCCTGGGCTTCGTCGAGGCGGGACTCACCGGGCTCCTTACGCTCGCCGGCACGACCGCGCACCAGGCCCTCGTGGCGACGCTCGCGTACCGCCTGCTCGTGTTCTGGCTCCCTCTCCCGCTCGGAGGCATCGCGTACCTGCTCCACCGCCGCCGCTACGGAGCGGTCGAAGCGTCGGCGTCCGCGACCTCGCCGTAGGGCGCCAGGGCCTCGTGCACGGCGGCGGTGTCGTCGTCGGCCACGAGCACGCAGAGCAGTGCGCCACCCGGCGCGAGCGAGTCGCCCAGCTTGCGGAGGCGCGCGTCGGGAACGCCGGTGTCGCGGGCGCCCAGGATGCCGCCGCCCAGCATGCCGAGGAGCGCGCCGCCCACCGGGCCCCCGAGCAGAATCCCGGCGACGAACCCGACCGTTCCCCCGGCCACCACGCCTTCGCCGGCCGCGATCTGATCCGTCTGCTGCAGCTCGATGCGGCCGTTCTCCCTGCGTACGACGACGACGGCATCGGCGACGTGCGTGTCGCGCCCTCGGAGTGCGCGCAGCGCGTCGTCGGCGTCCGGCTGCGAGCGACAGGAGACAACGACGAGACGCGTCGCATCGGCCACGCTTGCGAGCGTCCCACGTTCACGCTCCGGGAACGGAGGTGCCGGCGCCACCACCGAGCACGTGGGCGCCTGCCGTGGCGCCGCGTCCTGCGAGGCACAATCACGAAGGCGATGGGTCCGCAGTTTCAGCTTGCAGCAGTCTTCGCGGTCACGTCACTCGCCGGCGCGCTGATGTTCGTGAAGGGCGTCACGGCGAACATGCTCGAGCGGCGGACGGTGCGTTGCCGCGTCTGCGGCGGCGTTCCGCGCCGCACGTGCACCTGCGACCGCGACTGACCCTCCCGCAGTTACTCCTCCAGGGGATGAGCCCCGGGACGTGGCGCCCGGGGCTCACGGAGAAGCGGCCCGACCCGGAAGGTCAGGCGCGTCTGCCGCCGTAGGCGGCGAGCGCGTAGATCACGAGCACGGCACACGCGAAGATTGTCAGCGACCAGAACGGGTAGGACTGCATGAAGGCGAACTGCTCGATCGCGACCAGGACGCCCCCGATGATCCCGAACCACCGCGCGAACTGCGAGCCGGCGAGCACGCCCATCGCGGCGATGATGGCGACCACGCCGATGATGAGTGTGATCCAGGCCCACGTGCGCAGATCGCTGAACACGTAGGTCGCGTTCTGCGTATAGAACCTCGACTTCGACAGCCCGATGATGCCGTCGATGACGCTCAAGATGCCGGCGAGCCCCAGCATCGTCGCGGCGAAGACGAGCCAGCCGTAGCCGCGATCCTCTTCCTCGTAGGTCGAACTGACGGTAGCCACTGGCTTTCCTCCTTGGACAGGTCCGCGGAAAGTTGCAGCTACCCGGGTTCGCGCCAAGACTGCGTTCACCTCCCTTGCGGTAAGCGTGTGCGAGGCGAGCGCGGGTGCGAGCATGCATCACGAGTCGTTTCACCCGGATGTGACGAGGCCCGGCGCCGGCGCGGACGCCAGGCTCGGAGCAGAGAGAGGAGAGCAGATGCCTGCCGCCAGAGCCGCACCGATCGGCCTCTCGGACGAGGAGTTCGTCCGGCTGACCGAGACGCTCAAGGATGCCGACAGCGTCGAGCTGAAGCTGACCGTGCCGGAGCCCAACCAGCGCTCCACCGTCGCGGCGCTCGAACTCGACCCGCTCGATGCGCAGATCCGCCAGGTCTTCTTCTTCGACACGCCTGGCCTCGCGCTCGACGCCGCGGGCGTCGTCGCCCGCGCGCGGCGGATACAGGGCAAGGGAGGCGACTCGATCATCAAGCTGCGGCCCGTGACGCCGAGCGAGTTGCCGGCCGATCTGCGGCGATCCGGCTCCTTCCGTGTCGAGGTCGACGCGCTTCCCGGGGGCTTCGTCTGTTCCGGAACGCTGAAAGGGGCTCCGGCGTCGGCCGACGTACTCCGAGCTGCACGCGGCGAGCTGCCGCTGCGCAAGCTCTTCTCGAAGGAGCAGCGGGAGCTCTTCGCCGCGCACGCTCCCCAGGGGGTCGCCCTCGACGACCTCACCGTCCTCGGGCCGATCTTCGTCCTCAAGCTGCGCATCGAGCCGCCGGAGCTCGGGGGGCGCAGGGTCGTCACCGAGATGTGGTTCTACCCGGACGGCTCGCGCATCCTCGAGCTGTCGACGCGCTGCGCCACGACGGAGGCCTTCCAGGTGGCGGCCGAGAGCCGGGCCTTCCTCCTCGAGCGTGGCATCGACCTGTCCGGCGAGCAGGAGACGAAGACCCGCAAGGCGCTCGAGTTCTTCGTCCGGGAGCGAGCGGAGAAGACGTGAGCCCTGAGATCGTCCCGCGCTGGGAGTGGCGCACCTTCGGCGAGAGCTTCGGCACGGCCGAGGGCCGACTCGCGCTGCTCGATCCCGACCGCATCCAGGAGAGCGACGAGGTCTACCTGCTCTCGCTCGAGAGCGACGCGTCGGCGAAGGTCCGCGACGGCCTCATGGACGTGAAGCGGCTCCAGGGCGTGGACAAGAACGGGCTCGAGCAGTGGCGGCCCGTGCTGAAGCTCGCGTTCCCGCTCGGCAACGGCGACGTCTCGAATGTTCTGGAGGAGCTGGGCGTGCATGACGATGCTCCGCCGCGCAAGGCGTACACCCTCGAGCAGCTGCTCGACGAGGTCGTGCCGGGATACCCCGTGCTCAAGGCAGTCGAGGTCCACAAGCGGCGTGTCCACTACCTCGTCGACGGCTGCATGGTCGAGCTCTCCGAGGTCTCGGTTGCGGCCGGTACGGCACGCACGCTGGCCGTCGAGTCGGAGGACGCCGCGGTCGTCGCCGCGACGGTGCGGGAGTTCGGCGTCGAGGACCGGCCGAACGTCTGCCTGGGCCGCGGGTTGAAGTCGCTCGTCGGCTTCGAGGACGTCCTGTTCGCCGTCGTCGACGTGGGTACGAACTCCGTGAAGTTCCACCTCGCCGACAGGCGCCCGGGCACCGGCTGGCGCACCGTCGTCGACCGCGCCGAGGTGACGCGGCTCGGCGAGGGCATGCGTGAAGCCGGTCGCCTCCAGCCCGAGCCGCTGCAGCGCACCGCCGACGCGATCGTCGGCATGGTTCAGGAGGCGCGCCGCGCGGGAGCCGCCGAGATCGCCGCCGTCGGGACGGCCGGAATGCGGATCGCGGAGAACTCCGCCGAGCTGATCGACGCCGTCCGCGAGCGTTGCGGCGTCGGGATCGAGGTGATCTCCGGCGAGGAAGAGGCGCGGCTCGCGTACGTCGCGGCGACGTCCGAGCTCGACGTCGGCGGCGCCTCGCTTGCCGTCTTCGACACCGGCGGCGGCAGCACCGAGTTCACCTTCGGGCAGCGCGGCCGGGTGGACGAGCAGTTCAGCCTCCCGGTCGGCGCGGCGCCGATCACGGAGCAGTTCGGGCTCGACGGCATCGTCTCCGACGAACAGCTCGCGGCGGCTCTGCAAGGGATCGAAGCGCAGCTCGGACGCCTGGACGGACGAGAGCGCCCCGCGGCCGTCGTCGGCATGGGCGGCGCGCTCACGAACATCGCCGCCGTCTCCCTCGGCCTCGCACAGTACGACCCTGCCGCCGTGCAGGGAACGGTGCTCGGCCGGCACGAGATCCTCCGTCAGATCGAGCTGTACCGGCGGCAGTCCGCGGACGATCGGCGAGGGATCGTCGGGCTCCAGCCGGCGCGCGCGGAGGTCATCCTCGCCGGCGCCTGCATCGTCCGCACCGTGCTCGACAAGCTGCAGTGCGACGTCCTCAAGGTCAGCGACCGCGGGCTGCGGCACGCCCTGCTCGCCGAGCGCTTCGGCACCGGCTAGACGACCTGTTCAGTGCAGGACCGTCACCTTGAGGAGGACGACGAGAAGCCCGAGCCCGACGTTCGCCGCAACAGCGACGAGCGTGCCCGTCGCCCGAAGCTCCTCGAGCTGCGCGTAACGCCAGCCCTCGAGCGCGAGCGTGACGAGGCCGACCCCGATCGCGAGCCAGATCGAGGTGTTCTCGGCGAACAGCCCGACCGTGCCGAGCGTGAGCACGACCACCGGCGGGATGGCCGCGAGCAGGATGCCGATTTCCCGCCGTGCGATCGTCTGGAAGGAGTCGGGACGCAGCGGTCGCCGCTCGGAGATGCTCTCCGAGAGCGCGTGGGCGTAGATGTGCGCGACCCAGAGGACGATCGCCGTCGTGATGACGAGCTCTTCGAGCTTCCACTGGCTGTCGGGGAATGCCCGGCCGTAGGCCGTGATCGTGGCCATCGTGGTCATCGTCCCGAAGACCGTCCCGGCGATCCCTTCGTCGATGCCGACGACGAGGTGTGTGGCCGCGCGTGAGATCTGCGTCCGATCGGGCCGTGTCGCCATCGGCGGGAGCCTCTCGCGCCGCCGCCCGGAGAACATCGTCCTCCCGGGGTGATGCCGCCTCCGTCCCGGAATCGGAAGATCGTGCGATGGGGGATTTCGACGGGACCGCGTCGGCATGACCACCCTCGCCGCTCCCGCGATCGGCGCCAACTCCGAGGTGGGTGTCCTGCGGACGGTGCTCGTCCATCGCCCCGACCTCGCACACGAGCGGCTCTCGCCTGCGAACTGCCGCGAGCTGCTCTTCGACGACGTGATCTGGACCGGTCGTGCCCGGGAGGAGTTCGACGCATTCGTCGACGTCATGCGCGGCTTCGGCGTGGAAGTAGTGCTCCTGCACGACCTCCTGACCGAGACGCTCGCCGATCCCGGCGCGCGCACGTGGCTGCTGTCTCGCCGGCTCCGGCCGGAGGAGGTAACGGCGGTCTTCTCGCGCGAGCTGACGGCATGGATGACCGAGATGCCCGCGGACGAGCTCGCGACTCGCTTGACGGGAGGTGTGACCGCTTCCGAGCTGCCCGGCGAGATCGGCGAATCCGTGCAACGGGCGATGCGGCCGAGCGACTTCGTGATCGCGCCGCTTCCGAACCACCTGTTCACCCGCGACACGAGCGCCTGGATCTACGGCGGTGTCTCGCTCAATCGGATGCACTCGCCCGCCCGCCAGCACGAGACGCTGAACGTCGAGGCGGTGTATCGCTTCCACCCCCGGTTCCGCGGCGCCGAGTTCCCGATCTGGTTCGGCGGTGTCGATCACGACTGGGGCGGCGCGACGCTCGAGGGCGGCGACGTCATGCCGATCGGCGACGGTGTCCTTCTCGTCGGCCAGGGCGAGCGCTCGAACTCGGCGGCCGTGAGCATCCTCGCGCAGAACCTCTTCGCAGCCGGTGCAGCCCGACTCGTGATCGGGGCACTGATGCCGCCTGGCCGGGCCGCGCACCTCGACACGGTGTTCACGTTCTGCGCCCGTGATCTCGTGACGCTCTACGAGCCTGCCGTCTCGCAGATCCAGCCGGTGCTCTACCGGCCGAACGGCGAGGGCGGCGTGGAGGCGGCACTCTCGGAGCTGTCGTTCCTCGTAGAGGTGCAGGATGCGCTCGGACTCGCGGGGCTGAAGGTCGTGAGGACAGGCGGAGACATTTTCGAGTCGGAGCGGAACCAGTGGGACGACGGGAACAACGTGGTCGCGGTCTCCCCGGGCGTGGTCGTCGCATACGAGCGCAATGAGGCGACGAACTCGAAGCTCGAGAAGGCGGGCGTCGAGGTGCACCCGATCGCCGGGCAGGAGCTCGGCCGGGGACGGGGCGGCGGTCACTGCATGACGTGCCCGATCGCCCGCGACGCCTGATAAGAGAAAGGGCGCAGATGGCGACGACGGCAGATCCCAAGGCGGAGGCGACAGCGGCGGCTCCGCAGGCGGACAAGAACTGGTTCGCCCTCGAGGGCGATGCCGTCGCCGGAGAGCTCGGTGTCGACGTACAGACCGGTCTCTCCACCGCCGAGGCGGCAGCGCGGCTCGAGAAGTACGGCCCGAACAAGTTCGCGGCCGGCGAAGTCGAGCCGCGCTGGCACGCCTTCCTGCGGCAGTACCGCGACCCGATGCAGATGGTCCTGCTCGTCGCCGGCATCGGGAGCATCTGGCCGCTCCACGAGCTCGGCACGGGTCTCGTCCTGCTCTTCCTGACCCTGTTCAACGCGGTGCTGGGCCTCAACCAGGAGGGCAAGGCCGCCGCGGCCGTCGCCGCCCTGCAGAAGATGATGATCGTCAAGGCGAAGGTGCGCCGCGGCGGCGAGCTCACCCAGATCCCGGCGGAGGAACTTGTCCCGGGGGACGTCGTCTCGATCGAGGCCGGCGACGTCGTCCCGGCCGACGGGCGGCTCCTCCGCGCCGCCACGCTCGAGGTGGCCGAGTCCGCGCTGACCGGCGAGAGCATGCCGGTCTCGAAGGGGATCGAGACGGTCACGCAGGAGGATGCGCCCCTCGGCGACCGGACCGACATGGTCTACATGAATACGAACGTCACACGGGGCGCGGGAGAGCTCGTCGTCACGACCACGGGGATGAGCACCGAGGTCGGCCACATCTCCGGGATGCTCGCGCAGGAGACCGAGTCCGCCTCGCCGCTGACGAAGCAGCTCAACAAGCTGACGGGCCAGATCCTCGTCATCTCCGGGACGGCGCTCGTCATCTCGATCATCATCAACACCTCCCGCGGCCACGCGTTCAAGGAGGTCTTCCTCGCTGCGATCGCGTTCGCGATCGCCGCCATCCCGACCGGGTTGCCCGCGGTCGTGACCGCGATCCTGTCGATGGGAACGCAGACGCTCGCGAAGGCGAACGCGATCATGAAGCGCCTGCGCTCGACCGAGACGCTCGGCGCCACCTCGGCGATCAACTCGGACAAGACCGGCACCCTGACTCTCAACCAGATGACGGCGGTCGAGCTCGCGATTCCGGGCCGGCACTACTCGATCGACGGCAACGGCTACTCGACCGAAGGGATCATCAAGAGGGTCGCCGGCCAGCCCGACGTCGATCTGGAGCAGTTCATGCAGCCGATGATCCTCGCCTGCGACGCGGTGGTGCACGACGGCGAGCTGATCGGCGATCCGACCGAGGGCGCGCTCGTCGTGCTGGGCGAGAAGGGTGGGCTCGACACGACGACGACGCGCGAGACGTATCCGCGTGTCGCCGAGCTGCCGTTCGACGCCGCCTACAAGATGATGGCGACCTTCCACAACATGAAGGACGATTCGGGCCGCGATGTCGTCCGCTGTTTCGTCAAGGGCGCCCCGGACCAGCTGCTCGCCCGCGGAACGACCACGCTCGCGGCCGACGATCTTCGCCCGGTGCCGGTCGACGACGACATGCGCAAGCGCTACGAGGAGGAGAACGAGCGCCTCGGACAGCAGGGCCTGCGCGTCCTCGCCACGGGCCGCAAGGACTTCGACCCCGGTTCGTTCGACCCGAACGCCGACCTGCTCCCGCTGCTCGACGGCCTGACTCTGCTCGCCCTCGTCGGCATCGTCGATCCGCCGCGCCCGACCGCCCGGGACGCGATCGCGACCGCGTACTCGGCCGGGATGCAGGTCCGGATGATCACGGGCGACCATGCGGTGACCGCGTCCGCGATCGCGAAGCAGCTCGGCATCGAGGGCAAGGCGATCACGGGCGCCGAGTTCGGGGCGATGAGCGACGACGAGCTCATCGACGCGATCGACGACATCGGCGTGATCGCGCGCGTCACGCCGGAGCACAAGGTGAGGCTGGTCGACACCCTCAAGAGGAAGGGCCACATCGTCGCGATGACCGGCGACGGCGTGAACGACGCTCCCGCGCTCAAGCGCGCGGATATCGGCATCGCGATGGGGATCACCGGCACCGAGGTCTCGAAGGAGGCCGCCGCGATGATCCTCACCGACGACAACTTCGCCACGATCGTGCGCGCGGTCGAGCTCGGCCGCGGCCTGTACGACAACCTGACGAAGTACATCCGCTTCCAGATGGGCGTCCTCTTCGGGATGGTCATCACCTTTCTGGGCGCCGCAATCGGGAACGTCGTCGGCGGCGTTGCGTTCATCCCGCTCCAGACGCTGTGGATCAACTTCACGACGCAGGTGTTCCAGGCCGTGGGGCTCGGCTACGGCGAGCCGGCGGAGCATCTGATGGAGCGGAAGCCGCGCGATCCGGAGGCGCAGATCCTCCCGCGCGCGAAGCTGCTCTGGCTCGCCTTCGTCGGCCTCTCCATGGGTCTCGCGACGATCGGCGTCCTGGCGTGGGCCGACAACAACTACTCGACGGAGGTCGCCCGCACGATGGGCATGACCTCGTTCGCGATCGCGAACCTCTTCTACTCGTTCTGCGAGCGGGACGAGCGGGAGTCGGTGTTCAGCCTCGACGTCCTGCGCGACGGCAAGTTCCTCATGTTCTCCGGGCTGTCGGTGCTCGCGATCGTCGTCGCTCCGGAGATGAACCTGTTCCACCGGATCCTGCACACGACCGACCTGAACCTGCACCAGTGGCTGATCTGCATCGTCGTGGCGCTCGTCCCGGTCTTCGTGACGGAGATCCGGAAGTTCGTGCTCCGGAGGAGGGAGGCGGACGCACCGGCCCCGCCGAGCCCGGCGCCTGCACCGCCGCAGCCTGCGGCGGGGTAGACGCGGCTACTGCCCGAGCGACCGGCGCCCGGCGCCGTCGAGCGCGCACAAACCCTGTTTCGGGCCATTTCACATGCGCTCGGGGAAGCCCCACGCCCCGATCTTCATCCGCATCGGACGATGCCGCCGTCCGCCCTCCCGGGGAGACTACGAACCGTGGCAGCCACGACCACAGCTGCTCCTCCGCTGAGCCGGAAGCGTCGCGTCCTCATCTGGGTGCTGGTCGTCCTCGCGACCGTTCTCGCGTTCGTCGCGATCCTCACGACGTGGGTCAATCGGCAGATGCTGGACAACACCGCCTGGAACAACGCCACGACCCAGGTCATCCAGGACCCGCAGGTGCAGTCGTCGCTTGCGACCTATGCGGTCAACCAGCTCTACCAGAACGTCAACGTCGCCCAGGCCCTCCAGGAGCGGCTCCCGCCGACCCTCAAACCCCTCGCTCCCACGCTGGCCGGCGCGCTCCAGCAGCCGGCTACGAAGGCGATGTTGCTGCTCCTGCAACGGCCACGCTTTCAACAGCTCTTCATCCGGGTCAGCGGGATCGCCCACCAGAAGCTCGTCAACGTGCTCGAGAACAAGACCGGCCACGGGATCTCGACCGGCAACGGCGAAGTGACCCTCAACCTGCACCAGTTCATCGTGGAGATCGGCACCCAGCTCGGGCTCTCGTCGAGCACGCTCGCGAGGCTGCCGGACACGGCCGGGACGATCACGCTGATGAAATCCAACCAGCTCAAGGCGGCGCAGACCGGAATCCGGACGGTGCGAGTCCTCAGCGTCTGGCTGTTCGTGGCGGTGTTCGTCCTCTACGGGGTCGCGATCTACCTCGCTGGCGGGGGCAGACGGGCGGTCTTGCGGAACTGCGGGCTGGCGCTGGCGCTCGTCGGTCTCCTCACTCTCCTGATCAGGCAGTTGCTCGGGAACTACATCACCAACGCGCTCGCCCAGCCGGGGTACGAGCCGGCCACGCATCGGCTGTGGCTAATCGGGACGTCGATCCTCGGCCAGATCGGGGTGGCCACGGTCCTCTACGGCGCGATCGTCGCGCTCGGAGCCATCTTCGCCGGACCCACGGCACCCGCCGTCTGGCTGCGCCAGAGACTGGCGCCGGTGCTGAACGAGCGGCAGGGCATCGTCTGGGGAGTCGTCGGCTTCGTCTACCTGCTCGCCATCCTCTGGGGCGGCACGCACGCACTGCGCACCTGGTGGGGCGTCCTGCTGCTCGCGGGGTTGATCGCGGCCGGCATCGTCGCTCTACGGCGGCAAACGCTCCAGGAATTCCCCACGGCGGCCGCTGCGGCGCCTCCGCAGCCGAGTGAGGCATCGCCGAGTGAGCCGCCGCCGAGCGAGGCGCCGACCCAGCCCGCCGGCGGGACGCCCTCCTAGGGAGCGAAGCGTGGAATCCGACGTGGTGGTCACCCAGGGGTCGACCGACGCCGCCGAGGCCGGCGAGCCGCTCTGGTGGATCCTGCTCGTGACGGGATCGCTCTGGATCCTCTTCGCGCTCATCGTCTTCCGCTTCGACTACACGACCGTCTCCGCGCTCTCGGTCCTGTTGGGGGCGGTCTGCCTCGCCGCAGCGCTCTTCGAGGCGGTCGCGGCCGCCGGCTCACACGGCGGCTGGCGCATCGCGCACATCGGGCTTGCGGTCGCGTTCGCCGTCATCGGCGTGGTCGCGTTCGTGCACCCGGGTAACACGTTCAATGCCCTCGCCACGATCTTCGCCTTCTATCTCCTCCTGCGGGGAGCCTTCGAGATCGTCGTCGCCATCCTCGTTCGCGGCACCGACCTCTGGTGGATCGGTCTCATCACCGGAACCCTGCAGGTCCTGCTCGCCTTCTGGGCCGCCGGCAACTTCGAGCACAAGGCGTTCCTGCTTGTGGTCTGGGTCGGCGCCTCGGCGCTCATCCACGGGATTCAGGAGATCGTGATGGCGTTCCGCATCAAGCCGCCGAGCGGCTCCACTCCGCGCCCGGCCTAGATCCCGAGCAGCTTCTTCTTCCCCGCCGTGAACTCCTCGTCCGTCAGGATCCCCTGCTCGCGCAGCTCGCTCAGCTGCTTGATCTGCTCGATCGGATCGCCGGGCTTTGCCGCCGTGCCCAAGTCGCTCGGTCCGGAGGCCGCAGGCTCGTCCTGCTGCCGCGAGCCTGCCTGGGCGGAGCGCTGCGCAGCGGAGTAGTCCACGACGGCCATGGCGCCCGAGCGGGCGAGGACCCAGCGGCCGTCGACCTTACGCGGTCTCAGCATCGCCGCCTCCCATGCCCGCCGGCTCGACGTCGATCCCGAGGGCCAGCATCAGCTCCGGCGCCGCGGCGACCGCGCGCGGGATCCCGACCTGCGGCGCGACGGCCACGAGCACCTTGAGGATCTCGTCCGGTTCGACGCCTGCCTCGAGCGCGAAGCCCACCTGACCGAGATACGACGACTGCGGCGCACCGAGCGCGATCAGGACGGCGATCTTGACGAGGGAATACGTCGGGGGGTCGAGTCCTGACGCCTCGAGGTTGTGGAGCTGCATCTCGAGCATGGACGCCAGGACGTCTGGATCCTGCAGCGCGAAGCCCCCGAGCTGGTCTGCGGTTTCCTTGCTTACGTCTGCCATCTGAGCTCCTTCGTTGCACGGTCGAACGGCCGGCCCGCGGCCGGTGCCCTCATGCAGCCGACGCTACCTGGCCGCTCGTGCACGGAGGGGCGACAAGCACCACCTCAGCCGGGTCACAAGCCGCACAGGTGGCTCAGCCGCTCTCGCGCTCGACTCGCTCCTCGGTGGTGGTGCGTGCAGGTCCGGCCGCGGGTGTGGTCTACACCTCTGCGACGAGCGCGCCCCCTTTGCCCTCCCCGGCGCCTCCCGCAGGCTGTTTGGCGTGGCCGTTGTGGAACCGCTGATCCGCGCGGGCGCCGCTCGTTCGGGCGGTCCCGGGTTGCCCGCTCAGCCACAACATGCGGTCGCCAGGACGGCGCTGGTGAGCCGACTCTGCGGAGCGACGGAGGCGTCGGTCGCGACGGTCGTGGCGCCCGCGGGCTACGGCAAGACGACCCTGCTGGCCCAGTGGGCGGAGCGCGACCTCCGGCGGACGCTCAGCGTCGTCTTCGAACCCGGCTGCGACCAGATGGAGACCGTGGAGTCGCTGCTTGCACCGGTCGTCGCAGAACCCGGACTGCTCGTCTTCGTCGAGGACGTGCACGTGCTCCGATCACGGGAGGCGCTCGACACGCTTGCGAGCCTGCTCGGCCGGCTCGGCGACGGGACAACGCTGGTGCTGGCAGGCCGGCGGCTGCCGCTGCTGCCGCTCGCGCGGCTGCGGGCAGAGGGGCGCCTCGTCGAGATCGGCGTGCCCGAGCTCGCCTTCACACGGCGCGACGCCGCCGCGCTCCTGCGCCGCGCGGGCGTCCTGCTCCCGCAGGAGGACGCGGCCGCCCTGGCCGCGCGACTCGAGGGCTGGCCCGCTGCGCTCTTTCTCGCGGCGCTCTCGATCCGCGACGGGACGCCTGCCTCCGAGGCAGGGGGAGAGGATTCCTTCGTCGCCGAGTATCTGGAGACCGAGTGCCTCGGCGGCCTCACGGCCGTCCAGCGCCGCTTCGCCACGCAGATCTCCGTCCTCGAGGAACTGACCTCCGAGGAGTGCGACCTACTTCTCGAGGACGGGTACGACTCCGGCAAGCTCCTCGATGCGCTCGAGCGCGCGG
>Ga0126378_10002424_pt1 | contig 13804 bp, 15 predicted proteins | sample PanSoiMetPlot_23_FD_92587 | JGI IMG/M metagenome (GOLD analysis project Ga0126378, IMG submission 92587) | Tropical forest soil microbial communities from Panama - MetaG Plot_23 | ecosystem: Environmental > Terrestrial > Soil > Tropical forest > Bulk soil | place: Panama | collected 2016-02-17 | reverse complement strand
CTATCACCTGACTCTGGCACCACGGATGCTCGCCGAACTCTGTCCTGGGATCAAGATCGCGCACTTCTCGCACACGCCATGGGCGCCACCCGACTACTTCAGAGTGCTGCCCGATGCCGTTGCCGCGCAGGTACTCGACGGGATCCTAGGCGCCGACCATGCCGGGTTCCTCAGCCACCGGTGGGCGGACGCGTTCATCGACTGCTGCGAGCGCGTGCTTGGCGCCGATGTCGACCGGGACAAGAAGCTGGTCAACTATCGCGGTCATGTCACCGGGATCGGGGTGCACCCGCTCGGTGTGGATGCGGCTGAGCTTGCGAGCCGGGCGGCCGAGCAGGACGTCGAGACTCGCATTGCCGGGCTGGCCGACGTGATCGGCGACTGCAAGCTGATCGTGCGAGTGGACCGCACCGAGCTGTCGAAGAACATCGTCAGGGGCATGGCCGCTTATCGCGAGCTGCTCATGTCGAGACCCGAGTGGCAGGGCAAGGTAATGATGCTCGCCCTCGCCTACCCGTCCCGCCACGACTTGCCCGAATATCGGGAGTACGCGGCCAGCGTGCAGCGGCTGGCCAGGGCGATCGCTGATGAGTTCGGGACGGCGGACTGGACGCCGATCGTGCTGAGCAGCCATGACGACTATCCGCGATCGCTTGCAGGCTACCGGCTGGCCGACGTATTGCTGGTGAACCCGGTCCGCGACGGGATGAACCTGGTGGCCAAGGAGGGCCCGATCGTCTCCGACCACAGCTGTGCCCTCGTCCTGTCCCGCGAGGCCGGCGCCGCCGACGAGCTCGGCAGGGACGCGCTGCTGGTGAACCCGTTCGACGTCAGCGGCACGGCGCAGGCTCTGCACGAGGCGCTGATGATGTCGGATGAGGAACGAAGACGCAGGTGCCGGTCACTCGCGGCGGCCGGCAGTGCCGTTCCCCCTTCAGCCTGGCTCGCAAGCCAGCTAGCCGCGCTCGACGCGCTCCGTTAGCTTGTCCGGGCGCCGGACCGGCGGCCGATCTCGGCGGCGATCCCCGCGAGCAGCGCGGCGATGCCTTCCGGACCGTCCACGATCAGATCGACCTCGTCGGCCAGATCCGCCACCTCCGCCGAATCGCTACACACCGCGATGCCGGGCAGACCAGATTCCCGCATCCGGCGTACCGCGGCGAAGGCTGGCCGGTCGCCCAGGTCGTCACCGCCGAACATCACCGCGGACGTGTCGCGCCCGCCGGCCAGCGCGACCAGCGCGATCCCCTTGTCTGCTCCTTCTGGCCGTAGCTCGATCACGAACCGGCCCGGCTCGGCACGCAATCCAGTCTCGGCTGCCAGCGCGAGCAGCCGAGGGCGGATCTGTTCCAGCGCAACCGCGGGTTCGGCGGTGCGGCGCGTGTGCACGGCAAGCGCCTCCCCCTTGTCCTCGATGAAGATCCCGTCCGGCGCAGAGGCTTCGGTCAGCACCTCGGGCAGTCGCTGTCTGGCGACGGCGAGCCCCTCAGGAGCCGACGGAGTCTCTACCTGGCCGTTCTGCCAGCGCTGCCTGCCGTAGTGTCCCAAGACGACGACGCCGGGAATCTGATCGAGCGAGGCGTACTCGACGGCTGCAAGCGCCGGCCGGCCCGTCAGCACAGCCATGATCCCGATGATCGGCGTCAGCTGGCGGAGGGCGTCGACAGCGGCCGGCAGCGCCCTGGCGTCGGCGGGGTCTGGCACGATGGGGGCGAGCGTGCCATCGAAGTCGAGTGCGATAACGGCCCTGCCTGGATCGTCGAGCAAGGCGCCGAGGCCGGCCCGGCCCTCGGCCGTCGTCGGTACCGGCAGTCGGCTGGCCGCGCTTGGGTTCGGCGTCGTCACGATTGTGGCCTACCCCCGCTCATCAGCTTTCGCGGCCCGAACGCAGCTTGTTTCGCTCCGCTCGCCTTCGGCGCAGCCTGGCCACGAGCGCGGGGTCGAACCGAGCCGCCTCAGCTCGGTCGATCAGCTCGTTGAGCAGCTGGTAGTACCGGGTCGGGGACAGCCCGAATGCCTCGAGTATTTCGCGTTCCTTGGCACCAGGTGACTGCCACCAGCTCCGCTCGAAGGCCAGGATGCGCATCTCAAGCTCGCTCAGCGGCTGCACTGCACTCCGGCCCTTCTCCCCCGCCCTCATCGTAGGTGACCATCGGCGGCGATACCTGGTCGGAAGATCCGGGCCGCGACCTGGGTTCCGGCTCTAGCGATAGGACGATCCGGGCACGTACGCTCACGAATTGTGACCTCGTTGAGCTGCCTTACCTTCCTCACTGACTTCGGGCTCGAAGACGGCTTCGTCGCCGCCTGCCACGGAGTTGCCGCGCGGATCGCTCCCGCCACGAGGGTCATTGACATCACCCACCTCGTGCCGCCTGGCGATGTGCGGCGCGGGGCCGCCGTCCTGGCGCAGACGGTTCCCGCGATGCCGCCAGCCGTGCACGTCGCGGTCGTCGATCCAGGGGTGGGCACCACACGCCGGGCAATTGCGATCGAGGCAAAGGGCGGGATACTAGTCGGCCCGGACAATGGGCTCCTATCCTGGGCGATTGCCGCGCTCGGCGGCGCGACCAGGGCTGTGCTGCTGACTAACGAGGCGCTGTGGAACCACCCCGTCTCGCGCACGTTCCATGGCAGAGACATCTTCATGCCCGTGGCCTCGCACCTTGTGACCGGCACGTCGCTGACCGAAGCGGGCATCGAGGTCGACATCGGCGACCTCGTAATGCTCGCGACACCAACCAGCCGGATGCTCGACCGGGAGGTTGAAGGTGAGGTGCTGTCGGTGGACAGGTTCGGCAACGTGCAACTGTCGATCCCGTCGGAGGCGGCCGCCGACCTCGGCATCGCGATCGGCTCGGCGGTGACCATCCGCTGCAACCGGCGCGAGCTCAGCGCCCCGTACCTGGAAACCTTCGGCTCCGCGGCGCCTGGTGAACTGATCGCGTTCACCGACAGCGCAGGCCTTATTTCGCTCGCCGTAAGCAGTGGCAACGCTGCGGAGCGGCTGTCGCTGCCACCCGGGGCCCGGGTGCGGATTGCGGCCGGCCTACCGTAATCCGCTGAGACGCCATCGAATCAGAACAGACATGGAATAATGCAAGATTACCTAGACGGAAGGCCACTAGACCGTGCCGTTGAGACTCCCCCGGCTCGCTCAGGCCGCAGCCGTGATAGGGCTTGCGTCGGCGCCCCTGGCTAGCTTTTGCATGTCTGCCCACGCCGACACCTGGCGGCGATCGGAGTGGTGGCTCGGCAAGCTGCATGTGGTTCAGGCATGGCACAGCAGCGCGGGCTCGGGCGTCACGATCGCCGTCCTGGCCGACGGCGTGGACGCGAACCAGGCCGACCTGAGGGGCCGAGTGATTACCGGGCCCGACTTCACCGGCTCGCAGCGGACTCCTGGCGCACCGAGCTACGGGGTAATCGGGACTGGCCTGGCGAGCCTGATCGCAGGACACGGCCACGGCAGCAAGGCCGCCGAAGGCATCTACGGGATAGCGGCCCGGGCCAGGATCCTGTCCGTCCGGGTCACCCTGAGCCCCGGTGATCCGCTCTGGTCCAATACTGGCCTCACCTCGAAGCTGCCTAACGACATCGCTGCCGGCATCAGATATGCGGTCAGGCATGGAGCCAGCGTCATCGCACTGCCCGCGGACCCGGGAATGCCGGGCATCGCCGGATGGGGCGGCGTCCACGCCGCGGGGGGCGGGAGCGCGGCCGAGCAAGCGGCGGTCGGCTACGCGTTGCGTAACAACGTGGTGCTCGTCGCACCGGCGGGCGACAACGCCCAGGCCGGCGATGCGCCGAACTACCCGGCCGCCTACAAGGGCGTGATCGCCGTGGGCGCATTTGACAAGAACTTCGTCAAAGCCCCGTATAGCAGCCATCAGAACTACGTCACGCTGACCTCCGCCGGCAGCGGCGTGGCCGTGGCAACGCCATCCGGCTACCGGACCATGAACAGCACGTGGGCAGCTAGTTCGATCGTGGCCGGCGTCGCAGCTCTCGTAAGGTCGCTGTTCCCGAGCCTGACGGCCACCGAGGTAGTTAAGGCCATGACCGAGGGCACGGCCTATAAGCCGAAGGGCGGTGGGCAGAACGGCTCAGGTTACGGCACGGTCGATGCAGCGAAGGCGATCACTGCGGCGGCAACCATGTCGCCACCGCAGGCCAGGCCCGCGGCGCTCGGCGCTCTGCCGCGGCGGCCACCGGTCGTTCCGGCTGTGCCGACGACCAGCTCGGTCATCATCAAGGACGTCGTGACGGACGCGATCATCTCGGCTGCGGCCCTCGCAGCCTTGCTCGTGCCAATCACCTGGTACGGCAGCATTGTTCGGCGGCGGGAGCGTGAGCTCGCCCTCGCCGCAGCCGACCGTGCCCAGCGGGGCAGGGCTGGGGTCGGCGGCATGCTCGCCGACCCGCTGCTCGAGTACTTCGGGCCGCAAGACGAACCCGCGGAGACCCCGATCGGCGGCCGCACCCTGTCTGGCCCCCGGTACCAGCCACGACCGGCCCTGACCGGCCGCTCGACCCTGACCTCCGCGTTTGCCCCGCGCCCGCTGGCTGCGCCCCATGCCGAGCCGGGGCCGGCCGCTCGCGCGCCCCGGTCCGACGCCTGGGCCACCCCTAGCCACCGCGAACCCGGCTATCCCTCCGACGCCAACGACGCCTGGACGACATACGCGCAGCGCTACGGCGAAGCCGACGACCAATTCGCTGGCCAGCGCGGTGGCCAGGTGAGCGGTCCGATGCCCGGCCAGCCGACGCTGCGGCATGCCCCGGTGGCTGGTTCGCCGCCGTGGGAGCCGGCGCCCCGTCCTACCGGTGAGCTGCCGTGGGCTTTCTACCCAGGTCCAGCGCCCGCGAGCGGGGGCGGCCCTGTCGGCCCCCCGACGAGTCAGGCCCCGCCCGAGTCGTTGTGGGGTCCAGGACCGGCCGCGTCGTCGGCTCCTCCACCGATGTTCGAGCGCGATGGAGCGGAAGAAGATGACGAGTGGCGGGACGCCCGCCGTCCAGAATCCGGCGGCCGGCCAATCTACATCTGGAATCCCGAGACATCCGCTGATGGCGGCGGCATCGGCTAGCGCAAGCTGACCAGAATCAGCCGCGTCCTCAAACGACCGGATCCTTGTCGACCTGGCCATGTCCGCCGTCGGCTGCGCCTGCTGCGGCCTTCGCGGCTGCGAGTTGCTCCTTGCGGACGGATGCATACATGGGCACGTACTCCTGGCCAGATAGTTCGCGGATCGCCTCCATCACCCGGTCAGTGACCGCTCGCCGCTGCCTGGCACCTGCCGGCTGGTCGAAGTACTCGTCGAACATCAACGGCTTGCCGATCTTGACCTGCACCCGGCCGGGTCGCGGGATCGTGCTGCCGGGCGGCAGCATGCGCAAGGTGCCGAACATGGCAACGGGGATCACGGGAACCCTCGCGTGCAGCGCCAGCCAGCCAACGCCCGTCCGGCCCCGATGGAGCCGCCCGTCCGGCGACCGCGTCCCCTCGGGGTAGATCCCGAACAGGGCGCCCCCGTTCAGCAGTGCAAGGGCGGCTTCAAGCATCTCCTGGGCAGCGCGGGCCCCGGTCCGATCGACAGACAACTGCTTCGTGGCGCGCAGGTAAGCGCCCACGAGCCGATCTGTCGGGCGCTTGCCGGTGAAGTACTCGGACTTAGCCGCGAACGTGACCGGTCGCTCCAGCAGGAGGGGAAGGTAAAACGAGTCGAGTATCGACACGTGATTTGACGCCAGGATGGCGCCGCCGGTGGCTGGCACGTTGTCGGCGCCGACGATCTCTGTCCTGGCCAGCAAATGCAGGCCGGGGCCGATGATCAACCTCGACAGCTGGTATTTCAACTAATCCTCCCCAACGTCGGAGGTTCCCGATTCGCCCGCGACCAAGCCCCCGCCGCACCAGCTCAGGCCAGGGCGATGATTCCAGTGCGGTCCGTTTGGCCTGTTAAGAGTATTCGGCCGGTGGCTTCGGGCGGGCCGGGGCCGGCAACTTCCTCAGTGGTAGCACTCCACCCAGACGACGATCGAGCGTCCTGGCGCCGAACCGACCGACTGCACCGTGACCACCCCGAGTGTCGCCGCTGTGAGTGTGGTCGAACCAGGAACTACGCAAGCAGGCTGGCCTTTGCGATGCCACGGGCCGGACGGCGTGTCCCGCCACGGGGTGGCCGCCTGCAGCCGGAACCTCTGCTTCGGACCCTTCGTCGGCTTGAAGTCGAAAAGGATGCCCGAATCCTTGGTCGTATTGCCGACGGAGAGCACCGAGCCTGGCTCGGACGCGGGCGAGGCGTTGTTCTGCGGCAGCGCGTATCCCACGACGCCGCCCAGCAGGAGCATGACGGCGCCAACGACCACCCGGCGACCGCGCTGCATGAAGTCCAGGTCGCCGATACCTGCCATGCCATTACAGTGCCCTGCCGCCCGCCGATAGAGCAACCTTGGACGATTGCCAGTTCGTGGCCTTCCTTAGCGCCGATACAGCCGGCTTTCGACCATCATCTGAAAGGCGTCGGCGAGCATGCGCGGGGGTGCCGGCTTGGTCAGACGTTCGCCTCATATGCGCGGCGCAGCAAGCCCACTGCCTCGTCGTCCAGATCCTCCACGGAAGACAGCGCCCGCCGCAGGTTCACCGCTCCGCCTGCGGTGTTGCGGCCGTCGAGCAGCCGGCCGCCGGGCTCGGCGCTGTCGATGCGCAGGCCCAGATCGACCCTCGACTTCGTCGTCGGCCGCACGGCAGCGAAGGTGCGGCGTGGTGTCAGCAACGTCGTGTAAGTCTTCCTGGCCTGCACCTCTACATCCCCCAGGGTCGCCGCGGCAGCCAGGACCGCCTCGAAGATCGGCCGCAACGCTTCCCGGTCCGCGTACCGGGCCTCGATGAGGTCGTCGGCCGAGGCGAGCAGGTAGTCGGGGTACCCGAAAGTCTCCCTGACCAGCAGCATCTGCTGATAACCGGTGACTCCGCGCTCAGTGAGCCAGGCACGCAGTGTCGCCTCGTCTCCGAGCGTGCCCTTCCGCGGCGATCTGCTGGTTCCACCACGTGACATCGTGACCCGTCTGCCGGAGCAGGCGCTGGGTGATCGACGTCCGCATCTCTTCCCATGATCGTGCCACGCTGGCGATTCTCGCACGCTGTTCTTCGCTTGCGGGCCCCAACCGAACCGGGCAGAACGACGTCACAAAGGCTGAGCAGGTTCGCAGCTGACCTACATGCCCATAGGAGGGGGAGTCACAGGTATGAAAGTAACAACACGACTCAGCAGGCGGATCGCCGCCGGGATCGGTATCGCCGGCGCGGCGGTTCTGCTGCCCACGGCAGCGCTCGCGTCGTCGGCAGCGACGGGCGCCTCCAGCCATCCCGCGGTGGCCGGCTGCACTGCTGCGAACACCAGGGTCTGGTATGGCGCGCCACTAGACCACGCGGCCGGACACACCTTCGTCGAACTGCAGTTCAGCAACATCGGGCATTTCACATGCTCGTTCTTCGGTTATCCCGGCGTCTCGGCCCTGGACAAGAATGGCCATCAGGCGGGCTTGCCGGCGACGCACAGCGGCCCAAGACAGACCGTCACGCTCGCTCCCGGTACCACTGGGCACGTGCTACTTGTGATCAGAAACGCCAGCCTGGTCTGTGCCCACCCGCTGAACACGGCCACCCTCAGGGTCTTCTCGCCCAACCAGTTCCACGCAAAGCTAATCCCCTTCCCGTCGCAGGGCTGCCCCGGTAAGTCGGTCATGCACGTGGACGCGATGCACCCTCGAGCGGGCATCCCCGGCTTCTCGAACAGCTGAGTCCGCTGCTCGGGGCTGGCCTCCTGCCCCTCAGGGGCGGCGGTCAGTCGCCGAGCGAGCCGGGACTTGACGGCACGTCGATCGCGTGCTCGCGCAAGGCCTCCAATGGCACTATGTCCAGCGCTCGCTCGTGGGTCGAGGCAAGAACGACATACGCAGCCGCGCCGTCGTTGTAGGCGCGGAGCCAGTTCGCGGCGGTTACGCACCAGCGATCGCCCGGCATCAGCCCCGGGAACATGAAGTGCGGCATCGGCGTGATGAGGTCGTTGCCGATCTGACGCTGGTGTTTCAGGAACTCAGCGGTCACGACCGCGCAGATTGTGTGGCTGCCGAGATCTTCCGGCCCGGTATTGCAGCAGCCGTCGCGGTAGAACCCGGTCACCGGATCGTCGCCGCACGGCTCAAGCTCGCCGCCGAGCACGTTCCGCTCGCTCATCACAGCAGTATCGCCGTGCGCCATCTTTGGCTGGAAGCCTGGTGAGCCGTCGGCATCTGTTGGGTCGCGGACAGACGCCAAGGAATTAGTCGGGAATCTTGAGCATCGCGAAGACGCGGTGTTACCGTCATCGGCAGTGGCAGTGCACCGCCTGCCAGCTTCCGAGTCACCGTCGGCCCGCGCCGTGGTGGCGAATAGGACAAGGGTCTTCGACTCGCGTGCGGCCTTCCGGTCAGGTCAACACCTCGGCGGGCAGACGGGGGGCAGACTCGCCAGGAAAGATGACCATGACGAGTAACAAGGCCAGGAAGATCGCTACGCGGCGGCGCATGGCCAAAACGGGCGAGCCCTACAGCGTCGCTAGGAAGGCGGCGGAGGCTAGCAGGTCGCAACAGGAGCCCGGGGAAACCGCGGAAGAGCGCTACGCGCGCGAGGCTGCCGCAGGTGGCGTCCCGGCTGCGGATGTCGAACGACTCCGCCTCGTCTGGGACGCGCAAGCCCGCGCTGATCAGTTGCGGCGGGCAGCTGAGCGGGCGAGGGAACGGGCCGACCAGGCAGAGGATGTCGCCGCTGAGGCGGAGGAACGAGCCGAGTACGGGCGCGAAGCAGCCGACCTGGCGCAGGAATGGGCCGGAGAGCATGATCGGCAGCTAGCCTGGGAGCGGGCTAACCAGATGCGGCGGGCCGCCGACGTCGCTCGCGAACGAGCGGATCAGGCCGAAGAAGCCGCCGAGCAGGCCGAGGACGCGGCCGATGAGGCCGAAGAGCGGGCAGACGACCTGCTGGCATGGGTCATCGAGCCGGGCGACTGGGCCGAGGAGGATGAGAAGTCCAACGACGCGCCGGACACCGACGGGTGGGACTACTCGTGTCCTGACGCTTCGCCGCCCTCGATAACGCCGGGCCCGCCGCTTCCGCCGGGACTCCCGCCTCCGCCCGCGGGACCAGATCTCCCGGCACCTCCAAGCCCTCCGCGCTGGTCCGGTTAGCGCTAGCTCTTAATCTCCGCTCAGGTGTCATGAGCGATGACACCCCGGTACAGTGTCTGGCCCGGGCGTCAGCACTACTAAGGACCGTCAGCACAATGCGGACACGCCGGCGAAGCCGATCCGGCCAAGGCCGCGGCCAGTTGGCGCGCCGCGACGGCTCGCTGGTGAGGTTTCGTAATGGAGCGGCTGCTGGTCATATCGCTGAGGACGTTGGCGCGTTTGCTGCCCCCGGCCCGGCAGGAGTGGACGGAGGCTGTGCAAGCCGAGGCCGAGCAGGTACCTGCCGGGCGGCTCCGGCTGCATTGGCTGGCGGGCGGATTGTGGCTGGTGGCAAAGGAGGCCAGCGTGGGGCGCAAGACCGTGGAGCTGTGTGCGGTTTGCTGCTCACTGCCCTGTCCCTACGGTTCGCTTTGATAATGGTCTTCGGCCCGATGATCAGCCTGGTCGGCGGCGCGGTCGGAGGCGGCATCGCAGCGGATCATCCGCGCAGCTCACCGCGTGACGGCTCGAGGGCAAGCGGATTGTTCGTTTTCACCCGTAGTGGACAGACGGCGCGATAAGTCGCCGGCGGCGCCGGACAAATGGCTCATGCGCGCGCCCTTGCGGCCCGCCATTCATATTGGCGGCCAGTGACCTGCCGCAACCGCCGCAGCGAAACCGCGGCTACGCGCTAACGTGTTCATTCCCCAAAACGCGTGCGATTGCGCAGCCGGGACGGTGTCCCTTGCCGTGCGGCGGCGCTGCGCCTGAGCATTCCGGGCAGCAACCCGTCGACTTGAAGGGCGTAAGTCCCGCCCACTGGTGCTTGGCCAGCAAGCGCCGCAATTCAGTGTTCTCGGCTCGCAGTGACGTATCTGCGTCGCTCATGACACTCTCGCTTCGTCGGCCCGCGCAGCCCACGCGGACAGCTCAGCCCTGATTGTGCACCTCAGTGCAGGTCGGATGCCATCGACGAATTCGCGCACCTCCCTTCACTGTCAAACACAACGTCAAACGCCTGCAGGTTCGATGCCACTTATCGGAGATGCGCGACGAGCACTGGGCCGCGCTGACAGATCGAGAGGAACGGCAGATGCCACTGTTCACGGACGTGCACAATTTGAGGGCGGAGTCTCGGCGGCTGACGTCGCCGCGGCGCATGAGGCCGATCTGGCCAAACAGGGCCCACATGGAGTGATCTATCTCCGCTACTGGGTCGACGAGGAAGCATTGGCCTCCGACATCGAGCGATGACCCGTGCCGTCCCCAGGGGAAGCGTCGGCGCGCTCGATGATCTGCGCCCGACGGGGGTTTCCGGGCCTCCTAAATTATTGAGCAGCCGGCCCCTGTTGCGGACCGCAGTCCACCGGAGTTTGATGGACACGAAGGGACAGCGCTGCGGTCACAAAGGATCAATGGTGGTGGTCGCCGGCACGCGTGTCATCGTTGGAGTGAGCGGCTCGCTTCGGAGTCTTGGGGCCCTGCGGGTCGGCGGGGCTGAGGCTTGCTCGACCGGAGCGACGTTGCTTGCCGTCCTGGCGTGGGCTCCCGAGGGCGGAGAGTACGCCTACCGGCGCGCGCCCTGCCCACTCCTGCTCAAGGAATGGGAACATGACGCGCACGAGCGTATGCGCGATGCCTTCAATGCCGTGTTCGGCGGAATGCCCGCCGGAGTGAGCGTGCAGACGATGATCGTCCGAGGCAGACCGGGGCCGTCGCTGGTCGGGCTTGCGGACCGGCCCGATGACCTGCTCGTGGTCGGCTGCGGCGGCCGGAGCTGGCCGCGCTGCGCGTTTCACGGTGCGGTAACCCGCTATTGCATCGCCCACGCTCGCTGCCCGGTGCTCGCCGTGCCCCCGCCTGACCTGATCAGCAAGCTGCGGCTGTGGCCGCATCATTGGCGTCCAGAAGACTTCACCGGCCAGCCGGCAGGCAACGCGCGACCTGCTGCCCTCGTCGAACTCCCGGTCTCCGTGACCACCCAGGATCTGCCCGCCTACCGTGGGGCACCGTACCACCAGCCACGGCCACCATCGCCGAAGGCCAGACTTCTCCGGCGACTCAGGCTCGCCGCGATCATCGGCGCAGGCATACTGCTCGTGATCCTCACCGGCATTCTGCTAAACAGCAGCATGCCGTAGCGCTTGCAGCTTCCGGAGCCTTGGCCGCGCTCGTCGATGATCTCTACCGCAAGATGCGGGCCGAAAGCCCCGAAGAGCTGGCCGAGTTCGCGCACTTGGATCTGGGCAGGTGAGAGTACGGCTACATCCGGGAGGAAGTGCACCGTCGTCCCGGGTCGCACGACCTCTGGGGAGTGGGGTGAGGTCTGTGACAGGCATGCCACGCTCGTAGCGCTGAGTCCGACACCGTTTCAATGGTGCTAGGCAACCGGATGAGCCTTCGCAGGCATCTACTGATTGTGAGGCGCCGGGCGACTGAGGGCGGCTTGGGTTGAGCGCACGGCGAGACATCGAGTTCACCGACTACGTGCAGGCCAGGCTGACGTGGCTGCGACGGGTTGCCTACCTGCTGTGCCAAGACTGGGACCGGGCCGATGATCTGGTGCAGGCGGCGGTGACCCGGTTGTACGTGCACTGGGGCCAGGCCAGGTCGGCGGATCAGATCGACGGGTACGTCCGCGGCATCCTGGTGCGCGAGTTCCTCGGCGCGCGCCGTTCGGCGTGGGCCCGCCGGGTTCTGCTAACGGGCCCGGTCCCCGATGTGGCGGAGCTGACCCCTGACCGCGATGCGGCACTGGACGTACGCCGGGCCTTGGCCCGGCTGCCCACCCGGCAGCGAGCCACGCTGGTGCTGCGGTTCTACTGCGATCTCAGCGTGGACCAGACGGCGCAGCTGCTCGGCTGCTCGGCGGGCACGGTGAAGAGCCAAACCGCTAAGGGCCTTGGCGCGTTGCGCCGGATACTGGCGCCTGCCGGTGTCGAGCTGGAGCGTGGACCAGGGCTGCCGCTTGGCGGGCACCCCCGCTCGGCTGGATGGAGGGCCTAACCGTGGATGAGAAGGCAGTGCGCGCGCTGCTGGAACGGCTGGCGGAAAGCGAACAGCCAACGCCCCGGGTGGATATCGCCCAGGCTCGCTGCGCCGGGCGCACGAAACTGCGCTGGCGCCTGGCGGCGATCATCTGCGCTCCGGTGGTCGCTGTCGTGGTAGCCATCGCATTGGCCGCGGCAGGGGCCAGCTTCGGACCCAATAGCCAAACCGCCGGCAGCAGTTCACCAGCAGGACAAAGCTCGGCGCGGCCCACCGTCGCGTCCCCCAGTCCCACCGTGGGCACTGGGCAGCCAACCCCGGCCAGGTATGCGGGCGCGGGGCACAAATATCTGCCGCCCGGCTTCGTCCATGAGATTTTGGTGTCCTCATCACCGTCCAGGCTCGTCTTGCAGGCCCCGCCGGGTGTAGCCCGCTGGACGCTCGATGGCACCTCCTGCTCCTTTAGGTACACGATGATCAAGAAGACGCCATGGGGTGGGATCCCCGGCAGCGGGGCGGGCGGCGGCGCGGCGGGCTGCCCCTGGGCACCTCACCTCTCGCTCGGCGCAGGAGGTGAAGACTATTCCCGCGGGGTGGACTTTTCCGTGATCGGTGGCAAGACCCTGCCCTCTACGGGCGTCCAGGTCCGGGTGACGCTGGCAAATGGCGCGATGATGACGGTCACGCCACATCACGCCATGTGGCTGGTGATCGTGCAACGATGCGGCGCCTACAACAGGACCGCAATCCAGTCAGTAGAACTGCTCGGCACACACGGCAAGGTGATTGCCCGGAAGGTCCTCCAGTCTGGGTCAGCCACCATGCGAGGACCTCGTTGTTGACGCCGGGCGCGTCTGTCGTGGTGTGCCGCGTTCCTTGTTGGCTCTTGTTTGCCGGTATGCACCGCGCCTCAGGTGTGGAGCCCGCGCCGAAGGTGGAACGATTCCGGGGCGGAGCGTGACCCGCCGCCAAGCAGCCTTCCGCATGGTGCCGGTCTCAAGATTCTCCCTACCGTGATCCGGCATCTTCGGGTGACCGCGCTCCACCTTGGCCGCGCTCTTGGCTGCACGCGAGCCGACGGTCTTACATCAGCCAGACGGGAGGCTCACCAGCTACAGCCCCCTGAGCTGGGCGTACATACCCTGAGCGGCCCCGCCGGTGGCTTGCTGTTTCGCCAAGGTTGCGCGACCGTCCATCTTTCAGCTCTGTAGTTTCCCGTGCTCTCCTGCTCGGCCTGGGCGGCGAGCATTGCACGGCGGGCGTTCCGCCCCGGCGCGCGCAAGCGCCCTCCTTACCAGAACCGTTGACGCAACCAGTCGGTTGCAATAATGTAGCAACCAGACAGTTGCTACTGTGGCGGGGCCGTCTGATCGCATCGAGCCGACCGCAGAGATCGCCGCTTCGGCGCCCATGGTCACCGAAGGAAAGAGAGGCGCTGGCCTTGTCCGACAACATCGATATCATCACGCGCTTCGAGCACGCGTTTCGCGCGGCAGACCAGGCGACGATCGACGAACTCTGCGACCCGGGCCTGGTCGACCACAATCCAGCGCCCGACCATGAGGCGACGCTGGCCGGCTTCAAGCAGAAGGTCGCGGGCTTCAAGGCG
>Ga0126378_10002422_pt1 | contig 13812 bp, 13 predicted proteins | sample PanSoiMetPlot_23_FD_92587 | JGI IMG/M metagenome (GOLD analysis project Ga0126378, IMG submission 92587) | Tropical forest soil microbial communities from Panama - MetaG Plot_23 | ecosystem: Environmental > Terrestrial > Soil > Tropical forest > Bulk soil | place: Panama | collected 2016-02-17 | reverse complement strand
GCGGCCAGCAGTGCGAGCAGGGCTATGAACAGCGGTGCCCCCACCCGCTCGTAGTAAGCGGTGCTGACTACCAGTTCCCGGCCGAGCATTCCACTGATGAGGGGCAGCATCGTGCCCCAGAGCACAGCAGCGGTCAGTGCCAGCAGTAGCACGTTCTGGAGCAGGAGAGCGCCCTCGCGTGAGGCAGGGGTCTCCAGCGTGTCCTGCGACCGCAGCCGGTCCGATCGCCACGCCATGACCGCAACGGACGCGGCCACCGAGACCACCAGAAAGCCGAAGAACCACGGACCGAGCTGGCTTACGGCAAAGGTGTGGACCGACGGCAGGATGCCACTGCGCACGATGAAAGTACCCAGGATTGACAACAGGAAGGCCGTGATCACCAGGCCGTAGCTCCAGGCGCGCAGGGTACCCCGCCTCTCCTGGACCTCCGCCGAATGCAGATAGGCGGTCGTCGCCAGCCAGGGCATCAGAGCCGCGTTCTCGACCGGGTCCCAGCCCCAGTAGCCACCCCAGCCGAGCACGTGGTAGGCCCACCACATCCCGAGCGTCAGGCCGACGCTCTGCAGTGCCCACGCGATCAGGGCAAAGCGGCGCGTCCAGCTGGTCCAACCCATCTCGTCGCGGCCGGCCAGCAGCGCCGCGAGGGCAAACGCGAACGGCACGGCGAAGGCGCTGTAGCCGGCCAGCAGGAAAGGCGGGTGGATCAGCATCCCTCCATCCCTCAGCACAGGATTGAGACCGAGGCCGTCGGCAGGCGTGACAGGCATCACGTCGAACGGGCTGGCCACAAAGGCAAGGACCAGGACGAAGAACGTGGCAACTGCCGCAAGCACGGCGTTGGCAAAGGCGGTCATCCTGTAACTGGTCTGGGCTGCCGCCGCCAGCGCCGCGGAGCCGCCCAGGGTGAGCAGCAGGGCCCAGTAGAGCAGCGATCCCTCCTGACCGCCATAGAACGCTGCCACCGTCAGCGGCACCGGCAGAGCCCGGTCCGTGTGCTCCCAGACGTACGCGATCGAGAAGTCGTGCGCGAGTAGTGCGGTCACCAGCGTGGCAGAGGCAGCCACCAGCCCGACCGCCAGGCCGTAGAAAGCGCGTCGCGCGAGCCTGGCCAGCCGCGGGTCCTCGCGGCGACCCGCCGCCAGGCCGATTCCGAAGCTCAGTATCGCAAGGACCAGGCTGACGAGTAGAAAGACGCTACCCAGCTCAGCCAGAAACACCTGTCGGCTCGTTCATGTGGTAGGAGAGGTGGCGGTCGAGAAGCGTGAAGGGCACTTAGCCTGTAGGGCCTTCGCGCGGAAGACGCCGTCAGCGCCCATCTTGCCCTCCACGACTACAGGCATCCCTGGGCGGAAGATGTCCGGCAGCGTCCCCGTATATTCGACGGGCATGGTCTGGCCGCCCTCGGCAGCGGTGAACCTCACGTGAAGCCCGCCATCTGAGCGCGCGACGTCGTCTTGCACTGTGCCGAGGACGCGGACATCCCCGTTCGAGGGGTGACTGCGCATCTCGGAGATCGTCTGGTAGTACTCGGCGCTGCTGCCGGTCGCCGCGAAGATCAGATACCCGAGGCAAGCCGCCAGGACCGCGCCCAGGCCGAGCCACCTCAGCGCCATCAGCCGACTCCCACCAGCTGCAGGTACCTGTCGATCAAGCCGCTGTCGAGCGGGCCCAGGAAGCGTGCGACCACAAGGCCCTTCGCATCGATGAAGAACGTCTCCGGCGGTGCCTTGACGCCGTAGGCTGGAGGCACCGTCGATGCCGGCGGGCCCACCGGATAGGGATAGCGAGCCGTGGTCAGGTACGCTCGAGCCGAGCCCTCCGAATCCTGGATGTCCACACCCAGGAACGCCACTGTGCCGACCCACCGCTGCGCTGCGTCTTTGAGGGCGCCCTCCTCCTGCCGGCAGGGCTGACACCACGAGGCCCAGAAGTTGAGGACCACGGGCCGACCCCGCAACCCGGCGAGGCTGACCTGCGCGCCCCCCTCAAAGCTCTGGACGACGAGGTCGGGAGCCGGCCGGCCCAGCACGGCCTCCGCCTGCCTGCCGGAGGGATGGACGAGGCCCCACCCGAGCGCAGCCAGTAGAACCAGAGCCGCAAGCCCGGCTGCGCCCCAGGCCAAGCGACCGGTCACGCGGCAGCCGCCACGGGAGCCAGCGCCTCCAGCGCCTCGAGCACCTCGGTCGGCCCTCCGCCTGGCACCTGGAGTCCGATCGCGACTTCCTGCACGCCCACCCGCTCCAGCTCGGCGAGCCGGCGCCGGCACTCCTCGATCGGGCCGATGATCGTGACCAGGTCGATCATCTCCGAAGTCAGCGCCGCCATCGCCTCCTCCCGGCGCCGAGCGAGGTACAGATCCTGGATCAGGCGCGCCTCTGCCTCGAACCCGTAGCTGCAGAAGAGCTGGTTGTAGTAGTTCTTCTCCCGCGAACCCATCCCGCCGATGTAGAGCGCCATGTGGGATCGGACCATCTCGCGGCCTGCCTCCACGTCCTCGGTGACGACCACTGGCTGGGAGACACAGATCGACAGCTCGCTGAGCGGCCTGCCCGCACGAGCGGCTCCCTTCTCCAGCACCGGCCGGATCTGGGATTCGAAGTGACGGGGCGAGAAGAAAACCGGCAACCACCCATCAGCCATCTCGCCGGCCAGCGCCACCCCGGACGGGGTAAGGGTGGCCAGGTAGATGGGGATGGTGTCACGCACGGGGTGGGTGATCAGCTTCAGGCCCATGTGCAGGTGGAAGATCTCACCCTCGTACACGAGCCGCTCTCGGCGCAGCACGGTGCGGACGACGTCCATCGTCTCGCGCAGCCGGCGGACGCCGCGCTCGAACCTGACGCCGTGCCAGCCCTCGATTACCTGGTGGCCAGACGTCCCCAGCCCCAGCACAACGCGGCCGCTACTGATGCTGTCCAGCGAGGCGGCGCTCTGTGCGATCAGTGCTGGGCTGCGACTGAAGACGTTGACGATGCCGGTCCCAAGCTTGATCCGATTCGTATGGGAGGCGATGTCGGTCAGGACGGTGAAGGCGTCCCAGCCGTACGCCTCCGCGATCCAGACAGTGTCGTAACCCAGGCGATCGGCCGCCTGGATAAACGCGCGGGTGGTCTCGCGCGGCACATGGTCCGTGTATGGGATCCCGAGTCCCAGTTTCACAACGGGCAGTTTAGGCTCTCGATCCTGAGCGGGTAGAGCGTCCCTCCCGGCGATCCACGAGAGCAGTCAACGGCTCACGGGGATTGGGTGTGCGGTCTCGTGACATCCGGACGGCCAGCAGGACCACGAGGGCGACGGCCAGCCCGTCCACCACGACCTGACCGGCGAGGTCGAGGCGATCGCCAGGTGGGATGGTCAAGTAACCGTTCCACACGTACGTGAACACCGCACCGGCGGCGAGTGCCAGGTGGTGCGGAGGGCCCCAGTCATGCCGGTGAGACCAGCGCACCACCAGACCGATCATCGCCGAAGCGGCCGCCACCGTGACCGCGACGGGCACCGCACCGGGAAGGTTGGGCAAGGCACTGTAGAGCTGGTGGACACCCATGAAAAGAGACGCGGCGATGAAGGACGAGACCCCGACCAACCAAGGACCGGGTGCTCGCGCCTCAGTCGCCGAGCCCGCGTCCGTCGAGCGCCAGGTCAGCCGAAGGGCGAAGCCGGCGATGACCACGACCACTGTCAGAGCCGCAAGCAGCTTGAGCCGGGGCGCCACGAAGTGGTGCTCGCTGGCGTACGTGGCGACCCACATGCCTGCCGCTCCCAGCGCGAACAGCGCGGACATCACTACAAGGCCGAGCCTGCCCAACCAGGAATCAACGCCTCGGCTCCGGAACATCAGTTCTGTGAGGGCGATCGGGACTCCGATGCTCCACACCGCGTGGAGCGGGACCAGGTCGGTGATCCACACCCAGCCCAGGCCGAAGAGGCTGCCGAGGCCGAGCAGCTGGAGGTCCAGGTAGTCAGGGTTGAAGAACGACTGGGTGATCAGGCCCTCCTCGAGCACTCCGTACGCGAGCCCAAGCCCGAGGATGGTCGGCCAGCCGCGGCCCGTGCGCCGGGCTATCTCTCGGATCAACACCGCGCCACCGCCGTAGAGAAGCGCCTCCAGCAGGAACAGGGGCAGGAAGTTCTTGGGGCTTCCGAGGACGTCGAGGGGCGTGCTGCCCGCCAGCACTTCACCCACCAGCGGCGCCAGAAAGAAGAGGACGGCGCAGGGCAGGAAGCCGCTCCGCCGCGTCAATCGCGGCAGGGCCGGTCTGGCTTGCCCCGGGGCGAGGTCGGAGATGACGTCTCTCTCTTCTTCTTTAACAGTGTTCAACGCCGCCCATTATTATTTAACAGTGTTAATGTTGTCAACGGTCGATTTGCAAGTCAGCACGTGAAGCTGGAACGGGACGGCGTGGTCCGCGTCGCGCTGCGTCTCCTCGATGAGTGGGGGCTGGACGGGCTTTCACTGCGGCGCCTCGCAGCCGAGCTGGGCGTCAAGGCGCCGGCGCTCTACTGGTACTTCGAGAGCAAGCAGGAGCTGCTCGACGAGATGGCCGAGGCAATGCTCGAGGAACATGCACCGCCCGATCGACCGGCGCCGGGTCAGCCCTGGGATGCCTGGATGGCCGAACGCGCGAGGGCGCATCGACGTGCGATGCTGGCCTACCGTGACGGCGCCCGTCTGCACGCCGGCACCAGACCTACGGCCAGGCACCGGCCTGTGCTTGCAGGCATGCTGCAGGTCCTCGGTGAGGTCGGCTTCCCACCGTGGGAGGCGGTCTCCAACGTGCTGGCGATCAGCCACTACACGGTCGGGAGCGCGATAGAGCAGCAGGCCTCGGCCAGGCGGCCGGCACCGGGGACGGGCGCCGGCTCCACGGGCACTCCTGGCTACGACTTCGACGCCACATACGAGCACGGCCTCCGGCTGCTCCTGGCCGGGATGCGGCACCTCCGAGCCTCGTCGCGCTGAGCGGAGTGCCTGGGCGCCCAACGACCGCTGCGGCTTCGACTCACTCCTCAGCAGCTAGTGCATTTGCCTGCGCGATTTGCGAGTACTCCCAGCCGCTGGGCTTCACGGTTCTCTCCTGCGTCTTCAGGTCCACCCCGATGAGCCCAAAGTGCATCGAGTATCCGCGCGCCCATTCGAAGTTGTCGTGTGACGAGAAGTGGAAGTAGCCGCGTACATCCACCCCGTCCTGGATCGCCAGCCACAGATGCCCAAGCACATCGCGAATGAACCGGACCCGCCGGCGATCGTCGATCGCGGCTATCCCGTTCTCGGTCACGTAGAGCGGCTTGCCGAGTGGACGCAGCTGCTCCAGGCAGACACGAAGCCAGCGCGGCTCGACTGCCCAGTCGAAGTCGCTTACGGGCAGCCCGGGCGGGTTGAAGCGATTCGCGAAACCCTCACCAGCGCGCCTCAGTGAAAACGCGACCAGCGAGCCGCTGTAGTGGTTGAGCCCGAGATAGTCACATGGTGCCTCGACGACGCGCTGCCAGCGCGCGCCCGCCGGCCAGCGGTCCATGAAGAACTGGGCGCTGGCCGCTGCGAACCGGTCGCGGCGCCTGGCCGGGTCTGCCGGAAGCATCAGCCACTTGTGCTGGGCGATGCCCACCGGCACCGCAGGAGTCAGGCGAACCAGCTCGCCGTAGGCAGCCTCGTGGCCGCGCCGCATGTTGGCCAGAACGCTGTAAAAACCGCGAATGTCTCCCTTCCGCCCCGGAGGAAACTCGCCGGCGAGCCAGCCCTGGTAGGCGTAGATGTTCGGCTCGTTGAGCGTGCACCAGAATGCCACCAGGTCCCCCAGCTCCTCTGCCACACGCCGGACGAAGGGCAGCCAGGCCTCGTGGGCGCCTGATGCCGCCCAGCCGCCGCGCTTTGCGAACCACCTGGGGGAGGTGAAGTGGTGCAGCGTGACCATGGGAGCCATGCCCTGGTCTCTGAGCTCCAGCAGCACCTGGCGGTAGTGCTCGATCTGCGCTCGATCGAACTCGCCGGCAGACGGCTCGATGCGGGACCACTCGACCGACAGCCGGTGGGCGTTGTTGTGCAGCCGGCGCAGCAGCGCGAAGTCTTCGCGAAAGCGCCGGTACTGGTCGCAGGCGGGGTCGGCGCTGTCCCCCGTCAGGATGCCGCCACGCTTCTCGAATTCCCACCAGTCGCAGTTGTGGTTGCCGCCCTCCACGTGGTGGGCGGCCGTAGCGCAGCCCCAGAGAAAACCCTCCGGAAAGTGGCGCTCGCCGCTCAACCCGCCTGCCGCATCTCGGCCTTCCCGAGCTCGAGCCTGGCGGGCTCGACATAGTTCACGGAGAGCACGCCACCGCCGCCATCCAGATCGACCTCGAGGACGCCGGCACGCCCGACCTGTTTGCGATACAGCTCGCGCTCGGTTTGTGGCCTGCGGTCGATCAGCACCCAGGCCGCCTGCAGGGGGTCTGCGTGGCTGACCAGGGCGGCCGGCTCTCCCGGGTGCCGTGCCGCCACTCGCTCCATCACGTCGACGACGCGACCGCCCAACCGCTCGATCGGCTCGTCACCCGGGAGCAGACCGCGGCGCGCCTTGTGCACTACCCAGAGCGGCCTGCGAACGGGGATCTGCCAGTAGGGGACGCCCTGCAGGTAGCGGCTGAACTCGGCCTCACGAAGCTCTGGCTCGGGAATCAGCGGCACGGGCTCGGGCAGCTGCTCACACATCAGCCGCGCTGTCTCAGCGGCACGCTCCAGCGGACTGTGAACGATGCGCTTGAGGCCGCGGTCGCTGAACCATCGCCCGACGGCGGCTGCCTGCGCGCGGCCATGCTCACTCAGCGGGAAGCCCGGCAGGTGCCCGTAGAGGATGTGCCGTGGGTTCTCCACGTCGGCGTGCCGGACCAGATAGACACGAGTCATGCGACGGTCCTCAAGAGTACGCGAGGAAGGCCAATTCAACGTGGCGGACAAGGATGCCGGAGGCTGATGCCGTAGACGGGTGATGGGCGTCGAAGTTTCGCCGTCGTTTCTTGCCCCGCGTCCTCACTTATCGTTGGCCTGTGGGCGACCAGATCGACATCTTCGCCCGGGAATCGGGCGCAGAGCCCCAGCGCCGTGCACGCTCGCGCGCCGGCCGGCTGGCGGCGACCCCGTCTGAGCCGGAGGCAGGGCGCCAGCCCGACGCCCCGCTCGCCAGCCGGATCAGGCCTCGCCGTTTCGACGAGCTGGTCGGACAGCGCAAGGTCGTCGAGACGCTGCGCAGCCTGGCCACCTCAGGACACCTGCCCAGCATCATCCTGTGGGGCCCGCCCGGCTCTGGTAAGACCACTCTGGCTGCGATCCTGGCGGAGACCACCGGGTCGCGATTCATCGCGCTCAGCGCGGTCACTGCAGGCGTGGCCGATCTAAGGCGGTTCGTGGCGGAGGCGCGCGAGATGCGCCGCGCCGGCCGCCGGACGGTGTTGTTCATCGACGAGCTGCATCGCTTCAACAAGGCCCAGCAGGACGCGATCCTGCCCCACGTCGAGGACGGCACTCTGACGCTCATCGGTGCGACTACGGAAAACCCGTCTTTCGAAGTGATCGCACCGCTGCTGTCGCGGAGCCGGGTTTTTCGGTTGGAGGCGCTGGAGCGGAGCGAACTGGAGCAGGTGGTCCGCCGTGGCCTCGACGAGCTGCACGTGGAGATCACCGATGAAGCACTCGCGGGTCTGCTGGAGGCCTCGCGTGGCGATGCGAGGGTGGCATTGAACGCGCTGGAGGCAGCCACGTTCCTGAGCGCGCCCTCCTCCCCCCTTCCACCTCGAGAAGCAGACGATATGCAGTCTGCGGCCGCGGGCGAGGGTCCGGGTGGTGGGGTTGTCATCACGCTGGCTGCCGTCGAGCAGGCCATGCAGGACACCCACCTGCTCTACGACCGCGCCGGTGACATGCACTACGACATCGTGTCGGCTCTGATCAAGAGCGTTCGCGGCAGTGACGCCGACGCTGCGGTGTACTGGCTGGCTCGGATGCTGGAAGCGGGCGAAGACCCCAACTTTGTCGCCCGACGTCTGGTCATCCTGGCTTCCGAAGATGTGGGCCTGGCCGACCCGATGGCTCTGCCTGTCGCCGTCGCAGCCCAGCAGGCGGCACATTTCATCGGGCTGCCCGAGGCGCTCTTCCCGCTCACTGAAGCGGCCATCTACCTGGCCCGCGCACCGAAGTCCAACTCGACGCTCCGCGCCTACGACGCCGCGCGTCAGGCCATCAAGGAGACGGGCAACCTCCCGGTGCCGCTTCATCTCCGCAACGCGGTCACCGGTCTGATGCGGTCGATGGGCTACGGCCGCGGCTATCGGTACGCGCACGACTACCCTGGCGGTGCTGTTGAGCAGCAGCATCTGCCGGACGAGCTCAAAGAGCGGCGCTTCTTCGAACCCAACGAACGCGATCGGTGATTTGTCCCGCGAGGCACGGCCCCGAGGGACGGAGCCGTCAGGGCCGCCGCTACCATTGGCGGCCGTGACCGACGCACTTGTGATCATCAAACCCGACGGCGCCCACCGCATCGCTGTGCGAGCCGCCGTCTGGAGCTGGCTCAGCTCCGAGCGCGACTGGGTGCTGAAGGGACTGACCTGGTACAGGCCGCCAGCCGAGCTGATCGAGAGTCACTATGACTTTCTTCGGGATCGGCCGTTTTTCCCCTGGCTCGTCGACTTCATGAGTGCCCTTCCGGTCCTTGTCGGTCGCGTCACGGCCAGGGCCGACGCGATCGAGCGCATGCGCTATGAGCTGGGCGAGACGCGCATCAACGAAGCCCGACCCGGCTCGCTGCGCGAGCTCTACGGGATCGGGGGCGGCGTCAACGTCCTTCACCTGTCGGACTCGCCCGAGTCGGGGGCCAAAGAGACTGACCTATGGAGCACGCGCGTCTCACTCGACGCTCTTGATGTCAAGCTCGACGGCGCAAACGACCGGCCTGACCATACTTTCCACCTTCGCTCGCTGGCGGCCCAGTACGGGGCCGGGATTCACAGCGAGCTGGCGGCCCGGACCATTAAGAAGTTACTGACAGAGGAAAGCGATCTAACGGGCCACGACCTCGACGCCCTGGCCAGAGTCGTGCTCGGCGCCTTCAGCTCCTGATCCCCAGTTCGGCGGTGCCTCGGAGACCATCAGGGTCTTGGTGAACAGCTCGCTGTTGGGGACGACGATCATCTCGCCGTGGGCGCCCCGCATGTGGGTGACCCGCATCTGCACGTCAGTGACCACGCCGACGTAGCCCCCGTTTTCGACCAGGTCGCCGACGCGGACGTTCTTCTCCATCAGCACGTAGAACCCGGAGACGTAGCTCTTGACCAGGTCCTGCAAGCCGAGGCTCGCGACAGCGGCGGCGAGCAGGACGCCCACCACACCAACCGATACGTCGCCCAGCGCGACGGCGACGAACATCATGATCCCCAGACCGATCACGCCGAGATAGACGGCCCGGGTCACCAGCAGCGCGGCATCCGAGCGCACGCTGCGCCGCGCAAGGAGAGCGCCGATGGCCCTGCGAACGACCCGCGCCACAAGAGCAAAGACGAGGAAGACGATCGCGCCCGCGATCAGGCGGAATACGACTCCCTGCGTCTGCTGCCACGCAAGCTGAACCGCGTTCACGGCGCCATCTGCTTTGGCAACCTCTGTGGCAACCGTCTCGCGAGCGGCCGACGTCGCTGTTACGAGCCGGACGGCTAGCCCTCCTCGGAAGCGGCAGCGCCCTCCGCGGCCTCCGCGGCCGGTGCGGCCTCCTCCTCGACAGCCTCCGCTGCGGCCTCTTCCTCCTCGACCTCGATCACGCGCCGGGCGGCGAGCTTGACCACGACGTCGTCGGGGTCGCCTATGACCGTCACGCCCTCCGGTACGTGCAGGTCGGACAGCCTCACCGCGGCATCAACCTCGGGCAGGTCTGATACATCGACCTCGATCATCTCGGGGATGCGGGTCGGCATGCACTCCACCCTGACCGTGTGCAGGACCTGAAGAACGTCTGCTTCTCCCGCCCTCACCGGCTCAGCCTCGCCCGTCACGACAACGGGAACGTCGACCTGGAGCCGCTCGCGCAGGCTGACCTGGTGGAAGTCGACGTGCAGAACGGTGTTCCGGCGGGGAGAAAGCTGCACCTCCTTGATCAGCACTTTGTGCGGCCTGCCACTGTCGATGACGAGATCGATCAGCTGGGTCTTTCCGCTGCGCGCAAACACGCGTTCAAACTCGCGCGTGTTCAGCTCGATGATGGCGCTCGCGGCCCGCTGGCCGTAGACGACGGCAGGCAGCTTACCTTCGTGGCGGAGCCTGCGCGAGGCCTTGCCAGTAGTCTCTCTTTTTATGGCGTTCAGTTGCATGGATTCGGTGACTCACCTCGGCGGCCAGTGGCCTGGCAATGGATCAAGCAGACCGCCCAGCGGTCTGAATCAAGACGCGCTCCAACGATAGCAAGTCGATGAAAACGCCGACCAGGGTCCCCATCCTGATCGCTGTCACTGCGCTCGCCATCGCGGGGTTGGGCACCGTTCCAGTGGTTGCCGGCAACGCAGCCGCATCGCGAGCAGCAGCCGCCTATCACCGACAGCACCTACTCCTGGACGGCGAGCTTAGAGCAGCGGCCGCCAGGGGCTACACGATCAGTGACCTGAGCCCGATCACCACCCGCCTCAAGGCCGTCGACTCCGCCCGCGAGCCGTGGTGGATCCCGGGCCGCAGCGGCTTCTACGACCACGAGGCCGCGACGGTTGGCCAGCTTAGAAGGGACCTCAGGGCACTCGAAGTCAAGGCGTTTACTGTGGCCCAGACCAGCGCTGCACAGCACATCGGCAGCGCCGGCTCCGCCATCGACGAGGACAGGCGGCTGGCCGCGGCTGATCCCGACCTCGAGGCGCTCCAGAAACGTCTCAACGACGTGGCGATAGCCCAGGTGTCTGCCCGCACGCTCTCCGACTTCCGGGCCGTCGACAACCAGGCTCAACTGGTCGCGCGCGACGCCGGCATGCTGGCCGTCCAGCTGAATCAAGAGAACGCCGAGATCCAGTCGGCCGCGGTGGCCCTGCTGGCTCAAACCGGGCCCAACCTCGATGCCATCCACAAGGCGGGGAGCGACGCGCTTGCCGCGGGGCGAAACGAAGCCACGGTCGCGGCGTACATGAACAAACCCCGCCTGTTCAACAATCTTGCCGAAGTCAACCGAGCCTACAGCCGTCTGGAGAAATTCGCCGGCCAGGTGGGCTCGAGCGACCTGAACCAGGCCGCGTCCGCCGCCGCGGCGGTCGAGCGATTCGCCGGCGAGATCCACAGTGCCCTGGTGGCGGGCCTGCCGAGCAAGGCCATTCTCATCTCGTATACGGGGCAGGAGCTGTGGGCCTACCAGGACGGCAAGCTGGTCCAGGACACACTGGTCACCACCGGCCGGCCCGCTTTGCCGACCGACGTCGGTCCCATGAAGGTGCTTTCCAAGTCTTCACCGTGGACGATGCACTCACCCTGGCCACCGGGCTCACCCGCCTGGTACCCGGACACCGTCGTCCAGATGGTGCTGTGGTTCACCAATACCGGGGAGGGGCTGCACGACGCTTACTGGCAGAGCTGTTGCTGGGGCCCCGGCTCGCAGTATGGCCCGAACGCGAGCCACGGCTGCATCCACGTGCCGTTCGGCAGTGAGCAGTTCCTCTTCCGCTGGGCCGAAGCCGGCACTCCGGTCATCGTGTACCCAGGTGACGGGACGCCGGTCAGCAGCCAGATGAACCAGATCTCGACCGACGACCAGGGCAACCCACTGAGCGGTCCCGGCGCCCCCAAAGGCGTGTAGAAGGCGGTTGAAAGTGCATCCGATCACGGCGTGCCGTCCCCTCGATCACCGGTATTAGGTGTCACGGCACCTCGATTCGCGAAGATAATCCGGTCCATGCCCGAGCCTCTCTCCCCTGCGGAGTTCGGCGGCCTGTTCAAGCGGTTCATGGACGCCATGGTCGCCGAGGCCGAGCCGCGCTCGAACCCGCTGCGCGAACGCCTGACAGCCCATCTCGGAAGCGATCCGACGCTGCTCCCCGTGACTGTCGAGGAGTACGACACCTGGGAGCACCCGAACGTCCAGGTGGCAATCGACGACTATCTCTCGCGTGACGGCCGCCGCGCAGAGCTGACCGGCGTCTCGATAGCGAACAAGCGCTTCGGCTCGCTGGGCCTGTCGGACATCGTCAGCCACCTGGCCGGCCGCCAGCCGGTGGACGAAGGCCCGGCCGACTTCGTGAACTTCCACCTCGCCGGCGACCAGGTGCTCTCGTGCCTCCAGTTCGGCCTCTACCTCGTTAGCGACGGTGAGGCCCGCCTGCTCATATTCCTAGGCGGTCCGACTCCCAACTTCGGCCCCCGAAGCCGGCTGCGCGTCGAGGTCATGGGACGCGATCCGGATGCGTGCAGTGCCTTCCTGGCCGCGGTTGGAGCGACAGCCAGCCGCTTAAACGTGTATCGCGGGCATGTCATCTCACTCTCGCCGAGCGAGATGGGCATGGGGCCGCAGACGCTGGTCCAGTTTCACAGCCTGGCGCAGGTCGAACGAGACGACGTGGTGCTGCCGCCCGGGCTGCTGGAGCGGATCGAGCGGCACACCATAGTGTTCGTCCTTCACGTCGATCGCCTGCTGGCCGCCGGCCGCGCCCTCAAGCGGGGCCTCCTGCTCTACGGCCCACCAGGCACCGGCAAGACGCATACCGTGAATTACCTCGCCGGTCAAATGCCTGACCGGACGGTGATACTCACCACCGGCCGCGGCATGGGAATGACACGACAGGTTGCCCAGATGGCCCGGTCCCTGGCGCCGTCGATGGTCGTGCTCGAGGATGTGGACCTGATCGCCGAGCACCGTGGCCAGCCGTTCATGCCCACCGGCCCAATCCTCTTCGAGCTGCTGAACGAAATGGACGGCCTGCGCAACGACTGCGACGTCATCTTCATGCTGACAACCAACCGGCCTGACATCCTCGAGCCCGCGCTGGCCGCACGACCGGGCCGCATCGACCTGGCCGTCGAGCTGCCGCTGCCTGACGCGGATGGACGCCGGCGCCTCCTCGAGCTCTATGCGCGTGGCCTGCAACTCGAGGACATCGACCTGGACGGCGTAGTGCAGCGGACAGACGGAGTCAGCCCGGCTTACATCAAGGAGCTGCTGCGAAAGGCGGCGCTCCTCTCCGCGGAGGAGGGCGCCCCCGGGGTTGGTCAGCGGCATGTCGACGCGGCCGCCGACGAACTGGCCGAAGGCGGCCGCCTGGCGGAGCGCCTGGTCGGTTTCAGACCGGTGGAGAGTCCAGCACCGATCCCGCCGCGACCCAGCAGGCCGGCCGGGTTCCCACCCACCTGGCAGTAAGGGGCGCCGGCCTCGGCCGGCGGCCCCTCACCCCGGGGTCCCCGCGAAACCCATAGGTTTCGTGGGGTGGTCACCCCGGGGTCCCCGCGAAACCCATAGGTTTCGTGGGGTGGTCATCCCCCGGGGCCCCAGGGGTGGGCCGATGGGAGAGTTGTGACTGCGACTGTCAGTTGTCTTCCTGGCCGCCCACAGGCAGCCCCGTGGTGGAATCGAGGACCAGCCGGGCGCCGCGCGGATGGTTGAAGTCGAACATGCCCGTCAGCGAGCCTGCAAACGCATCTGTCGAACCGTTGCCGATCAGGCCCAGGCTCCAGTTGTCCTCGATCAAACGCAGGACCGAGCTCTGGTCCGTGAGCGTGTGGTCGACGAAGTTCTGGCGCGCGAAGGGCGAGATGACCAGCAGCGGCAGTCTCGGGCCATAGCCGCACCGACCCTGCTGCGGACCGGTCGGACCCGATGGAACCCT
>Ga0126378_10002421_pt1 | contig 13813 bp, 13 predicted proteins | sample PanSoiMetPlot_23_FD_92587 | JGI IMG/M metagenome (GOLD analysis project Ga0126378, IMG submission 92587) | Tropical forest soil microbial communities from Panama - MetaG Plot_23 | ecosystem: Environmental > Terrestrial > Soil > Tropical forest > Bulk soil | place: Panama | collected 2016-02-17 | reverse complement strand
ACCTTCCCTGCTGATTCCGGACGCAGGGTTAATTCGCAAAATGCTGATCCTTCTTGAATCGACGAATGAACTCTTGGATATAAGCCAGGGCATCCTCGGAATTCAAAAGTTGATCATGCCGTGGTTTGGCTGGGGGATTGGTTCTGGCAAGCAACGACTGCACTTCCGAAGCAGCGGCGGGCAAGGAATCGAACCCGGTCGTCCCCGGATCTGAAAGCATAGCCCCGAGATCGAAATCGGCGGCGACCTGGCGCAGGATATCGACGTCGATTGTGCTTTGCCGCAGGGCACATCCCAGCGACAAAGCGTTGAAGCAAATGTTGTTGATGTTGCGCGGAGTGCCTTCGCTCATCTCCGCAATCACCTTGACGGCGGGTGCGGTGAAGAGCGCGTTGGCCTGGCGTCCAGCCGCCCGAAGGCGGTGCTCGATGTACTTGCCGACTTCGTCCGCCGCAAAAGGTTTCAAGGTGCTCAAAAGAGAGACCCGTTGGCGAAGTTGTCGCAACGAGGGACGAGAAAGCTTGTCGGCGAGCTGCGGCTGACCTGAAAGGATGATCTGCAGCAGTTTCGCCTGCGGGGTCTCGAAATCGGAGAGCAAGCGAATGGTTTCGAGAACCGACGGTTCCAGGTTCTGTGCTTCGTCCACCACCACAATGAAACGGCGGCCGGCGTGGGCTTCCTGCAGAAGGCAGCGATTAAACAGTTCGTGCATGGACACGAGATCCATTTCCGCGCTGACTTCGCAACCCAACTCAAGCAACAGGAACCGCATGAATTCGCGCGAGGTGCACTGCGTCTGAAATACAAAAGCGGTGCGGGCTCTCGAGCGGAATTGCTGCAGTAACTGGAACAGCAGGTTTGTCTTACCCATGCCCGGCTTGGCGATCAGAGCGATGAATCCGCGCTCTGCGTCGATGCCGTAGTACATCGAGGCCAAGGCCTCGCGATGGGTTGGGCTTAGATACAGGAAACGAGGATCCGGCGTGACGCCGAACGGCTGTTCCCGAAGACCGTAGAATTCAAGATACATGGTTCGTCTGTCCTGGGCCCCGATTACTCGGTTGCCTCGCTGCTCACGAACACCGGGGTGGCGTGCACTCCGTTGCCGTTGCCATTTCCGTTGCCGTTCAGACTTCCGTGACCGTTGCCGTTGCTCGCGTATGCGTAGGAGTGATGCGGAACTGCGGCGAGCACCGGAATGTTCAACTCGGAGAATACCTCCGACGGAGTGCGGAAGGATGAATTGGTATATTCCAGGGCGAACGCCACGCCGATTGGTGCTAGGAGAGCCAACAGCACTCCGGCGAGCAGCACCAGCCAACGAGTGTTCGTCTGTAAGGCCGGAACGACCGGCGCCTCCGCGATCGCAACGTTGAGAATTCGCTTCTGGTCCAGAGCATCAGTCGTCCGGGCTTCTTCACGCTTGTGCTCATAGAGCAGATAGTTGTCTTCGTCGGTCTTCACCCGGCGAAGCAGATCCTGCTGCTCGATCCCCTTTTGCTCCAGGTCATGAGCGGTCGCCTGGTAGCGGCCAACAATTGCCTGGATCGATGCGGCTTTGGCTTGCAGAGCCGCTTCATCCGCCTTCGCCTTGGCCAGTTCTTCCGAGATCCAGGCATAGGTTGGGTTGCGGTCGGTGGTTTCCGCGCGCAGAGGCTTGCTCTCCTCCGAGGCGATTGAAGCCTTGGTGTCGGCAATCTCCTTATCCACCTCCTGTACCAGGGGGTACGAAGGCTGATATTTTGTCAGCAACCCCGTGCGTTTGAGCTCGAGGGACATCAACGTGTTCTTCATGCCTTGAAGAACCTGGGCGTCGTCACTGGCGCTCGACTGGGTCGTCAACCGCTGTGGAGTCGTGCCCTCCTGCTTTTCCAAATCGTCAATCCGTTTTTCCGTCGACGCAATGTCGGCGTAGGTTTGCTGCAGGTTCGCCGCGAAGTCGCTCAGCTTCTGCAGAGTGATATCGCGCGCAAGTTGGGGTGAAACGCCGCCCTGCTGGCGGGAGAATTCTGCCAGTTGGGCTTCCGCCTCTGCCAGACTCTTCTGATAGCCCTGAGCCTCTTGTTCGAAGAACTGAAATTCTCCCGGGGGGTGGTGTACTGCCAGGTTCTTTTGCAGGTATGCGTCATCCAGCGCCTGCAAGACCTTGGCCACCAGCTTCGGGTCGGAAGAGGAATACGTGACCGTGATCAGCGTGCTCTTCTTGACCAAAGTAATTTGCAGATTTTTGCTCAGGCGAAGTGCCGCATTGGCAATCTTCTGCTCCTCGGTCTGTTGCAGTCCCAGATGGCGAAGCAGAGGGTCCAGACTCAGCATGGATTTGCGGTGATTCAGTCCCGCTGCAACGGCGACCTGTCGCATCACGTCGTCACTCTTCAGCAGTTCCACTTCCGAGTTCAGTTCTTCCTCGGGAACCTCTGATTTGACCATTCCAGCTTCGTGGCCGGGGCTCACCACCGGGTCCATGCGTGCGCGTTCAATCAGAAACTTGGTCGAACCCTGGTAGTCAGCCGGCATGAGAATAGTCGCCAGAATCGTTCCTGCCAGCAGGCTGCAGAACGCGATGACAACCGCGCGCTTCTGACGGAATCCAATGGCAATCAGATCGCGCATGGAGAACGAATAAGACCCCTGTATGTCTCGTACGTTTAGATTTTGCGTGGTCATAAGTGATTTTCCTCGCTCTCTTACGGTAGCGTCAAAGGCACGAAAGCCCCGACGCTGGATCCTGGCAGATATGCCTTGAATTTGGAGAAGGTATTCTTCGGAACAAACAGCATGTCGCCGGCGTGGAGAACCGGGTCCTCCTTCAGGCTCCCCGTTTTCTCCATCTTCTTCACATCAAAAATCTCGGCGGGATACCATCCCTGCGACGCCCTTCGGAAAAGCAGAACTTTGGAGTGCTTTGCCGCCTCCGTAAACCCACCCGCCATCGCGACAGCCTGGGTCAGGGTTACGTCGCCGCGCAAATCATATTTCCCGGGATGCCCGAGTTGTCCGTCAGCTACGAAATAGGGCTTCTCAAAGTCCTTCAGTACTATGCTCACAAGCGGGGTACTCAGAATCTTGCCGTAGGCAGTCCGGATGGTCTCCGTGACTTCGGGCACCGTCTGACCCTTCACCGGGATGTCGCCGACTGCGCGCAAGCTGACGTAGCCATCGGGTTGCACAGACACGGTTTGGTCAAACTCCGGGTTAAGTTCGAACGCCACGTCAAAGGCATCCCCGGCTTCCAACTTGTATCGCGGGAGCCGAGTGTGAAAATCCTTGTCTGCCGGGGTCGTGCTGTTTGCGCCCGAGGCCGTGGTCTCCTCCACTTTCGCCGCTTCGGTGAGGATGTGATCTTGGGCTGCGGCAAAGCCTGCGGCCAACTCCCACCCTACCAGCAGCACCGCCAGCGTTCTTATCATGTTCTTGATCTCCATAACGATTGCCACCTTCTCTGCAGTTTTCGAGCGTTGAACAAACCTGCCTTAATCGAGGGAACTACTCTCTTGCGAGCGGCGGAGTGATGCTGTGCCGCCGGATCTTGTACAACAATCCGCGATAGCTGATCTTCAGCAACGCTGCAGCGCGCTTCCGATTCCACCCGGTGTACTGGAGAGCGCACAGAATGACTTGGCTCTCGGCCTCATCGAGGATTCCACGCAATGTTGACTTTTCACTGGCGGGCACGTAGGTGAGACCAATTTCAGAGATCCCGGAAGCCGCTTGTGGAGTCTCTTCGACCTCGCTTGCGATGCGCACCGTATTCGCGCTGAGAATGTTAGACATGTGAAAAACCTGAAAAAGAAATTCCTAAAACCGTTTACCGTAAATTCGCCGAATTCCCGTCTGACCCAGGGTGACTCGACGCTACGAGTGTTGCGTTTTCGATCTGGTAGTCGTCCAGGCTGATGCAGAGTGAACGTTGAATAGGTTCGACAGAGATCACTAGCTGTCGTGCTCCTTTTACGGCAACCAGGATCCCCTCCACGCCGCTCAGAGCTCCATTGCGCACCCGAATGCGCCGCCCCACATTGAGAAATGGGTGATCCTTAACAGCTACATTGCGGATCAGAATGGTGCGAATGGATTCGATTTGCTCATCGGGAATGGACGAACCCTCCGCTTTATGCCCGACAAAATCGACGACCCCAGTAGTTCGTAGTACACGGACACGCTGACCAGAAAAGTAGTCGACTCGTACAAAAGCGTACCCAGGAAACAAGGGCATCTCGACTTTGGTGCGTCGATCACTCCACTGACGAACGGAGGTGACCAGCGGCAAGAACAGGGGAATCCCCTGGGCATCGAGCTCACGCGCGGCCACTTTTTCGTGGCGTGAACGAGTGCGGATGGCATACCACTTGTCATCCGACACCGTTACAGCAGTAACCGGTACGCTAACGGCATCCACCATTTGGATAACGGTACTCACAGCTCCGCCCTCTCAGTCACATTCGTGACTGTAATCACACTAAGTACACCCGTTCCCGCGCGAGCATTAAGCTCTCGTGGAACTATGAAACTCTTGGCGAAAACCTGACTGTTATCTCAAAATTGGGGGGATTTGGCTGAGCAATTTGAGCGCCCGCAACGGGCGTAAAACTTGAATTGAAACTACAGGACGTCGCAAAACCGTGCAAGTGGTAGAAAGTCTTGCCCTGGATAGAGACGAAAGACCCTAATGAGGGCCGGATTGTTACTCTAGACGCTAGATTTGTTACCACACGATCGTGCTATTTACGTAGAGCCTTCCTTCCCCTAGTCTGGTCGGACTGGGGTCGGGGTATCCCGGTTGCGGATCCGTAGAATCCAGCTTCGCTCGAATCGAGTATATGAACCAGCCATCAGCCATTCCCAATGAGTCTCTTCGTGTCTTAGCGGCAGACAGCACGGCGATGTCTACCCAGCTGTTGGTCGATGCCTTGGGGAGAAGTGGAAAATTCGAAATGATCGAATGTCCATCCGACACACGTGCACTACTCCCGCTAATAAAAAAGGAAAAGCCGTCGGTTGCAGTGATCAGTGCACAACTCGAGGATCCAAAGGCGCCGATCTCCGAGGTAATTCGAAGCATTCGGGCCGAGGCACCCGATACGCGGCTGATACTGTTGCTCGATTTTTCTGAGCCCAGCGCCATTATCTCTGCTTTTCGCGCCGGCGCTCAGGGCGTCTTCTGTCGAACAGAACCGTTCCATCTGTTGGCAAAGTGCATTCAGTGTGTGGCCAGAGGTGAGGTCTGGGCCAGCCGCAGTGAGTTGCAGGCCGTACTTGAGGCGCTAGCCCAGCCCGCGTTGCCCAGCGCATTGACATTAGGAACTGGTCTGCTCTCTGCCCGAGAGACTGATGTCGTACGGTGCGTCGCAGAGGGGCTGACAAACCGTGAGATCGCGCAGCGACTCAAACTCACGGAACACACGGTTAAGAATTACCTTTCCAGGATTTTCGACAAACTTGGCGTCTCCAGCCGCGTTGAAGTGCTGCTCTACGCCGTCCGTAACGCAAACCAACAACGTTCTACCGCGACTCCTGCTCGACGCCGTTCTCAGCCGGTTTCGATTTCGACTCGTCCTACAACGCAGACTCGTGCAAAGCTTCAGCCAATCGCTCCCTAGCCGAGGACTTGTTCCGGAAATAAAGACATGCAGGTCTTCGTGGTCTAGTTGACGGGCAGCGTGAATTGCAGCGTGACTCTGGTGCGAGAAGCTCCTCCAGGATCGGGCCGGTAGTGCCATTGCCTCACGGCCTGAACAGCCGCCGAAGCTAATAACGGATTGCCGGAAACCACCGCCGTGTTCGCAATGCTCCCGTCTCCCGCAATCTCGAGCTCTAGTATGACCATGCCCTCGATGTGCTGTGCTCGCGCCTTTGGCGGATAGTCTGGTTCCACCCGGTGCATGAGTTCCCTGGCGTCTGGCTGCCCCACGAACGGTTTCAGACTCGGATTGCCGGAGTCCTCAGGCGAGCGGTAGATGACCTTGCCGTTCTCAGTGACCACGAGACTGCCGACAGGGACAACTACGGATTTCGCTTGGTTATGGACATTTGAAGAAGGATCGACCCTACCCGGCGAAGCTGACGCTGCATCCGGAACGGAGGTGTTCGTAGGTACCTGATCTCTTTCCGCAGATACGGCATTCGATTGCGGGACCACGCGCGGCGTGGGCGTCGCCTTTCTACCATTACTCCAACCGACAACGATCCCCAGGGCTATGGCCGTGATGATCACCAGAAGAAACAACCCCCCCGTCCAGATTTCGCTGCTCCTACCAACTGCCGATTCGGATGGAACAGGGTTTTGCGGTGCGCGTTCCCCGTCTGTGCTCTTTTTGGACTGCAGTTGCTCAGGGAGGAAACCCTGCACATCGTCGGGTCCGGCCGCAGGTTTTGGGCTCTGTAACGTCAATGTCCGGTTCTCGCTAACCCGATCGGCCAGACGCAGCAGGGTCGCGATCTCTTGGTCGCCAAATGCGTTCGGCAACGAAGAGAACAGTTGCAGGACTCCGAAAGTTCCGTCCCCGTCAACCAGCGGTATGAGTAGCATGGATCGCACGCCTAATCGGCGGCATGTCTCAGACTCCACGCGGGCATCCGATTCCGTATCCCGGGAATGCTGAATCACTCCGGTCGTGAGGCAGATCCCGGTTAGGCGAGACCCGGCTTCTACGCTAACTCCCAGGTCGGGCGCATTCTCGCCGGATGTCGCGCGGCACACCATTTTGCCGTCCCGGCTCAGAGCGATCGCCGCGCCGGTGGCACCTGAAACAGCGCGCGCCTGCTGGACAATCTCATGGAGGACCAGATCGAATGCCAAATCAAGCGAGGCAGCTCCTCCCCCATGAGCAGCGAGCTTGCGCGCGATTTCTGTTATCTCTTGTGGGGAGTCAGTCGTCCCAGGAATAGGTGCAGGAACGGGGGTTTTCGACGCGATCTCCCGACCTGCCAGGTCGGCTTGTGCTCGGCTATCGTCAGGCATCGGATCGCACCCATTGCGATCGTGATCCACTCGAATCCACCAGGGCCGAACTCGTTCTTCGGCTGCCACCAGAGTCCGACCGTGATTGCAGCGGAGTTTTGCGCTAATTCGAAAGGATGTCAATAAGAAAACCAAGCTGGCGGCGTTTCGCCAAGAGAAAGACCAAATATAGAAAGTTGATTCCCAGTTGGTTGTTCCTTGTACGTCAAAAGCAGGTTTTGCTGGCATGAAACGACAGAGCGCGAATAGAATTCTTTAGGTTCATGTTGCGTCTACCGTTCGGAGCCGTGATGTTTCGCTCGGTCGTGAGGAATCCACCAAATGAACATAGCTGTGGTCGGTTCGGGGTACGTCGGATTGGTTGCGGGGGCTTGTTTTGCGGATCTCGGACATGAGGTCATCCTGGTCGACAATGACCAGCAGAAGTTGGACCGATTGCGACAGGGAGAAGTGCCGATTCACGAGAAGTTCCTCCCTGAGCTTCTCGGGCGCCACCGGGGTAACCGCCTGCAATTCTCCGACGATTTGAAGGATGCCACGCGTCGAAGTTCCGTGATCTTTGTTGCGGTGGGAACGCCTCCGACCGAGCGTGGCGAAGCCGACTTATCGTTCGTTGAATCGGTTGCCCGCGAAATATCGGGCGCCATTGATGATTACAAAGTGATCGTGGAAAAGAGTACGGTGCCCGTTTATACCAGCGACTGGATCCGGAGGATTATCCTGCGGAATGGGGCGGACCCGGAACTCTTTGATGTCGCGTCGAACCCTGAGTTTCTCCGTGAGGGAACGGCCGTCTGTGATTTTCTGTTCCCGGATCGTATCGTCATCGGCTGCGATACTCAGCGATCAGCAGATGTGCTACGCGAAGTCTATACGCCCGTCACCCACGCAAGCTATTACGCCCGGAGCGAGGCCATCCCGCAGCCTGACGGCGCGCTGATTCCTCCTCCTCTCATCGCAACGAGCACGAAGAGCGCGGAATTGATTAAGCATGCTTCCAACGCTTTTCTGGCCATGAAGATCTCCTTCATCAATGCGGTCGCCTCGGTCTGCGAGTCGGTTGGAGCCGACGTGAATCAAGTTGTCCACGGAGTAGGGGCGGACAGTCGTATCGGCCCACGTTTTCTGAATCCGGGGATTGGCTACGGAGGCTCTTGCTTTCCGAAGGATGTGATGGCTTTTCGCGCCGTCGCGCGAGAGCACGGTTATGACTTCAGCCTGCTCGACGCCGTGCTGCATATCAACGAGGAGCAGCGCCACCGTTTCCTCCGCAAAGTTCGCAGTGCCCTGTGGACGGTACGCGGCAAACGTATTGCGGTCTTAGGCCTCGCCTTCAAAGGTGGCACCGACGACATTCGCGAATCCCCTGCCCTTTCCATCGTTCAGTCTTTGTTGCAGGAAGGTAGCTGCATCACGGCGTACGATCCGGCAGCGATGGGCAGAGCCCGTGAAGTCCTGCGCGAGACGGTTAACTACGCAGGCTCTCCCTATGAGGCATGCCACAATGCCGACGCAGTTCTGATCCTCACCGAGTGGGAGGAGTTCGCAAACCTCGACTTGGCCCGCGTGCGCCAGGAACTCCGCTACCCGATCGTGATCGACGGACGGAATCTGTATGATCCCGAGATCATGGCCACGCAAGGATTCACGTACTTCAGTGTTGGGCGTCCCGCCTCACATCCCGATGGAGTGCCCGCCGCCGTCCTACGGAGCGGTAAGAAAGCATGAATCGAGGACGCGCTTTGGTTACCGGGGGGGCGGGCTTCTTGGGATCCCACCTCTGCGATGTCTTGCTGGCCGACGGCTGGAGCGTGGTGGCCGTCGACAACCTACTTACCGGTCGAAGAGCCAATTTGGCTCATCTTGAGAGCGAGGCACGCTTTGAATTTGTGGAGCAGGATATCTGCAAGTCATTCGAGGTCGGAAAAGTCGACTACGTATTTCACTTCGCCAGTCCGGCGAGCCCGGAGGACTATCACGCACACGGTATTGCAACACTGCAGGTCGGGTCGCTCGGCACGTTTCACGCCTTAGACATTGCGCACAAATACGCAGCGAAGTTCCTGGTTTCGTCGACCTCGGAATGCTATGGGGACCCGTTGGAGCATCCGCAGAAAGAAACGTACTGGGGACATGTAAATCCGATCGGGCCGCGGTCGGTATACGACGAAGCCAAGCGTTTCACGGAAGCCGTCACCATGGCGTACCGGCGTTATCACAAAGTAGATACTCGCATCGTACGCATCTTTAATACCTACGGCCCCCGAATGCAACTGAATGATGGCCGCGTAGTGCCGAATTTCATGAAACAGGCCCTGCGCGGTGAGGATCTGACGGTTTTTGGAGATGGGCGGCAGACTCGCAGCTTTTGTTATGTGGGCGACGAAATCGATGGAATTATGCGTCTGGCCAAAGCCCAGGAACACCTTCCGGTGAACATTGGCAATGCGAATGAGTTCACGATTCTGGAATGTGCTCAGATGGTCCTTAAGGTTACAGGCTCCACCAGCCGCATCTGCTACAAAGAGCTGCCGCAGGACGATCCGAAGCAACGCCGACCCGATATCACTAAGGCAAAGCAGTTGTTGGGATGGGAACCTAAGATCGATCTCGAATCCGGACTTCGGTTGTCGCTGGAACATTTCAAGAAAGCGGTGGCTGAAGAAACCGCGGTGGGCTAATTGCTATCCGGTTGAGTAGCGGAAACGAAGTCCGTGAGTCTTTTAAGGCTCATCTGTTCTTCTTTGGATTTCAATTCGAATGCCACTCCCATTCCATAGCCCGGATGGGACGCTTGCACGGTTCCCGTGAGTCTGAGTCTCAGCTCATGGGTGCGTACGAGGATTTCCACCGGGGAACCCGTGGGGAACGGCAGCGAGACTTCCAGGTAGCAACCCCCGGAACTCAAGTCGGTTAGGCAGCAATGATTCGGAACCGAGTTTCCTGCGCGGTAGACTTCCGCCCCAATCCGGCAGTTATAACGAGTTTGCGTGCGTTGGTTGGTGGAATCCTTCTCCACGCTGGCATTTGGTTCTCCGGCCGAGGGGGCTGGAGCGGCGCTCGCTCCCGTCTGGGAACTGCCGTGCGTTAGCTCGGCTACAGCCACTCCTGCTAACTGCAGTAACTCGTCCATTTCCACCGTCACCTCGGACAACTCCTGCTGGGCTCGTTTCGGGAGACTGACTCGGAGGAATTCCTCCAGCAGCCGGCGTGAAGACCGAGGTACGTCAATGAACTGCACTCCTCCGCGGCCATTCCAATCCTGCCAGATAACCTGGCCCGAAAGGCGAACGCTGCTCGTTTGTCCCGGCAGCTTAAACTGGAAATAAACCTTGCTCGTAGGCGGGAGCTTCTTGCCGAACAGCACAGCCATGCCATCTTCGGCCAAATCGATCAAGGTGGCCCTCTCGTGCTCGACGTTGGCGTAGTCCACGGTAGCCTGGGTATGCACCGTGGCGCGCGCGCTTTTGCGTTTCTCTTTGCGCATCACTGCTCGTGCAGCTTTCAGGCTGCTCATCGCCCTATCGTAGGCGACGGGCTTATACAGGACAAAATTCACTCCCAAGGAAAACAGCTCCCGGATGTTCTCCTGCGAAGGCACGATGGCAACGGCGAGGGTGGAATCGTTCAACCGTGACAGTCGCGTCTCGCGCAGAAGTGAGAGCGCGTCCGAGGTTGATTTTCCGTCCACTATGATTACGTCAAAACGTTGCTGGGCCGATCGGATCCCGCCACGCACAGTGTCCGGGCAAGACTCCACTCGAATGTTCAGTTCGTTCAGCACTCGGCCTAAAACGCCGGCAGCTGCTTCGTCCGCACACACCAGTAGAGCAGAGAGAGTCATACCTGCTCACATCCTAGGTTCCACCAGTTTCGGGAACAAGTTACCAGGGTCATATTTGCTGGACTTCTGTCGTTTTTTTGATCATCGATAAAGCGATGAAATTCAATCCGTGACGGCAGTAACCAAACCCCACGCCAAAAGGTCAGTGCTGGTCTATTGACCGCTCGTGCTTTGACGCAGTGAAAACCCATTCCTACGATGAACAGTGACGTGATCAGGGAGCGCGTGCCGCTCTATGTTCTGCGAGCGGTTGGCGATTCATTCCCATGGGGGCATTCTCGAACGGGAGAGGGGTTTTCCTGAGTCCGGCACATCCTTCCCCGGAAAGATCATATGAGCTCGATGAAACAGCGCGGATTCTCGCTACTCGAAATGCTGACCGTGGTGTCGATTGGATTGATTATCGGCGGGATGACGTTCATCACCATGATGCCGATGCTTAACAGGAATCACATCGACTCCGCATACGACACCACGCTGATGGTTCTGCGCGACACCCGTCACCTGGCAATCACGCAGGGCCACGAATACATCGTCACATTCAACGCCGGCGCCGGATCCATGACGGTACAGTATCAGCCGCCGCCTGCCGTCGGCACCAGCATATATCCCCCCCTGCAATTGGTGAACACATACGCGATTCCTACCGATACCAGCTTCGCAACCCAGTCTGGCTTTCCCACAGGCCAAAGCAACACCCCGTCGGACGGACTGGAGGGCAGTCCGATCGCGGTCGATTTCGGCTACACGCCAGTGGGTGGAACGGGCGGCTCGAACGTGATCGCTTTCATGCCGGACGGGTCCGCGCGCGACGGAACCAGTCCGAGCAACGGTGGCAACTACAGCAGCGGCCTGGTGTATCTGACCCGGCCGAATGGAACCGTCACTGACTCGCGAGCAGTCTCGGTCATGGGTACAACCGGACGGATTCGGGGCTGGCGCCTGAATGTAGTCTCTGGTGCGAACACATGGGTACAACAATGAAGCTTACGAAAAGCACACGCCGAACGCAGGCAGCGAAGCAGCGGGGCTTCACTTTGATCGAAGTGATGATTGCGATTGCCGTGATGAGCATCGGCCTGCTCAGTGTCGTCGCTTCCATCGCTGCAGCCCTGCAGGCCACGCAGTCGGCGCAGGAAGATCTCATCGCCCGGCAAAAGGCCATGGAAGCCCTCGAAAGTATTTACACCGCACGCAACAGCCAACAGGTGGCATTCGCGGCGATTAACAACACGGCGAGCGGCGGAATTTTCCTGGGTGGGGCGCAACCGCTGCTCTGCGCGGGTCCTGATGGACTCGTAGGTACAGGCGATGACATTCCCTGCACCACATCCGGCGGCGTGACGTGTCCGCACGCTGGCGTAGAGTGCTGGGTGCTCCCAGGGCCCGACGGCACGCTGGGTACTGCGGACGACGTCACCTACAGCCTCGCCTACTTCACCCGCACCATCAGTTTCAATCAGGTGTTTCTGAGCACCGGCGCAGTGAATCCCAACATGATGGCGGTCAGCGTCTCGGTCAGCTACACCAAGGACGGACTCCCTAAACGCACTTTCACCGTGAACGGTCTGATTTCCAGTTACAACTAAGCGGGAATTCACATGAAAAAGGCAGAAAACAACTCACGGCGCGGCTTTACCCTGATCGAACTAATGGTGGCTTCTTCCATTGGACTCATCGTCATCTTGACCATGACGAGTCTGTTCAAGGCGGGGATGGATGCCACGTTCACCGTCACGCAGCGCGCCGAAGTGCAAGAGAACATGCGCGCCGCCGTCGAATTGATGACCCAAGACATCGGCCACGCTGGTGCCGGGCTACCCACTGGTGGCTTGCAGTTAGCGACCGCCGGGGTTTCCAACTACGCCTGCTATCAGACCACCTGCTATCTGCCCACGCACACCTATCCAAACAACGTGGGAACCGGCATTGCCAATTACATGTATGGCATTCTTCCCGGATATAGCAACGGCGTGGAAAATGGCGTTGCCATTCCCAACGCTTCAGGGGCGCGCAATGACAGCATTACCGTCATCTATCAGGACTACGCTTTTCTGCTCGACAACTTCAACTTTACCCTGACCAGCGGCACGCAAGTCACAGCGGCATTGAATACCTGCCCCCCCAACCCCTGCCCTGCCGCCAGTGAACCAACGAATATTCTTGCGCCGGGCGGTCTAAACGTGGGCGACGTTCTTTTCTTTTACGTGAGCGAGTCGGGAACATCCGCCGGCAACACCAACGCTGGCAACAGCCAGGTGCAGACCGCGGCCATTGCGGCCGAAATCACCGGCATTTCTGGCACGGGCCCCTGGACTTTGACGTTCAACACGGGCGATCCCCTAAACATGAATCAAGGCAGCGGTGCTGACAATCTCACCAGCGCTTTTGGCGCGGCCGGAAGCATGAAGGTTTACCGCCTCAACGTGGTCACGTACTTTCTGGAGGTCCCAACCGGAGGCGGAACGGTACAAAATCCCCGTCTCATGCGCCAAGTGAACGGCCAACAGGCGATTCCAGTGGCCGACAATATCATCAATATGCAATTCAGCTACGACGTCATTGATGCCGTTACCGGTTACCTCAGCGCCAACCTCAACAACCCCATGTCCAGCGGACAATCCCCCACCACAATTCAGAAAGTGAATATCTGGCTCATGGGCGAGAGCCTGACCCCAGGCGGGAAGAAATCGCAAAGCATGTATCTGATCACATCGGTTGCGGCGCGCGATATGAGTTTCTGCAACAGCTACAGTTATTCCACTACGGCATGCGCCAATGATTAATGCAAGGGATTCATTCGAGGAAAGACCTATGGGCAAAAACCAAGATCGTTCACGCGGCTTTACTCTGATTGCGGCTCTGCTTTTGACCGTTCTTCTGTCCGGCCTTGCTGTCGGACTGCTCTACCTGGTCGGCAATGAGGCGCGTATGGGCGGCAACGACCTTGAAGGCAACATGTCGTACTACGCCGCCGAAGCCGGCATCGAAAACCTGACCGCGCTGTT
>Ga0126378_10002420_pt1 | contig 13815 bp, 7 predicted proteins | sample PanSoiMetPlot_23_FD_92587 | JGI IMG/M metagenome (GOLD analysis project Ga0126378, IMG submission 92587) | Tropical forest soil microbial communities from Panama - MetaG Plot_23 | ecosystem: Environmental > Terrestrial > Soil > Tropical forest > Bulk soil | place: Panama | collected 2016-02-17 | reverse complement strand
GTTCCATTGCCACGTGCGCCGCGAGACAGACTCACGGCCGTTGGCTGAACCCCAACCAGCTGGCAACGCGTCACTGCCTCGCGCCAGCCTTGCTGCGCCCCGATTTAGAGCCCGGCCGAGAGGTCGAAACCGGTCAGATCACCGCCACCGCGTGGGCCACCGTCTCCACTTCGGCGTCCGATAGCGAGTGGTGGACCGGGATTGAGAACATGTCATCGGCGGCCCGCTCCGAATTCGGGCACGTGCAGGCGGCATAGGGCTGGTAGGCCGGCTGCCGGTGCACCGGCACCGGGTAGTAGACTCCGCTTGCGACCCCGGCCTGGGCCAGCAGGTCGCGAATGCGGTCCCGTTCCTCCCTGGCGCCACCGTTCGCAGCGGGCAACCGCAGCGTGTACTGGTGGTAGACGTGGCCGGCGCCGGGAAATGTCGCCGGGCGGGCGAACCGACCATCCGTCACAACCTCGTCGTAATAAGACGCAATGCGCCGCCGGCGTTCGGTGACTGCTGACAGCCTGCCCAGCTGCACGACGCCGATGGCGGCCTGCAGCTCGGTCATTCGGAAGTTGTACCCCACGCGGTCATGCACGTAGGCCGGACCCGCGTAGGCCTGATGGCGTAGGGCCGCGCACGTATCGGCCACCCGCGGATCGTTGGTGGTCACCATCCCTCCCTCCCCCGTCGTCAGGTTCTTGGTCGCGTAGAACGAGTAGACAGCCGTGCTGTAGGAGCCCAACGATCGGCCGGCTATGTGTGCGCCCACCGCCTGGCATGCGTCCTGAATGACGGCGAGACCATGCCGCTCAGCCAGCTCGAAGAGTGCTGAGAGGTCACAGGGATTGCCGTGAAGATGCACCGGTACCACAGCTCTCGTGCGAGGCCCGATCAGGTCTGCCATCGCCGCGACGCTCAGGCCCAGCGAGTCATCGACGTCTGCGAACACGGGGGTCGCGCCCGCGTGGACGATGGCATTGGCCGTGGCGATGAACGTCAGCGGGCTGGTTATCACCTCGTCGCCCGACTGCACACCGTGGGCGAGCAGCGCCAGGAGCAGCGCCGCGGTGCCGCTGGAACAGGCAACGGCGAACTCGGCGCCAGTGGCCGATGCGAAGGCCTGCTCGAATTCGCGCACGCGCTCGCCCTGCGCGAACTGGCCAGAGCGCATCACGCCCAGCACAGCCCGCTCCTCCTCAGGCCCGAGTGTTGGTCGAGACATCGGGATCATCGAGCTACCTCCAGAATCGGCACATGTGGCGCGGGTTCAGCCGCCACCGCGAAGACGGAGCAGCGCCGCGGGCCCGGCAAGGCGGAGGCTGCACCCCGGTAAAGCACCCTGACGATGGCCGCGCCTTGCGGCGGGACGGTGATCCGAAGCGGTTCCTTTACGTCGCAGGCCAAGCCGTCAAACTCGACCACGCCGTTCTCTGGGGGATGAGGCCGACTGACTGCGTAGGTCCTCGGCTCGGGATCCGGGTTGTGCAGGCATGCCTCATTCGAGGTCATCAGCACTTCCCAGCCGGACCTCGGGTCGTGACGCTGGAGATACGCATGCCGGGCGACTTCATCCAGTCCCCGCCAAAACACCGTCTCATGTGCGGCGCGATTGATGAGCCGTGCTCGGTCAGGAAGCGGAGCGAAGTCTCGGCTCAGCGCACGCCGGTGGGCGAAGAGCAGCACCGGGCGTCCCAGCAGCAAGTCCAGGAGGTAGCCGTCGTCCCACAGGCCGCGGCGCCATAGGAGCGGGAAGCCATTCCAGGCAAGGTCCGCGGGCCGCAAGCCGAGGTCGGGATCATCCGGAATCGGGACCTCGAGCGGGTACTTATCACCGAAGTTGCACGTTGCCAGGAAGCCAAGCCGGTGCAGGTCATGGAAGACGCTCGCCGGTCCTACCCCGTAGGGGAATACCATGACGCGGTCGAGCTGACAATTACGCGTGTCAGCAAAGCGGCGACCGTGCTCGACCGCCCGCCAGAGCGCAGCTCGCTGCTCCCGGAGCGAGCGCGGCGAGTGTCGCGTCCGGGTGGCTGCCGTCAAGTAGAACTCGTAGCTGTCGTGGTCGCAGCCGTGATAGCAGGCTGACAGCAGCTCGGGATGCTGTCGCAGGCGGCGGACGACCGCCTCGTCGGCAAGTACCAGCTCACGCGGCACCGCGGCGATCGTCACGTGAAAGCCGTGGTCCTCCGCTTGGGCGGCCAGCAAGTCGTAGCGAAGCCCGAGCGAACCATGCCGAAGTGCCGGGTCGTCGATGCTGAAGTTGGCAAGGACCGCTGGCGCGTGCCAGGCAGACCGGCCGTAAAGCTGCCGAAGAAGGAGGAGAGGCACCAACCAGCCGCCCGCCAGGTCTGACTCCATGATCCCAACCGGTCGGGCCCCGGCCGGTCGGGGCAGGACGCTCAGCAGGACTCGGCCGATGCCCACGCGTCGCTGAACGACAACAGCCTGGCGCCTGCCGCCGGCCACGCCCCATGCGAGCACGTCCTCGTCGGGCGCCGGCCCTAGGTCCTGGTAGCCGGCCGCCACACCCAGCCTGCAGCCGGCGAGCTCTCGGGCAAACTCCGGGCGGTCCGCGGGGAACACCAGGTAGTGGGCCGTGTGCGCCCTCCGCACCAACGGCAGCGCAGTGCCGAGCGCCTCACCGAAGTGCCTGAGAGCAGCGTTCGACTGCTCATCGAGCCCGTCCAGGTAGAGTGTGCCACCGCGTCCGACGAAGGCCGCCAGAGATGCCGGCGGCGGCTGCGATGGCCCCAGCACGGCCGCGATCAGCGGCCAGCGCGCCGCCAGTCCTCTGTCGACTAACCTCTTCGCCCCCTGGCCAGTCGCCGCCTCGACGGGAAGGCCGAGGAAACCGGCAGCGATTGCAGTCGGGGACGGGTCGGCGTCCTCCGCCAAGTGCAGGATCCCCACCTGAGCGACCAGCGGCGACGCCGGCGGAGGCCCTGGTCGCGCTTCCTCCATTACCGCGATTGCCGGCTTCGAGGTTTCGCGCGCCTGGTAGCCTCGATGTCTGCCCCAGAGAAGCCGGCGCGGCACCTCCCTCCGGTCCACGACGGTCCTGCGTACCCGCGCTGCGATTACGCTGCGCGCAGCGACACCAGCACCACCTCCAAGTTCGTGGTGTTGCTGCAGCTCGTCGAGCTGGCGACCGAGTCGCTCCGCGATGGCGTCCCAGGAGTACGGCTCGACCAGGTGCCGAGTGCGCACGCCGGATCCGCAAGCAGCCAGGATCCGCTCTGGGAAGAGGGCAGTATCCTCGATGAGCTCCAGCCCCGGGACACTGCCGAACCGCTCCGGCAGCGCGCCGAATGGCGTGCTGACGACCGGAAGGTCGCTGGCGAGCGCCTCGAGCACGGAGAGCGGCAGGGCTACGGCCGAGGCGGGCGAAACAGTCGGAAAGACGTAGCAGTCGGCGAGACGGTACAGCTCTTCCACGTTGGGCACATACCCATCGATGACGACCACGCCATGAGCTTCCAGCTCCCGGCGAAGCGGCTCCGACTCGGGACCTCGCCATGAGCTGGCCGCCATGACAGCGGTCACCCGTGGCAAGGCCGCTATGGCTTCCAGGACCCGCAGATTTCGGCCTTTACGCAAATGGCCGACGTGGAGGACGATCCGGTCTTCCAGGTTCAGTCTCCACTTGCTCCTCAGCTGCGCCCGTTCCTCGGGCATGGGCGGGCGAAAACGCTCGAGATCAACGCCCCCGCCTACCGTCGCCGCCGCGATGCCCAGCGCGCGCATCGCATCGCGCTCTCGATCACTCGGGACCAGAAGCAGGTCGGGCGCCAGCCGCCGAAGGAGGATGCGAGGCGGTCTTCGGTGGGTCGAGCTTTGCAGCGCGACGAATGCCAGGGGCGCGCCGCCGCAAAGCCTTCTGAGGAGCCTGGCACGCACCAGCGCAGGCAGTGTGAGAGACGACCGGGAGACGTATACGACGACCGCCGGGCGAACTGCCCGCACTTCGGGCATTCGGGCCGCCCTGATCAGCTGCCACATGCGGGTGAGAATGCGTACGTGCACCGAGCCGTCCCAGCGGTGAGCCCGGCCTGCATACAGCACCGTCGGCATCCTGGTGGATAGGCGGGCCTCGAGCGCCCGGACGAAGCTCACGTAGCCCTCGTCTGGTGTGGCCCCCAGCTCCTCGCCGACCATCAGTACCGAGGGCACCATGCCGGGAATCTGGCCCCGCTGGGTCTCGTCGAGCGGCATCGCCGCCAGCTCTTCACCCAGGATCCGTCCGTCACCCAGGTGCTTCACCCGCGGGGCCTTTGCACCGAACGCCCATGCGGTCACGGCGGCGTCGACCAGAAGCTGCGCCGCGGCGCCGGCGCTGAACGCCGCGGCGGCGCCCACGGGACCCGCCTGCGGTATGAGCCACAGGGCCGTGGCCAGCGTCACCACCATCGCCGCCCCCGAGGAGACCGTCTCTACGACCGGGTGGCCCAATCCAAGCCACAGGCTGCCGAGCACGCTCTTCAGCCCGTAGGGCACAGCGCCTGCAACCAGGACGACCAGCGGGAGGGCTGCGCCGGCATAGCGACCGCCGAAGACCTCGCCGGTGAGCGGCCGGGCCAGGATCATCACACCGACAGCGAGCGGTAGGGTGATCGCAGCGGTGAACGTAAGCACGCGAACCAGGTGGCCCCGGACCTCCGCCTCCGGGAGCCTCGCCACGCGGGGTGCAAACACGAAGGCAATGGCGGTGGGAACGAGCGTGAAGCCAGCTGCAATCGCCTTGGCCGCTGCATAGGTGCCGGTCTCAGCCGCCCCTCGCAGGTGCTGAAGGAGGATGAGGTCGGCGTTGAACCAGACGTTCCAGAAGATCGCCTGCAGCAGCACCGGGCGCATGAAGCCGACGATGCGTGCCATGCGCCTCCAGCGCAGACTTCGAGCGTCCAGGCGGAGCCCGCGGCTGACCGGTGCCATCACCACGAGTGCGACGACCGATGAGAGCCCGTACACGGCCAGAAACAGCTCGGGCGACCGCCAGCCGGGCACCGTCGCCGCCACTACGACAACGACGAGCTGAACCAAGTTGGCCAGAACGTAGAAGACCGACTGCAGCGTAAACCGTCCAAGGCCGCGCTGGAGCTCGCGGTACATCTCCAGCGCGGCGACGCCGAGCAGGTTGGCGAGTAGACCGACCAGCAGCCAGCCGGTCAGGCCAGCAGGGGTCGCGAGAGCGGCGGTTGCAACAGCGCTGACACCGAGCAAGAGCCCGACGACCCCAAGCCAGTTGACGTAGTAGGCCTCCTGCCGCGGCCTGTTGTCAGCGCTCCTGGACAGGAATCGAGAGAGCCCCAGGGGTGCGGTCGTGAGCAGCACAGACGCTACGTTGGCCACCGCAAGCGCGTAGGTAAGCCGCCCGAACCCATCCGTCGACAGGAGGCGCCCCGCCGCGACCTGGAAGAGGAAGCCGAGCGCCCTGGCCAGTCCGAAGCCGATCAGCACAGATGCCGACGAGCGGACGAGCCGGCGATCAGGGCCGAAGTGGCCAAGGGCGGCTCGCAGCCGAGTCGCGCTGGCCAGCGCAGCCGGCTGCTCTGGCGCGGCAGACTCGTTCAGCCGTCCCGCGGCTGCGCCGTTCCGCGACGGCATGGCCGGCAGCGCGTGAAATCGTCCCCCATCCGTTTGCGGGGGCAGCGGGAACGTGATGCGCACGCTACTCGCAGTAGCGGCAAGGGCCGCCTGGGCCTTTGCTGGAGCAGTCGTGCGGATGCTGGACCGCGACGCAAGAAGGGCGCCGGACAGCATACCGACGAACATCCAGAATTCCTGGCTGACGGCCGTGAACGTCAGGTATTCCGATGTCGTGTCCAGCACAACCACGCTGACCACGGCTCCCAGACAGACGCCGCCAAGCACGCGTTGCGATGTGTCCTGGCTCGCTCTGGTCGTCCAGGCCAGCGCGGCAACCGAGGCGAGCATTATGAGCAGGGCGGCCAGGCCGGGCACACCGGCCCTGAACAGCTGCCAGAGGTAGCCGTTGTCCAGGAAGTCGACCAGTGGGCGAGGCACCTCCGGTGGCATCAGGGTGCCGGTGCCGAGCCAGGCACCGTGCTGCAGCAAGGCGGGGACGAAGAAGCCCTGCCAGTAGTCGACCCGGGTCTGCAGCGTCTCCGGAAGGCCGAACCCACCGGCTCCAGAGAACTGCGTACCCATGCGGCCGGTGATGGACGGCCACAGCATCACGGCAGCGGCGCCCAGTACGGGCAGACCCGCTGCCAGATGCGACCAGGGGACGCGTCGAACGATGAGCAGAGCCGCCGCCGCGCCGATTGGCAGCGCGACGAGAGGGGCATACGTCTCACTGGCGACGAGCGACAGCATGTTGGCGGCCATGACGAGGCCCAGCCACCAGCCCGGGAAGCCGGGCTGCCGTGTGGCGGCGAGCGCGAGCGCCAGCATCAGGTTGAGAAGGCCGAACGCTCCGACGGCGCTGTAGTGGCCGAGTAGAGAGGTCGGCCGGTAGACCAGGTCCCAGGAAGGTCGGGGGCTGTCAGGGTAGTACGTCGCCACCGCATCGCGCACGCTCGGGAGGTCGAGTGCCTGCGCGACGGCAACGGCTGCGACCGGGATGCTGGCGAGCATGCACGCGTTGAAAAAGAGCCGCAGGTCGGCCGCAGTGAAATGGGTGCGAGAGTAGACCACGTACACCAGCAGGTACTGGATGGGCCCCAGGACCACGAGCCAGTTGTCCAGCGCAGCATCAACCTTGCTGAGAAGGATCACGGCCCACGGGATTGCGACGTTGAGCAGGCAGAAGCCGGAGATCACGACGTCGAGGCCCGTATAAGGGAGCGGGCGCCACCTGAGGAAGTGGTGGACCAGGAACCCGACGGCCACGACCATGAGTAGCGCCTCATTGACGCGCAGCACGGGCACCACGGCACCGCGAGCCATACCCGCACTGAGCGGGATCGCGAGCGCAAGCAGCGCGCAGGCCAGGGCGGGCCGCCGGATGGCGAGCGCAAGGAGGGCAACGGCGCCGCTGGCTCCGGCAACGAGGAGGGTGGTTGACATCGGCTCTACCGCGAGGCCACCGCTTCGGTGCCCAACTGAGCCCGGCTAGAGTCGTGCGTCATGCGCCCGGGCGGGTCCAGCTCGAGGCCTAATGCCCCCAGATAGCGGGGGCGGATTCGCTCCCAGGCCAGGTCGCGGGCAATTTCGGACGCACGCTCCGCCTGCTCCCGCGCGACCGTCGGCTGCCGCAGCAGCCGCTCAACCTGGGCGGCGAGGTCCTCGTGATCGCCGGGCCTCGCATAGGCCACCGCCTCGGGCGAGAAATAAGCCTCGATTGCAGGCAGCCTGGAGCACACGGCCGGGATGCCCAGCCAGGCGTATTCCAGCAGCTTCGTGGGCAGCAGCAACTGGCCGTAGCCATCCGGGATGATCGCCACGATGCCGATGCGCGCGCGGCTGACCTCAGCCAGGGTTTTCGACCACGGGAGCATTCCCGTGAAGACCACGCGGTCGCCGAGGCCGAGATCCCGGGATAACCGGACGAGGGACGGCATCTGCTCGCCGTCTCCAACGACGCGGAGTGTCAGGTCCGGCCATGACGGACACAGCAGGGCGACCGCATTGATCGCCACGTGCACACCGTATCGCTCAACCAGGGTGGTGTGCGTGATGAGCGTTGGCGCCTCGGTCGGTCGGGGCGCCAGGGCCGGCCGCGTTGCGTTCCAGGGCGCGGTGTTGAGGACGACAGATACGCGGTCTGGCCGCACCCCGCGGCGGAGCAGCACATCGAGACAGGGCTCACTGACGACGATGACATGGTCCGCCCACCGTGTCGCAGCGCTCTCGATCAGGCGGGAAACAGTGACCAGGACGCGGCCGATCCGGCTGGGGAAGCGGGCAGCCACCATCTCCGGCATCAGCTCGTACATGGTGAATACCAGGCGGGCGCCCCGAAGCCTTGGGACAGCGCCCGCAAAAGCCAGCAGGTCGGGCAGGTTGTCCACCTGCACAGCCGCGTACCGCCGGCGCACGCTGAGCACGCTGGCGATGCCGAACGCAGCGACGAGGAACGCCGCGTACTCAAGCACATACCGGATGACGCTGCCCCGGCGGTGGCGAATGGGGATCCGGTAGACGCGAAGCCCCGTCGCGCTGTTGTTTACCTCATCGTCACCGACTGGGTTGGCCGGGCACACTACGTCGACCTCGAGGCCTCTGGCCGTCAGCTCCAGCACATCGCGGCGAACGATGGAGTCAGCTGGGAACGGGTGCTGAGTAATCCGGAGTACGCACCGGCCGGGTTCCGGCGCGTCCGCTCCGGCGAGAATTTCGCGGAGTCGGTCTATCGCTATGACGTGCTGCCGCCGCAGCTCGTCGGCCAGCAGCCTGCTTCGACGCTCCCGCTCGGGCCGCTCGGCCAGCGCTTGCCGAAGGGCTCCAGCCATCGCAGCCGGCCGGTTCTCCGCAAACAGCGCCGCCGCGCCGAAGCGCCCACGCAGCCCGGCGAAGTCAGACAGGACAAGAGGCCGGCCCAGCCCAACAGCCTCGAATGCAGCCCGGTTCATGATTTGGGGATCTGTACTGAAGACCGCGACCGCATCGGCGGCGAGCATCTCGCCCAGGAAATGCGGGAGCGGCAGCAGGCCGATGAAGGTCGCGTTCGGCGGGCCGGACTCGCGGACCGCGTGGGATACTCTGCCCGGGTCCCCGGTCACCCGGAACGCGACATCGGGGAGGAGCGCGGCGGCGGCCAGGACCTCCGCAACGGGCTCGTTCTCGTCCAGGCTGCCCGCGACCAGGACCGTGATACCTGGCAGCTGGCCGCGCGGGCTGACATCCGCCGGGCCAGGTACGTCGTCGGGCACAAGGAGTCCCGTAGCGCCCCAGCGGCGTACGAGCTTCAGGGCCTCGTCGGTGTGGGCCAGCACTGCCCGGCAGCCGGGCAAAAGCCATCGATACAGCGGCTGGGCCCAGGCCCAGCGTCGTGAATGGAAGGTCCCGGTGTGGCAGTCGACGACCAGCTGCCGCTGCCGAAACCGGCACCACATGCCGGCAACAATGAGTGCGACAACCGGCGGCGTGATCACCACGACGCAGGAAGGGCGCCGCCGCTCTAGCAGGCGCCAGGTGCGCACCGCACACCCGGCGTAGCGGAGCGGCGCTGTTGCAGGTCTGCGCGGCAGACGCGTCGTGACGAAGACTGCCTCCCCGCCGAGCGCATCGCCCAGAGCCCGCGTCCGCGGCTGGTCGTCCGCCCATGCCACGGCCAGCGCGCTGGTCGCAGAGGCGCTCATTGCGGATCGGACGCGGCCACAGTTGCGACCGACGTCTCCGGCTCAGGTGTTGCTGTGGCCGTGAGGGAATGTTCCGGCTGAGGGGCGGTTGTAGCCGAGACGGCCCGTTCCGGCTCCGGGAAGCGCCGCGCCGGCGTCGCCGAGAGAGCCGGCTTCATCCGGATGGGCAGCAGGACAGCGGCCACGACGTGGACGCGGACACGCTCCAGCATCTCGACGGTGCTGTGCACATCGCCATACCGCGTCACTCCCTTGGTCGCGAGCACGATCGCCCGATATGGCATCGGACTGAGCCATGTAACCGACGGGTCCAGCAGCGGGGGCAGTGAGCAGTGGATAACGAGGTCCACCTCGGTCTCCGACCGCGAAGCTGCCTGGCCGTCCGAGACGCTGGGCTCCACGAGAATCTTTGCCGGCCGATCATTCTTACGCCCTAACCACTCGATTCCTTTCGGCTTCGGAGCCAGCAAAACGAGGACGCGCCGGCCACTGGCCGCTACGACACCGGCCAGCTCCTGGCCGACCTCGTTCACGCGCTCCCCCAGCGTCGATCCGACGAGGAGCAGGGCGGGAGGCTGCTCAGACGGCTCTGCCAGGCTTACGCGCGCCAGAAAGGCATACGGCCGGCCTGAGCGCCGGAGAAGACCTCGGGTGAAATCGACGACGATGTCAGTGCCTGCGGCCTCGGCCAAATCGGAGGCGCGCCTGATTCGGGTCCTCATTCCCTCCACCAACAGCGCTGCCAGCAGCCCGGCAATCAGGCCGCCGACCACGCCGACCAGGACGTAACGGACCGGATCAGGATCGATCGGCGTCCTGGGCGAGGAAGCACGCTGCTCAACCGAGAGCAGGTCAGCGCGCTGTGAACGCTGCATGTCGAGGTCCTGCAGGCGCTGGTAGGTGCTGGAGTACTGGGCCTGCAGAAAGCTCAGCTGCGACATACCGGCCGTATCCGTATGCCCGGCAGCCTCGTTCGCAGAGACCTGCTGCAGCGTTTGGGTCAGCTGATCGCCTTGCTGCTTGAGCTGGGCCTGAAGGTACGCACGTTGGGAGCCGAGCTGCTGGTCGACCTGGGCTCGGTTGCGAGCGATCAGGGCGTCGCCGGCCTCGTTGGCCAGCCTGGCGGCTTTCGACGGTGAGGAGGCGTCAGCAAGGATCTGGAGCTGACCCGTGGCCTTGGGAGTGGTCACTCTGATCTGCCGGGCGAGTGCAGTCGTGTCGCAGCCCCGGCCCTCCTTCGCGCAGACGTCCTGCAGTACCTCCCGGCTCGTCCCCAGGGAAATGAATCGCTGGGCGAGGAATTGGTCGGCTTGCATTGCGGCATCGAAGCCCTGGGACGCGTTCTGGCTCTCGTCGATCGAGACCAGGGTGCTCGCCTCATACACCGCCGGCCGGATGAGGGAGGCCTTGTAAGCCACAGCCCCACCGACGAGAGTGATCAAGAAGATCAGCCACAGTCGGCGGCGAAAGGCGCGTCCAACGGTGGAAACCGGAAATGTGCGCATGGCTCAGATCCCCCGAGCAGCCGACGCCAGCAGCGCCGGTACGGTCATGGCCAGGACCTTCAGGTCCAGCCAGGGCGACGCCTCACGCACGTACCGGAGGTCGAGCTGCATCATCTCAGCAGCCGAAAGCCGGTCCCGCCTGGTCACCTGCCAGAGCCCGGTCATACCGGGCGGCACGTTGAGGCGCTCAAAATACGTGGGTCGGTAGTGCATCAGCTCATATGGGATTGCGGGCCGCGGTCCCACCAGGCTCATATCGCCTGCCACAACGTTGAGAAGCTGTGGCAGCTCGTCCAGGTTGGTACGTCTGAGGAGCCGTCCGACCCGCGTGATCCGCCGATCGTCAAGCGTTTTGTATCGGTCCCCGTCAGGATGCCCGCCAAACCAGTCAGCCGCGGCCCGTTCGTGCACGCTCTGGTCGCAACCGGCATGCATCGTTCGCAGCTTCCAGAGCCGAAATCGGCGGCCTTCGTGCCCGACCCGCTCCTGGCGAAAGAACGCTGGCCCCGGGCTCTCCAGCATCACGGCAAGGGCCAGGCACAGGATGAGCGGGAGAGCGACCAGCAGGGCGACCGAGCCCAGCACGAGGTCAAGCGGGCGCTTCCACCAAAACGGTAAGGCTAGCCTCAGGGCAAGCCATGGTTGCGCTACGGACGTGCGGGGCATGGTTTCCCTCCTTGGTTTCGCGTGTAACTGGATGCGAATGCCGTCACGGGACCACCTCGGTCTCGCCGGCGCTGTCTTTGCGGACCAATCCCATGCGTGCGTCGGGCAGGTCTCCGACCGACTCCGCCGCGGCTCGCCGCCGCCACCAGCGGGCGACGTCTCTAGGTGGGGCGTTCCAGCAGGTGGGGTCGCAGCTCAGCTGCTCCAGAAAGGCCGCGTACATTCGCTGGTGGCAGCGCTCGCGGAGGTAGTCGGGGTGAGCGTTGAGGAGCGCCATCCCGCAGAAGCGGCGGAGGTATGCGGTCTTCTCGAGCCACAGTCGAGGCTGCCGCTCCTCGAGGACATCGACGAGGGTGAAGTCCTGTGCCAGCGTGTATGGCAGCTCCAGGAAGCGGCCGATTGTGAACGGCCACAGACTCATCGTGCCGCCCGGCATCGGCTCGAACGGGTCCGAGTCGAAGAACGAAGCGTCGTACTCGACCTCCAGCGACTGCATCCACTCCGGGTGGCGATGCGTCAGCGGCGACCGGAAGCCGACTGCGCCTAAGCGCCGCAGATGCTCGTTGATATGTCGCGCGTGCTGCTCGAAGACCCGTCGCGAACGAAGCTCACGGCCGTCATGTCTCCTACCGTGCACGCCCACTTCGAAGCCGCGCGCCACCAGGTCTTCCAGCAGTCCATGGTCGAGCGGGTAGCGTTCGGCGACGAAGTTGAACGACGATCTGAAGCCAAGGCGCTCCTCGAGGTCGGCGACTCTTGCGACGAAGCCCTGGCCGTCGGCGGTCTCGACGTCGTGAGTGAGCACCAGGGTGTACCTCGCCTCGAACGGCCAGAAGAAGATGAACGGCATCTCGGTCCGGCCGTAAAGGGACATAACCTGGCCGACCGCGTCCCAGAGGAACCGCCGGTAACGGTCCTCGATGGGCCAGCCGAGCGGAAAGCCTAGCTGAGCACGAGCACCGCCACGGCGCCTGCCGTGGATGACCACCCCCCGGGGCAGGAACGGCTTCAAGAGGTAGTAAGCCCGGCGGACGGGCGAGAGTCGCCAGTGACGGGCGCCGAACTGCCCTTCGCCGAGCGTTGCCTCGAGCAGGGAATCGATCCCGTCGCCTGCCGCCCGCGCCAGGTACGGAAGGGCAGCCGCCGCGCTGCGGATGGCGGCGTCCCAATGCGTGGTGTCGGGCTCCGGGGTTATGAGCGGGCGCCAGAACCGCGACGGGTGGTTGGCCTGGTAGAGCTCGGCGCTCATGCGGCGAACCTGTAGAGCAAGCTGCCGAGCGTGCGGCACACCACCGCCGGCGAGCGCCTGATGACTTGACGCACGGCCGCATCGAGCAAACCAGGGCCATCGACATCGAGGCCGCCTCCACCCGTCGTGGCGTAAGTGAGAGGGATTGGCTCGGCGCCCCACCCGGCCTTGAACTGCTGGAGACCCGCGTGACGCGTCTCGGTCCTGCCGAAGTCGAAATAGCGGTGTCCGGTCTCCAACGCCCAGCGGATGGCCGCCCAGTAGCAGAGGTGATTGGGCCGGAGCTCCCAGCCGCTGGCGTCGGAGGCCTGGAACTTCGATATCGCGGTTCCCTTGGACGCGAGCACGACTGCGCCAGCCAGCGACCGGCCGGACGGCGTCTCGACAAGCACGACCACGCCGTGGCCGGCCGCAATCATGCGCTGCCAGATGGCCCGGAAGAACCGGCGTGGCTGAACAGGGACGCCCTGCCTGTGCCGAGTCAGTAGATGCAGTCTGTAAAAGTCATCCATTTCCTCTGCCGTCTGGCCGAACCGGACCTGGAGTCCTTCCTGCTCAGCCTGCCGGAGCCGGCGCCGGTGTGTATCGCTCAGACCCTTGCGCAGTGCGTCGACACCTCGGTCCAGCGCCAGGACATGGCGGACGCCGACAGCGACGTTCTGGCAGCCGGGCATGGCCGGCAGCGCGCCGCGCACCTCGACCGGCACTCCCTGGCTTGCGGTCCAGCCGGAGAGTGCAGCGGCCAGCCCGCCGAGGCTGGCCCTGTCCAGCGCCAGCGGCGGGCAGTGGTCGGAGAAGGGGAGCGACACCCAGGCGGCGCCGGAGAACCGCCGCACCCGCACGAAGGGGGCGCCTGCGGTCACTCGGCCCTGTTCATCGACGGTGGCCAGCCCGACTGCTCGGTAACGATAGGTGTCGGCGAGCACCCGAGTCCAGGCTGGGAGGTGAAAGACCGTCGCCTCCGTCGCGGTGGCCACGAAATCCAGCCAGGCAGGATCGTTCAGCTGCAACTCGCTCAGTTGGTCTAACTCCGCCCTTACGCCGTCCGGCAGGCTCGAGTCGCGCGCGATCATCGTGCGGCCTCGATGACCCGTCCGGTGGCAGTCAGCGCGCCCGAGCGCAGCGAGTAGACGGAGTCGTTCGT
>Ga0126378_10002419_pt1 | contig 13817 bp, 7 predicted proteins | sample PanSoiMetPlot_23_FD_92587 | JGI IMG/M metagenome (GOLD analysis project Ga0126378, IMG submission 92587) | Tropical forest soil microbial communities from Panama - MetaG Plot_23 | ecosystem: Environmental > Terrestrial > Soil > Tropical forest > Bulk soil | place: Panama | collected 2016-02-17 | reverse complement strand
ATCGCTTTGAATTTCAGAATTAGAAAGACTAAGGGTGTGTACCGTTAGAGGTGGACCAATTTGAGCGGAGCTTAAAGGAGCGAGTAACATCGCTACTAAGCAAAAGCTAAGTTGCTGTAAAAACTTTTTCATCTGGAACTCCATAAAATTAAAACTAAACGTATTATACCCGTTGCTTTTCAAAAACTCGATTTATAAATGATGGCTTCGCCATAAAAATAACACCTGGATTCGAAATTGAGAGCGCCGAATTGGGAAGACTCGCGAACGTCATTAACCAATTCGAGCTAGATGCCGATCCTGTAGGGAAGCGCCAGCATCGGGAGCCCAACACTACAGGTGGCGACACCTAAATCATCCAAGAAACTGCTCGCCAAGATGGCCTCACGATTGCCGTCTCCATAGGTCCCGTGCTCTTCCTCGCATAAATGGCGGCAATCATCGTTCACCCTCCTGTCAGGATCGTTCTCGGTCCCCGCTTCCGCGTCGGTTTGCGTCGACACCAGTCCTCCTGATTGAAGCCGTGTTGATTAGTGTCAAAGTCGACCTCTGCTGGTTACTGTATACGTCTGCGTACGAATCCGTTCACTCAGCGTGCAAAAGAGTTTGCCCTAAATCCCTCCGTCAACAGAACACTTCGCATAGTCGGGGAATCCGGCGCTGAGGCTGCCGGCATTGCATATGCAGCATCACGAAACCTTCATTGGTATGGGACCGAAAATGATCGAGCGCAGCAGTCAGCGATTCCACGTCTACTTCCCGGGAACCCTCGTTGCTTATGACGAGGGGGCGCATGTCATCCGATGGTTGGATCTTTCCCGAAATGGTTGTCGGATTGAAAATACGGTTCCGGTCGTCCCTGGTATGAAGATCACTCTCTTTCTCATCCCTCCTGGGGAGGACATGCCCATTCTCACTCATGACGCAATGGTTCGGTGGGCTAAGGGTAACAGCATCGGAATCGAATTTCACAGCGTCGCCGACCACCATCGAGGCCGCCCTGATCTCTTGATCAATCAACTGAAGAAGTCGCACCAATTCACCTAGACTGGGATTGATCGACGAGTACGAATTCGTGGTGCACCCCAGGTTAGCGGGCCACGGCCCGACGTTGTTCGCTGGGCTATCGAAGTTTCTCGACTTGAGGCCGATCAGCCGGCTGGAGTTCGGCTCGGGGGCGGTGGCGATGCGGTACGAGCCGAGAAGGTAGCCATTGGGATTGTTAGCCCGAATTGGCCGTGTAGGGCGATAATCTCCTATGCAGCGCAGGCCTGAATCTCCCCAGAAAACGGGATGACGAGATGGGCTAGATGCGGCATTGAGAGGTTCATGTTCCTATTGGGGACACCAAGCTTTCAATGTTGACTAAGCCGTTAAAATCGGTCGCCGGCTTCCACCAATGGTAGCTCAAGGGTAGCGACAATCTCGAAGGAATGCCATTTCAAGGGCTTCTAAAGTAGAAGCGAACTAACAAACCGCAGGTCATTAATCTGCGCGAGCCCGAATGTCGCGTGCCTCGCCCTGTGTATTACTCACATTGAGGCTGATACAGGGAGCATCCTGTTAGTCACCGCGCAAGTTCATATCATAGCCGGCGATTTCCTCAAGGCCAACCTGCTGGAGCAGTGCCGCGCGCTGGTTTCGTGGGTTTGGATCACGGGGGGTCGCCTCAATCTGCTCTGAGAGCAGCGCGATCGCATCATACCAATACCCAGCTTCAGCATAGTGGCGCGCAGCGGAAATTCGGTCCAAAGCGGACACAGGTGCATCGAGACTTTCATGTAAGTCAAGCCGCTCAATTGTCGCCCCAGCCAAAACGTCCTTTGATCGACGTTTAGAATCCGAAACTAGAGTCAGGAACCATCGATATTGTTTACCTGCTTCCAAACGAACTCCGAGTTCAGATAACTGTAAGCGCTGAATACCTATTTTCGCGGGAGGAACCAGAACTTTTTCAATGATTGGTGTCGCGCCGTCATCGATAAGTGTGAATTCGATTGGACTGGACACTGATTTCGATATGTACCAATACAAATCAGGCTGATCCTGCGATGTGAGACCGGTGTGATTGGGGGCCAGGACGGATAAGATAAAGACCTGATCTTTCCCGCGTGTGCCGCCACCTACTCGTCCTCCAGGTGCCCCGCGGGTCGGTGGTTTATAGATCGGAGTCACGACGGGTGTGGTCGTTCCCTTACCGGCATCCGAGGAGCCTGATGGCGTGGGAGTGGATTCCGCTCCGAGAGTGAACGGGGAAGGGAACCATAGCAGCGCGGCGGCTGCGAGCGCAGATGTTGATATCAGGATGGGAGATTTCATAAGGGACCTCCTAGGCTGCGGGATGTCGTGGCCGCTGCAACGTCCGTGGCCGACGCATCCAGGTGATACACCCGCACCTTCCGTTGCTTGCCTTTCAAACTCACTTCGCCGATCGGTCTGAGCCGCACCTGTTGATCCAGATATCGAGCGGTGGATTCGGCAACGAGGATCCGACAGGGAGATTCGCCCGGCGCAGGATCCCATTGGTCCTTCTGATACGCTTCGAGGCGAGCCGCAATATTCACCGTATCCCCCATCGTCGTGTATTTGAGTCGTTCCGCGCTGCCCAAGCTCCCGGCCACAACCTCTCCCGTGACAATTCCGATCCGCATCCGTACCGTGGGTAGTTGTTCCTTGCCCCATCGCGCATTCAACTGGAGCAGTTGCGCGTTCATGGCGTGTGCGCAGGCGACCGCGTTGACAGCATCTTGGCGGATCTCCGCCTCCGTGGTGTGAGGAACTGGCACGCCAAAGTTCGCCTTAATCGCATCCCCGAAATAGTCGTCGACCACCCCTTCATGCTGCATCACCAATCGCGCCATGGCTTCGACGTAAGTGTTCATCCAGTCCATCAGTTGGTTTGGGTCCAGTTTCTCGGACGCCTGTGTGAAGCCCTCCAGGTCCGAAAACAAGACGGTAATCGTGATTTGTTGTGAGCGTGGTCGACCACCGTCCCAGAAATGTTGCCGCTGCTGCCAAATCGTATCGGCGACTTCCGGAGAGACATGCCGTGAGAAGAGGTGCATAAGCTGCGCGCGGTCGCGCTTTTCGAATCCGACTGTGGCAGCTGTCAGCAGCGCAGCGGATCCGACGAATGCAAGCGCTTCCGGGATCAGCGGAAGCCACCACCCCGCCAGAAAGATCATGGCAACGCTGCCGACCAACAGCGCCAGCGCGCCGCCGGTCATGACTGAAAACCGACCGATGGATGGACTGACTCGACCGATGAAGCTACCCATTAGCGCCCAGCAGAGGATCCAGACGGTTTCGGCGAGATCGGTGAGGCTTCGACGCGGACCTTCTCCCCGAAGAGCGGCACGAAGGAGTTGGCTGACGACGTGGGCGTGAAGTTGCATGCCATACATCCCCCTCCGATCCGGGCCGAGACCAGAGTGATATGGCGTGTGAAATAGATCGGGAATGCTTTCGGCTGTCACTCCGATCAAAGCGATCTTGTCGCGCAATGCCGCGGGTGGGATCTCATCCGACAACAATGCGCGAATGGAGTAGGAGTAGTGAGGAACGGGGCTACCGTGAAAGTCGAGCATAAATTGGTATCCCCGCGCATCGAGATCCACGTATGCCCCGTGGTCTGTCTCGAGGGGATAGAAAGTTGTCTTCCCCAACCGCAAGTAGTCCGGCACTGTTTGGTCCGGTTCGGGGGTGATGCCGTCCGATGCCAGATATTTCAGAGCCAGGCGCAAGGCGAACGAATAGGCCGGCGGCTGTCCCTCTTCATCGAGAAACAATAACCCTCGTCGAACGACACCGTCCTCATCGACGAGGAAATCATTGAAGCCGACTTGGTCGGTGCGTTCCAACACCAGTGGCGGCGGGATGCTGGCCAATCTTCCTCCGCCGAACTTCTCGACCATCACGATGTTTGAATGGGTGCGCAGCATCTCGTTCAGCGCCTCGTGGCCCGGAGGAACCGGAAAGTTGCGATAGATATCGACACCGATCACGCGCGGTCGTTGTTGAAGTAGCCGGTTCAGAATCTGTACCATTAGGCTGTCGCTCAAGGGCCAACTGCCCAGCGTTTCGACGTCCTTTTCCGATAGCGTCACCAGCACGACGAACGGATCCGGCTCCTTCTCCCCCGGTTGAAGACGGAGCAGCCAGTCGTAGGCTGTGAGGCTCCAGCCTTCGAGCGACCCCGTGGCATGAAGAGCGAGAACCAAGAGGGTGAGCAGCAGACTGATGACGACACTGGTCAGCAACGGTGAACCGAGCAGTGTCCCTAGTTGGCGCTTAAGCGTCGCGTAAGTCATCACAGCCAATTGTTGAGGAGCAGGAACGGGGCCCAATAGGCAGGGTGCCGGTACATCGGATGACCGAGGAGCGCCAGCTGTGCGCGTTGCAACGCCACGGCTTTAGAGAGCGATGGGTCGAGCAGATTGCGATAGAATTCCCGAATGAGATGTGCGGACGATTCATCATTGATCGACCACAACGTCGCGAGCGCGCTCCGCGCCCCGGCTTTGATCGCGACACCCGCCAATCCCAACGCGGCACGGTCGTCGCCCGCCGCCGTTTCACAGGCACTCAGCGTCAATAGTCCCAAAGGCTCGGTGCGATAGCGCATCACCCCTACGAATCGATCGAGCCGATCCATCGTGAGCTTATCGTCGTAGGCGAGGAGGAAGCTGTTCTTTGCGTCGCTCGAAAATTGACCGTGGGAAGCGATGTGGACGATGGAGAAGGGATGCTCTCTGAGCTCGCTCTCCACCCTTGGGACGACAAAATCCCGATTCAGTAAGAGGTCGCCCCCGAAGAAACGGTTGACCGATCTGGTTTCCTCCTCCACGTAGGGCAGGGCGGGGAATCCCTGAACAGATTCCGTAAGGCCGGCAGAGAGCGCTTGTACCGACTGTCGTTTCAACGGCTGGGGGTCCGTCAACGTCAGGCCTGGAGTTGTGGCGACCGCGTACTGCTGAATGAGAAAACCGGTCCCGTCGTGAAGCGCGGCCATTGGAATGGTGCGGAGCGGTCCATCGGGGACGAATACCAAGGTCGTGGGTTGGCGGTCTCTCCACAGCGTTTGCAGCGGCCGAATCAACCAATCATAGAGTTGCTGTGCGTGGGGGAGATATTCGTTCGTCGAGCGCTTTTCCAGAAAGTGACGTAGCTGCCGTACCTCACGGGTCACTTGATCGGCCGACATCGGAACTGCGACGCGCCGGAGTTCTCCGGGAAGACTGACGAGCAACTCGAGACGGTCGGGAAGCAGAATCGGGTAGATCACCGCGGCGGTGGTGGCGACCTCTTCCAGGCTGGCGATTCGAGACCGGGCGGCATCGACACATTCATCTCCGAAATAGTTGCGAAGCTCGTCCGCCTTCAAGAGTTCCACGGTATCACGAGCTTCGCGCAAGGTCGGTTCAGCTTCTTCCCCCGGCGCGGAGGCCGCCCGTTGAAGCAGGAGATCAGCCAACTCGTAGTAGAGACCTCCGGCGGCCTGCCGGAAGGGAACAGCGGAAGGATTCGAGGCAGTGAACAACTCCGTGCGCACCGACCGGATCACGAACGCGGCACGGCGATAGGCCTCGATGGCCTCGTTCGGGTTGCCGAGCTTAACGAGCAGTCGGCCGGTTTGCCAGTGCCATCGATAGAGCGACTCGGGCGCGACCGCCTGTTGGCCGGCAAGGACGGCCCGCCGGGTCAACTCCAAGGCGTCCTGGTAGCGCTGTTCGGTTTCGTAGAGGGCACCCAGATAGCCCCACGCATAGGAGGCGGCTCGATGATCGGGGAGCGAGTCACTTTCGTCCGCGGCCTGGCGGTAGGCGTGAAACGAAGCCTGAATCAGGTTAGCCTGTTCTGAGGGAAGAGCAGGGCGCAGTCTGTCGTAGGCAAGCCCCACAGTCAGGAAGGCATAGACATGATCGTGTGACGGCGCCACCGCTTCGAGGTCAGTCCAGGCCAAAGCCAATTGCTCTTTCGCTTCCTCATAGCGATTCAGCTTAATCAAGGCCATTGCTTGGTTGATGTGTGTCTGCGCCCCCAGCCAGCGATTCGAGAGGGATGAAGAGGCAGCCAGGCTGTCAGTATATGCCTGGAGGGCCTCGGCGTTGCGTTGCTGCAGCTGGTAAAGATTCCCGAGATCGTTCTGCACCATCGCGATGAGTTCAGGCTGGGCAAGGTCTTTCGCCTGACGGAGCGCCTGCACCAGAAAATCCTCTGCCTCAGCGTATTGTCCTGAAGCCACCGCGAGAGCGCCGAATCGGGCAAGGACTCGCGTTTGACGACTGTGGTCACCCAGTTCAACCGATACCCGTTGAGCCGTCGCGAGGTGCTCCGCGGCACTGGCATATCGTCCCAGCGCTTTATAGGCTTCGGCCAGACGGAGATGCAGGTCGGCTGCCTCGCCGCGATGCCCCTGCCGATCCATAAAATCGGCGGCTTCCTGCCACTGCACAATTGCCTCGTTGAACGAACCGCGGCGGGAGGCCTCGAGGCCTTTCTGATTGAGTTCTCCCGCTGTCGGGGAGTCGGCCGCAGGAGCGGCGGGAGCGAACCCTCCGAGAAATAGAGACAGCACGGCGAGTGTTCGGCAGATTCTCACGTGGGCGAGAAACATGGCAAAACTCCTAAAAGACCTGGACGACGAGTTGGAGATGTACCCCATGATCCTGCAAATTTCCAGTACCTTCCGTGAGATGATTAAGTTGTTGACCCCAATAGACTTCAAAACGGCTTGTTTCTGTGAAAGTGATCAGCAGGCCGATGCCGACGCTCGCCAGTGTGTCGCGATCCAACTTCGAGCCGGGCGCCAACGGGGTCGTGTTCACTGTGTTCGAAACTCCGGTGTTCCAGGACCGTCCCACGTCCACGAAGGGCGCGAGATGCACGCGGTCCATGCCGTTGGCCGTCGTGAACACCGGCACCCGAAATTCAAGCGACCCGAGATATCCATTATCTCGGACGAACGTGTACTCGCGATAGCCTCGCACGCTGTACCGGCCACCGACCGCAATTTGTTCCAGAGGAAACAGGTGCTCGTTGGAAAATTGCATCGTCGTGCGGGCGACCATTTGGGTGCGCAAAAGCGGAAGCTGCCGCACCCATTGCGCTTCTCCCAGCCAGGAGAAGAACTGCCCTGTCGCGGAATTGGGAACGCTGCTGCTACCCGTGGCTCCCAGCGCGCCAACACCGAGGGAAAATCGAGAATAGGCGGCGACAACCTGGCTCGTCGTTTGATGGGTGTACTCTTGCGCGAAACGGAGAGAGGCGACCCGGAAGACGCCGTTGGTCGCGCCAGCGACGAACTCGAAAGGTTGTCCAAGCAGTGTGCTGGTGTTCTTCTCGTACTCTCCCGTGAGCGAGATCGCGATGTCATCCTGCAGCGTATGATAAAGGGGTTGCCTGAGACCAAGCCCGTAAATGAACGCATCGTTACGAATGTCCAGCGACTCAAAATTCGAGTCGACGACCTTGAAATCGAATTTTCGATAGGTGGCTATGAAGGTGGTATCAAAGCGGTTCAGCGGCAAAGCATAGCGGCCATTGATGATCGGAATGATCCCGCTCGACTGTCCATACTGAAAACTCAGGCTGTCGCCGAGGCCGGTCACGTTAGTGTCTTCGACCGTGACGAGGCCTTGTTCCGATCCAACGGTCGGCGACTGGTAGTTATTGAACTCAAAGCGCGCGTGAAAGAGGGGGGCCTCCTTCACGCGCACGTTCAATGTGCTTTCCCCAGGCGCCGTGCCGGGTTTGAGCTCAGCGTTGAGCTGCTCGATGTGCGGATCGCGCTGGAGCAGTTGCAGTCGTTCTTGCAGCGGATAGACGCTGACTGGTTTGGTGACACCTAGCTCGATACGATTTCTGACATAGCCGGACCACAACCAGTCGTTGCCCTCGACGTCAATGCGGCTCAGAGCGCCCTCGATGATCTGAATCTTGAGGACGTTGAATGTCATGGTCTGATCGGGAATGATGGCGCCGGACGTCACGTAACCACGGTTTACATAGAGCAGCGTCAGTTCGAGCCGGAGCGCCTCCATGTCTTCCGTCGTCAGCTCGCGCCCCCTGTACCGTTTGATGACCGCGTTGAGCTCCTCGTCGGAAAGGACGGTCTTGCCGACGACCTGGATGTCGTGAATGAACACCTTCACCGGTGGCGAGGGCGCAGCTTTCGGCGACTCAGGGGGAACCGGCGGCAAGACCGGAGGAGGGGGCGGCGGCGCCGGCAGTTTCTCAGGAAGTTTCGGTGGCGGCGGCGGAAAGGGAATCTGGGCGAACGAGATCCCTTCCATGCCCCCCATAACAAGCATGCCAGTCAACACAACTCCCCTCGCTGAGACGGACAGAACGCTTGAGACCATCCAGCCAGCGCTCCTTCCCGCTCATGTCAACGACGACAGCTGTTGTCTCTCCAGATTCGCTGCTCGTACGACAGCGGAGTGAAGAAGGAAGGGCGAACTGAAGCCACCAGGACCTGCTCGACCGATTCGAACGAAACGTCTCCGCCGTGCTCGATAGAGAAACTCGACAATAGCCCGCCCGGTTCCTGGGGCAAGCCCTCGTGTTCCGTGACAATGAACGTACTTACTTGGCCTTCGGCCATCCGGGCCGCGCACCGCTGGTTCGACAACACGGCTCCGCTCAGATAGCCCTGTTTCAAGGGCACGAGCGCGCCGCTCAGATTCCGGATCGGCGAGTTAAGGTTCACCGTGCCGCTCAGCCCGAATTGCGATGACGCACTGACTAGGCTGCTCGCATCGGGCAGGAGTGTGTTGGCGACAATATTGATGTTCCCGCCCTGACCCTGGAAGGCCTGGGCGACGATCTGGCTGTTCTGGAGAATAAGGAATTGCGGATCGATTACGATGTTGCCGCCTACTGTCGTGGGGCCGCCGGCCACCGAGGTATTGATCTGGCTGTTGATGAGATGCACCATATCAGTGGCGAGCAGCGTGATGTTCCCGCCGGAGGCGTTCAGCGATTCGGTCGTGACAGACCCGTTCGTACTCAGGAACTGTGACCCGGCGTTGATGGTGATACTCCCTGCATCGCCTTTGCCCGCACTTGCCGCGGATATCGTGGCGCCGTCCGTGAGCGTCATGCCAGCGGTCTGTACGTTGATGTTGCCGCCTGCGCCAGTGGCATCCGCATTCGAGAATAAACCGCTGTTGGGGCCGGTCAGTGTCACCGGGCCGGTGGTGTTGATAGTGAGTGTGCCACCCTTGCCCAAACCGCGACTAGTTGCCGACATCATGGCGCCGTTCTCTATTGTCACGGATCGCGAGTTCACCGAGATGTCGCCACCTTGACCCTTGGCCTCCCCGGTCCCGTTGATCAGCTGCGACCCAAGATTCACATTCAGGGAGGACTGCATCGAGCCGCCGTCGCTGATGTTCTTCGGCAGTCCGCTTGCCGTAAAGAGCTGAGATCCTGGACCCAGTGCGAGAGACCAGCTTTGCAGCGAACCGGCCGTTCCATTACCTTGGCTCAGATCTCGAATATTCAATGTCCAGGTGCCGCTGGCTGGTTGGCCCACCAATTGGGTCAGGGGCTCTCGTGGGCTAAACGTTCCGGTGAACGGCGCAGTGCCGGACGTGATGGGTGTGGTGGCGCTATCGGATAGCGTCGTGTTTGTGAAGTTTGACCCATTGCCTCCGACCTGGGAGAACAGCGCTACCCGCGTGCCGCTGGGACTGTTGAGTTGCACGGTCAAATCCGAATCTGGTTTGTGGAGCAAACTCAGGGTGACGGACAGGTCGGCGAATGGGTGGAGCGTATCGGCCGTGATGCTCGAACCGGGGCCATTCATCACCACTTGGTCCGCCATAATCGTAATCGAGCCGCCGTTGCCGTCGCTGCTCGTACTGGTTGTGATCGAGCCGCCGTTGGTGATCGACAGTGTGTCTCGGACATTGAGATCGATTGCCCCAGCGTTACCGCTGGTTGAAGTCTGAGCCGAGATACTCCCGCCGTCCTGTACATTCACCTGGCGAGCGACGACCTCGATATTCCCGCCCTTCCCCGTCCCCTGTTGGCTGTTGGTTGAGAGAATTGTGTTGGTGCCCGCGACGGTGACTGTGTCGGTCGCGGTGATGGACACCTTGCCGCCGGCTCCAGAAGTCGTCGTACTACTGTCGATCTGTGCGCTATCGGTGAGCGAGACATTCCGCGCGGTCATGACGATGTCACCCGCGTTCCCCGCTTTTGCCCCTGCACCTTGACCACCGCCTCCACCCCCGCCGCCGCCTCCCCCGCCCATTCCGGGATTCCCCCCGCCCGTTCCGGGAGCTAGCGTCTTCGCAAAGATACCGCTTCGGGTCTGGCCATCAGGGCTGAGGCCGGCAATGGAGATATCGTTGGAGGTGGTAAGGGTGATCGTGCCGGCGTTCCCGGCGCCGGTGGTACTGGCTTGGATCCGACCACCCGACGTCACGTTCAGACTGTCGCCCGTCAGTGTGATATTTCCCGCATTCCCACTGCCCGACGTCCCGGCTGTGATCGTCGCAATCTGCTCCACTTGAGTCTGGTTCGCTGCAATCTGAATGTCGCCGCCCTGGCCCGGGCCAGCGGTATTCGTGGAGATCGCGCTGTTCGCCCCGGAAAGCAAAAGAGATGCAGCCGAGCTGCCGGCGCCCTGCAGGCCTTGCACGGTTATGGTCCCAGCCCTGCCGGCACCCTTCAGCGTGCCGGTGGAGTCAGAGACAATCTGACCACCGCTTAATACGGAGACTTGGTTCGTGTTTAGCACGATCGAGCCGGCATTCCCAGCGCCCGAGGTCTTCGCCGAGATCGCAGCTCCGTCTCCAAGCTGAACTTGGGCGGCCTGCAGGTTGATGTTGCCGCCCGTGCCGTTGCCGGACGAGTTCGTGAACAGTCCGCTTCCCAGCCCCGCGATGGTAGCAGTGCCAGTGGAAGTGACGGTTACGGAACCACCAGTTCCATTGCCCAAAAAGAACTGATCCCCAACTTGGATTCCGCTGCTGCTGCTGATTTGTCCGCCCCTCGTTAACGACAATGTGCCAGTATTCACCACCACTGCTCCGGCTGCTCCTGCTCCCCCCGTAGCGGCCGAGATAGTCCCTTCATCGTGGAGGCTCAGATCGGCGGTCGAGACCGAAATACGTCCGGCTTTCCCTTCGGCCAGTGCGAGGCTCACGATACCGCTTTGATTATTTTTAAAAACCAATGAACCAATGCCAAACGAACCCGGGAGTCGTCCAGAAAGAGAAATTGAATCGGTGGCTGTGACCGTAACGTTGCCTCCCTGGCCGGTCCCAAGTGTCGTCGCGGAAATCTGGGCCCCGTTTGTCATGTTAAGACTCCCGACCTCGACGACGATACTTCCGGCGTTTCCCTGGCCAAAGGTGTTCGCACCTATTCCACCACCTCCCTGGACTTCTCCCATAGTCAAAATCGGGCTTGAAACCGAAATCACCCCCCCTTTGCCCGTGCTGTAGGTATTTGTAAAAATGCCGCTTAGAGCGTTCGTGAGAGTGGTGTTCCCCGAAGGAATTTGATCCGTGCGTTGACCGTCAATGGAGACGGAATCCGTAGCCCGTACCATTACACTCCCTCCGTCCCCCGAGCCAGAGGTGGTCGCTGTGATTAAAGCGCCGTCTGTTAAGACCAACCTTCCCGCGTTCACCACAACCGCTCCCGCATTCCCGGAGCCGAAGAAGGCCTGCGCTCCGATCACACCCTTCTGCATGGTCAGTGTAGGAGCAGACACGGTGATACGCCCACCTGGACCATCTGCAAAAGTTGCGGAGGTGATCGTGCTCGGGAGGTGTGGAAAGATTACCCCACCGATGGTGACGGGCTGGGGAGTCTCGCCGGTGAGCATAAGAGAATCCGTAGCTTGCACGGTAATATCGCCCGCAGGCCCAGCTCCCACTGTCGAACTGGTGATGCGGCTACCTGCATCCAAGGTGGCTGTGCCGACATCCACCGAAATATTCCCGGCTTTGCCCGCACCTCGGGTATCGGCATTGATCACTGCTCCATCCTGGAGCGAAAGAGTTGACGTCTGCAGCGTGATATTGCCACCCGGCCCTCCACCCAGGCTCGCGGTTTGGACCTGTCCTGCCTTCATCTGGATGCTATTGGCTGCGATTGAGATGGGCCCACCGTCCAGGCCGATGGTGATCGATTGGAGAAGGCTATTCTCCATCACTATTTGTCCGCCCCGAATTAGAATTGCTCCTCCTACTGGGGCCGAGGTAGATCCGCTGACATCTATGGCACTGTTCTGAAGATCAATACGCCCAAGATTACTGAACGACTTGACATTGAGTGGATCAGGGACCAGTCCGGGAAGACCCAGCGCCACTTCCCCCGTCGATGCCACACTTGCAATTTGAATCAGACCCGCTGGGGCACTCAGTTGGGCGCCGACCGTTTGGATATCCCCACCGATCATCGACAACGTCTGGCCTGAAGCCACTTGGAGCGTGGCGCCTTGCACGGAGATTGCCACCGGTTGTGGATTGGTAAATCCGAAGGCAGCGACGTTGGCGACCGAAAGCACGCTGGGCTGCCCCGGGTCGGCATAGAACTTTGCGCCGTCGCTCATCTTGAGGTAGTCCGCGGTGCTCGCGGCAAAGGAGCCGCCGACATTTAAGGTGGCGGTGGGGCCGAAGAGAAAGCCGGCAGGATTGATGAGATAGAGATTCGCCGCACCGAACCCGGTCGTCTGGATTGTGCCCCAGATATTGGAGACTTGCCCGCCGTTGATGCGCCCGATGATATTCGAGGTTGGCAAGCCCGTGTCGTTGAGGAAGTTTGCAATGTGATTGGTGGCAATGCTGAACTGACCGAAGCTGTGGAACAGATTCGGCCCATTGTTCGGTCTCGTTCCCCCCGTGATGTCAAAATTGACCTTGCCGTTGGGGAGTGTTATGGGAGCGCCGACTTTAGTATTCAAGCCTGATGATGTGATCGACGTCTTCGCAGGGGGCGTCGCCGCCGCATAGCTCGCCGATGGGAGCAAGGCCGTGGGCAGGATACAGGTGAGCACAATCGCGCGGACGGAGGGGCCGACCATCAGGCAAGCGAGCTCCATCGCACGCTCCCATTAATGTCAGGCGTTGTTCTGGAAGGTCTCGTTTGGCCAAAAATACAATGGCGCACATTCTATGCCGTGCCTTTGATCGAAGCAAGATGAATAATGACGAAAGCTTCAAGAGGTGGAAGTATTTTGGGTTACATGAAGGTGAATCGAAACGGGTTCGCGTCTGAATCAGAACAGATTCGTTTCAAAGCGAGGCGGGGAGGCGGATAGGAAATTCTGGCCTCGAGTCAAAACCGCGTGATAATGACAGGCCACCCATGGTTGTACCAGGTCGAAAGAGATATAGTTTCAGAGTGTCCTGCCCCGCTCACTTAAGGAATTAATAAAGGAGTGCGACCTGCCTTGGCAGCTACTAGTCACGGAGTTATTTTCCGTCTCTCACCTGAATCTTTTCACCCATTCGGTCGCCCTCCCGTCGACTATCATTACCATCGGTCCATTTTTTGGTCACGGTTCCAATTGGAGGCGGGTAAGGGAGAGGTGGACACAGCGAGGCACCAGCGAATTAGTGCTGTGGCGAAGCAAGGCTACGATGGTGCTTTCAGTCTGAATCGTTACGTTCACGATGAGTCCCGTCTGCTACCAGCGTGCTACCAGGATAGGACAAACCAGCCCCATCAGGCCCCACTTCAGGAGCATCCTGTTTTGTGGTTTCTTGTGGGGTTAGGTTGTCTGAGGTTGGACTAGAGGAAATTCGTAAACCGCAGGTCGGTTCCTATGACCCCCTTACGCAGCCACCCGGATT
>Ga0126378_10002417_pt1 | contig 13833 bp, 12 predicted proteins | sample PanSoiMetPlot_23_FD_92587 | JGI IMG/M metagenome (GOLD analysis project Ga0126378, IMG submission 92587) | Tropical forest soil microbial communities from Panama - MetaG Plot_23 | ecosystem: Environmental > Terrestrial > Soil > Tropical forest > Bulk soil | place: Panama | collected 2016-02-17 | reverse complement strand
TCACGTTGGGCCTGGCGTGGTGCTGCGCGTCCTGCTCGCCCGCGGCCGACCGGGTGTCCTGCTCGCCCGCGGTCGGCCGGGCGCCCTCGTCGGCCGGCATGTCGTCGGCGGCGAGGCCCAGCACGGCCGTCGCCACCAGCCCGGAGGCCACGTCGGGCCGGCAGCTGTGGGTCAGCTCGCTGCGGGGCGCGGATAATGGTGTCGGGGCTGTGAGCCCGGACGGGGCGACGGTGTTCGTCTCGGGCTTGGTTCAGGGTCGCCGAGTTAAGCCGCATTACGAGACGGCCGCCTATCGCGCCGCGACCGGCGCGCGAGTGTGGGCTAGCTCCTATCAGCCTGGCGGCAATTTGTACAGCTACCCGGTTGGGCTCACGGTGAGCCCGGACGGGGCGAGGGTCTACGTGACCACCGACTTCCACTTCATCGGACGCGGCCAGGGTGTCGTGACCTTCGCTTATGACGCCCGCACCGGCAGGCAGTTGTGGGCGAGCCGGTACAGGCCGAAGGACAGCGGCGCCGCGGTGAGCGGGCTCGCCGTGAGCCCGGACGGCACGACCTTGTACCTGGCGGACACCCTGGGCCAGGCGCACTCGCTGTTCTTCGGGGTCATCGCCTACGCTGCCGCGACCGGCAAGCAGCGGTGGCTGCGTTACTCCACCGGGAGGCGCGGCGAGGCCGCGTCCGTTGCCGTCAGCCCGGACGGGAAGACGGTCTACGCCACGGGCTCGGCCGGCTCGTGCGCCCTCACCGTCGCGTACCGGGCGTCCGGCACCGTGAAGTGGGCTGCCCGGTACAAGGACCCCTACGGCTTGGCCGCCGGCTCTCAGATCGTGGCCGGACCCGGCGGCGGCGCCGTCTACGTCGCGGGCACGGCCGCGAACAAGAACGGGCACTTCGACGTCGCGACGTTCGCGTACCGCGCGGCCACCGGCAGCCGCATGTGGCTGGACCGCCACTACGCGCGCATCACGGCAGTTGCCGGGGCGCCGGAGATCGCCGTGACCCCCGGCGGCCAGACGGTGATCGTCACCGTGCCGCTGAATCAAGGTACTTCGTACGCGATCGCCGCATACAACGCGCGCACCGGCGGGACGCGGTGGGCAAGGCTGGCGCCGTATTCATTTGGGAGGCCGTCCGGGCTGGTCATCAACTCGTCCGGTGACACGATGTTCATCGGCGGCAACCGCACCACGGCCTACTCGGTCGCTGACGGCACCGTGCATTGGACGACTAGCTACAACCGCAACTCTCCGGAGGGAAGCTTCCTGTCGGGCATCATCGGGCTCAATGCCGACGGCACCCGCCTGGTCGCAACCCGCCAGACCAAGCGGGGCATCACTTGGAGCGTCATCATCGTCGCCTATCGGACGTGAACACGGCCAGGCGTGCCTGCAGACTGGCGGCAGGGTAGGCCACCAGCAGCCAGGCACCGTCTCACGCGCAGGCGCGCCGCTCGTCCACGCTCCTACGGGCTTCCACCGTGACCACGCAGCTGACGGCCCCAGCTCGACCACGTTCAGCTCCCGAAGCATCAGCGGCAGCATCACCCGTCAAGTGAAGCCACCCTGTCGCAGATCAAGCGGAGTCCGGCAAACTCTCCAGGGCAGCGCCGGTGTCGGTGAGAGATCTTGAATCCGCTCTGTGCCCGCCGCTTGCCCGATCGGGTGGCTAACCGCAGGTCCAGACGGTCGCTGGCGGACAACCTCGCCTGAGTCCGACCTGCATCCTGGCAGGTGGACCGCCCACCGCAGGTCAGAGCCTATTTGCACCTGACCGACCCATCGCTCACACCCTGGCTGACAGCGATGTTGACAGCAACGGGTCATCACTCCCCGTGGCCGAGCACGGCCGCGTGAGTGCGTTCCACGATGGCGCTGGCCGGAGGCGCGCCCATCCGCGATCCGTTTCGGCTGCTGCGCTGCCCGCGGGCGGGGCTGAGGTCCTGGTCCTGGGCAGGCTCGGGTCGGCCAGGTCCTGGCTGTGCGGACGGTCGCTGGTTCTTGTGGTCTTGTAGCAACAATCTGGTGCCTGCCGCGTCTGGTTGATAGAAACAGCACGCGACGGCGCCGGGGCTGACGACGGCGGCCCTGGGCTGGGATGGGCGTGGCCGCATGAGCAAGATCATGACCTGGTGCACTGGCATGGCTCTCGTCGGCACGCTCGCGGGGTGCGGGCAGCCGGCGGCGGGGCAGACGGCCGGCTCGCATTGCTGGGCGATCGGTTCGTGGGGCAACGTGATCGAGGTGCCCGGCCTGGGCGCGTTGAGCACGGGCAAGCACGCGTACGCCCGCGTCAACTCCGTGTCGTGCGCCTCGGCGGGCAACTGCGCGGCGGGCGGGTACTACACTCTCCCCGGCGGCGACCAGGAGGCGTTCGTGGCCGTCGAGCGGGACGGCCGCTGGGGCACGGCGGCGGGGGGTACCCGGCCTTGCGGCCCTGAACAAGGGCGGGTCCGCCGAGGTCAGCGCGACATCGTGCCCCTCGCCGGGCAGCTGCGCCGCCGGCGGTGCCTACACCGACCGTTCCGGGCACCACCAGGGATTCGTCACCCAGGCCAGATAGCTTGCCGCGGCCGGCTTTCGGGCAGCGGCGGCCAGATTCAGGAGGCACTGACCATGAAGAGGCTTTGGCCGGCCATCCTGGCCGTAGCAGGCCGTTCAGTCCGGGCACCGCATCTTTCGCATGGCAATCAGCGACATATGTCAGCCTGGAACGGCAGGACAGAATGAAGCCCGGTAGCAAGCGTCGGCGTCTCCGGGAATCGTGGCCGTCGCGGCCTTGACGGCTGCGTGCACGGCCTCGCCGCAAGCGTCGCTCCAAGCCTCGCCCCCAGCTGCTCCGGATATCGCCTGCACAACCTTGCACATCGCCAGCGCGTCTGCCGCGCGGTCAGGTGGCCAGCGCCCGCGGCCGGACTTGCTCCCGCAGGGCTTGCTCGCCGTCGCGGCTCAGTCGTCCAGCAGCGTCTGGGCCGTCGGTTCACCTCCGCCCGATGTGCGCCCTGAGAAGGCTGTCGTCGCGCACTGGAACGGCGCGGCCTGGACGACGTTGAGCCCTCGCGGGCTGCCGCGGCTGAGTGCCTTGGGGGCCGTGGCGGCGTTCCCTGGCGGCGCGTGGGCTGTGGGCGAGTCCGGGCTAACGGACCACGGTGACGGAGGAGGAAGACCCGAGCAGCTCATCGTGCGGCTGACCGGCACCACTATGCGGCGCGTGCCGGTCCCGGGACCGGCTGACGGCGGGCTGGTGGGCGGTCGACGACGCGGATTCTGCAACCCTGATATTGCACTGGAACGGCACCGCCTGGCACTGAGCGCCATTGCGCCGCACGGAACGGGCTGGGTTAGTGCGGCGGAGATTACGTGTTCGTCAGCCGACTTCCTGCGGCTGTGCGCCGCTGCGGCAGGAGCATTGCGCGGTCACGGGCCGGTGACGACATAGCTCGCGACGTATTCGGTGTCATAAGGTAGCGGGCCGGTCTTGAAGGCGCCGCCGGGCGAGCCGAGCTGGTCGAAGAATCTGGCGTTCTCGGCGGTGAACTGGGCCCACTGCTCGGGGACGTCGTCTTCGTAGAAGATTGCCTCGACCGGGCATACGGGTTCGCAGGCGCCGCAGTCGACGCATTCGTCGGGGTGGATGTAGAGCATCCGCTCGCCCTCGTAGATGCAGTCGACCGGGCATTCTTCGACGCAGGACTTGTCCTTGACGTCGATGCAGGGCTCGGCGATCACGTACGTCACGGACTCCACCTCCGGTCAGTGACCTGCCTGGTTCGCTGGATGGCATGGGTGGCTGTGTTAGCCGCCCGATGCGGGACATCTCGACCTTGTGTTTCGGCTGCGGCGTGCGCACGGTGTGGCGGGTGCGCTGCTCGGAGTAACGGTCGGCCCGGTTCATCCAGATAGAGCTGATCTGGTCCCGCAGCGCCTGGTCGGTGGCGCCGGGGCGCAGCGGGCCGGCATCTCCTCAATCTCCAGCCGATCGGCGCCGATTTCGGGATTGCCGCAGCAATCGCAGCCGCAGGTGCTGTGACTTTTGCACGCGCACCCCATCTTTGCCTCCCTTTGGTGCTGGCGCCGGCCGCTAGGTCCCGGTTATGGCGCGAAGCGACTGTCTTAGCGAGCCCATGGTGGCCAGCACGGCGGTGGGCTCGTAGCCGCAGTGCGCCATGCAGTTGGCGCACCGCGGATCGCGCCCCCGCCCGTAGGCTGACCAGTCGGTGCTGTCGACGAGTTCCCGGTAGGTCTTGGCGTAGCCGTCGCTCATCAGGTAGCAGGGCCGCTGCCAGCCGAACACCGAGTAGCTCGGAATGCCCCAGGCGGTGCAGCCGAAATCGATCTTGCCCTCCAGGAAGTCCAGGAACAGGGGGGAGTGGTTGAGCCGCCAGCGTTTGCGGTTGCCGCCGGCGAAGGCCTGGCTGAACAGCTCGCGGGTCTGCTCTACGCCCAGGAAGTGCTCCTGATCGGGCGCCTTCCAGTACGCGTAGGCGGGGGAGATCATCATCTGGTCTACCCGCAGCTCGTCGTTGAGGAAGTCCAGCACTTCCCGCACGGTCTGGGGGGTGTCGGTGTTGAAGAACGTGGTGTTGGTCGTCACCCGGAAGCCGCGGCGCTGCGCCTCCCGGATCGCTGCCACGGCCTCGTCGAAGGTGCCCGCGTGATCCACCGAGGCGTCGTGCCGCTGGCGCAGCCCGTCCAGGTGCACAGCCCAGGCGAAGTACGGCGACGGCGCGAAGTTGCCCATCTTCTTGCGCATCAGCAGGGCGTTGGTGCAGAAGTAGACGAACTTGCGCCGGCGAACGAGCTCGGCGGCGATGACATGGGCCTCCGGGTGGATCAGCGGCTCCCCGCCGGCGATCGACACCATCGGCGCGCCGCATTCCTCCACCGCGGCAACCGCCCGTTCCACGCTCATCCGCTGCTTGAGGATGTGCGCCGGGTACTGGATCTTGCCGCAGCCCGCGCAGGCCAAGTTGCACGCGAACAGCGGCTCCAGCTCGACGATCAACGGGAACTTGTCCCGGCGGGCAAGCTTCTGCCTGGCCAGGTAGGTGCCGATCCGCAGGCTCTGCCGCACGGGAACTGCCATTGCCAGCGCACCTCGGGGGGACGACCATCACGGCCGCCGCATCTGAGAACATGGCCTAGCATGCAAGCGGCCTTGGGCATACATTCTGTATCTTGCAGGGAGGGTGCATGGCAGTCAAGTCCAGACGGGCCGAGCACGTCCAGGACACTCTGGCCGCGCTGGTCCAGGCCGCGCGGGAGCTGTTCGCCACGCAGGGCTACGCGGACACTGGGACCGAGGAGATCGTGGCCCGGGCCCGGGTTACCCGCGGCGCCCTGTACCACCACTTCCGCGACAAGCCCGACCTGTTCCGGGCGGTCATGCAGGCCGTCGCGGGCGAGCTGGCCCAGCGGCTGGTCACCCAGGAGCTCTCTCACATCACCGACGACGCCGACGCGTGGGAGCAGCTGCGCGAGGGCGTCCAGGCCTTCCTGGACGCCTGCGCCGGTAGCACCGACTTCCAGCGCATCGTGCTCATCGACGGTCCCGCGGTGCTCGGCCCCGGTGCGTGGAATGACCTGGTCGAACAGCACGGGCTCGGGCTGCTACGCACCTGGCTGCAGCGGGCCATCGACAGCCACCAGATCGACCCGCTGCCCCTCGAACCGCTTGCCCGCCTGCTCGCCGCCCTCATCGCCGAGGCCAGCCTCTACATCGGGCATTCCGCCGATCCCGCCCGCGCCCGCAGCGACACGGGCGACACCATCGACCGCATCCTCGCCGGCCTGCGCGCAGGACCCGCCAGCCCGGCCAGCCGCTAGGGCGCGATACTGTCAACCAGGTGACTCCGCTCCTGCGCCGCCGCAAAGCGATCCGCGTCCGGCTCGCCATCGCGATGGGCCTCGGCGTCATCTCCGTCGCCGGAAGTCTGGTGCTAGCTGCCGCCGACGCTATCCGCGGCACCGTGACTTGGGCGCACCACTCATCCGCATCAGCCGCCCCGCTGTTCCTCATCGCCTCTGCCATCGCGGCCGTCAGCATCGGCAGACCACCCCAAGGCCGGCATGGCCTCCTGCGACTCGTGGCCGTGCTCGCCTTCATCTCCTGGGGAACAAGCCAGATCACGCCTGATGCCGCGGCTGCGGGCGCACTCAACGATGCGGCCATCCTGCTGTTCGTGCTCGACGGCGCCTGCGTGGTCGTCGCCGAAGCCCGCGCCGTGCTCACCCGGCTCCGGCAAAGAGCTCAGCCAGCCCTGGCGCAACACGGTCCGGCACAGCCGCAGGCAATGCCACCACGGCGACACGCGACACCCCGACGAGACTGCGTGGCGCGGCCATGACGCGCTAAACCTATGCCGCTGCCAGCGCAGCGGCTCCTCCGCCAGTCCCCACGCGTTGAGGCGGCGTTCCCCTGCGGATGGGCGCGTCACATCGTGCGCAGACGTGGAGTACGGCGTGAGCACGAACGCCGGTCCGGCCAATTTCCGAGCGGCGACCTGCACAGCCTGCAGTCCCAGGCGAGCTGATGCCAAGCGCCGCATTGCCGATCTACGGAGCGACTAGGCGGCGATCTGCGCGCGCCCCGGCCACGCCAGCGCGGGGCCTCTGCATTGGGAGGCCCGGCCGGCACGGACTGGCCCAACGCTACAGTCGGCGGAGGATCAGCTGGAGTCATCCAGCGTGCATCCCACGGGCTGGCGCAGCGCATCTCGTTCAGTACTCCGTTGTCAGCGCACGGTCGGTGCTCGCTACGCTCATGTCGCCGTGCGATCGTCCGCGCCGTGTCCGGACGTTCCGCGCGTCCGCGGCGTGATCGAGACGGCGAGGTGGCGAAGGACCAGTTGGCTTATTTCGAACTGCTCAGCGCAGGCATTGACAGCGCGTGGCAGCGTGCGCTGGAGCTTGCGTGGGATAGCTTTTGCGCTAATACCACCCCCGTCGGAGCCGTCGTCGTGAACGGATCTGGAACGGTGGTCGCAGAAGGGCGCGGGAGACGCTACGAGCAATCTGGGCCCCCTGGCCAGCTTGCCAGCAGCCACATCGCGCACGCCGAGGTCAACGCGCTGGCCCAGCTCCGGGCAGACCAGGATTACGAAGACCACGCGCTCATCACCACGCTTGAGCCCTGCGGAATGTGCCACGGAGCGGCGATTCAGGCCACGGTGGGTTCGGTGCTGTATGCCGGGCCAGACCCCTACGGTGGCACCGGCGCGCTGGTATTCACCACACCGCAGGCAAAACGGCGGTCACTACGGGTGACCGGTCCGCTCGACGACGAGCGCGGGCGTCTGGCGGCACTTCTTCACATCGTGTGGCTCATGATTGTTCATGCTGGCTCGCACGTCCTGGCCGCGCAGCGCACCGGGCTTCCGGCTCTGACGAGGCTGGCCGAACGCGAGGTAACCCGAGAGCTGGTCGCGGACGCCGCGGCCAGCAGAGCCAGCTTGACCGATCTTCGCGGCGCCTTGCACGGAATGATCTAGGACTAACCATGGCGAGGGCGCTGCCCCCGCGCCGCGGCTCGGCCAACCGAGCAATTAATCCGGTCTAAGGTGGCAGCGGCGTCAGTGGCCGGCTAGCTGCTCGACGACCGGGGCAAATTGCTCGATGAAGAGGGCGTTGACGGCGACGTAGGAGGTGCCGAACGCGTCCCGGCGCCGCTGTAGCTCGTCGGCCATCTCCTGTGAACTGCCGCGCAGCAGCGTCAGCGAGTCGCGCGCGATTAGCGTGGCCGCGTCCGCTCCAAGGAACTGCTGCATCCACGCCGGCACGTGATCGCCGACTACGAAGACGTTGAGCAGCAGCTCGAGCGAACTGGCTCGTGGCCCGGCAGCGGACCGGAGCTCGCCGACGAGGCCGGCCATGTCCGCGCGCGTGCCGAGCGGCCCGAGGGCAATGGTGACGATGTCGGCCTTGGCTGCGGCCACGGCCAGCGCCTTGCGCCCGCCGACCGCCATCAGCACCGGCGTGGGTCGGTCTTCGTCGAGCTCGCGCAGCCGGTCGATCGACCGCTCGGCCGCCGCAAGGCGTTGGGCTGTCGTGGTCTCCGGCATGCCGACTACCTCAACGGCCTGCCGGACGTTTTCCGGATGCCCGGTGCCGATGCCGAATTCGAACCGCCCGCCGGTGAGAACCGACATGCTGTGTGCTTCCCACGCCGTCAGCGCCGGCGGCCGCAATGGGCTGGCCAGGACGAACGTGCCGACCCGCAGTGCAGTTGTCGCTGCAGCCGCGAAGGCCAGCGTCGGCATCGGCGACGGCAGCTGCATGCCGTCCGGCATCAGCAGGCTGGAATAGCCGAGCTCTTCGGCCCGCCGCGCTTGCCGCTGCCAGTTCCCGGTGACGTTCTCGACAGTGGTCTGGGGCGTCGCCACCACGCCAAACCTGAACCGGCCGCTGGTCACGATGTCCACGCTAGATCCTGCCGCCGCGCGCTGCGTGCAGACGGTGGAGTGCGCGAAGTTTGACGACAGTCCGGCGTCTAGTTGCACGGCTGGCATGCCACTGGCGTTTCGGCACTGTTTGCCTGGTCCTAATGGCCGCGCGGTGGCGGGCGCGGCGGATGCCACACCTGTACGGTCAGTGTGCTGAAGCGGGGGACTGTCTGGCCCGGTCTGGGTGACTGGCCGACAACCAGACCTTCGACCGGCATAGGGTTTTCTGTCAGGCGGGCTGTGCGGACGCGAAAGCCAGCCATCGTGAGGACGTCCTGGCACGCGCGGACGAACAGGCCCCGGACGTCCGGCACGATCACATCCTCGGATCGGCGCGGTGACCGGCGGGGTACGCCCGCTACCAGGTCGGCCAGCGCGCCGAGGCCCTCCAGAACAGCGCCCCAGTACGGGGCGTCAGCTGCGTACAGGGCGTCAGCGGCTCCACCCAGCAGGCCCAATCTGGGGTGAGACGCGTGTGGCTCGGGCGTGGCGAGGCCCTCTCCCTTACGTGTGGCGCCGATCTGCTCGTCGTAATGCTCGCGTTGCGCACGATTGCCCAGGATTAGCCAGGCCGCGTCGATGGCCTTCTGCCCGCGAGCTGCTGCCTGGGTAACCTCCGCAGGTGCGTCAGCGACCTGGTAACTCTGCAGCTGATTTGCCTTGGCCTGGTAAGCGCGTTGCACCGTCTCAGCCGAGGCGCCCGGCGTGATACCGAGAATGTCGTACAACGTGATGAGGTCAGCCACTGCGCCTGCCGGGATCAAGGCTAGACCGCGGTGCCCGGGTTCTCCCCTGCTCCATCGTCGTAAAGGTCGAGGGCTTGACAGGTGATCGATGTTGTGACATCCGGACGTACTTTGACCTGAGCGAATTCAGTTCACTGAGGGCCCTGGGCTCAAGGCTAGATCGCATGAATGTCCAATGGGCGCCGAACCTCGTCAATGGCATGACGATGCTGCCACGGGTGCTGTCGCACGGCGAGAATGGGCCCGTGATCGACACCTCGCATGGCGCGTTCGGAGCCGCTCTGCTCGACTGCCTGGACGGCCAAGAGGGTACCGGAGCTTGTCCTGGAGGTTGAGGGCAGGGTGCTCGTGCCCGCCATGCATCAAGAGTGGTTCTTCCGGGGCTTCGAGCAGTGGGAGTGGTGGGACCGGGAACTTGTGCCGCTGGTCCGGAGCGGGCCCGTCCTCGATCTCGGGGCGGGAGCTGGCCGCGCGAGTTTGTACTTGCAACAACGAGGGCTGCACGTGACTGCCATCGATGCCTCGCCGGGAGCAGTCGAGGTATGCCGCCACCGCGGAGTGGCCGATGTTCGTCTCGGTGATGTCAATGACCCGCCGTCAGACTGGTCACGCCATGGTGGCCGCAGTACAACATCCCGGACCGTCAGATGGCAGCTCTCGTCGATGGCACCGGCTGGCGGATAGAGAGACATCTACAGAATGGTGAAGACCACGCCGTCCTTTTGCGCCGGACGTAGCTTGGGCACCTCCGGCCACTGGGGACGAGAAGGGCGATCACCTGCTCGAAAATCGCCGTGATCGGCCGACACATGGGCTTCGAGCTGGGTCGCGACCCGGCCGCGGATGACTCTAAGCTAGCGCTGGTCACTTGGGCTAATGACGCTCCTATGTTCGTCAGGCCGTTCGTGATATTTGGCGGCCTAGGGGCGGCGTAGCTAGAGGTATCGCCCGGCATGGATATGAATTGGGTCTAGCATCGCGTGCCTATAGCGCCTTTACTGGAAAGGGACCCCACATTCCAGAGGTGACCGATGAACTCTACCGACGCGGTACAGGGCTGGCGCGAACATGAGCTGGACTTGCGTGTCCGGGAAGTTGGCGCAACCGTCAAAGCCAGTGATGCCGCCAAGAGCGCCGCTGAGCTTCAAAAGCGTACGACCATACTGCAAGTGCTCGCGGTTATGGCAGGCTTGCTGGCATCTGGCGCCGCTGCATTCGCCGCGTATCAAGCGGGCGCTGCTGTGCGTGCGGCCGAGAAAGGCACTGAGCAACAGTCTGCTGACAACCAACTGTCGATCGCAATTTCGGCGATCGGAGGCGGCAGTGCGGCCGAGCGTGTTGCTGGAATGACGCTGCTAGATCTGAATGTTCGCTCGCGGATTTCATCGGCTACGAGCGCGCTGGACCAACAGAAGGCTTTTGGTGAGTACGTCACAGCTATTGATGTCCTAGCAAATTACATTCGCAGTGCCAGTCCGCTGGCGGCCGGCGCTGCAGTGTCTGTTTCCGCCCCGCCATCATTCGGTCTCGGTTTTGGCTACCCTCCAGCCGGGCAGGGTAGCCCGTTCGATGTTATTTATGCTGCTGACGAGTTGAGGGATCTCTTGGGATTGAAGGATCAGGTCATGGCACTCCAAATCGGACGGACCGTAGGTATCGATCTTTCCCGGGACGAGCTGTTTGGCCTGTCATGGGCTGGTGTGAGTTTTGGCTGGCTCGACGCGTATATGCCCAAGATTGACCTGCGCGGTGCTAACCTAGCCGAGTCGAGCTTTGCAGGATCGGATCTGGCGGGAGCCTTTCTACAATGCGCCGACCTCAGCGGAGCTGATCTGAGCGGAGCGAACCTTGCTTATGCTGACCTCCGCGGAGCTAATGTGGCTGGTGCCAATTTCAGGAACGCCAAATTGACGCACGCTAGGCTCACCGGGATATTCGGCATAGCGAAAGGCCTGCCACCTGGTTTGTCAGAAACATTGTGGAATTCAGATCCGCAGACGTGTGAAAACAACAAACAATATTGGCACAGGTCGCTTGGTTAGGTAGAGCCTTCATCTCCGGAAATCTTCAGGCAACATGACTGCGGTTGCAAACCCGTGACGCTTGGCGCTCGTACGGGTGCGTCGAGCATGTCGCGCAGCGTCGCGACTGACGCGGCCGCCCCAGCGGGCGCCGTGGTGCTCAGGGCAGGCTTGCGCCGGTTAGCTGCTCGCTCAAACCCCACAGCCGGTCGGCGGCTTCTGCATCGACCGCGTAGGGCATCACGCCGTTAGGCATCTGGTCGGGCTGAGGGATCGCAGCGGTGTTTGCCAGCACCTTCTCGTCAACCAGCGGAGCGATGTCGCAGTTCTCGCAGTAGACACCGCCCAGGCCGTCAAGTTGCCGGCTCGTCGCGCACCAGACGATGGTCGCCGCTCCTTGCTCGGGCGTCTTAAGGTCTCGTTCCGGGTCGATGACCGGTTTGCCTTCTTCGTCGAAGAAACCGGCCGCACGGAGTTCGCCGTCGGTGAGGTACTCCCCGAGGCCGGTACCGATGATGCCGCCCGGATGGAGGGAGAACGCCCGCACGCCCTCGGCCTGGCCGCGCTGGTCCAGCGCGAGAGCGAACAAGATGTTAGCCGTCTTCGACTGCCCGTACGCAGTCCACCGGTCGTAGTCGCGGTGCTCGTAGTTGGGGTCTTCGAACACGACCGGGGAGAATTCATGTCCGCGCGATGACACCGAGACCACCCGTGCGCCGGCTGCCTCGCACAAGGCAGGCCACAGGCGCGCCGTCAGCTGGAAGTGCCCAAGATGGTTGGTCGCGAACTGCGACTCGTACCCGCGCTCATCGCGTGCGAGCGGCGTTGCCATGATCCCCGCGTCGTTCACCAGCGTGTGCAGCGGCTGGCCGGAGGCCACGAACCGCTCGGCGAAGGCGTCGACCGAACTTGGGTCCATGAGGTCCATCGCCTGGATCTCGACGTCGTGGAGAGCGTCCAGCGCGGAAGCGGCCTTGTCCTGGTCGCGCGCCGGGACGATGACCTTGGCGCCCGCCGAACTCAGCACGCGGGTCGTCTCTAGGCCGAGGCCGGAGTAGCCGCCGGTGACCATCGCGGTCTTACCGCTGAGGTCGCAGCCGCGGATCACCTCGCTGGCTGTGGTCGAAGCCGCGAAACCTGAGCCAATAGGAGCCTGACGAGTAGACATTCTCAGCCCTCCTCAAATCCGGTAAGAAGCGGTGAGCGGTGCGCGGAACGGCTCCGCCCGAAGCGCCCGCCGACCACCAGCGGGTGTCGGAGCCGAGCCGTACTGGGCATCGCTCCCAGGCCTGGTCATACACCTCGCGTGAGGTCTGCGTCGTCTCGACCGCGCCGTGGACGTCCCGGATGTACCGCTAGGTCTCTTCGATAATCTCCGGTCGTGCCTGCCGGCGAATTCGAAACCAGCGCTGGTTCCCGGCGCGAGCCGACGGCAACCGCCGATCCAAGATGCCTGCCCCCGGCAACCGCTCTCTATTCACGGTCGGGACCCTTCACCGGGTGCACCTACGCCGCCTGAACGTGACCCGCGTCGCCGCGCCGCTAACAGATGCGCGCCGCAACGCGCATTGAGCGCTGGCGTGCGTCTGCGATGTCGTACTTCCTCTGGGCTGGTGCCCGTGGCTGCCGATGAACGTGCCGACGCTGGCCGAGCGTCGCATCATGACCAGCGTGCCCAACCAGCTTGACTGTGACCACCTCTGTGGACCGGCCGTGTCGGGCGGTGCACGGAACGGCTAGGACTTAAGCGCGCGCGCCGACCACCAGAGCATGCCGGGATTGAGCCGTTCCGGGTAGAGCTCTAGGACCTGGTCATAGAACTCCCGTGAAGTCCGTGTTGTCTCGACCGCGCGGTCGACGTCGCGGATGTACTGCCGGGTCTCTTCGATGATCTCGGGTCCGTCATGTCGCCCGACCCGCTGGTGCCCGGCGATGACCGTCTGCGGGTGCAGGGACTCGATGGTGTCCAGCGCTACCATCCACGCGCGCCGGCCCTCGGCGTCGGACTCCCGGAAGTACTGGTGGACATCGTTGTATACGGCATCACCGGCCACAACCAGCCCGATGTCGGGCACATTGAGGATTGTCGAGGCGTCGGTGTCGCTGTGCCCGACCTCGACCGCGATGAGTTCGTGTCCCTCCAGGTCGATCCCGTGATCGGGCATCGGCTCAGCCAGCACAAGCCTGTCGGGGATCTGGTCAGGGAAGAGTTCGTTCCATATGGCGAGCGACTCCGCCGAAGAGCCTTCCTGCATTTGCTCGATCACCTCAGGCAGGGCAAATGCGCGTGCCTTTGGGAACCGATCGAGAATCACGCTCAAGCCGAACCAGTGGTCGCCGTGACCGTGCGTGATGTACACGCCCGTGAGGTTCTTGTCATGCGCATCGATCCAGTCGGCGAGGTCTCTGGCCTGCGCGACGGTCAGCAGCGCGTCGACTAGCACGGCATCACGCTTACCGCAGATAAGCGTCGCCGACGTCGGTTGCCACATAAATTGCCGCTCGCCGGGCGGCGGGTCGTCGGAGGCGGTTGGCAGGAGTTCTGTCACATAGACATCCCAGGTCAGTGGTCCAGGCTTCTCGGACATCCAAGCTCCCTTCGCGCCGCGGCAACTTGCGCCATGCG